>Ga0308160_10005898_pt1 | contig 12646 bp, 9 predicted proteins | sample PhyFR1_FD_201036 | JGI IMG/M metagenome (GOLD analysis project Ga0308160, IMG submission 201036) | Phyllosphere microbial communities from UC Gill Tract Community Farm, Albany, California, United States - DLSLF.R1 | ecosystem: Host-associated > Plants > Phyllosphere > Unclassified | place: USA... | reverse complement strand
TTCAGCTTTTAGTGCGTCGACAATAATGCCTACAGCAGCATCAGCATCCGCAACAGCCTCATGCACACCTGTGCCATTGCGCCCTTCCTTGTGTGATGCGCCGTCAACAGAAAACACATGAATCGTCATTAGTTCGGGCTTGCTTTTCTTAATGATATAAGCAGCAATCTTAGCGATGTTTATATTTTTCCCATGATCAATCTTGTCGACACCATCAAACACTTCTTTTTTCACTTCGGCATAAAATCCCTGAGGCAGCGTGTACTGTTCACGGAGCCCATCACCTAAACCACCAATATCAGGAATGTTATAATCTACGGGCGCATTGGCAGATACCGGCCAGTAAAGTGATGCAACCGTCATGCCCTTAGCTTTTGCCGCTTTCCAGATGGTGGGCGCATGAATAGAGCTATCTTGCCAATAAGGCTGCTGCGGCGCCCCATCCGGGGTAAATACATTGTTGTAAAATATACCATGCTTGGCTGGCTGCACACCTGTAACGATGGTGGTATGCGAAGGGTAGGTCATCGATGGAAATACACTGTTTACACCTTTGGCATAAGCACCATCTTTCATCAGTGCACGCAGGTTGGACATTTTCCAGGTGCTGTCCAGGTAAAATTCAGGTCGAAAGCCGTCTATGGTCAGGAAAATAACATGTTTGGCAGTTTGTGCCCTGGCTTGTCCTGCTGTTATACATAAAGCAAGAATTGCGATTGATAGAAATTTTTTCATGATTGATGCCATCCGGTTTTACTAAAGTTAAGCATGATTGATGTATTAAATAAACGATGGCCAAAGGTGTTTTTTAAATTGTTAAGAATTTATGATCATATTATTAGCTTTCTATCAGGGCTTAATTCTATTTAGTTTTATAACTGGTCAGTACTTGTTATAAAGAAGATTGCTTGTTTTACTTTATGTTTAGCAAAACATAATTTTAAAATATGAAAAAACTTCTATTAACGCTCTTAGTGATTACAAGTACTTATGCTGCGAAAGCCCAACTTGAAGGCTCAAAACAAGTTTATGAAAGTCCTAAATTAAAGGTGGAAAAAGCTTCCCATAAGCTGGTTGCAATTTTGCCATTTGCAACAAAAATTACTTACAAAAAAATGCCTAAAAACTTCAGTGCTGAAGCGAATAAGGATCAGGAGAAAACCATGTCTAAGTCAATCCAGGCAAGTATGTATACATTTCTTTTAAGGAAGGCGGGGGATTATTCCGTTGAGTTTCAAGATCCGGAAAAGACAAATATCTTGTTAAAGAAAGCTGGTGTTGCTGATAAGATGGATGAGATGACTAAAGATGAAGTAGCCAAGATACTAGGCGTTGATGGCGTATTTGGGGGCTCCTTTGAAACAGAACAAACGAAAAGTGAGGCCGGAGCAATTGCATCTGCCGTATTATTTGGTGGCTTTGGTGGTAAAACGGGTACTGGTACATTAACACTTACATTAAACAGTGGTCAATCCGGTGATTTACTTTGGCGATTCTTCAAAACTATGAACGATAGTATCACAAGTTCTACGGATGATTTGGTGGAACATATGATGCGAAAAGTATCAAGGAACTTTCCTTATTCAAAAGGATAAAATTATATAAATAAATAAGGGGTTATTTCGGAAGAGATAGCCCCTTTTTTTATCTTTTTATTTGCGGCCGTTTTTTCAAGGTTTCGGCTTAAATTTTAAATTTTTGTAACGCTTCAGCTGAAACCGGAGTAAACAAATTAATCAGATTACCATCCGGATCACGAAACAAAAAAGACTTGTTACCCCAGGGCATTAATGTTGGTTTTTGAAGGATTGCATCATTAAGAAATTCTGCCAACCGTGTATAATCGGCATCAACGTCATTTGTTAAAAACTCAATAATTGTACTTCGGTTGGAAGCCGCTTCAGCCACTCCATCGCCGCCAAAAAACTGTAAGGTTCTGATACTGCCAATGGCTAAAGTAGCGCTGGCTGTTTTAATTTCTGCGAAATCCGGCGTGTACAATATGCCCGCTATTCCGGTAACCTGCTCATAAAATTCGACCAGCTTTTTGACTTCTGTGGTGATGATTCTGATGGAAACTAAATTCATAATTTTTATGGTTGATAATTTAAACCATAAAGGTGACATACCCTTGTGACAAGGGTATGTCAGTAGTGCCTGGAATTATTTTAATTTATCAATTGGATAATCTTCAGGCAGCTTGAAAAAACTAATCAATTTTGTGATTTTGAAATCTTCGTTAAATTCAAAATAATCATAGCCCATATTGTTTCCACCATCAAACTTCACTGACCAGGTGTATCGCCCAAATTGATGGTGATGATCTGGTGCTTCCAATACGCTGAACTTTCTGCTCGGCATAATATCCAGGGATAACTGGGCAAAACCGGCGATTCCATCTACACCTGTATATGTACCGAAAGGATCGATATAAATGGCGTCGCCTGCCCAGCATTTGCCGAATTCATGTTTAAAGGCCTGCAGGTTTTCTTCATTCCAGGCTTTTAAATACTGGTCAATCATTTGCTCTACTGTAGTACTCATAATCTTGTTGTTTTATGTTGTTTAAGCAAAAGTACCAGCCGCGGATTTTTAAAAACTTTAACTAGTTTAATAAATGATCCGGATGCACTAATATTGCAAATCAAACCAGCAGTCATTGGAAGGTTTATTCGAAAATTTCGCAAAACATATATTGCTTTCCACGGAGGAAAAATCCACTATCGAAAGCGCGTTTCAGCAGAAGGAGGTTGTTAAAGGCGCTTTGTTGCTGGAGGCAGGACAGGTATGCCGTCACATTTATTTCGTTAAGGCAGGTTGCCTTCGGACCTATTACCTGGATGAAAGTGGTGATGAGAAAAATGTCATACTGCATCCGGAAGACTGGTGGGCGGGTGATTTAGCAAGTTTTTCACAGCAAAGAAAGTCCAAATATCATATTGCTGCGCTGGAGCGTACAGAACTTTACTTTATCGATTGTGATCAGCTTGAACAGCTATTCAGGGATGTCCCAAAGCTGGAAAGATTTTTCAGGATTTTATTTCAAAATGGTATTGCATTTTACCAGAATAGACTGCTAAGCATGTTGAGCAGATCTGCTGAAGAGCGGTTCAGGATCTTTCGGAGTGTTTACCCGCATCTGGAGCAGCGGATTGCGCAAAAGCACATTGCGTCCTTGCTGGGCATGACACCGGTCTTTCTAAGCATTTTAAGAAAAAGGTAGACTGGGCGATGTGGTAACACGCTTCTTGAAATTAGCAGCATACGACCTGCTAATAGGAATGACTTTATCGGCTATGAATGCCTGATTATAATTATAACTTTCTACCCTGGCTAAAGCGATGATAAAGGATCTATGTATCCTCAGGAATTTTGATTGCGGTAATTTCTCTTCCAACTCAGAAATAGACAGGTAAGTTTTAAATGCCCCGTTTGTTGTAAAGATCTCCAAATAATATATTTCATCAAAAGGGATGTTAATCATTCGGCGTTCCGATTTTACCTGTAAAAAGCTGCTTTCATGGTCTGCAGGGACAGCTGTGCCTGGCGTTTGAGCGGTGGTTGAATACCTGTAAAGTTCAAAGCAAAAGGGCACTGTTAGCAGAAACTGAAGTTTAATAATGTTGTACAAAAACGGTGCTGCACTTAATAGCGGCTCCTTTGCCCAATGCCGGATAAAGTATTCCAGGATGATGTAGTTGTCTACTATGCGAAGCAGGAAAGCAAATAACATAATCAACAGCATATACTGACTGAAAAAGCGGAAGAACCTTTTGCGTTTGATCAGTTCATCAAAAAGCTTTTCCATTACCAGTGCAACAAAAATCGCCTTTGGAACAAGGCTGATTAATTCATTGCGGAAAACCTGTAAGTAGTCGTGTTCAGTACTTCCCTCAATCAGCGTAAATAGGAGTAAATAGCCTGTCCAGTAGAAGACATACAATTCTACCTTAGACCATTTTCTGCTGGTATTCATTAATTCAGGAGGATTTAAACTTGTCATTCGTCATCTTTTATATGCTGTCTGCATCATTTTTTCTTTTTGGCGGCTCTCCTTTTTTAATTGCGTCTTTAAACCAAATAAAACATGATCAGAAGATTATTAACCTGTCTATTACTTATTGCTTCCAGCGCAACCTTTGCCGCGCAGCAAACCAATATCTATCCCTCCAACTGGTGGGTGGGTATGAAAATGAACCACCTGCAATTATTGATCAGGAGTGATGATACTAAACTTTCCTCGCAGTTTGTACAAATCAACTATCCGGGGGTTAAGCTAATAAAAGTACATCATTTTGCAAACTCCAGGTACATGGCGCTGGATATCGATATCGCAGCCGATGCGAAGCCCGGAACAGTATACCTTAATTTTGGTAAGACTAAACTATCATGGCCCTTGCTACAAAGGGCTGAAGGAAACGGTAGCACCTATGCTAAAGGCGTTACCTCGGAAGATTTTGTAAACCTCTTGCTGACCGATCGTTTCAGTAACGGTGATCCGGCAAACGATAAGATTAAAGGCATGCGCGATCAGTCGCTAAACAGGGATTCCATGTATCTTAGACATGGAGGTGATTTTCAGGGCATCCTGAACCATCTCGACTATTTCAAAAGTCTTGGCGTTACCACACTTTGGTTAACACCGATCATGGACAACGACATGCCAAATCGTACGGAACATGGCTATGCCATCACCGATCATTATAAAATCGATGCAAGGTATGGTTCTGCAGATCAGTACAAAAACCTGGTTGACCAGTTACACCAGAATGATATGAAAATGATTGTGGATGTGGTTTATAACCACACCGGCTTATATCATTTTCTGGAGCAGGATCCACCTGATTCTACCTGGATGCACCGTTGGCCAAAATTCACGCAAACCAGTTACCGGGAGCAAACTCTATTTGATCCTTATGCTGCACCTTCAGAGAAGAAGCGGATGGTGGATGGCTGGTTTACCTCAGAAATGCCGGATGTAAACCATTCCAACCCATATATGGCCAATTATATGATGCAGAACATCATCTGGTATATCCAGAAGTTTGGTGTTGACGGTATCCGGGTTGATACTTATACTTACAACGATCCTGAATTTGCGAATCGTTGCAATAAAGCCATTATGGATGAGTTTCCTAAACTTACCATGTTTGGCGAAACACGGGTTTTTGGTGTAGCCAATCAGGCTTATTTCAATCAAAATGTATTCCAGACCGCCTTTAAAAGTAACTTGCAGGGCTCAGTTGATTTCCAATGCTTGTATTATGGCATTATCCCTGCGCTGACTGAGCCCTTCGACTGGACTACTGGTGTAAACAGGCTTTACTATACCCTAAGTAGCGACTTTATGAATCAGGATGCCAGTCGTAATGTATTGTTACTGGATAATCATGATGAGCCCCGGTTCTTTTCGGTGGTTGGGGAAGATGTCGAAAAACAGAAAATCGGTTACCAGTGGCTACTTACCTGCAGGGGCATACCGCAAATGTATTACGGTTCAGAAGTTTTACTCAAAGGTTTCACCAACCCGGACGGTTTAGTCCGTGCTGATTTTCCAGGGGGTTGGTCTGCTGATCAAAAAAACGCTTTCACCGGAAAAGGATTAACAGAAAGCGAATTGGCAGTTCAGAACCTCGTTAAAAAGCTGGGTAATTTCAGAAAGTCGTCTTCCGCCTTGAAAACTGGTAAAATGATGCATTACATACCTGTGGAGGGCTTATATGTGTACTTTAGGTACGACGGTAATCAAACCGTAATGTGTGTAATGAATACGTCGAAGTCAGAAAAAACCGTCGATTTTAACAATTATCCGGAACGGACAACGGGCTTCTCTAAAGCAGCGGATGTACTTACGGAGGATGTCTTAAATACTTCAAGTAGGATCAGTATTCCGGCAATGCAAATGTGGGTTTTGGAATTGAAGAAATAATTTCCGTATTACTTTGTTTGAACTGCCTGCCAGTGGCAGGCAGTTTTAGCCTTCAATGACAAAAGCTTTCAGCACAGCCATCTTGCCATTTTTAAATTTCCAGACATCACAATAATCGTAGTTAATGATACTGCCGTTTTCCTGTTTTAAACTGATTTTTCCGATTACGGTGACATAATCGTTTTCCGCAATCGCAAGTTCGATGTTAAACTTTGGCGGTTCCAGGTATGCCGTTTTCATGTACTGCCTGACGGCCTCTTTTCCGCTTAAAGTTTGTTCACCGATGAAGTGCCATTCGGTATCTTCCGCGCAAAAAGCAAGGAATCCTTCATAATCACCATTGCTAACGCAGGCGTTAGCCTGTTCCAGTATTTCTTTGTTATTCAATTTCATGATGTTGCCCTGAATTTTTGAGCATTACTATTGATGAATGCGTTTTATTAGTTAAATGGAGTTATTCCGAGGCATACTGTAAAGCAGTAGGCAAACCGTCAAGGCTGATTCTGTTTTTGTCTTCCTGATATTTTTCCAAACCTTCAGGGCCCTTTTTTTCTGCCCATTTAAAGGCCTGCTCACGCTCGCCTTCATAATCATAAAGTGGTACGCTGAAACCACAAGAGGTTTGTACCAAATCAATATCGGCAACAATCAATTGTCTTGGTGCAATCTGCAAATCAAATGCTTCAATCAGTTCCGCCCATTCGTCATCAGTGGGTAATACCGTATAACCCTTTCCGTACAACCTCAGGATCAGTGGTGGGCCATCGAAAGCACAAAACATAAAAGTGATCCGTCCATTATCCAGCAAATGGGCAGAGGTTTCATTGCCACTGCCGTTGATGTCCAGATACATTACGCGTGCATCGCCCAGCACACGGAAACTATCCAGGCCTTTAGGCGATAAATTGACATGGCCTGCTGCGCTTAGCGGTGCCGTGCCTACAAAAAACATCTTCTGCTTTTCGATAAATGCTTTATGCTGGCTTTCGATACTTTTGAAAAACTTGCCCATGGTGTATGAATGTTTGGAATAGATAAATTTAACAGGATAATTGGAAAAAAAAGACGGCAGCTGGATTTACCGTAGTTATCTAAAATTATTGCTACAATTCAACTGAAAAAAATGCCTATGCCTTAAACCACCTCATTTTTCCTAGATTTGTAATAATGATCAGAGTATGGGTATTCATGATGGTATTCTCCTTACTTGCACAAACTACGGAATTACATGAGTTTGTGAAGTTGCCCATTCTGTTTGAGCATTATTCTGAACATCAGCAACGTGATTCAAAGCTTAAATTTTTTGATTTCCTGTCTATGCATTATTGGGGCGATGACCTGAATGATGATGACAACAGTCGCGATATGGAACTTCCTTTTAAGAATCTGGAAATAAGTCATGTTCCGGTTCAATGTCTTCCACCAAGAACAGAAATAAAGCTTAAATCTGCCATATTTCAAATTCAACCCGTCTATTCGGTCTACAGACCATTTTATATTCCTAATCCAGCACTTTCCGCGCTGTTCAGGCCTCCCTGCGTTTAAGGACTACAGATAATTTTAATGAATTTATTGTTAAAGGTGCGCTAAGCCGATGACAGGCTATGCCTGGTCGGGTGCTTGCGACCCATTTTGTTGCATGCTTAAAGCAAAATAATGCTTGATAAAATAATCCGGTTTTCCGTTAATAACAAACTGGTTATCGGCATCTTCACTGCCCTGTGGATTATCTACGGGATCTTTGAACTTAGCTGTTTGCCAATCGATGCCGTACCTGACATCACCAACGATCAGGTACAAATTATTACTTCTGCACCGGCCTTAGGTGCACAGGACGTTGAACGTCTGATTACTTTTCCCATTGAACAGGCGCTGAGTAACATCCCGAAGCTTAAAGAAAGCCGGAGTTTGTCACGCTTTGGACTTTCGCTGATCACCGTGGTCTTTGAAGACGGTGTAGATGTTTACTGGGCGCGCCAGCAGGTTACCGAAAGGTTGCAGCAGGTGGAAATGAACGAAAATGCCAGCACACCAGAACTTGCACCGGCATCAACCGGCCTGGGTGAAATTTACCAGTATATTTTAAGACCAAAAGCTGGTTTTGAAGATAAATTTAGTCTGGCGGAACTGCGGAGCGTGCAGGATTGGACCGTCCGAAGAAATTTACTCGGCACCAAAGGTGTTGCCGATGTTTCCACTTTTGGAGGTGAGTTAAAGCAGTATGAGGTTGCCATCAATCCCAATCAGTTACAATCTCTGGGCCTTTCCATCTCCGACGTGTTTAACGCCCTTGAAACAAACAATCAAAATACGGGCGGTGCCTATATTGAAAAGGGGCCAACCGTTATGTACATCAGAAGTGAGGGTCTAACGGGCTCCATCTCGGATATCGAAAACATTGTGCTGAAACATATGGCCAATGGTGCACCGGTATTGATTAAAAATGTTGCCCAGGTACAACTCGGATCTGCTATTCGATACGGTGCGTTAGATTTCTATCCTACCGGGGAAGTAACCGGAGGTATTGTGATGATGCTTAAGGGCGAAAATTCTTCAGATGTTATCAAAAACGTCAAAGCCCGGGTTACCGAAATACAAAAGATGTTGCCCGAGGGATTGATCATTGAACCATTCCTGGACCGTACTAAAATGGTGGACAATGCCATTGGCACTGTGGAGAAAAACCTGATGGAAGGGGCGCTGATCGTCATCTTTGTATTGGTGCTCTTTCTTGGAAACCTGCGTGCCGGATTGATTGTTGCTTCCGTAATTCCGCTTTCCATGCTCTTTGCGATCATCATGATGAATCTCTTTGGCGTAAGCGGGAACCTGATGAGCCTTGGTGCATTGGATTTCGGGTTGATTGTAGACGGTGCAGTAATCATTGTGGAAGCCATCCTGCATCACATGCATTTCTCTAAAAAGTACCGCGATGTAAATCAGATTTCACAGGGGCAGCTTAACGAAGAAGTCGCCAGTTCGGCCTCCAGAATGATGAATGCTGCGGTTTTTGGGCAGATCATCATCCTGATTGTTTACTTACCCATTTTATCCCTTACGGGAATTGAAGGCAAGATGTTTAAGCCCATGGCGCAGACCGTTGCATTCGCCATTCTTGGGGCCTTCATTTTATCCCTGACTTATGTGCCGATGATCAGTTCAATGTTCCTAAGCAAAAAGATTTCGCATAAGCCAAATTTCTCTGATCGCGTAATGGATAAGCTGGAGCAAGTATATGCACGGGCTTTGAATCGTGTATTACAAGTTAAAAAGCTGCTTGTTGGTATCACCTTCGGCCTTTTTGCCATTGCTATATTAATATTCTCCAATATGGGGGGCGAATTTATCCCGCAATTGGAGGAAGGTGATTTTGCCGTAGAAACGCGACTGTTGGTGGGTACCAACCTAAGTACCACCATCAAGTCCTTTCAGCAAGTCAGTGCGGTGTTGCAGAAGAATTTTCCTGAAGTGGAGAAGATTGTCTCCCGGATTGGAAGTGCGGAGATCCCGACGGACCCAATGCCGATTGAAGGTGGTGATATGATCATTGTGCTAAAACCTAAAAGCGAATGGACCAGTGCCAAAAGCTTTACAGAGCTTGCAAGTAAAATGTCGGCTGCAGTACAGGAAGCAGCTCCAGGCGTCACACAGAGTTACCAGTTCCCGGTGCAGATGCGTTTCAATGAGCTCATGACGGGCTCCAAGCAGGATGTGGTTTGTAAAATCTTTGGTGAGGATCTGAATACCTTGTCGCGCTATGCGGAACAGATTGGCGCCATCAGTAAGACCGTTGATGGTACGGCGGATTGGTATGTTGAAAAGGTTACCGGTATGCCCCAGGTGGTCATAAAATACAATCGTGAGGAGCTTGCAAAGTACAGCCTCAACATTAATGACATCAACAGAACGGTTAATGCGGGATTCGCAGGTGCCAAAGCTGGGGAGGTTTATGAAGGTGAAAAACGCTTTGACCTGGTGGTAAGGATCGGCAATGAGAACCGTAAGAGCATTGAAGATGTTCGGAATTTGATGATTGTTACGCCTGCCGGAAATCAGATTCCACTACACCAGGTGGCTTCTGTAGATGAAATTGAAGGTCCGAATCAGATTCAACGGGAAGATGCCAAACGGAGAATTACCGTTGGCTTTAACGTCCGGGGGCGTGATGTGCAGTCTGTGGTGGAAGATTTACAGGCTAAGATTGGCAAAAAGGTTAAGCTGGAGCCAGGCTATAACATTGTTTATGGTGGATCATTTGAAAATTTACAGCAGGCAAAACAACGCCTGATCATTGCAGTTCCAATTGCCTTATTACTGATTTTCATTATGCTTTATTTTGCTTTTAAGTCGCTGAAAGAAGCGGCCTTAATTTATACCGCAATTCCTTTGTCGGCAATTGGCGGAATATTCGCACTTTCCCTACGTGATATGCCCTTCAGCATTTCGGCGGGGGTAGGGTTTATTGCACTTTTTGGTGTTGCGGTACTTAACGGCATCGTGCTGATCTCGGAGTTTAACCGCATTAAAAAAGAGGGTAAAATTGAGGAGCCAATTGAATTGATCAAACAGGGCACCAGGAACCGGTTGAGGCCGGTACTGATGACTGCTGCAGTGGCTTCACTGGGGTTTTTTCCCATGGCCTTAAGTGATGGGGCAGGTGCTGAGGTTCAAAGACCACTGGCGACTGTAGTAATTGGTGGATTGATCACGGCAACTTTCCTGACTTTATTTGTGTTACCTGCGCTCTACCTTTTATTTGAGAAAAAGCCGAAGTTGAAAGTGAATACGGCAGTCGTTACTTTGTTACTGCTGATATTTGCTCCTGTTTTGGCGAATGCGCAGGGTGGTTCGAAAAATATTCTATTGCAGGCAGCCATAGATACAGCCTTGAAGTACAACCTCCAGGTCCAAACTGCACAACTTAATGAAGATGCGGAAAAGCTCAGACAGAAAACCGGATGGGATATGCCTAAAACGGAATTCACCGGGGAGTACGGACAAATAAACAGTGCAAGCAGAGATACCCGCATTGGGGTAACACAGTCCTTTAGTTTTCCAACTGTGTATTCGAATCAGAAACGTGGTCTTCAGGCAAGATATCTTGCAGCACAAAGTCAGACGAAGGTTACCGAGCTGGACATTAAAACCAATGTGCGCAGTTTATTTTATGAGCTGGTTTATCTTCAGGAAAAACAAAAGCTGCTTTTATTTGCGGACAGCGTTTATCAATTATTTGAAAAGAAAACGAATCTCCGGTTCAAAGTAGGGGAAACGGATATCCTGGAAAAGACAACCGCTTCTGCACATCGCCAGCAAATCGCTAACCAGTTGCAGATGTTACAAGGTGATATGGCCATGGCCCTGGCCAGATTCAATGTTTGGTTGGGTGATGGTCAAAATTACCTGCCTCAGGTGGAGGCAAAAGAGATCCGCCTTTCTTCGCCAGTTGCGTTGCTCGAAACCGAAAGCATGTTGCCGGTACAGGTTTTAAAGCATGATGCGGAAGCAGCAAGATGGCGCTGGCGGACAGAGAAAGCCAGGCTTTTGCCCGACTTCTTTATTGGTTATAATAACCAAAGCATTGCCGGTTCCCAGTTCAGCAATGGCGTAGAAACCTATATACCTACCAGCCAGCGATTCAGTTACGTCAACGGGGGCTTAAGTATACCCTTATTCTTTGGAGCCCAATCAGCAAGGGCTTCTGCTGCTAAGCTCGACTGGCAGCAGGCGCAGAAGCGTAAGGATTATGCTTTACAGCAAGCCAAAACAGAGTGGGAAACCAACTTGCTTGAAGTGAAAAAATATGCCGGCAGTCTTGATTATTTTGAGCAGACCGGGTTAAAGAATGCCGATGTGATCATCAGCACGGCCGACAAACAGTTTGTTGGCGGTGAAATCAATTACCTGCAATGGGTGATGCTGGTTGATCAGGCCATTAATATTAAAAATGACTACCTGGATGTATTGAACAATTTCAATCAATCGGTCATCCGTTCCAAAAAAATCAATAACCAATAGTGATCATTAACATGAAGAAATATTTTTTATATATCGGTCTGCCTTTGTTTTTAGCAGCCTGCAGCGACGCGAAATCAGACGGAAACATGGAAGCAGCAAATGAGGTTGTTGCAGACACCACCATGGTCAGCGTTTCTGCACAGCAAATGAAAACTGCTGGAATTGAACTGGGCACAGCCAAAGAAACCAACCTGAGTGGAAGCATAAGGTTACAGGGCACCATTGATGTGCCACCACAAAGTACCGTAAGTGTGAGCTTTCCGCTAGGGGGGTATTTAAAGTCAACAGATCTTCTGCCTGGCATGCATGTTAAAAAAGGACAGGTACTTGGGGTGTTACAAGACATGCAGTTTATCCAGTTGCAACAGGATTACCTGACAGCAAAAGAAAGACTGAACCTTGCAAAAAATGATTACAAGCGTTATGAAGAATTAAATGCCAATAAAGCGGCCAGTGATAAAGTATTTCAACAAAGCCGTACGGAAATGGAATCTCAACGTATCAATATGCAGGCTTTAGCTGAAAAACTGGAACTTATTGGCATAAATGCCCATCGCTTAAATGCAACTAACATTTCAAAAAGTGTGAATATCTTGTCTCCAATTGATGGTTTTGTAGCAAAGGTTAATGTGAATATCGGTAAGTACACATCGCCGACTGATGTGCTGTTTGAGCTGGTTAACCCAAAAGACATCCACC
>Ga0308160_10005897_pt1 | contig 12646 bp, 14 predicted proteins | sample PhyFR1_FD_201036 | JGI IMG/M metagenome (GOLD analysis project Ga0308160, IMG submission 201036) | Phyllosphere microbial communities from UC Gill Tract Community Farm, Albany, California, United States - DLSLF.R1 | ecosystem: Host-associated > Plants > Phyllosphere > Unclassified | place: USA... | reverse complement strand
AAGTCCTCCTCCTGCTCCACAGAACAACACCATAAATCCAGGACGAGCGTTTATGGTATGTCACCCATCATGAAAGTCGCTGAGATATAGCCAGTCGGTCCGGGAATCACATTTCCTTTCCAGACGCAAGTGGACCCAATACCTCTATCGCTCCCTCAGACTATGCTGCCTTCTCTCGACACTACACAATTCCAACCTTCGACATCTGCCCTAACATACGTCTCGCCCCCCTCGGCGGTGAGCGTCCGCATCGAACATCCTGCTTCTCCACCCCTCCCAACAGGCTTGACGCCATTTACGAATCCTGAATCCACGCTACCGGCTCAGCTGAAGCTTGATGCATTCATCTCGAGGGAACTGGCAATGAAGACTATATCGCTATTCTTTGAACATGTATGTCGGCTGCACTGTCGAGTCACTTCACTGATCAATCAGGTATCGTGCATCATGCCTTTGATACATAAGCCATCTTTCATGGCGGATCTAGCCGCAGGGGAGGAAGAACGGAACCCAATCTTCTTTGCATTGATTTTACAAATGATCTCAATGACCTTGATTCATGCAAGTTCCGCCTGTCGAGCTCGATCTTCTCTGACAAGCAGTTACCTGTGGCGTACTTCCCAATACCTGCGGAAGACGTCCGAGCGGTCTCGGATAGATGTATGAGGAGAGCGAACGCTATCACGCATCGAAATGCGGAGAGGCTATCGCTTGATATGTGCATTATCAAGTATGTCTCACCTAACCCTCGTTCTGGCGTGAACTGACGTCCAGGTTCTTCATGTTTGTGGTTCACAACAAGAGAGGCGACATCGGTCTTGAAGCAGCAACATTTGGAGAGGCTCAATACATTGCCATTTGTCTGGGTATGCATCGCGAAGACGTAAGCTGCGAAGCTCTTCGGAGAGGACAAAGCTGATTTGCCAGTCGTACTACAGTCTCAGTAAGCTATAATCAACATGCGGGAGCATGTCTCTGACTTCCAGCGCCGATCGAATCCCAAAGAAGACGTCGACTGTGGTTCATGCTCTTCAACGCCGATAAGTTTGAAGCTGCAGTCCGGACGAAACCAGTATTATTACCTTCCGACGAGTTCATGTGTCCACCCGAGACTACCGCGTTACCTTTAGAGCTGTAGGCTATGACACGATCTCGTGGTGATAAGGATAGCTGATTATCAGGGACGACAAGTGCATCACTGCCACTGGATACTTGGCGCCATTACCGGGTACACCGCTAGCCACAGGATTCACGGCTCTGATACATACATGCCAGTGAGCTGACCCCAGCCCGCCGGGAACCAAGCTAATCAATCAGTGTACTGGGCGATATGTTGATTCACGAAAGAGATATCAGGCGCAAACCACCCATGGACCCCGAATCGATCCTGAGTGCCCTAAAACGAGTGCGGGGTTTTCAATCCCGCCTCAAATCAATTTTGGACAGTCTACCAAGGGTATTCAGGTTCCTAGATGAAGAAGATAACGTGTACGTGCCACAAGTCTCTTTCTGGACTTGGCTGACATCGCAGACCACAGCCAGGCTGGAAAGAGGATATGAGAGATGAACTTGATGAATTCTTCTTGGATCCTACTGCATCGGAATCGGCAAAAGATGGATATCTGGTTCTGAGAGCGAACATACATGTTACGATGGCCATGACGAGGTTGAGGTTGATGTAAGTCCGTATCGCAGATCGATCACCGCGATCAATGCTGATGATAGTCTACATCGAGATGACTTGTTGACGAGAAGTGGTGCCCCGGGGACTTCTTCTCGTACAGGTAAGCCTGTATTCCCTGCAAACTTGAGATATGCTGACATATACAGCGGCCGAACTTATCAGTGCGGATCTCGGAGAAAGCTTAGATTGGAGACATACAGTCTATCAGGATCTTTTCAAGACCGTCCATGGGTACGTGTAGTACTCAGATCTTCTTGGCCATTACTGACATATGCAGCACACCTATCCAAGCTGTATGCCTTGCTTGAGATGCAAGCTGGATTGAGCTGATGAATTAGCTGGCCGCGAATGGCCCTTCTATCTTGACCAAGATTCGATTGGTAGCTGTCACACTGCTCGATGCGGTACCAGCTGAGGCTTATGACGATCCGTCAGTCCAGGGCATGGCGGCTTATCTGCTTGGTAAGTCTGTGATTCGCATGTGTGCGTATAGAGACGGTCTGATATGTGACAGATTTCCTAAACATAATGACATCCATCGAAGATCAATTCGCAGATTGAGACATGTCATTACCTTCAACTCGACGATGCGTCACTTCTGCTGGACAGCGGATGATGATGACGACAACGCTGGCGACTGCGATGCATCGCATTCATCCGATTCTCTCATGTCTTGTCTCCTTGCTTCTGGCTTACCGGGTCCGCTCGATCGAGCGATTTTCACTCAGCATCGAATGAAACTATCGAGATAGCCTCTGGTATCAAGTATGGATCACAGACCATGCATTGGCTGATACGCTACCTGATACGCTACCACCTCACTAGATTACCTAAACGATCGGAAGAAGAAACGCCAGTCGACAATCGTCGTGAGCGATGCGAGGAATTGTGCTCGCAGAGATGAAAGGGTATCAAAATATATTAATCTATTTGACCGCCTCCAAAGAATCGAGATTCTCTCTAGCGTCCTCATATACCTCACTCTCATCGGAATCATCGCCAACATCTTGCCGGTCCTCGATAGAGACTGCAGAAGGGTTCACATACTTGTCCCATGCCTCCACCACTTCTCTCACACCTGAGGCTGTCCACTTCTCGGGCTCTTGCCTGATGACGCGAAGACAAGCATCCGTATCGCTCAGGAGTTCATCCCACGTATTTACATCCAGGATGTAGAATTGACTATCCTCTGATCCGAGTCTCCTGTCTCTCAATCCCTTTTCGCGAATGAGATCAAGCTTTCCGCTCAAGTCTTGAGTTGCAAGCGACGTGAACAAGGTCAATTGCGCCTCAGATAGAGCTGTGGCGCCTGCATCGAGTCCGAATATGGCTTGAACCTGCTCGAGCGCCCATTCACAGGAACCGCCAGCGAAGCTCAGAACTTCAAGAGCTCTGTCAGATGCAGTCGTGGGGGGTCCGCTTCTCAATATATCTGGTCCACCCGGCACAGGGAGAAACCCCCAGCTGGGTTTTCGGAAGACCTTCGATACATCATCCACATCGGGGAAGGTAGGTGTCGAGCTGGGCGATATCTTCTTAGCGGGACGATAAGTCGTAGTGCCGAAAACCATTGTTGATGTGCTATGTGTCTCAGCGCTGTGAGATAAGGTTGTCTGGCTGGATGAGTGGCCGCCGTAAAAAAGTGGGTAGGTCAACTTTTCAAGGTGTATGTGGCGAATATTCGAAAGTAGGACGTATAACGAGGTGATACCGAGTGGGACGATTGCATTCCCAACAAAACTTCTACAGCCACAAAGGATGGCGACATCCAACTCCGACAGAAAGGAAATCATAAACATGTCACCTTTGATGTCACATCTCGCAATGGTCAAGGTAGTCAGGTGTATACATGTAGTGACATGTACAGCACCATAAGAAGTTGAAGCTGTCTGGCGACCATCGATCCATTGGCAGACTAAATCTACAATCTTCCTTAGACTGAGTGAATCAGGTCATAATACTAACGTTGTACCGCTCGCCACTTGTTCAGCCCCTTCGATCTCGATGCTTCATCCTCAGTCCTCAAACAGCGTCCTCATATACAGACTCTTCATCAGAGCTGAACGCTTTCTCCTCGTGCTCGCCCTCATCGACCGAGTGTCGACTTTCATACGCCTCGAAAGCAGTCCGCACCGCTTCCCCTGCTCGGGTCCACCCCCGATTCTCCTTATACAAGATCCAACGCGAACCCGGGCTTGCATCACCGAACGCAGCTCTCGAATACGCTCTTTTGTTGAGCACGTAATACGGCAACTCATACGAGCCCTTCTCCGTGCCTTCAGTATGGTGATCCTGAAGGGCCTCGAATCCACTAGCCATGAAATCGGTGGCAATCGATTTGAACTCGATCATCTGTTCTTTTGTCCACACGTCAGTTGGAGCAAGTTCGTGAGCGTCACGTACACTTTGCAAGGCTAAAGCACAAGAGTTGAAGGCGGATTTGATAGCCTTGAAATCTCGATCGGTGGCATGTGAGGCTATTCCGCTCTTTGTGATAGAAGGTCCGTGCGGCCTTGGATTGAAACCCCAGCACTCCCGTTCGGTGAACAGGTGCGATATCTCGTCCAGGTGGGGGACTGCAAAAGGTATGTGGCTCGATGCTTCGGGAGCTGGTCGGTAAGATTTGAAATCAGATCGCATTATTGCTGTAGGGTATGATGGTATGTCGGTCAGAGTAAATGCGGTTATTTGTAGGAGATCAAGCTATAGACTATCAACGGGCAGCTATATCGACTTTCGAGAAGCGGTTGTTGAAGGATTGATAGTAAAGTTTGTATCAGTAAAAAAGGCGAGAAGTCCCTCTTGTCCCTCCGAAAGGTTCGACGAGTACAAAGGAGGACAGGTGCCTTCGGATTGCATTATGACAGTGTGTGCTGGAATATGTCATGAACCACTCAGCGTTCTGAGTCAGATAATGCAATGCCTAGGCCTTGGGCAGCGCTGGACTGACAAGCCTCCGCTGTCATCTGTGTACATACCACACATACACTCTCTCTCTCTCTCTCTTCGAAATTGTCAACTATCCATGCAGCAGATGCTATAAACACAGGTCCATTAAGTGGCCAACGAATGCTTGTATTGAGCCTACACTCACTTTCATCGTCTCGACGAGCTCTGCGAGCTTGGGTTGCAAACCCGATTGATCACTGCTGAGACACGTTTTCTGACTGTTCCACGAGACGAACCAGAGGCAGTGGCTTCATCTCCTGTCTTGACGGTCGTCGGGGTTTGATAGGCCCCAGAGCCGTCAATTCTCAATATGAGCTCTTGTGATGTAGTATAGACTCGTACGACACTTACAAGCTCGGTGAGGCTATCTCGTTTCGTATCTGTCCAAACGAGACGTCCATTCCATCCATCGCTTGCTGGCGTTCAGCATTTCTAGCGTTCACCTGCTCTACAGCCGATGCACCATTCGACTCTGCATTCATGAGGATCGACATTGCCTCCGACACGTCGGACGCGCCTGGCGCCCATCTCCCATTAGTCTTTACTCGGCGAGTCGTTGACAAACGAGTCAGATCATCATATACAGTTTGGTTCTTGATGATGAAGAATTTGGATTCATTGGTGGCAACCTTGTTCCACTCGTCAAAAGTCGGAATCATCCTGCCAATTGCGCGGTCCGTAAACTCTTTCTTCTGGTCCGAGGTCAAGTTCGTAGCACCCACGACCCTGTATTCTTGAGTGAAGGCGTCTATTAGCGTATCGCATACGGCTTCAGCGAATGATATCACTTTGATCTCTGAGCTCGGAATCGCAGACCAGTCGGTGTTTTGACTAATGATATCACACCCGCCGGGTATGGGCCTGAGACCCCAGGAGGGTTGATCGTAGAACTTTGTGACAGCATTTTTGGCGTTCAGCACCGACGGTGAGGAATATGCCGACAGCTTTTGCTGCGGGTAGACTGTTAGGTCCTCCGGGTTCAAAGACTCCATAGCGATTGATTATGAGAGCTTCTGTACTGTCAGTGACGGGCGCTTTATCTGCGTGCAGGGTGCCGTAATACAGTACAGTAAATTTGTAGTGATCCGGAAGTATCGATTGACTTCTGATGGTGATTCTCGCGAGAGAGGTGATATACAGTATGTACGTCGGCAAGAAGTCCACGCCACCTTATGTATTCACCTTGAACAAAGGACGTTAGACAACAAAGGTCGACAACGGCCACGGATGGTCAGAATCGACTCGTCAAGGGGAGAGGAGGGAGATCAGGGCCCTGACATCGAGGCGAGTCTTGACAGGTGATAGGGGAGCTCGGCAGCAATTTCCTCTCTTGCCACTATACGGTGGTGAGTGCCATTGAGAAAAATCGCCAAAGTCGTTGACAATGATGGAGACCAGGTCATCATTGCCTGAACTCTACTATTTGCAACACTGAGGCTGGGCGATTGACATACTGTAACATGAATCCCCATGCCGTCGCGATTGGCCGTCAATATCCTCAGATCGACTTGACTCGGTAAGTCTGCAAGTATCCGAAGTTGCCGACTTGATTGTACATTGTCTTTGTACACCTACTTCACCTCGCTGCTCATCAGCTTTGCCCTTGCTCTGCCAGTGCGACGCCAAAACTCACCATATTGAACATTACTCTCGTAACGTCCCCGGAGACCCGTTGCCTTCCATCCCACCTCGTAGACCTTCCTTGTGTTTCCAGCTGATTATAGCCATCGTACTCCTTCCCAATTGTCCTGATGGTCAGCTTTATTCCCCCAAGCGATCTTTACAAACAGCTCACCATATCTTTCACCCCATCTCTGTAACCAATCCTACCCTCAATCAAATCCTTCTCCACCACTGTCCTGTCCAGAACGAACTTCCCCGTCCAATCGGTCTTGGACCTCCTAGTATTACCACTAGGAGGAGCATCGATATGGCTCGTCGCCGTTCCCTCTTCCATCTTCTCGATCGACTCCTGGGCTTTTCGGAAGGCTTGCAGGTAATACGGTGGCCAGAGGGACGAGTTTGGGTAGATGTACTGCAGGAGGATTAGGTGAGGTGGCTGTCGGTCTGCGTATGGCTCCCGTCTTTCTTGGCCCTTGGTTCCATTCTCATGGGTTGTTGGTGCGGTGCTGGTGGCAGTCTGAGTACGACTCGAGGGGGTCGATGTGAAACCTCTCTTGGGGTTTGAGGCAGTCGACGTTGAGGTAGATCTGCTACCTTCAACTCGTGGAGATGATCCAAGTATGAAATTTGGCAGAGGGTTGTCAAGTACGTTACCGTTTTCGAACAGGATCCGGGGCAGATTTGGCCGAGAGAGTAGCCAGGTCCATAAAAGGGCGAGACCGACACAGATGGCCAGGATTCCCCATCCTACCAGCACGCCCTTTCTGACATATCCCAGTCCTGCCCATAGCATCTCCTTATGTCTTGTTGAGATTGTCGGGATGCAGGCGCCGTATACCCAACCGAAGACTTCCCTCCATCGCTCAATATCGACCCTTTCGACATGTCGGCAAATTCTTATCCAGATCGGGTTGAGTGGCTCGAGGATGAAGGCGAGGCATAGAAGAGTGTTCTGTAGAATGATGTCGACTACAGAGTTGTCCGATGAAGTGATGAGCGAAGGGAAGTGGAAGTGGAAGTTGGTGAGGTTGAAAAGGGAGGGAACGAGGTCGTTGATATGCATGCTGAGACGAGGTGATGTCATTTACTAAGTGAGTGGTATTAGTGTGTATGATCAGGGTGGTTGTTTGAGTAAATTACCGCTTGATGGGGTAGGTAGTACGAGGAGGGATAAGAGGTGTTGATGATGGGAGAGAAAGAAGAGAAGAGAAGAGAAGATGAAAAGTCAGAACGGGCGAGGAAAGGAAAGGAAAGGAAACTGAGCACAGACCTTTTCCCTTCTCTACTTTCAATATCCACTCTGCAGCATTAGTACCCCAAGTCGTGATACCATGCATTCTAAAAGGCTATAGCAGAGCCATACCAAAATAATGTCCCAATGTCCAGATGTCCAAATGTCCAGTACTCCATCTAAACAATCCCAAGGACAACACTTGCCCTCAAACTGCCTCCTCTGGGTATACTAGTCGTATATCCAAGTACACCATCTTCAAGATTCTCATTACGCTCCCGCTCACGCCCATGTTCTGTATCGAGACCGGACAGGTATTCCTCCGATCGCAGGGCGGATGATTTCCAGCCCCATGATTGGGAGGGAGTGAATGAATCGGGGGCAGAAGCGAATTTGAGTAGAGCCGTGCCGAGGGCTGAAGCGCATGTGATGGAGAAGTATGCCTTGTCGTCAGTTCGTGGGAATCCTTGAGGCGAGATCAGAATACGTACCTTCGTAAGAGGTCTTTCATCCCTGTATGGCTCCGTCTCCAGTCCATCCTCACCCAATACCTGATCTCCACCATCCGACCTGGGACTCCCAACAGTAATCTGACCCGTCAAGCTTCTTCCCAGCGGTACCCCATCCGTCAATCCTCGGATCGGAGGAGATTGGGGACTAGTCGGCTGTCCAACGACCGTATCGGGCGAAGAGGGAGTAGGGAACACCTCACCAGGAGTCTGTCTATGTAGATAGACACCCAATTGAATCCCTTTATCCTTCTTCCGTATGTTCTGGACATAGACATTGAACCAACTTCCAGCGTAGAAATGGGTTGTGGAGTATGCTCGTTCCCGTTCGGCGAGGAGGTGGACATTCCAGAACTCGACGCAGAATCGGAATGGTTCGAGCGTAGTCCATCGACCTTGTGGTTGGGCGTGAATATTGGCCGAAGTGGTGATATCGGATAACAAGCGGCATTGACGAGATAAGCCAAAGTATGTCCTTTCATCGTGGGGCGGAGGACGCGGTCTTGGCCTCTCATCGGGATCGAGAGACTCTTGAGGTGGTTCATACAAATCGGATGGGGCGGTAGGGCCAAACTCGGGCAGGTCGAGTATACCAAGAATAGGAGCGGCGGCAGTAGCGTCAACATTGGTGAATAGCAATCCAGCAGCTCCAATGCGATACGTATCGTCGACAGGAACAGGGTAATATAAGGGAGTAGCGCCAGGCGGATTGGCGAAAGCGCTCGAGATGGAAGCAGCAGGACCTATCGAGAATGATGATCCGTAATCTGAAGAGGGCGTCACGTTTCTGCTAGCACGAGGTCGACGTCGGCGTTGACTGACTTGAGCTAGCTCTGCGGCAGTCTTGCTCAGGCCCAAAGCTGGCTCAGGCTCTTGTTCCCCAGCAGCGGCGGTGGTGATACGAGATCTGAGATCCGCAGCTGACCAGTGTGCAGCTTGGAGTACGTGGAGAGGGGCGAAAGGTAGACCAGTATGGGGGTCAATATCAGCCGCAATGGTCGACAAGTCGTCAAAGGTCTGACATGTCAGCTGTGTCAGCTGTGTGTATGGAGGCGGGAGTTAACTTACCATATGGGTATAGTATATCCCATCCGTAAAGACCTTTTCCAACTCTTCCTCATCCTCCCAATCATCCTCATCCTCTTCATGGTCGTCCCCAATAGCCATATGTGACATGCCCAAATCCCCTCCTTCCTCTTTACCCCTCCGCCTCAAATCCAAGACCTTCCTAGCAGCCTTGTATCGATCTATCTCTTTCACCACAAACAGAGCGTCGGCACTGAGCAATGCCCTCAGGAATTTGGCGTGTATACCACCATGGGCAAACACCCTCCAAGGCGGTTCTTGATCAGGGTCGAATTTCGATTCTTGACTCAATAGTTCCCCTCCCCAGCGAGTTAGGTAGCAACAACATGCTTCTCCGATCTTGTCCGATGCGAATCCGTAGAAATGGGGTAGATTAGCCGAATCGGAATCATGCGAGTCGAGAGATGAAGATGGATCGAACGATAGTGGACTGGGTCTGGACGGTCGACGACCATGTCCCGGACCTTCAGACTTCAGTTCCTCTTCATCACCCTTCACATTTGACCCGGTTGAATCGGTAGAACTCCTTGCGCTTCTCCTTTTCGGTCCATCGTGAGATTCAGAACGAACCCTCAGTTCAGGTACCAGCGATTTAGCCACGTCCTCCAGACCTCTTGCTCCTTCTCCAGCCTGTCCATCCCATTCTTCGTCCCCTATACCGTCGCCCACTGCGAAACTGAGGTACCGCCCAATAGTGCGTGGTCCAATCGTGCGCAGGATCAGCGACAGGACTTCGCGTAGCAAAGCAGAATGGCCGAGGTATATTGTCGTAGCCAAGAGGGAGAGAAGTAAGCGAGGACTGGTGAGGTGTGTTCGAGGTGCCATCGACTGAATAACCTCGGGGTATGACAGTTTTACATTGCCTTCGAATATGGGACTGAGCGGATGGGTAGGAGTAGGGATAAGAGCGGTGGGGAATTGAAGCTGAGGGAATGGGGAATAAAGGCGGGATAAGCAGATCCTGGTCGTTAGTGCCGTGTCACCGACATCAGTTGTGTAGACTTACTCGAAAGCAGCTCGGGTGATATTAGGATCATCAAACTGTAGCTCCAGATCTTCTCCATTCCACTCATCGTCCTCTTCGAATATAGCCTTTTCCTTCCCCTTTCTCGACCGACGAGCACCCGTCTCAGAGAAGCCACCGAGAAACATCGAGTGGAAGAAACCTGATGTCAGCTTGCTCGATCTGGTTGTGGGTTGAGCTTACTGGCTTGAACGAGGACCATGCGGTGGACTGCCCATCCGACTCCCCATTTCCTGACCCATATCCTCACATCCGCGCACGAGCCACTCAGGAAGCTGCGGTAGAGGTGGTCGCCAAGTGCGTCCGGCATGGCGAGAGGCGACAATGCAGCGGCGAGTGCAGTAGGTGAGAGATTTGGAGTAGACTCCTTTGTAGATGTCGAAGGGTTCTCTTGTGTGGACGATGGTGGTATAGCGAATGATGATGAGGATGAAGTCGCCGCAGCAGAGATGTTGATGTTGGTCGGTACGGATGATGCTCGTATGGTAGCAGTGGGCGAAACTGGAACTGGATGAAACCCTTGTATACGCGTCGTTGGGTTTGCTGACGATATAATGGGGTTGAGGAGTATAGATTGAGGACTACCTAGACGAGGTAGACGTGAAGTAGACGGTGAAGGATCCCGATGATCCGGTCTAGGTTGATGCATAATGTCTGGCGTTGTTTGTGATCGCATCCGATTGGCGATACTTGCACCGGTGATTGATACGTGTGGTTGTGGATGTGAAACCGAAATGAGTGGTCTACCCAAAGGACTCCGAGGTGTAGTTGCTCCACTAGGTGTATTGTGTCCTGTTCCACTTGCACTCGTCCGACCTGATGCAGTGGCGGATCCTACTTCTTCTGATGAACCGAAATAACCACTTCCACTTCCACTAACACTGGCTTCGAGAGCTATTGACGACAAGCCGATCGCACTATTGTTCTGAGATCCCCTTGGACTTAGATGTGAAGGAGTATGAGCAGGACTGGTCGCTCGACTTGCATCACGCGACGCCCCCCGGATGGGTAGATCCGGGAATGGTAGGACTTTTGGTTTCGAGCTGCGCGCGGGTGATGACGCGTATCGAGAGTGTATGGATGTGGGTGTTTGAGGTCTGGAGTATGACCTTGCGCGTTTTGAGAATGAAGAGTTGGAAGAGGTCGATGGCATGACCCAAGGGGGGTGTCAAATGACGAGACGGTAGGGTTGGTTGATAAATCGGGGATGGAAGCGGTGGAGGTCACGCGGGCTGTGCTAGAGTGATTTAATGTGTTTTGTTACGATGATGACTGAGTGATGGGTTGGGTGAATGGAGTTACAAGAGATTGAAGCATGTCTGCCACTCATACAGTCTTATCGGGAGCAACCCTAAATATGTCGTGTTGGTTGTCGAGTGCATACAGATACACTTCCCAATGGCTTGGCTGTGTACTGCTACTCTCTTCGGTCTTGGTAATAAAGAACAACCCGGTCAATAACGGTCCCCTCTTTCCGGTTCCTGGCCCTGGATACATACCATGGTAATTACCCGGTAGAGTGTGCAATGTGCCACATCTTGATACTAGTCTCGGGATTATAATTAATCATAAAAGTCTGTGCACGTTCAACAGGAGAATGTCTAGAACATCCCCATTCTTCATATCAACTACATCTATACCATCACAATGTCCACAGATCAACTAGAACAGCACCTCGCTACCAGGTCTTACGTCGACGGGTAAGTGTCTGTCTCATACTACACAACCTCTGCCCTGTCCCACCTCCCGCTTCCTGATGAACCTTGTTTTGGTCCGTGTTTCCGAGTCAGCGGCTTAAGACCCCGCGACTATACGTTGAAGATAACTACTTTTCCAAACCCTCTGATCTATCTACTCTTTCCTCCATCAATCACCAATTGTCGAGAGAATGTGGACTGACTCCCCAGCTTCCAGGCCACCTCTGCCGATGTTGAAATCTTCAAGACCTTGAGCGGTGGTAAGTCCGTTTAGCCTGAGAGAAACGGCACATACTCATCTTGCAGCCCCCTCTACCCCCCACGCCGCTCGATGGTACAAGCAGATTGCTTCTTACGAGTCCGAGTTCTCCAGCCTCCCCAAGGGTAACGCCCCCAACTTTGCTTCCGGCTCTTCTTCTGCCCCAGCTGCCGCTGCCGAGGAGGACGACGAGGACATTGATCTCTTCGGTGACGATGATGAGGAGGAGGATGCCGAGGCTGAGCGAGTCAAGGCCGAGCGAGTCGCTGCCTACACCGACGCCAAGAACGCAAAGACCGCTGCCCAGCTAGCTGCCGGTAAGGAGCTCGCCGTCGCCAAGTCTGTCGTCACCCTCCAGGTCAAGCCTTGGGATGATGAGACCGACATGGCCGAGTTGGAGAAGGAGGTCAGGGCTATCGAGAAGGATGGTTTGGTTTGGGGTGCTTCCAAGCTCGTTCCCGTCGGTTACGGTCAGTCCTCATCTTTCCTCGTGTGGAAATGTCTGACGATCCAGGTATCAGGATGCTCCAGGTCAACTTGGTCATTGAAGATGCCAAGATCTCTCTTGATGAGCTCCAGGAGGA
>Ga0308160_10005895_pt1 | contig 12649 bp, 9 predicted proteins | sample PhyFR1_FD_201036 | JGI IMG/M metagenome (GOLD analysis project Ga0308160, IMG submission 201036) | Phyllosphere microbial communities from UC Gill Tract Community Farm, Albany, California, United States - DLSLF.R1 | ecosystem: Host-associated > Plants > Phyllosphere > Unclassified | place: USA... | reverse complement strand
CGCGCCGACCGGTCCGGTGGCCGATGCGATCAACGCCAAATGGGGTTCGTTCGACAAGTTCAAGGAAGAGTTCCAGAAATCGGCCGTGAGCAACTTCGGTTCGGGCTGGACCTGGCTGGTGAAGAAGACCGACGGCACCGTCGACATCGTCAACACCTCGAACGCCGCCACCCCGCTGACCACCGAGAACAAGCCGCTGCTGACCTGCGACGTGTGGGAACACGCTTACTACATCGACTACCGCAATGCCCGTCCGAAGTTTGTCGAGGCATGGTGGAACACCGTCAACTGGGACTTCGTGAACCAGAACCTGGCATAAGCACCCGGTAATTGTTTCGTCATAATTAAGTTCGGAACAACTTAATAAAGATGGGAACAAGTCTCTAACGCTCAAAAATCGTGAGCGAATAAAGATCGGAACAACGATCTGCCTCAGGTTTACTTTCGCGGCCCGCTGCACTATGCGGGCCGTTTTTCATTGCAGTTTCGCCTTTCATGCCGAGTCCGTGAAAATGGTGTCGCAGACTGTCCTATGCTCGCCGAAAGCTTTTCAAGCCCATAGGCCGTAAGCAACGTGCCAACACTTCTCCATCAGCTCGACAGGGTCAACGTGACATGGTCGCAGAGGTATTCAAGAGACTTGCAAGGGCAGCGCTCTGGGCTGTAAAGTCTTCATGAAAAGTGATGTGGTGTCTTGACGAACTCAATGGTCACAAATTCCAGGCTAAGGAGAGCTTAATGAAGGGATATGTACTTTTCCATATGTGGGAGCCAGCCAGGCAACTGCAGATCGAAGGCCATCGATTCTACGTCTCTCAAGCGCGTACTCGTTTGCTCTCACAATTTAATGACATGGAACGCGAAGCCGATAAAGCGGCAGCTGATTGGCTGGAGCGTGCCAGTCATCGTTTCGATCCGGAGCGCGACGATGATGCATCCCTCTACGAAGCAGCGCATGACGAGGGAATCGCATACTACCAACTGCTTAAGGATATGCGCGACAACGTCCGCCTCAGCGTGGTTGCAGGTATATTCCACGAATGGGATAAGCAGTTCCGGGAATGGATAGTACGCGAAATTCTACACTGGCATCACGGCAGTGAGGTCCGTGGAAAGATTTGGTCTCAAGACTTTGGCGGGCTAATCGAATTTTTTGCCGGTTTGGGTTGGGATATCCGGCGCAAGCCGTACTACAGAATGCTTGACGCCTGCCGTCTGGTTGTGAATGTCTACAAACATGGCGACGGGGGTTCTTTCCAGGATCTGAAGCAACGCTTTCCCGAATACATCGAAAACCCACTAGAGGGTTTCAGTGACGATCTGCTGGGCATGAGCTTCATGGATTACACGAATCTGAGAGTAACTGAGGAGCAAATTTAAGAATTCTCTGATGCGATAGTTGCGTTCTGGAAGGATGTCCCCGAACATATTCACGAAAACCAAGTCGGTGAACTGCCGAAGTGGTTTGAGAAAGCATGGTTGAAGGATCGTGCGGTGGAAGTCAGCCGACCAGGGCGAACCCCAAATAGGTAGAGGATGATGTTCTGTGCGCTGCATGAAGTCGAAGTTAGCTAAATCGCTAGCGGCGCATATCGCTCAATATGCTCTCCTGCGGGGAGCGCTCCCACATTTTTTCCTGCATAGCTATCACTGATATATATGAGCGAGACTCTTACCGACATTGAAGTCCTTACGTTGCGCTGCCGTTCTGAGCAATCCAAATCGTACATTGCGGAAGCGGTGCTCTGCTATCGCTCAGGGGCATACCGTGCCGCGATTGTGAGTGCTTGGATTGCAGTCGTGTTTGACCTGGTGGACAAACTTCGAGAGCTAACACTTGCTGGCGATAGCAATGCGGCTCCTATATGGCAACGCTATGAACGGTATATACAGCAGATGGAACAGGGGAATAATCAAGCTGTTCAGGCGGCACTAGAGTTCGAACGGGAGCTCATACATATCTGTCGAACGCAACTTCAGTTCTTCGACCAGCAACAAATCGTCGACCTTGAGCGTTTGCGTGAAGACCGTCACCGATGCGCTCACCCTTCTTTTCAGCGAATTGGTGAACCATACCGTCCGTCGGCCGAGCAGGCACGGCTTCATTTAGTCAATGCTGTATCGCATGTTCTTTCCCAGCCACCCGTTCAAGGAAAGGCGCTGATTGACCGTTTGTTATTGACTGTTGGATCTACATACTTCCCGCTCGATACCACACAAGCGGTCACTCAACTACGGGCGACAGCCTTCGGACGAGCGAACGACGCATTAATAAACGGCTTCGTGGACAGGGTTGTCTTCGACTATTTCAAGCCGGATGAGAACCTTTATCACAAACCTCAAGCGGTTCACGCGCTAAACGCGGCACTTGAAATGTATCGTCCTCAAGTCGAGGCTAGGCTCGCCAGACAATTCAATCGGGTGATTCAAGATGCGAACGATCTCGAACTCGGGCTTGCGGTCATACTTGTTACAGGTGTCGAGAATACTTGGGGGTTACTACTGGAACCAGCCCGGCAACGAATTCACCGTTTTATCACAACGACGCCTACAGTACTGCTAATGCCTAGTCTGAGAGTTATCTCGAAGGTGGTCGCGCTACGCCCAACAGTTGAAGCTAAAATCGCCACGTTGAACACGGCAGAATTGAGTATGGGAATAACTTCATTTGGGCTTGCTGATCTGGCCAAGACACGAGCCTTACAACTCGTATCACAGGCTGGTAGCTTTAACGCGGCAAACGAAGCCATCACGAACCTAATCTTTCCAATTTTCGACCAGTTGACCAAAGACGACTTCGTCACATTGATCGGCTACCCGCGCACAACTGGGGCAGACTTAATAGGTGCGCATGCATTCTCATCATTGATTACCCGGTTGAGGGCGACTAATCTATTTGCTGCAGGTGAACTCGATCAGATATTGACAGCATCTGGTGCTGGTTTCCTCGTCCCTTTACCTCCGCAGCCCAACTAAAAGGCACCACTTTTCCAGACCGTCTCTTGCCGAGTCAGCCGATTTAAGGTACGTCACTCCTCAACCAATTTCGTCTCCATATGCCCTGCGGAAATCGGTGATGGCGCCCGCATTATTAACGAGAGCGCAACAGCAAGAAAAATTACGAAGAACTAAGGATAAGGAAGAGCATGCAGGAACGGAGCGCTAGCGTAATGTCCACCGGGGGCGCCGGGGGTGAATTTGAACGCAATCTGGGAGCCGCATTTTTGGCTTGGCTGCTTGTAGGCGCGGTTATTCCAATCCGGGCACGGTCCGTGTGCGTCCAAGTGCATTTTCAAGCACGACGTATCGGCTGGCAGACAGACGATATCGTTGTAGAAGCCGTCGATGATTCAGGCAAACAAGCTTGGTTGCTCCTCCAATCCAAAAGGCAGTTCAAGGTAAGTGCTCACGATGAGGAGTGCGTCAAGACCTTTCATGATGCATGGAACGACTTTAAGTCTAATCGCTTCGACATAGCGCACGACGCTATCGCGATCGTCACTTACTTGGGGACAAATCGACTGTTAGGCGACTTTAACTCCCTGCTAACACAGGCACGAACGAGCCGCAGCGCGGAAGAGTTTCAAGAGCGCCTTATCAGGAAGGAAACGCTCAGCGAGCGATCCAAGAGCGACTACCACACCGTCAGAGAAATCGTTGAGAGAATTGGAGATCCCGTTGACGTTGGCGATATCTGGCGCTTCCTCACCATTCTGCACGTTCTGAGCTTTGACTTAGGTGAGACGCCCCGAAAGGACGAAGCGGGTATTCGTACGATATTGCAGTTCATGCGGCAGCCCGGTGACACCCGTGCCGATGTGGGAAGCACATGGAATGAATTGAAATCGATTGCAGGTACGGCGTCGGCCGTCGGCCAGAGCTTGCGGCGTGAAGATCTACCTCATGCAATGCAAAATACTTATCGGCGTGTAGAGGCCGGTGAGCACGCGGCAATCCGTGCACTTCGTGCGCATTCCGAGATAGTTTTGGGTCGCATTCAGGATCAGGGCATTGGAGGGCTGAGCTTTTCACGAGCGAAATTGCTTGAACAACTAGAGCAAAGTACACGAAACGCACGTGTTGTAATCCTCGTCGGTGGCGCCGGCAGTGGGAAGTCTTCGCTCGCCAAGCGATACCTCCGCTCGCGCTTACCGGACTCGGCGTTTGCGTTTGCGGCTGAGGAATTCAAAGTTGCGCATATAGACCAGGTGCTTGTTCGTGCACAAGTAACTATCAACTGGGCGCATTGCCATGCCCTTATTCCAAAAGGGCGTACTTTTCTCGTGGACGGTCTCGAGCGCTTGCTGGAAGGAGACTTGCGAATGGCATTTGTTGACCTTCTACGAACTACTGCCGACGATGACGATAGCATCCTGTTGATTACCTGCCGCGACTATCACATGGAAGTGATAGAGCGTTCGCTGCTGCGGCCTAGCGGAGTGACATTCGAACGGATTACGGTCCCTGAACTTAGCGACGAAGAGCTGACTGATGCAGAGCAGGCAGCGCCGCAGCTCACTCCTCTGCTTGCAGTACCAGCCTTGCGTGCACTCCTGAGGAATCCATTCTTGCTTACGCGTGCTGCTTCGCTGCGGACAACAAACCAGGCCCGTCTTCCGGAAACCGAGCAAGAGCTTCGTTCCGAGTTATGGCACCAAGTGGTCTGCAACGAAGTCGTACGACGCGACAATCTACCTCGTCGGCGAGCGCAGACCTTGCTTCAGATATCCCTCGATCGGGCCCGCTCCTTTGAGCCTTTTGTCAGGCCACCCGAAGATTCCGACGCTGTGCAAGCGCTAGCGTTAGACGGAATTGTGACCGAGGAGCCATTAAGGCACTTTACGGCGCCAGCCCATGACGTATGGGAAGACTGGTCGCTGCTCATGTGGTTGGAGCAGCAGTTTGCTGAGGCAAATGGTGATGTGCGCCTGTTCGCACAACTCGTTGATACCGTGCCGGCAATTCGCCGCGCTTATCGTAAGTGGTTACTTGAACTCGTCGAGATTCAGCCTGAACGAGCGTCTGCCTACGTAGTCACCGTGCTTACATCAACCGTTCAGGACGTATTCAAAGATGACACGCTCGTTGGAGTGTTCCAGTCAAGCCGTGCTGCTGAGTTCCTCGGCACGTTAAAGACATCATTGCTCGGCGACGACGCAAGGTTGCTCCAAAGCCTACTGTTTCTGATCCGCGTGGCATGCAAAACGGTTTCCCCCTTGGCTCCTGGGGGCAAAGAAGCGATGGAAATGAACTGGCTGGTGCCGGCAGGACGCGCGTGGACATCTACGCTTGAATTCATCGACGCGTACTGGTTAGATATCCCAGCACCACTGAAAACGCAAATTCTGCCGTTCATTGAGGATTGGGCGACAGGCGTCAGTTTTTTCGATCCATATCCTGCCGGTGCGGAGCCTGCAGGCGCTCTTTTGCAAAAGCTTTACCCTGTGGCGACCAGTGGATATGGGGGGAAAACCGAACGCGCACGTGTCGTGGCACTTGCCTTAAAAATACCAAAAAGCACGACAAATCTTATCGATGCGTTGGCCCAACGCGCATTGGCCTCAAGCGATTCCCGTTATAGTGACCCCGCTGTTAGAGAATTTCTGACTCTCTTCCAAAAGCCGTACGAGGCCGGCCCTCTGTGCCGTGACTTTCCGGACCTAGGTTCAAGACTATTCTTCTCCATCTGGTTCGCACCTATACCGAATTCTGATGACGAGTACCATCACTACTCTGGGCTAGGTGACATAGCCGCCGCGTTCGGCTTATCCGGGCGACACGACGCGCAAATGTTCCCAAACTCCGCGTTGCAAGGTCCCTTTTTCCAGTTATTGCGATCGCAACCACAGGCCGGTATTCGGTTTATCACTGAACTGATCAATCGTGCCTGCACTTTCTATGGCGAGCAACGTAATCCGATGGAGTTTGTCGAGCCCCCTCGACAGCTAGAGTTCACCGTCGGCAAGGACTTGCACCTCACCCTTTGGTGCAATGACAGGTTGTGGAAGGCCTATCGCGGCACGTCCGTCATGCCGGATGTCATGGCATGTTCCCTAATGGCGCTTGAGAAGTGGTGCCTGGAAGTAGCCGAACAAACTAACGGTCCCAATTACCTGCGCCCTGGTCTGGAATGGATTTTATCCAACTCGAATAATGTGGCTTTGATAGCCGTTGTCGCAAGCATCTGTACAGCCCATCCGAAGGCATTCGCCGAGCTTGCATTGCAGATGTTGTCCTGCCAAGAATTTTTCGGGCAGGACATCGAGCGGCAGGTTGTTGAACATGGAGCTCTGGCTGTGGGTGGACTTGGCATTCACGACGAGCTCTTGCAAAAAGAACGGATCGCATCCAATAATTTGCCTCACCGGAAGAAGCACCTCGAAGATCTCGCTCGAGACTTGCAATTTACCGAATACCGTGAACGGATCCATCAGCTGCTGGACCGCTTCCGTGCCGAAATGCCACCTCCATCACAGCAGACTGAAGAAGACCGACTGTGGCGATTAGCGCTCGACCGAATGGATCTGCGCCGATTTGAATTCAAAAAGACTGCCGACAAAGGTCGCTTCCTTATCGAAATGCGTGCGCCTGATCCTGATGTTCAGGCCATCGTAGATGCATCAGCCGCAGCCCTGCAACCGGCGCAGCGCGCGATAGGACTATATGTTTGGGCACGAAAAGCATTCCATCGAGAGATGGATACTGCTACGGCCACATCCGAGTGGAGCGAACGGCTCTCCGAGGTCAAACGGATCTTGGATAGTGGCGAGGCGCAGTCCTTTGAGCCTTGGCACGAAGCATTGGGACTCATTATTGCTGTGTGTGTCCGCGATCATTGGGACGAAATGGACGTCGACTTAAGGACTTGGTGTAGAGCGCTCATCATAGAGGCGCTGTCCCTCTCTGCAGACGAGAATATAGACGTACAGGACCTTATTCTCATGCGACGCGAGGGAATTGAAGCATGTGCCTGCGTGCTGCCTTTGATGGCAGCACGGGACGCCTTCGACGACGACCTGTGGGGGATGATCGTGGTAACTGCTATGCACCCGAACAGGTTCGTGCGCGAGAGCATGTTAATTGGAGTATCGTCGGCGCATATGCTAGACGAACGTCTGTTGCCTTTGGTGCTAAATACGCTCATTGCTCACACAGCGGCGACTCGCGATGCCGTGCAGCAGCGCCAGTCGGCACATATTCAGGGCGTCAGCGATCTTATAGAACCGATCCACACTGTTCTTGAAACCGCTAGCGATGACTGGGTAGAGGGTTCGCCAACGCTAGCAGACTTGCACATACATGATTGGCCAGGCCAGCAGCTCATACGTAGCCTCATCAAGCTATTGGAGAACCTTCCGGGCGAAGCAGTGTCTGCAGAGTTCTTCAGTCGCCTGATCCAAATCCTGAGCGAGCTATGGTCGTCTAAGCGAGACTACTCAAAGGGCGACTTCGATTTGAGAATCGAACACCAAGCCACCGAAAGCTTAGCTTCGTTCTTATTGCAGTTGCCCCCTGAGAAGGCGAACGAAATATTCTCTCCAATGCTAGAGCAGGTTGAGCGGCAATCCGACAAGGTCGCAAATCTACTCACCTCCATGATGATTGCGCTCGACCAACGACAAGGCGGTGACGCCGCTTTTTGGACAGTTTGGACCGCAATCACGGAGCGCATGACCCAGTCACTGTGGATTTCGGACTTGGCTGATCCGTACGCTAGCGGAAAGGAGCTAGTGCACCAAGCATTCTTCAATATTAGGTGGACCAGGAACTTGCGGCGATGGGTGCGTTTGCAAGGACACTTCGCGGATGTGGACCGGCTATTCACGTGTCTGCCAACATCAGGTTTCGTGCTAGACGCCTATGTCCGCTACTTGCACGACATCGGAGAAGATTCGCTTCCAAATGCCATCGTGCTTATAGTTGAGAAGATGGGCGACAGTCTCTCGGACATCCTTCAAGCCGATTCGAGTCTTCAATGGTATCTGGACTCTCTTGTGACACGCATGTTGTTTGAGCAATTGGCAGCAATTCGTCGCGTCCCTACGCAACGTAATGCAATGATGAAGATTCTCGACGCTCTAGTACAAGCCGGTTCCTCTGCCGCTTTTCAGTTGCGAGATGATTTCGTCACGCCAAAAGCAACTGCGCTTACGTCGTGAAAGCGCGCTGCAGGTCAAGGGCTGGGAAATCGAGCACTTACCCTAAAAATTTTTTGGGGCCCGGTACTAGGATCTCACAGCCGTGCGTGCATTAAATCGCATGAATGTTCGACGCTACATCCCCAAGCCCGCAAGCATCAGGAAAGCCGCGAACAATACGAAATGCGTCATCCCCTCAATCGCATTGGTTTCGCCATCGTGCAGGTTGATCGCCGCAACCGCCAGGGTCAGCAACACCATCGCCGTCTGCACCGGCGACAGCGCGATCTGCATCGGCTTGTCCGCGAACAAGGCCAACGCCTCCATGATCGGGACCGTAAGAATGACCGTCGACAGCGAAGCACCCAGCGCAATATTGACGACGGGCTGCATGCGGTTGGCCAGCGCCGCACGCACGGCCGTCAGGATCTCCGGGCTGGCCGAAATGAACGCCACCAGCACTGCGGCCGCGACCGGCGGCACCGCGGTGCCGGCCAGGCCGGCGTCCATGGTCTTCGACATGACTTCGGCCAGGATGCCGATCAGGGCGATACCGGCGACAAGCAACAGCACCGACGCCGATGTTCCTTGTTTTTCCTGCGCTGCTCGAGCGGCTCGGTTTTTGGCCGGCGCTTGCCGTGTGCGTTGCCTTGACTGTTGTCTGCTTCTTGGTGTTTGCAGTGTTTGTCAAACGCCTCGGTATTACGCTCATGTAGAGATAGGACGTTATCACCGTATCGTCTTCACTCGACGTAGATACACAACTGGGTACTCTGGTGTTGACTGCGTTTCCATCAGGTTTCAATTCTCGTGACTCGGTCCTGACGACGACCTCAGCTTAGTCAGCCATACACAACACTTTGCTGCAAATAGCGTGTTTACCATGTACGCTTCCCAAATCGATCTAGTGCGGAAGGGAAACGAATGTTCGAGAACATGCTGAAGGGCCTGCAGAATCTGGACACCATGACGGTTTCCGTTGAAGTCGAGACCGACGAGAAGGGTTATCTCGACAAACAGTGTCCTGCCAGTACATGCGAATTTATCTTCAAGGTAAATGCCGAGGACTGGAAAAATATTGTCAGGGACGAAGCTGTCTGGTGCCCGATGTGCGGTCACGAAGCGCCCGCAAACCAGTGGTACACAATCGCACAGGTCGAGCATGCCAAATCTGAGGCCGTGCAGGTCTTCGCTGGGCAGTTCAATCAGGCCCTACGCGCAGGCGTGGACCAGTTCAATCGACGTCAACCGAAGAATAGCTTTATCTCGATGTCCATGACGCTCAAGGGAGGATCGAACCGAACATATGCGATGCCGGCGAAAGCTGCGGAAGCCATGCAGCTCGAGATCGCCTGCGACAAGTGCTCGTGCCGATTCGCTGTCATCGGCAGTGCATATTTTTGCCCATCCTGCGGCGTGAACTCGGTGCTTCGGACCTACCAGGACTCCCTTCGCAAAATCCGGGCAAAGCTCGAGAGCGAAGATATCGTTCGGCAGGCGCTGACCTCAAGTATTGGAAAAGACGATGCTGAACTCACCTGCCGCTCGATGCGTGAGACCTGCCTTTCCGACGGCGTGACCGCATTTCAAAGATACTGTGAAGGGCTCTACGAGCCTTACGGAAAAGCGCCGTTCAACGTCTTTCAGCGGATCGATGATGGAAACACGCTTTGGCGCGCGGCGATCGGGGTCGGTTACGAAGATTGGCTGACATCGGTCGAACTGCAGGCCCTGAAAATTCTGTATCAGAAACGACATCTGCTTGCCCATTGCGAAGGGATAGTTGATCAAAAGTACGTCGAAAAGTCGGGCGATGCCACGTATAAGCCGGGTCAACGCCTGGTCGTCGCTGGGGCCGACGTTGCCACCATGCTGTCCCTGCTGGAGAAACTGGGCGCCCGGCTGCAGGACGCTGCGACGCCTTGAGGAACCAAGACGTGTGGGCGCAACCGATCCGAAGTCGTCACGACTTCGGGACTAGATTTCTCTCATTCAGTCCGAATAGACCAGAGCTTCGTGGCGGTCGCGTTGGTGAGCGCCTCATGAAGGCTTTGCCAACTAACAGGTACCGCTAATGTGCGATCACATCGAGTAGTCAAGAACTAGCTCTACCCGCTCGACAATGTTGGGCATGCCGAACCCAAAGGTTGGCACAACGCCAACGATTAAAAGCAACCCGCATATTGAGAGTGTTCCGCCTTCTCTAAGCTGTCAGAGGAAGGTCGTGGCCTTCCCAGCCTACGACAACCATGGAGCGATCGAGGCAAAACTAGCGTGCTGGTAAGCCGGGTTTTCGGAAACCTCGCCCTTCCTTTACGGCTTTGACAAGACAGATGACGGTCAATTTAATGTGGAAGTGGCTGCAATTTTGACAAGCATAGACGGACAAAAAGCACCGAATTAGAATTAAACTGGAAGCGCATTGCCTGTAAAAATAATAGTCAACGATTTTGCCCCACGGGTCATGGCAACATACAGGTCTTTCGCGTTAAGACTATCTGCGTCCAAAATAATCGCATGATCATACTCCAAGCCTTTCACCAACAGCGTCGTGCCAATGAGCTTCGTATGACGGATTGGCCTGCCAGTATGCCTCATATCACGTTGATAGAGCTTCGCTGATTCACTCAAGGTGTCGCCCTTACCGTCAATATGCATTTTCAGAACATTCAGGAAGCGGTAGATTAAGTCCCGTCTAAAAGGTGACGTTTCTGGATTTTCCTTTAGTTCCAGGAAGAAAGCGTTCAAGTTTTTCGTCGTAGGATCATTGAGATAAAGATTAGCCGCCTTCAACATAAGCGGATACTTCGTTGTCTTAATCTGCTTGGCGACTTCGCCTTTTTTTGTTCCTGCCGCAAGAGCACTATCTACACCCGTGAAGCACTTCTTGGCAAAATCCAACGCATGAAGGAACGCTACCTTGGCGCTCTTGGCTGTCGCAAGTTTTTTGATGATGGAATGAAGTGCCTTCCCCTCCACCTCTTCAATGGACGAGAACTTCCCGCTCAGCATACGAGCCAGAGCATGCGTCTTTGCTTTGAGCAGTTGATCGCTGCCGTGAAGAGCAATGACCGAGCCTTCGGTGTCAAGCAACTTCATAAGCGAGATGTACTGATTTTGAGGAAGGAAGTCCGGTCCCGTGTAGACCCTCGTTACGCAAACTGGCACCCCATTGACAAGATCAAGCTTCAGACCTTTCTCCAACCGCTCACGACACTTCTTCAACCACGCGCCAAGCAGAGGTGCATTTGCATTGTCCCAGCGCCAAGCAGTCTCTAGCTTGCCAAGACACTCAAAGTGGGGATAAATACTAACGTCCCAGTCAACGGGCTTCTGGCCATTCTCAAAGTCAAAGATAGCCTGCATGGGATCCCCCAAGACACGACACGGGAGGATATCGGCCAATCTACACACCAGTAGGTGCTGGAGGTCTGAGCAGTCTTGATATTCGTCCACGTAGACGCCCGCGTAACTGCACAGGATAATGTGCCGTATGAACGCCTTGGTAAGCAAACTAGAGCAGGATTCATAGAGCTTGTCCCATTGCTTGCTTGACGGGCTATCCACCTTCCAACCTGAACTCTTGGGATAGGCCAAGCACAGTCGCAACGACCAACTGGCTATCGTATCAACCTGGTACTGCGAGGATGGCACCTTCAAATTCGCCATCTTCGCCTTGATTGCATTCACACCCGCAAACGTGTGCGTCAAGATTAGCTGTCGCTTCGTGGAAGTTTTTACAGCCATGGCAATCAGGTGGGTCTTGCCATATCCAGCAGGGGCAATCACATACCCCTTGGTGGTGCAATTTCCAAGCCTTATTGCCAGTTCGTCAGACATTGGAGGCCCATGTCCACAGCAGGGCCAGTTTTAAGGCCGTGTCCTTTTTTGAAAAAATAGGATCTGCAAACGCTGGACGAATGGTGGAGAACCACTTGTCGCCTCGCGTAATGTCTTTGAACCAGCTACAGTCTTTCGCGGCACTGCCAATGGCCGTTCTGATCTCCGGGCTATCCTGCCAGTCGTTTATGTCTTGACTTAACTCCTTCTGAAGCTTGGATCGCACGTTGTCGTATACTGGAAAATGCAGATCGTTTTGCGCGAGTTTTAAGCTAGCCTTCACACTCGGCCAAGGTAAATCCTGAAACGCTCTTTGCTCCAACGAGAGCATGTCACTCCACGCATAAACATTGATTTTCAGTTCGCGAAGCTCTTCTTCGTCTGCTGGCGAAAACAGTTTCGGTGCGTCAGCGTCAGCCAAGACGGCGACGTCGTAACACAAGGTCTTGAACGCTTTGGCAAGCCCCTTGACGTTACTGGCGCCTCCCGCATTGAGCAGGGCAACCCCACGATAGGAAAACGGATCACCGCCCTTCTCCACGTGGTAGTCATCAAAGCCTCTTAGAGACTGTTTGAAAACTCGATACGGCCGAGATGTTCTTGCGCTCCTTCAGGCAAGTGCGCAATCGCCTGCTTCTTCATTCAAAAAAGTGGCACGAGATTGCGCTGAA
>Ga0308160_10005894_pt1 | contig 12650 bp, 12 predicted proteins | sample PhyFR1_FD_201036 | JGI IMG/M metagenome (GOLD analysis project Ga0308160, IMG submission 201036) | Phyllosphere microbial communities from UC Gill Tract Community Farm, Albany, California, United States - DLSLF.R1 | ecosystem: Host-associated > Plants > Phyllosphere > Unclassified | place: USA... | reverse complement strand
TGATCATCACCGCCATCGTGCTTGCCGGCCTGGTCGCGGTGTCGGTGTACGGCAACGCCACCTATTTCGGCATCATCCGCGTGGCCCAGCTCGACCTCGGCCTGCTGCTGCCGGGCCTGGTGCTGACGCTACTGGCGGGCGTTGCCGGGGGCCTGTTCTCGCGTTTGCTGATCGTCTCGCTGCGTGGCCAGGGCCAGGACCCGATGAGCCGGCTGCGCCGCAGCCGCCCGGTGCTGTTCGCCGGCGTCTGCGGCCTGCTGGTGGCGGTGATCGGCATCGTGACCGGTGGCGCGACCTTCGGTTCCGGCTACGAATCGACGCGTGCGATGGTCGAGGGCAGCGAGGTGATGCATGCGGCCTATGTGTTCTTCAAGTTCGTGGCCACCTGGCTGTCGACCTGGTCCGGCGTGCCGGCCGGTATCTTTGCGCCTTCCCTGGCCATCGGCGCCGCGCTCGGCAACGACGTGGCCCTGCTGGTCTTCCACACCCAGGTGCCGGCCCTGATTGCGCTGGGCATGGTCGGCTTCCTGGCGGCGGCCACCCAGGCGCCGCTGACTGCCTTCATCATCGTGATGGAAATGGTGAACGGGCACGCGATGGTGCTCAGCCTGATGAGTTGCGCACTGGTCGCCAGCTTTGTATCGCGACTGATCAGTCCGCCGCTGTACCCGACGCTGGCGCGCCTGCAGCTCGAACGCATTCCGGCTGCCAGCGACAAGCCCGCGGCCTGAATGGCGGCTTGAATGGCGGCCTGAATACGGCCCCGTGCGGCTAGTCCTACAAGGCCATCGCCCGTGTACCTATTGCGGTGCTCTGCCTGATTGCTAGTATGGAGACCACAGTCACCATACGGAGAGCACGATGGATACGAAAGACAACAAGCAGGACGTACAAGGCCGCTCCTGGGACCAGATCACCAAGGACGGCACCAGCAGCGCAGGCAGCATGGGCACCGGCGGCACGGGCGATATCGGCAGCATGTCGGGCAATACCGATACCGGCGGCAGCCAGCAGCAGGATACGCGTACCGATGACCTGCTCGCCTCCGGCGCCGACGAAAAGGGCGGCGCCGAAGGCTTCCAGAACCCGAAAGGCAAGGGCGAGATCCAGACCGGCATGGCCGGCATCGGCAGCCTGAGCGGCAACCTGGGCGGCAGCGCAGGCAACCGCCAGAAAGACGAGGAGCAAGCCCAGTCCGAAGCGCGCGGCGCCAACGAGTCGGACGGCGGCGCGGGCAACCGCTAGGCAGGGCAGTCGCCCGGCCACTGGGCGGCACTTGCATGACCAGGCCCGGGCGGCATGCCGCCCGGGCATCCTTGCGTGCATGCGTCGCGGCCCACCTGTACCGCCAACCACCTTCACGGGAGCAAACCCAGCATGACGCAACACATCGGCATCGTCGGCTGCTCGGCCGAAGGCGCAGCCCTGTGCTACCGCACCATCTGCATCGAAGGCGCGCAGCAGCTCGGACCCCATGCCCACCCCGAAGTCAGCCTGCACACGCATTCGCTGGCCGACTACGTCGCCTGTATCGAGAACGGCGACTGGCAGGGCGTGGCCGACCTGATGCTGTCCTCAAGCGAGAAACTGGCGCGCAGCGGCGCCGACTTCCTGGTCTGCCCCGACAACACCATCCACCAGGCCTTGCCCCTGATCGAGGCGCGCTCGCCGCTGCCCTGGCTGCACATCGTCGATGCCGTGGCGGCCCAGGCGCAGGCGCGCGGCTACCAGAAGCTCGGCCTGCTCGGCACGCGCTGGCTGGTGGACAGCGAGGTCTATCCGGAGCGGCTCGCGCCCCTGAGCATCGCATGCGTGCGTCCGGGGCTTGAGGAACGCGAGGACATCAACCGCCTCATCATGGACGAACTGGTCTGCGGCGAGATCAAGCCTGACGCCGTCCCGCGCTTCCAGGCCGTGATCCAGCAGCTGGCCGCCGAAGGCTGCGATGCCGTCGTCCTCGGCTGCACCGAAATCCCGCTGGTGATCAACCACACGAATTCGCGCCTGCCCACGCTCGATTCCACGCGCCTGCTGGCGCGCGCGGCGCTGGTCAGGGCCACGAACGCCGGCTGATCGACGTTCGCGCGGTGTTGGCGCCGGTCAGCCTGCCGAGCGCAGCGTCAGCTTCACGATCTCGCCCGGCTGCCACAGGCGCATGCGCGGACCCCAGCCGCCGGCGCCGCGGCTGACCACCAGCGCCATCTCGCCTACCTTGTACTCGCCCATGTAGCGCGGGAACTGGCGCTGCACGAGGTAGTTGAACGGCCAGATCTGGCCGCCATGCGTGTGCCCCGACAGCATCAGGTCGACGCCGCGCGCCGCCGCGCCCTCGACGATGCGCGTGGCCGGGATATGGCACAGCAGGATGGTCGCCACGCCGCTGTCGGCCGGCGCTACCTCGTCCAGCCCACCCAGGAACTCGCCGCCGCCGCGCATGGTGCGGCCGATGTCGTCGATCCCCGCCAGCAGCAGGCCCGGCGCCAGTTCTACTTTCTGGTTGCGCAGCCAGCGCACGCCGCCGGCCGTGAACTCGGTGATGGTGGTGTCGACGTCGCCATAGAACTCATGGTTGCCCGTTACTGCCCACACGCCGCGCGGCGCATTCAGGCGCCGCAGCACGCCGGCCAGTTGCGGCTCGCCCAGCGGATTGTCCTCGACCTGGTCGCCTACCATCAGCACCGCCGCCGGGCGCAAGGCATTGATCTGCTCGACGCGCGCGGCCATCCAGTCGGAGCGGCGCTGGGCGCCCAGGTGCAGGTCGGAGACGGCCACCAGCACCATGCCGTCCAGCTCCTTCGGCAGGTTCTTCAAACGCACTTCGTATTCGCTGACCGCCGGCGCGCGCACGGCCTGGAAGATGGCGAAGCCGCTCACCAGCACGCCGGCCACGGCTGCGATGCCGAGCAGGCGCGGCGCCCGCGCGCGCCACCAGAGGCCGAAGCCGGTCAGCAGGTCGGCCACCAGCAGGCACAGGGTCATCAGGAACAACACGCCCAGCCAGGTCATCGCGAATTGCCCCGGCCACCAGCGCCAGTCGATCGCCTCGTCGCCCAGGCGCACGCCCCACATATATACGAGCCAGACGACGATGGCGCCGATCCACCAGGCGCGCGCCGGGATGAGGCTGCGGACCGGGGCGACGCGGTAGATGCGGTGCGCGACGTAGAAGTGGAAGAGGGAACCGATGACGTTCAGGATGATCGAAAACATGGGCCGGCGGGTCGAGTGGAGTATCGAGTCAATACAGGGCGAATCGGCCAGCGAACAGGAACACGGTCGCCGGGGACGCCGATCTTAACCCATCCTCCGCCAGTGTGCCGGGCGCGGCAGTGTGCCGGCGCGTCCAGCTTTACGGGCGTGTCGGCATGCTGCGCCGCCTGGTCCCCGGCTTCGCTGCCCCGGCCAGGATGCGCCGGAAGCGCGGGCACTCCAGGTGGCTCGGCGCCGCGCAGACGGCGGCATGGCGCAGGCCATCGCGCAGTGCCGTCAACTTGCTGATCGTGTGGTCGAGCTCGTCTGCCTTGGCGTTCAGCAGGGTGTGGTCGATGGCCAGCTTGCCGTCGGCGGCGAACATGGCGGCGATCTGGTCCAGTGAAAAGCCGGAGGCGCGCCCGAGGGCGACCAGGGCCAGGCGTTCGAGCACGCCGGCATCGAACACGCGCCGCAGGCCGCGCCGGCCGGTCGAGGCGATCAAGCCTTTTTCCTCGTAATAGCGCAGCGTCGAGGCAGGCAGGCCGGAGCGGGCGGCGACTTCCGCGATATCCATCGATTTGTCCTTGACTTCAAGTGCACTTGAGCTGGCACGATAGCACCTGGCATGCATTTCAGACAAGGAGACGGACATGGAAACGGGAGCGAGGGCATTGTGGAAGAGCGGCGCCGGCAACGCCTGGGTCGAGGAGCAGGCGGTCATCGATCAGATGTTCCGGCCCATCGAGACCCTGCTGGTGGAGGCGGCGGCAATGGCTGCGCCGGGCACGGGCGCGCGGGTGCTCGACGTCGGCTGCGGCACGGGCGGCGCCACGCTGGCCCTGGCGCGCCGGCTCGGCCATGGCGCCAGGTGTACCGGCATCGACATCTCGGAACCGATGATCGCCAGCGCGCGCCTGCACGCGCGGCAGGAAGGCTTGCCGGCCGATTTCGTGTGCGCCGATGCCCAGCGCCACCGCTTCGAGCCAGGCACGTTCGACGTGGTCGTGTCGCGCTTCGGCGTGATGTTCTTCGACGATCCGGTGGCGGCCTTTGCCAACCTGCGCCAGGCCACGCGCGCCGGCGGACAGCTGCAATTCGTCGCCTGGCGCACGGCCGAGGAGAATCCCTTCATGACGGCTGCCGAACACGCGGCGCGCCCGCTGCTGCCCGGCCTGCCGCCGCGCCAGCCCGACGAAGCCGGCCAGTTCGGATTTGCGCGCGAGGCGCACGTGCGCGAGGTCGTCAGCCACGCCGGCTGGGAGCGGGTGAATGTGGCGCCGCTGGATGTGCAGTGCCGCTTTCCGGAGCGCGAGCTGGTCGGCTACCTCAGCCGCATGGGGCCGGTCGGGCGGGCGCTGGACGGAATGGATGCCGCCACGCGCCAGCGCGTGATCGAGGCGGTGCGGCCTGCTTTCAACGCGTTTGTCGGCGGGGACACGGTGTCTTTCCGTGCCGCCTGCTGGATGGTGAGTGCGCAGGCGCCCGGCATGTGATTGCCGGCGAATGCGAGGGTCATGACTGCCTGATGCCTTGGCGCGTACTGTTGCCACACCGGTCTGACGTCGTTCTTCCGGATGCCCGGCCGGTCATTGCGCCAACGGAACAACCGGGCAATGACGCTCACGGCGCCTGCACGAACTTGCAATACGCCGCCCCGGCGCCGCTGGCGCGCAGCGCATCGTTGTGTCCGGCATCTTCCAGCAGCAGCAACTGCTTGTCCTGGCGGGAAATCGCGGCGAACACTTTCTTGCCGAGCCGCGGCGGCGTCATCTTGTCGCGGCCGGCCACGATCACCAGGGCCGGGGCCTGGAAGCGCGTCGCCGCCACGCGGTTGTCGACCTGGCGCAGCCCGTCGTCCATTTCGACCGTCAGGAAGGGCAGGGCATACCAGGGCACCTGCGCTTGCACCAGCTCGGTGGCGCTGGTCGCCGTGGTTTCCAGCACCGTCGCCAGCACCGGCCGCGCCGCGGCCACGTACGCGGCCATGAAGCTGCCCAGCGACTGACCGTGCACGATCACGCGGCCAGGGGAGCGCGCGTTCACCGCGTCGAACATGGCCAGCGCGTCTTCCTGCATGTGGGCGACGGTCGGCTTGCCGCTGCTGCGCCCGTAGCCGCGGTAGTCGAACACGGCCACGTTGGTGCCGCAGCCGGCCAGCACCGGCAGCAGTTCCTGCAGGTGGCGGTCGAGGTGGAACATGTTGCCGCCATAATAGAGGACCGTGGTGCGCGCATTCGGCTGTTCGAACAGGACGCCATTCAAGGTCGCGCCATCCGGCCGGACCACGCTCAGCTCGCGGATGCCCGCGCCGGCATGGCGTTCCGGCTGCACCATGCCCGGCGCATCGGGCTTCAGGAACTGCGCTTCGGTCACGCGGATGCTGGCGCATCCGCCCAGCGCCAGGGAAATCGACATGCATGCGGCCAGCGAGGATAAACGCATCGGAGCTCCTGTTATACTGATCGTTATGGGTTAATTATTTACTGTAAAACGATAATAAAACAATGAATAACGATAAGTCAACGATGGCGCATCCACGCCATGCCCGCCTCGTGCGCCTGCTCTGCGTGCTGCTGGCATTGCTGCAGCTCGCTTACTTCCTGCTGTCCTGGGTGTTCGTGGATGCGATGCAGGTGGGGCCAATCGCCGTCACCTTCACGCCGCGCGGGCTGGGGTTGGGCACGGTGGCCACGCTGGCGCCGGGATTGCGCTGGTCCGGCCTGGCCTGCGCCCTGCCAGCCGTCCTGACGCTGGCTTTTGCGCTGTGGCGCCTCGACCTGATGCTGGCCGCCTGCGCGCGCGGGCAGATGTTCGCCCGGCGCACGGTCGGCCACATGAAGGCGTTTGCGGCCGGCGTGCTGGCCACGCTGGTGCTGACCATCGTCGAGCCGGCGCTGCGCGCCCTGGTCTGGAAGGTCGGTTTCGGCGACAGCGGCCGGCGGGTGGGCATGGGCGTGTCGTCGGAAGAACTGATGCTGGTGCTGGTCTGCGTGCTGTTCTTCCTGCTCGCCTCGATGATGCACGAGGCGCGCCGCATCGCCGAAGACAACGAGGGCTTCGTGTAATGGCGATCGTCCTGTATCTCGACGTGATGCTGGCCCAGCGCAAGGTGAAGTCGAAAGAGCTGGCCAGCTACGTCGGCATCACCGAACAGAACCTCAGCCTGCTCAAGTCGGGCAAGGTGAAAGGCATCCGCTTTTCCACGCTGTCGAAGATCTGCGAACGGCTCGATTGCCAGCCGGGCGACATCATCCGCTATGAACCTGGCGATGAAGACGCGGACGACGCCTCCCCACGCAAAGAAACCTAGGCGCCATGTGAGATTTTGCGCATTTTGCAAGGCATGCAAGATGTTACCGTCGAGGCCAGCCCAATTCTGTGAATGGAAACATGTTCTTGCGCCTGATCGTCGGTTCTGCTTTTTCCCTCCTCCTTGTCCAGGGCGGCGTGGTGCACGCCCAGTCCGCTGCCGCGCTGCCGCCGGCCGAACATTTCTTCGAGAACGAGGCATTCAGCGGCGCCGAGCTGTCGCCGGGCGGCGCGCATCTGGCTGTGCGCATGCGCAAGCCGGGCCGCCGCAACTTCCTGGCCGTGATCGACCTGGCGTCGCGGTCGGTTACCGTGGCTGCCGAGTACAAGGACTTCGATATCGGCGACTTCCAGTGGGTGAATGACGAGCGCCTGGCGTACAACGTGGTCGACCTGGCCGAGGTCAGCGCCGACCGCATGAACGCGCCGGGCCTGTTCGCGGTCGATCGCGACGGCAAGCGCGGTATCCAGCTGGCCAGTCACAGCTACGTCGGGGAAACCGACGCGCCGCTGCGCTGGAATACCGGCCTGCTGGACCAGCGCGGCAGCCAGGATACGGAATGGCTGTATGTCGAACGCCCCTATTTCAACAAGAAGGGCGAGTACGTGGGAAGCGGCCTGCTGCGCCTGAATACGCTGACCGGGGCATCCCAGACCGTGCCCGAACCCGAGGGCGGGGCCGGCGGCTATCTCCTCGACGCCCAGGGAAAACCCCGGATCGCGGTGTCGGACACGGCGCTCGGCAGCACGATCTGGTATCGCGACCCGGCCAGCGGCGCATGGCGCGAGGTCGCATCCTACGACGCCAACGACACCAGGAAGTCCATCCGTCCCCTCGGCTTCGGCCGCGACGGCACCCTGTACGTGGCCGCCCGCGCCGGCGAGGACCAGGCGACCTTGCGCAGCTTCGATGTGGCCAGCGGCAGCGTATCGGAGGAGGCGCTGGTCGCGACCCCGGGCTACGACTTCAGCGGCGCGCTGCTCGCCGGCGACCGCTTGCTGGGTGTGCGCCTGAGCACGGATGCGCGCAATGACCTCTGGTTCGATCCCGCAATGAAGGCCTTGCAGGCGAAGGTGAATGCGGCCTTGCCGCGCACGGTCAACCTGCTCGACCTGCCGGCCCGGCCCGGTTCACCCTGGGTGCTGGTGCAATCGTATTCCGACCGCCAGCCGCTGCGCTACAGCCTGTACGATACCCGCAGCGGCGACATCGAAGCGGTCGGGGCGGGGCATCCCCGGATCGATCCGGCCCGCATGGGGACCCAGGAACCGATCCGCTACAAGGCGCGCGATGGGCTGGAGATTCCCGGGCTGCTGACGCTCCCGCCCGGCGGCGTGCGCAAGCAGCTGCCGATGGTGGTGCTGGTCCATGGCGGCCCCTGGGTACGCGGCGCGGTATGGGGCTGGCGTGCCGACACCCAGTTCCTGGCCTCGCGCGGCTACGCCGTGCTCGAAGTCGAATTCCGCGGCAGCACCGGCTTCGGCGCGAAGCACTTCGAGGCCGGCTTCAGGCAGTGGGGTCTGGCCATGCAGGACGATATCGCCGACGGCACGCGCTGGGCCATTGCCCAGGGCATCGCCGACCCGCGCCGCATCTGCATCGGCGGCGCCAGCTATGGCGGCTATGCGGCCTTGATGGGACTGGTCAAGGACCCGGACCTGTACCAGTGCGCCTTCGAATGGTCCGGCGTCACCGACATCGGCCTGATGTACACCGGCACCTGGTCGACCAAGCCCGACCACACCGAGGCCTCGCGCCTCCACGTCATGCCGGTGATGATCGGCGACCCGGTGAAGGACGCCGCCCAGCTCGCGGCAACCTCGCCGATCCGGCAGGCGGCGCGCATCCGCCAGCCCTTGCTGCTTGCGCACGGCAGCGAAGACCGCAGGGTGCCGCTGCACCACGGCAGCCGCTTCTACGAAGCGGTGCGGCGCACGAACAAGGGGGTCGAATGGATCGTCTACGACGGCGAGGAGCACGGCTGGTCGCTGGAAAAGAACCGCATCGATTTCTGGCAGCGCGTCGAGCGCTTCCTGAACCAGCATATCGGCAAGGCCCCGGCTGCCGCGCCAGCGCCGGCTCAGGCTTCCGGCACGTGAATCCGCGCCTTCACATGCTTCAGGCTGGCCACGATGGTAAAGGTCATGATCACCAGCAGCGACCATGAACTCCATTTGCTCAGGTGGACCAGCGACCAGGCCCCGAGCTGGTTCGGATAGCGCCACACGCCCCAGAAAGTGCCGATGTTCTCGGCCAGCCAGATGAAGAAGCCGATCAGCACGAAGCCCAGCAGCAGCGGCATCTGGCGCTCGCGGTCGAGCGGGCGGTAGATGACGGTGGTGCGCGAGTACAGTCCGAGCGCGCAGGCGGCCAGGTACCAGCGGTAGTCGCCGATATAGTGGTGGGTGAAGAAGTTCGCGTAGATCAGGATGGCGATGGCTGCGGCCATCCAGTAGGGCGGGTGGTGGCGCACCCGCAGGTCCAGCATGCGCCAGGCCTGGATGATGTAGCTGCCGATCGCCGCGTACATGAAGCCGGAAAACAGCGGCACGCCGAGCACCTTCGTGTAGGCGAAGTCGGGATAGCTCCAGGACTGGATGCTGCCTGATACCTTGAAGGCTTCCAGCGCGAAGCCGACCGCATGGAACAGGCAGACCGCCTTCAGTTCGTCCCAGGTTTCCAGCTTCGACCAGACCATGCCGCACTGGATGGCCAGCGCCGCCGCCAGCAGCAGGTCGTAGCGCGGGATACCGGCGATGCCGGCGCGCGGCACCAGGATCACCGCGGCCATGAAGGTGAACACGAACAGGCACGCGCGCGCCTGCTTGATGCCGAAGTACCAGAATTCGAGTGCGCCGCGGCGCAGGCCGGCCAGCTGGCGCGGGCGGTCGTCGAGCAGGAGGTTGTCGAGCGCGGTAAGCAGCATGGTGCCGGTCGGAAGTCGGGTTGCGAAAAACCCGGCTCAACGGCCAGGCGCCAACGCCAGTGTAGGGCCAAGCTGAGTTGAGAAGCAACGGAAAAGCGCTGGGGCGTGGGTTCTCGCCCTCGCCATGTGGTCAGTCCGTAGGGTGGACTCCTGAGTCCACGCGGTCGTGCCTTCGTACATCGCGACACATGCGAACATCGTTGCAGCATGCGTTGCTGGACGACGGTACCCATTCGACATGCTCAGGTAGTACCGCGTGGACTCAGGAGTCCACCCTACGGATCTTCAAACTCCGGGGATGTATTCAATCGTACGGGTTGGTGGGTTCGAGAACCCACCCTACGGGCGTGTGGATGAATCGTTGGATTCGAAATCCACCGCCGGTGATGCAGCTGTAGGGTGGGTCGGTCCGCGTGCGGCTCGAACCCACCATTCGTTCAATCTCTCACCCCGCCCGCTGCTGCGGCGCCGCCGCACGCGCCGCGCGTTCGACGAAATCGGCCACCACCAGCGGCTGGGTCACCGGCAGCATGTGGCCGCCGTCGACCAGTTCCAGGCGCGCCCCCGGCACCTTGTCGACCAGCGCCTGGCCATTCTCCCGCCAGTCGAGGATGGCGTCCTGGCGGCCGTACAGCACGCTGACCGGCAGCGCCAGGCCGGCGTAGCGGTCCTGCACCTGCGGCATGCGCAGCGGGATCGCCTGCAGGTCGCGCGAGGCCGCCAGGAACTGCGAAGGCCGCAGGCTGTGCAGGCCGCCGCCCTTGACCGCGAAGTCGGCCGGCGCCTTTTCCGGCGCGAACACGGCGGCCAGCACCTTCTTGCTGCCGGCAATCGCGCCCGGCGTGGCCAGGGTCCAGGCGAACAGCTTGCGCACCCAGCGCGTCTCGATGGTGAGCGCCTTGAACACCCGCGGCGCGGTTTCCGGCGCGTGGGTCAGCGGCGCCACCAGGGCCAGGGCGCCGACCGCGGCCGGGTGCTCCACGGCCAGCGCCAGGGCGATCGCGCCGCCGAGCGAGTGGCCGACCACCGTCGGCCGGCCGAGAGCCAGCTTCTCGACCAGCACCGCCAGCGCCGCGGCCTGGGTCGAAACATCGGCCGACGTCATCTCGTCGCGCAGCGAGTGGCCGGAGCCGGGGCGGTCGACCACCACCACGCGGAAGGACTGCGCCAGCTGCTCGGCCAGGCCATAGTCGAAATGGCTCATCTGGCCGCCCAGGCCGTGCACCAGCAGCAGGGACGGGGCGGCGGCATCGCCGCTTTCGCGCACGTGCAGGCGTCCGCCCGGCACGTCGACGAAACGGCCCTTGGCGGGCAGGTACTGCACGATGCGCCTTGAGGTGCGCCAGGTGAACCAGGCCAGGACTAGCACCACCAGCGCCACCAGGCCGAGGACAAAGAGGAGGGCTTTCATCGGGAAGTCGCTTTCTTCAGGAAGCGCCAGTAGTTGACCGGCGCCAGGCGTTCGAGGAGGGAGACGGCCTTGGCATCGCTGCCGACCAGGATACGGGCATCGCGCCGTTCGATGCCGCGCGCGATGATTTCGCCGGCTTCTTCCGGCGCCAGGCGCAGCAGGCGCTCGGCGACCTTGCGCCCGCGTTCGATCTCGTCGGGCGGGGCGCCGGCCGGGATGCGCGCATTGCGCGCGATCGCGGTCGCCACGCCGCCCGGGTGCACCACGCTCACGCCCACGGTGCTGCCTTCGAGCTCGTGGCGCAGGGCGTTGGAAAAGCCGCGCACCGCGAACTTGCTGGCCGAGTAAGCCGACTGGCCCGGCGGCGACACGATGCCGTAGATGCTCGACACGTTCACCACGCGGGCGTCGTCGCTGCGCCGCAGCAGCGGCAGGAAGGCGCGCGTCATGCGCACCACGCCGTTGAAATTGATGTCCATCAGCCACTCGAAGTCGTCTTCCGACACCTGCTCGAAGCTGCCGCCCAGGGCCACGCCGGCGTTGTTCATCAGGATGTCGAGGCGGCCGTGGGCGGCCTCGATTTCATCGGGCAGGGCGCGCACGGCCTCGCGGTCGGCCACGTCGAGCAGGTGGGTGGTGACGCGCACGCCGAGGTTGGCGAGCAGCCAGGCCGATTCCTTCAGGCCCTCGGCCTGGATGTCGGCCAGCGCCAGGTGGCAGCTGCGGCGCGCCAGGGCGAGGGCGGTGGCGCGGCCGATGCCGCTGCCGGCGCCGGTGATCAGGGCAACGCGGTTCGACACCTTCAAGGCATGGCTCCTTTGCTGCCAAAGCGGATGATGCCGTCGGCGATGCGTCCGAATCGTATTGTCATCATGTCCTGCAAATAGTTTTGATAGACCTGCCACGGACGGCGCGAACCCTGCTGCGGCAGCAGGGCGGCGGCGCGCTGCACGTAGCCCGAGGTAAAGCTGAGGAAGGGCGCGGGGTCGACGCCCGGCTCGCGCCGCACCACGGCGACGTCCTGCCCGCGTTTGTCCATGTGGCGCAGCAGGCGGCAGACCCACTCGGCGGTGAGATCGGCCTTCAGCGTCCACGAGGCGTTGGTGTAGCCGAAGCTCATCACGCAGTTCGGCAAATCGGACAGCATCATGCCCTTGTACGACATGGCTTCGTTCGGAGCGAAGGGCTTGCCGTCGACGGTGATGGCGGCGCCGCCGAGGATAGCCAGGCTCAGGCCGGTGGCCATGACGACCACGTCGGCCTCGAGCTCACGGCCCGACTCCAGCAGCAGGCCGCGTTCGGTGAAACGCGCGATGCGGTCGGTGACCACCGAAGCCTGGCCCTTGCGGATGGCGCGGAACATGTCGCCGTCGGGCACCACGCAGACGCGCTGGTCCCAGACCTTATAACTGGGCGTGAAGTGGGTGGCGACATCGAAGCCCGGTCCCAGCTGGTGGCGCGCCATGTCGACGATGCGCTGCCTGGCCAGGTCCGGCTTGGCGCGCGCCAGGCGGTACAGCAGCATCGATTCCAGGATCACGCGCCAGCGCGTGCCCCAGTAGGCGGCCTTGGCCGGCAGCAGCTTCTGCAGGCGGCGCGCGAAGCCGTATTCGGACGGGCGCGCCACCACATAGGTCGGCGAGCGCTGCAGCATGGTCACGTGGGCGGCTTGCCGCGCCATCGCCGGCACCAGGGTCACGGCGGTGGCGCCGCTGCCGATCACCACCACGCGCTGGCCGCTGTAGTCGAGGTCGCGCGGCCAGAACTGCGGCTGCACGACGCGCCCGCGGTAGGCCTCCTCGCCGTCGAAG
>Ga0308160_10005893_pt1 | contig 12650 bp, 8 predicted proteins | sample PhyFR1_FD_201036 | JGI IMG/M metagenome (GOLD analysis project Ga0308160, IMG submission 201036) | Phyllosphere microbial communities from UC Gill Tract Community Farm, Albany, California, United States - DLSLF.R1 | ecosystem: Host-associated > Plants > Phyllosphere > Unclassified | place: USA... | reverse complement strand
AAAAGAAGATGATGTTCATCATCCTCACCCTGATCATCACGGTGGCCGCCTTCAACCTGGTCTCGACCCTGGTGATGACGGTGACCGACAAGCAGGCCGACATCGCCATCCTGCGCACCCTGGGTGCGTCCCCGGGTTCGATCATGAAGATCTTCATGATCCAGGGCGCGCTGGTCGGCATCCTGGGCGCCGTGGTCGGCGTGGTCGGCGGCACCATCGTGGCGCTGAACATCGATGTCATCGTTCCATTCATTGAACATTTGTTGGGAGTGCAGTTCTTGTCGAAGGATATCTATCAAAACAGCACCGTGCCGTCGGACCTGCGCTGGCCGGACGTCTTCAAAATTGGCGGTGTTGCCGTGCTGCTGGCCTTTGCAGCGACGGTCTACCCGAGCCGCTCGGCCTCGCGCGTGAAACCTGCGGAGGCGCTGCGCTATGAGTAACGCGAACAACACGCCGGTGCTGGCCTGCCGCGGCCTCGGTAAAACCTTCAAGCAGGGCGACTACCAGGTGCAGGTGCTCGACAAGATCGACTTCGCCATCCAGCGCGGCGAGCGCGTGGCGATTGTCGGCGCCTCGGGTTCGGGCAAGTCGACCCTGCTGCATCTGCTGGGCGGCCTGGACACGCCGACTACCGGTTCCGTGACGCTGCTGGGCGAGGACTTCGCCACGCTGTCCGAAACCCGGCGCGGCGAATTGCGCAATTCGTCGCTCGGCTTCGTCTACCAGTTCCACCACCTGCTGCCGGAGTTCTCGGCCTTGGATAACGTGGTGATGCCGCTAATGATCCGCCGCGAAAAGCGCGCGAGCGCCGAGCAGAAGGCGCAGGCCATCCTGGAACGCGTGGGCCTGGGCAAGCGCGTTGTGCACCGTCCCGGCGAACTGTCGGGTGGCGAACGCCAGCGCGTGGCCCTGGCACGCGCACTCGTCACGGAGCCGGCCTGCGTGCTGGCCGACGAGCCGACCGGTAACCTCGACCACACCACGGCAATGGCGATTTTCGATTTGATGCTGGAACTGTCGCGCACCCTCGGCACCTCGTTCGTGATCGTCACCCACGACATGGAACTGGCGCGCCGCTGCGACCGCGCACTGCGCATGACCGAGCACGGGCTGCAGCCGCTGGAGCCGTAAGCAATGTGGATCGACACCCACTGCCACCTGGACGCCCACGAATTCGGCGACGAATCGCTGGAAGTCGCACGGCGGGCCGGCGAGGGCGGCGTGTCGATGATCGTCATTCCGGCGGTCGAGCGCGGCAACTTCGACGTGGTGGCGCAGCTCGCGGCAAAGTCACCGAACGCCAGCTATGCGCTCGGCATCCACCCGATCTACGTACCGCAGGCAACCGACGAAGACCTGGTCGCCCTGCGCGCCGCGGTCGAGCGGGCGATGGACGACCCGCGCTTCGTGGCCATCGGCGAGATCGGACTCGACTTCTTCATTCCCATGCTGTGCGAGCCGGCCATGCGCGAGAAGCAGGAACGCTTCTTCCGTGAGCAGCTGCGCATCGCCCGCGATTTCGGTTTGCCGGTGCTGACCCACGTGCGCCGTTCGCAGGACCAGGTGCTGAAGCACCTGCGCCAGGTAACGCCGCCGGGCGGCATCGCGCACGCCTTCAACGGCTCCTTCCAGCAGGCCGAGGCCTATATCAAGCTGGGCTTTCACCTCGGCTTCGGCGGCGCCATGACCTTTACGCGGGCGCTGCAGATCCGGCGCCTGGCAGCCGAACTGCCGTTGGCTGCGCTGGTGCTGGAAACCGATGCGCCGGACATTTCGCCGAGCTGGATTCATCCGGGGCGCAACAGCCCGGAGCAGCTGCCGGCAATCGGCGCGGCGCTGGCCGAACTGCGCAGCATGAATGAAGCCGCGCTGCGGCAGGCGGCCTGGAATAATTCGCTGGCGGCGATACCACGCCTGGAGGCGCTGCTGGTTTCGTAAACCGTTGTTGCGGGAGCTAGGGATGATGTTCAAGCGGATGCTGTCGATCACGGTACTGTTCTTCCTGCCCGCGCTGGCGCTGGCCGCGAGCGATGTCGGCAGTTCGCTCGACATGTCGCTCGACACGCCGACCGGCAAGCTGGCCGGCAGCCTGCTGCTGCCCGCGGCGAAAGGCCCGGTCCCGGTCGCCCTGATCATCGCCGGTTCCGGCCCCACCGACCGCGACGGCAATTCGAACATGCTCCCCGGCCGCAACGACAGCCTGCGCATGCTGGCGCAGACGCTGGCATCGAACGGCATCGCCTCGGTCCGTTACGACAAGCGCGGCATCGGCGCCAGCGCGGCGGCCATCGGAAGCGAAGCGGCGCTGCGCTTCGAAACCTATATCGACGATGCGGCGGCCTGGATCGCGCACCTGAAATCCGATCCGCGCTTCGGCAGGGTGGCCGTGATCGGGCATAGCGAAGGTTCGCTGATCGGCATGGTCGCGGCAAAGAAAGCCGGCGCGGATGCCTTTGTGTCGATTGCCGGACCCGGCGCGCCGCTGCAAGCGGTGCTGCGCCGTCAGCTGGCCGGCAAGCTGCCGCCGGCGCTGAACGAGGAAAGCGAACGCGTGCTCGGCAAACTCGAACGCGGCGAGCTGGCCGGCGAGGTGTCGCCGATGCTGGCGGCGTTGTATCGCCCGAGCGTGCAGCCCTACCTGGTCTCGCAGTTCCGCTACCTGCCGGCCGAGCGGATCGCCGCGCTGACAATCCCGGTGCTGATCGTGCAGGGCACGACCGATATCCAGGTAGCCGTGGAAGATGCGCAGGCGCTAAAGGCCGCCTATCCACGGGCGCGCCTGGAAATTGTCGAGGGCATGAACCACGTGCTCAAGCTGGTGCCGGCCGGCCCGACCCAGCTGGCATCGTATGGCGATCCGGCACTGCCGCTGGCGTCGGCATTGAGCGCCGCGCTGACATCCTTCCTGCATGAGGAACTGGCGCGTTAGTCAGTTAGATCGCCCTCGCCAGTGTGAATATTCACACTGCGTCCTGCGACAACGCCACCTTCGTTTAGTTCAGCTGCTACACCCCCGGATACGCGTGATCGAAAGCAATCAGGTATTGTCGGGTTCGTGCGACCATTTCGTTTTCAACCAGGGAGACGGAATTGGACAGCGCGAGCGAGTTCCTCCGCGTGCTACAGCACGAGAAGTCACTGAGCACCGCGCATCGCGCCCTGCGCCTGCGCCTTGCCCATGCCGAGGAGCTCGCCGATGACATCCTGCTCCCCCAGCGCTTCACGGGCAGCGAAGCCATTTGCGGCGGCCTGGAATACCGCGTGTCCTGCGTCGCCAGCGACCCGACACTGCCGCTCAAGGAACTGATTGCGCTGCCGGCCGAGCTCCAGGTCGTCACCGACCGCGGCCAGCTGCGCAGCATCTGCGGCATCGTCACCGAGGCCAGGTCCGGCGACAGCGACGGCGCCCTGGCCACCTACCAGCTGGTGCTGCGCGACGCGCTGTCGGTGATGGAAAAGCGCGTCAACAGCCGCATCTTCCGCTTCCAGAACGAGCTCGAGATCGTGCAGGTGCTGTTCGACGAATGGCGCCACGCGAACGCCGTGCTGGCCGGCGCCTTCGAGTACGAACTCGACCCGCTGCTCGACATGCGCCTGTACCCGCCGCGCGAACAGACCATGCAGTACAACGAATCCGATGCCGCCTTCGTGCGCCGCCTGCTGCGCCGGCGCGGCATCTCCTGGGCCGTGCGTCCGGGCCGCAGCCGCAGCACCTCGGTCGACCCGCTGCACGACCGCATCCCCGCGCACACGCTGGTGCTGTTCGCCGACGCGAACCACCTGCCCGAAAACGCGGCCGGCACAGTACGCTACCACCGCGACGACGCCAGCGAAGAACGCGACACCATCACCTCCTGGGGCGCGGCGCGCACCCTGCAGCCGGGCAGCGCCACCCGCCACAGCTGGGACTACAAGAATCCGGGCGGGCAACAGTTCATGTCGACCACGGCGCGCGCCAGTCTCGACCAGGGTGGGCACGGCAACGGCCTGGCCGCCAGCCTCGACGACTACCTGATCGACACGCCGCACGCCGGCAACGACGTCGAGGACCACTGGCGCCTCGGCCAATTGCGCATGCAGCGCCACGAATTCGAGGCCAAGTGCTTTCATGGCGAAGGCAGCGTGCGCGACTTCTGCGCCGGCCAGTACTTCACCTTGCAGGACCATCCCGAGATCGACACCCATCCGGCCGGCGAGCGCCAGTTCGTCATCACCGAACTGCGGGTCAGCGCGCGCAACAACCTGCCGGGCGACCTGTCGGCGCGGGTCGACCGGCTGCTGGCGCAGAACGGCTGGTGCGCCTTGCCCGGCGGCGCGGACGACCCGGCGGTGCAGGTGCGCTTTACCGCCGTGCGGCGCGGTGTGCCGATCGTGCCGGCCTACGATCCGCGCGTCGACCTGCCGCATCCGCAGCTGCAAAGCGCGCTGGTGGTGGGGCCGCAGAACGAGGAAGTCCATTGCGACCGCCTGGGCCGCGTGAAGATCCGCTTTCCCGGCATGCGCACGGTGGACCACGAGCATGCGCACGGCGCCGGCGCGTCCGGCAGCGCCGCCGATTCGGCCTGGGTGCGGGTGGCATCGAACTGGGCCGGGAATGGGCCGGGCAGCCAGCAGCAGTTCGGGGCGCTGACCCTGCCAAGGGTCGGCACCGAGGTGCTGGTGGCCTTCCTCGGCGGCGACCCGGACCGGCCGGTGATCCTGTCGCAGGTGTTCAACCAGAACGGCGAGCCGCCCGCGCTGAGTGCGAATGGCGGCTTGCCGGGGAATCGCTACCTGTCCGGTCTGAAGAGCCGGGAGATTGGCGGGCAGCGGGGGAACCAGTTGCGGTTCGACGATACGCGCGGAGAGATCAGCGCGCAGCTGGCGAGCGAGCATGGGGCCTCGCAGCTGAACCTGGGGTGGCTGACGCATCCGAAGGAAAACGGGATGGCGCAGCCGCGCGGGGAGGGGGCGGAGTTGCGCAGCGATCGTCATGTGGCGGTGCGCGGCAAGGAAGGGGTGTTGATTTCAGCGGAGGGAGCAGCCGAGGCGGACGGGCCGCAACTGGCGCGGGCGGGCTTGCTGGGACTGGCGGAGCTGATGCAAAGCGTTGTCGACGAACTGGCCAAGCTCGCGGAGCAGCAGGCCGGCGATGAGAAAAGCAGCGGGCGGCTGGCGGAGCTGGTCGACAAGCTCAAGGTCTGGGATGCAGGCTCGAACACGGCGCCGCAGGCAGAAGGAGGCGCGCCGATAGTCGCGGTATCCGCTCCGGGCGGCATCGTCGTAGGTAGCCAGGACAACGTCGGACTTGGCTCGGAACGCAAGGTCGACATCGTGAGCGGCGGCGATACCGAGATGGCCGTGGGCAAGAATTTTTTCGTACGCGCGGCGCGCAGCATCAGCGCGTTTGCACACGCAATGGGTATCAAGCTCGTCGCCGCCGGCGGTAATGTGAGCGTGGAGGCACAGCAAGGCGCCGTCGAAATAAAGTCCTATTCGCGGATCAGCCTGATTTCTTCCGAGGCCATCCACATCGAGGCGCCAATCGTGCGGATCGTGTCGGAGGGGGCACAGACCGAATGGGCCGCCGGGAAGATCACCCAGCAAAGCGCCGCCGAACAGATCGTCAAGTCCACTTCGGTACTGCATGCAGGACCGGGCGGCGGTAGCCCGACAACGCCGGATTTCGCAACGGCCAAGATTGCAACCAACGAGCGTCTTGTATTGCGGCACCTGCAGACACGCGAACCGATCCCGAGCCAGCGCTACATTGCGCATCTCGACGACGGCAAGACGATCGAAGGCATCAGCGACGAACAAGGTCGCACGGCGCTGGTCCAGGGCGACATGCTCGGCCCGGTTCGCTTCGAACTTCTTCCATAAAAATAACGCCGATCAGGCTGGAGCCGCCATGGCTGAATCGACCAGGCCCTTACCGCCACTCATCCCACTCTCGAATGGTGGGTGGGAGGTGAATTCATTCATGTCGTCCGTGGACTATACGTTACGTGGGCTTGGGCTCGTTCCTCCCAACAAAATCATTCCAGTCATTGTCGTACCTGGCATCATGGGAACGAATTTAAGGGCCAAACTCAAGCCACGTTTGGGACGCATCGAAGATGAGCGGAACAAGATGGTTGGGCCTGGACAGCCTGTCTGGCGTCCGCCGAACGGAGACAGTGAAGGGCTCAATGCCGCAAGAGTCTGGAACAGGTATTCGACGCGAGAGCGCCAGCTTCTGCTTGATACCCCGACGTTGGAAGTGGATCCGGACGGACCCGTCGTCATACCGAAATCTAAGGACGGTTACGTTCTAACCGAGCGCGAGGTTCGGGAACGCGGATGGGGGGAAGTGCATGCCGATTCGTATATGGCCCTTCTTTACGGCCTACAGACACGCCTAAATCAAACGTTCGGATTCGACGAGCAAGGAAGGACACGCTTCGTCAAACAGCATTGGAAGGACGTAATTGCCTGCGATCCTAAGCGCTGGGGACTGCGCCAGTTCGCACCACTAACCGAAGAACACCTTATAAAGCAAGCCCAGTATTACTTTCCGGTATACGCGGCCGGATACTGCTGGTTGCAGGACTGTCAGGCGTCTGCGGAACTACTAGAAAAACGCATTCTTCATATTATCGACTCATGGAAAGACGCGAAGCGGCAATGCTCCCAAGTTATCCTCGTAACGCATTCCATGGGAGGGTTGGTAGCCAGGGCGTGCGCAAAGCGCATTCCAGACAAAATCGCTGGAGTCATCCATGGCGTCATGCCCGCGCTGGGCGCGCCGGTTGCCTACCGCAGGACTGCTTGCGGAACAGAGCCGTATTCCCCAAATAGTTTCCCTCTCAAGAAATTTGCAGACACCAGGGTAGCGATGATTTTGGGGGACAGCGCTGATAAAACTACGCCTGTTTTATCAACATCGCCCGGGGCGCTTGAGCTTTTGCCTAATCACCTTTACCCGTATCCATGGTTACACGTCCGCGTGCTGAGGTTTGTAGGTGGAGCGCAAGGAGCGGCTCATGCGGGAAGAGAGGGGGCGTATGGGTATCAGACCAAGTCCTACGATGTACTGTCTTTCCCCAACGGGAATACGCCGAATCCCTACGATTTTTACCGTGATATGAAGGTCTGGTTTCGCCTGATTAATCCGGACCTTGTCGATCCGGCTGGCAAGTACTCGAAGATGGAAAAGGGCGCATTACCCGCGATCAGGATGGCAATCAAAGCTGCAGAGACTTTTCACAGAGCGCTTGGTGACTATTACCACCCGAATACTTACGCTTTTTATGGGGATGATAAAGATCAGCACTCCTTCGGGCACGTCCGGTGGATCGCCTTTCAACAGGCCGGGTCCGCAACGGCACTTACTCCTGCGAATCTGACGGCTGCGCGGTATATCGGTCAGTCCGAAACTGGGCAGCGGCGCGTGCTTGTTGACGAAAAGACAGAGCTTCGTTTTGCGCCTGATCACCAGGATACACGGGGTGACGGAACCGTGCCGCACCAATCCGGCGCAGGACCGGCCGGTAAAGTAAAGCAGGTGTTTGCAACGACGGGCTACGAACATCAGGGATCGTATAACAATGATTATATGCTCATGTTAACGCTCCGATTAATTAACAAGATTGTCCAGGAGATCTCGTGAAAAGTTGGCTCCGGAGCAGGCTGGCAAAATTGCTGGCCGGGGCCCTGTGCGCGGGATTGGCGGCTACGTGGGCGGTGGGGAAAGTGTTAGATAAACGCGAAGTAGACCGCCGGGACCAACATGAGGTAGCGCGAATGACCGACAAAATGAAAACGGTGTGTGTCGGCAGGTTCTTGATTGACATGCCGGAAGAGGCGCAGATCGAACTGGGACAGGCTCGCATCGATGGTTTCGATATCTCGGCTTTCGAAGAGACCGAGGAGGAGTTCAAGAAGCGCGTTGCTGACCGCGAAGCGCAAATAAGGGCCAAGCCAGATTGGCGTGGCGGCGACAAGAACTTGGAGTCGGACAGGGACGCGAAGACCGACAGTGGCCTTGTCGGGAAGATTTTCGTGCACAGCCGGGTCGTGGACGAAGGTACCCAGGGTAACGGCTTGGGCGGAGTGGAGCGTTATCGCGATGAAGGCATCTCGACGGAAGCACTCATGCATGGGCATGGCGTCAGCATCGACTTGTTCTTCGAAAACCGGGGACTGAAGTGGATAGAGGATTTACCCAGGTTGGTCAAGCAGCTTGTGGCGAACCCTGATAACCGTATTCCGGCCGAAGCTGGGTATTGCATGGGCCGAGTTTATGCCCGCGACCCGCTCAAGGCCGATCAGCGTGAACAAGTCATGATGTTTGCCCGGTTGCCTCGTCATCCGGATGTCGAGATTACGCTCATTCTGTCGGCTGGACTCAAACCCGACAAACACGGTGTATTGGCGAGGACTGACGCTGCAGACGAAGGGCTATCGATGGCAGAGCGGATGCGTATTACGAGATTACGGTCGGCGCCGCGGGAGATCGGCGGCCTCCATGGGGAGGAACTTGCGGAACTAGTCGTTGAGGAAAATGAATCGCGTGTTCATAGTTTCTGGTGGGAGGTCAACGGAAGCGAAGATAACGTTTTAGTCCCACACGTTGTATTCAAGATGACTACCGGGAACGGAAATCGAACACCCGTTCCCTCTTCACTATCAGACGGCGCTGCACTTGGGTTATGGGACCGGATATCGTCCAGCTTACGTTTGCGACCAATCGCGCCGATCAAGGCGGCAAAGGCTAATACGCCTGTCGTTCCGCTCGGAAGTATTGCCGAGGCTGGAGACCGTTGTCCGCAAAGCGGATGGTGGCAGTGTAGCGAGGCAAGTAGTGGTGTGAATGTGTTGGGTGGACAACGCCAGTACCTGTGCAAAGGCCAAGAAATGCCTCAAGCCTTGCTGCTGCCGCCGCAAACCTTGTGGCAACGCATGCGGGGCTTGCAGTCCAGTTACGAGGTGAATACGCGTACTGCGTGGAAGCTTGTAGACAAGCGCGAGCGCGATCGGAGCTTGCCTACATTGCCGCTGGCGCAGGCCACCCTTGCTGCTCGAGCCAACGGCAATCAGCTGAGCGGCAAGGTGATGTCGAACACCGAACCAAGTGTTGCGATCGGGTGCATTGCCAAAACAGGTATGCAATGTCCGGCTTCCGGTTGGTGGCGCTGCGAAGAATCGCATGCGCTAGACGGCACACGTTGGTTTGCGGTCGGGAGCTTACTACCGGCTGCCACGTTCGAACTACCTTCTGCCGCCTTCGGACGTACGTTTGGCAGGGCGCAGGCGATTCAGCGCCGCAGTGTATGGCAATTGGTGCGGCATGCGGGCGTACCGGTATCTGAAGCACCGCCATCTCCAGACGATCAGCAACCTCCCGTCGTTGCCTGAGTCCGCCAGTTGTAACGTACGAGCTCGAACACCGGACTCGATCCAAATCCGGATCTGGCAGTGAGGCCGCACTACCAACAAATCTTAACAACTGCGCGAGGCGGTTCAATGAAAGGTTTTCGCAAGCTGTGGTTGATAGCGGCTTTATTCGTAGGCGCGAGTACGATCTACGGAGCCAAGGCTGTTGCCGATAAGCGTAATCAACGTTACGTTGCTCAAATCACGGAAAAAAGCAAGACCGTATGCGTCGGCAGGTTTCTGGTTGACTTGCCGGAGGAGGCCGAGGTTGAGTTATTTCGGCAGCGAGTCGATGGTTTCGAAATCAACTCGTTTCAAGAGTCCGACGATGAGTTCCATTCTCGTGTTGCCGAGCGCGAGGCGCAACTCAGGGCACTACCCGATCGATTGGGTGGAAACAGAAATCTGGAGACCGTAAAAGAAGTCAAAACTGAAGCTGGTCTGAGTGGAAAAATATTCGTGCACGGTCGCACGGTTACCGAGGGGACGCGAGCGAAGGGACTGGAACTTGAACGTTACCGCTACGAAGGGGTAGATCTAGAGGGACTGGTGCATGCCGACGGAGTCAGTTTCGATATCACGGGATCTAATTTCAGTCTGCGGTATGTCGGTGATTTGCCGAAGCTGATTGCTCAATTAATACCAAACGCTTCGAATCGCATTCCTACTGTACCCGGATTCTGTATCGATAACGCCTACGTTCGTGATCCGTTGGTGGCGAGTCAGCGCGAAGAAGTCGTCATGGCAGCCCGTCTGCCCAGTCATCCAGATATCGAATTCCTCTTCATCGTGGCGGCCGGCGTTGAACCGGCAGAACAGGGTCTGCTTGAGCGGAATCGCGAGTCGCGTGGGCGGATGTCGATGTCCGACATGAGCCATGTTTCGACAATCCGTGCCGCTTCCCGCGATATCGATGGCATTACAGGAGACGAACTCGTGCAACGGTTCACAGAGGACAATTCTGCCACCGTGTACAACTTCTGGTGGGAGGTTGCCGGCACGAGGGACAATGTATTTGTCCCGCATATCTCCTTCACTATGGACACAGGAAAGGGCGAGCACGGGCCTGTTCCATCGTCTTTATCGGAAGGTGTTGCACTTGGCCTTTGGGACAAGATCGCGTCAAGCCTGAGAGTACGTCCTACTGCAACGCCAAAAGTGCCAGTCGCCGATCCTGTCCCGGTAGCCATCGGGACCCATGCCTCGGCAGGGGAATCCTGTCCTCAAAGCGGCTGGTGGCTGTGCGAAGAAGCATGCGGCGGCATGAGCGTACTAGGTGGACAACGCCAGTACCTGTGCAAAGGCCAGAAGATGCCGCAAGCCTTGCTGCCGCCGCAAACATTGTGGCAGCGTATGCGCGGCCTGCAGTCGAGCTATGAAGTGGATACGCGCACCTCGTGGAAGCTCGTCGACAAGCGCGAGCGTGATCGGAGTATGCCGGCCCTGCCGTTGGCGCAGGCGACGCTGGCAGCCAGGGCCGGTGGCAATCAGCTCAATAACAAGGGGCTGTCAGTTGCCGAGCCAGGTGCGGCGATCGGATGCATTGCCAAGACAGGCATGCAATGTCCGGCTTCCGGTTGGTGGCGCTGCGAGGAATCGCATGCGCTCGATGGCACACGCTGGTTTGCGGTCGGGAGCCTGCTGCCGGCTGCCACGTTCGAGATACCTTCCGCTGCCTTTGGACGGGCGTTCGGGAGGACACAGGCGATCCAGCGCCGCAGCGTGTGGCAGTTGGTGCGTCAGTCCGACACGCCGGACTCCCCCGCAGGGCCATCGCCCGACGACCCAATGCTCCCGGCGCGCGTCTGAGCCGCGGCATGAAGCTTCCATTTTCCCATTGAGTGAAACCCGATTTGCAGCCTCACCGAAAACATCCGGGGAGTGGACAATCAACTTAGCCAAGTTCCCGATGAATACCACTCACAAGATATGGCGTGGCGGCGACAAGAACCTGGAATCGGCGAGAGACGTGCAGACTGACAGTGGTCTTATCGGAAAGATCTTCATGCATAGCCGCACAGTGGACGAGGGAACGCAGAGCGATGGTTTGGGTGGGGTAGAGCGCTACCGCTATGAAGATATGTTGATGGCCGAAATGGGCCATGTATCGACACTCCGTGGCGCTTCCCGAACTATCGGCGGAATAGCAGGTGACGAGCTTGTTGAACGGGTTAGCGGGGACAACTCTGCAACGGTTTTCAATTTCTGGTGGGAGGTCAACGGTACCGAAGATAACGTGTTCATTCCGCATCTTTCTTTTACGATGGACACGGGCAAAGGTAACCACGGGCCTATCCCGTCTTCCTTGTCAGAAGACGTCGCGCTTCGTCTTTGGGACAAGATCTCATCTAGCATCCGGGTACGGCCAAGCGTGGCAGCAAACGCCATTCCAACGCAAGCACGCCTGACACCTGCCAGCGCCAGCTCGCCGGATCGCGCGCCACCTCCTCGCTGAACCCCACCCTCAATGCGCTGCGCCATCCTCGGCTTCGTCGCAGGCGCAGCCTTCATGCAAACGCGCGCGGCCTTGCCCGACCCTTGGCACTTGCTCGCCTGCGCCCTGGCCGCATTCGTCCTGCTGCTGGTCCTGCGCGGTTCCTTACGCCCGGCCTGCGCCGCCTGCGCCGGCAGCCTCCTCGGCTTCTGCTGGGCCGCCATGCTGGCCCACGCCGCGCTCTCGCATGAACTGGGCAAGCTTGATGAAGGCCGCGACCTCGACGTGATCGGCACGATCGCCAACCTGCCGCACGACTTCGGCGAGGGCGTGCGCTTCCAGCTCGACGTCGACACGGTGCTCGATACCACGGCGCGCGTGCCGCCCAAACTGGCCCTGTCCTGGTACGGCGCCGGCGAACAGATCCAGCTACGCCCCGGTGAACGCTGGCGCCTGACGGTACGCCTGCAGCGCCCGCACGGCAACGCCAACCCACACGGCTTCGACTACGAAGCCTGGCTGCTGGGGCAGGGCGTGCGCGCCACCGGCTACGTGCGCCCCAGTGCAAGCAACCGCCAGCTCGATGCGTTCGTCATCAGCCCATCGTCCCTGGTCGAACGCTCCCGCGATACGCTGCGCGCCCGCATCCTGCACGCCCTCGACGGCAAGCCCTACGCCGCGGTGATCGTGGCGCTGGTGATCGGCGACCAGCGCGGCATCGAGCAGGCCGACTGGGACATCTTCAACCGCACCGGCATCAGCCACCTGGTGGCCATCTCCGGCCTGCACATCACGATGATCGCCGGACTGGCCGCGT
>Ga0308160_10005892_pt1 | contig 12651 bp, 21 predicted proteins | sample PhyFR1_FD_201036 | JGI IMG/M metagenome (GOLD analysis project Ga0308160, IMG submission 201036) | Phyllosphere microbial communities from UC Gill Tract Community Farm, Albany, California, United States - DLSLF.R1 | ecosystem: Host-associated > Plants > Phyllosphere > Unclassified | place: USA... | reverse complement strand
GAAAAAACGGGGGGCTTACCTAGAGAGAGGATATACGAGACCCGTCTCAGAGTCTTGACGGTATCCACCCCAGATTGGGAATCGAAGGCGGAGGATACTTGAGCTGCACCCGCTACACCCGTCGCGATAGCAGCCAATAATCCAATTTTGAGGATGATCGCAACTTTCCTAACCCAGCCAGGCTGTTGATGCGAAGGAAGACATGAAGCGATATGTCGTCTCCAAATCTCAATAACGGGGTCGATGAGGAAGAGGAACCCAACGGAAACCATCACGAGCTCCGCGACTACTATCAGCTAATCCAAGGGTATAAACGTACTCATGAGATTAAGGTTGAATTTCGACTTCGATTGGATAGCTCGGACAATCAACATTCCCAACCTTGCTGCTAGGAAGATACATGGTCGGATCAGGATTGTAGTCCGGTCCGATTTCCTGCATAAACGCCAGATAAGGACGGGAAGAGTGAGGATGTACAAGATGAGGAAGATTATTGAAGGCGCGAGGTCTTTGGAAGTGGGGAAGCCGCCTATACATCAGCTCAGGTTGGAATGGTATAGGGGGACTTACCAGTGAAGTTGACACTCTCCAGAGTGGCTTGTTCGTAGTGGGAGGTAGTCTGATTGGACATCTTCGATTATAGGTGAATGGAAGTGGTCAGGTGATTGTAGTTGAGTGAGCTTATGCCATCCTTATACATCAGTATATATACCATCATGCCTCGCTCCATCTCGCTCCCAATACCAGTATACCATGCATTCACTCGCTTCCGGTCGGCATTGTAGTATATCAAGTGAATGTAAAAGATAGAGGCGGTGTTCTATTTAAGTAAATCAATGGATCCACTCGCTTCCGCTCGCTTTATAGTTGCCGGATGCCCGGTGTCATTCGTACATACATATTATAATATTATCATTAGACACTAGCTACCCCTCTCCAACCCCGCCCAGCGCTCTTGAGCAATTTGGAACCCTTCCAATTCCTTCTCTCCCACTAGATCCCTCACGATCAAATGTAATTCATTGAGCGCATTCGTAAGGTGCACAAGCGCGACATTTGCAGTTGCGTACAATGCAAATTGTTCGTCCTGTCCATCAGCCACCTTCTTTATTATCTGCTAAAGATAGGGGGACGTACATGTAATGTCCTGAAATTGAAGCTCGTCCCTAGAGCCGAAACCATCTCTTCTTCCTGTGATTCTAGATTGCCCTCCCTGTCCTCTTCCAGCTTCTGTAATGATCGCCCTCCCTTTCCATTGATATTTCGAAGAGCATGTTTACTTTCCTGGTGATAGAATAATCGTTCAAACAATGGGATAGTAGGAGGGAGAGGATGGGCGTGTTTGAGACTCGAGTGGAGGAGAGCGAATAGACATAAAGTATCGGCAATCTATCATCAGCCCTGCAATCTCTCGAAAACCCGAACGAAAGATGAAGGAGGGGACGTACGAAAGAAGGATGTAGAGTATCCGCATTCTCCGCTAGCCTCTTTGCCCATGTTCTATCCATATGTCCATATGCCCCCGATAGGAGTGCTAGGGAATTGATGATCTGTCCAAGGCAATTTACCAACTGATCATACTGTTTCGCTGGCCATGGACCGCGCATCCCGGGTTCGAATTTAGCGAAGCCCATCTGAGGTAGTGTAGATTGGTACCGAGCCTGCAGAATCAGCTCGATGCTCTCGGCGACGCAGAAGGGGGACTCACAAAGATCTTGAGGAATTGTCCCCGATATCTCTCCTGCCTGGCCTTTATATCCTGTCCTTTCACATGTACCCCAATCTCTAGCTCGAATCCACTTATCTCGCTCCCATACAGGTCCCCCAGGTCGGAGACGATCCGTGCGAGACTGAGTCGAGCGCGAGTTTTAGCAGATACTGGTTTCGGGAAGATCATGATCAGGAACCCTGCTACGAATCCTATTCATCAGCTCTGAACGTATGTAGGGACATACCAATAATGACGAGTAGAGCTCTCCGACCTGCTAGACCTGCTCCTACTCCTTGATTTGCAGTTTGGTATATATGACTATCGACCCATGAGTAACCGACCACAAACTGATATCAGCTTTTCCCAAGGTGGTGGACATACGACGATAGTGACGGGGATCATCACAAAGAACCCCTGTAGCTGGGGCGGAGCATTGATCCTGAGGAACAAGAATGGGCCAATGAATACCATCTAGTCATCAGCTTGCGATTCGAGGGTATCGAGGAGCTTACGGTAGCAGCGGCGATACCGTATGGATTCCCCGGGCCACGAGCGGCTCCAATATACCATACCACCATCCCTACGACCAGTCCAGCGACGGTACCGAGCTATCATCAGCTCGTCCGCAGGTATGACTTACCATTCGGGAAAGGAACGAAAAGACCTGTTCTCCTGTAAATACTCCTAGACCAGTTTGTGCCTATCGTCAGTTTGGCTCATCGGGTGGATCGTACCATGATGAGTGCCCATAGACCCCTATCATCAGCTATGCCAGGTATGGGGACGTACCTGTTTTCATATGTAAACTGTGCCGAAGCTGGAGCGACTGCAGGAACCCATAATGCGATCGAGACCAAAGCGTACTTGAGCGCAAATATCCCTTCGGCCGATGTAGCCCCCTTGAAGACGGTATGAAGGATCCGTCCAAACTTCTGGAATGCATTGGTAGGATCGCCAGCATCTGGGTCTTTGGCTAGACATTAGCAAAAGTCTGTCTGGGCAAACGTACCATATGCTCGCTTGACTTTCTTCTCCTTGTGCTTGCCCTCGACCAGGGTACTCGTTGAACTGGCATCATCGTTATCTCCTCCCATTTCCATTGGGTTCCCGCCTCCTTCCTTATCATTCACAGCTTCCACTACTGCTTTAGTCCCTCCTCCAGGGAATTGTAATTTAGATTTCGGATTCCGTTTCTCCAACTCCAAGAGCATCTCTAACCATTCCACCAAGACATCCGAGAATCCAGATAAAGTGGTGGTAAAGACCTGGCATCTGAACAGATTCCTGGAAGCGTGCGTCAAGACTGGGATTGATTTCTTGGGTTCTCCCGTTCTTTCGTCGAACAGCTCGGCGTAATTATCGAGTAGTCGGAATTGGTTGGTAGCTTTGAATTCGTCCAGAGTGACGCGTAGATGGGCAAGGTGCTGTTCCCTGACTTCGGTAGGGTTCGAGGATTTAGGAGATGTCCACCGGGAATGATTGAGGGTGTTGAGAAGGTTGATCGATTCTTTCAAAGCGTCCGAGGCAGCTTGACGGAGAGGTGCGGTGGATGATTCGAGGATAGGGAGGAGCGAGGCATAGTCTGTCCCGGGGATATCGTGCTGGCTGTACTCGCCTATCCGCCGCTTCATCCTGTAAGTCCCCTGTCCCTTTCCCTCTTCGTTACCTTCGAATCGCTGAGCGCTCTTCGCTCTTTCATCGAGTAGCATCTAACGTCAGCGCACTCTTGTCAAAGGGACTCACGATGAAGCTAGTCAATCCATACACCCTTCCTCCAAGCTCCTTGAGTTTCGAAAACACCGCCGCTAAATCCACTGCACTCGTCCTTCCCCTTGTAATCTCCAACTGAAGCAGTTTAACCTGCCCCTCGATCTCTTGAATAGATTTCGAAAATGCAATTCTCCCGTCCTTGGCCTCTTTCGCTAGCTTGTTCCAATCTTCAGGCTCGCTCGTATGGAGGACTCGATCCTGCAAATCTAGGAGGTTGAGGCATTGAGCGAGAGGTCTCTCGACGATGGAGGTTAGGACGATGTGGTTGAGGGATTGGGGGAAGATGAGGACGGATGAGGCGAGGGCTATTGCTATGTAGCACGCTGCGGGGGTCAAGAGGGTTTTCTGTCATCAGCGATGTCGGGCAGGGGACATACGGCTAGGGTATATTGAGCGATCGGGAAGAGGGGGCCGAAGGAACACATCACTGAAGTTAGCTTGGCCGTGGGGTGATCTTACAGTCTAGGATGATGGTTCCAAAGATCGCGAAGAGCATCCTACCCGTTAGCCTTCCTTTTGACTCTGTAATTTTGTCAAGCAGACTCACATCCTGGGCATCTTAGCCCTGATAAACCCAAAGAAGTAACATCCAAAGAAGAACATAACACCCGTCACGGCGGAACTGCGTGGATCGAGGAAAGCTCCACGGAAGATGGATCCTTGGTCTACAGGTCAGCGTCTTTCTCTCACTCTCTGATGATTCTTGGAGTACTTACACTGCTGCTCGATGTTGTATTGCGCATACCTGTCATTAGCCTTTCCCGAGGGGTGACTCACCCAGCCTGTTCCCTCTGAACCTGCGACGCAAGTAGGACTTGACTCCTTGCTTGCAGACCTGCCGCCATGGCCGCAGCACCCCATGCCCAGCCCATACATATTCCAATGATCATGGTGATAATCGCGATCAGAAATAATCCAACAGCCATGAAGGGAGGGATAATCTATCGTTAGCGATGAAGAAAGGGTGTCTCACCTGGGACATGATTAGACCAAAGAATGCTGCTTGGCCAAGCACGTTCAGCGCTACTTGTCAGTTGCACAGTAAAATGCTACGTGTAGATAGATGGGAAGAAGCTCACATGGCTGGACGAGCATGAGGACCAAGGTTGCGAAAGTAGCAACCATACACCTCACCCAAGTTTTCCAGACCCGAGGTTTCCGGACCGCCATCCCAAGCCAGGGGGGTAATTTCGACATGATGCCCTTCTTCTCTCCACCTGTAGAGTGTCCATTGGACTCCGCCTTTTCCTTGCTATCTGTCGCCATGCTGTTGACGATGTATATACAATGACGAGGGTCATGTATTTTGACAGTCTTGGCCTTTGTGTTGACGTGAGTGCACGTGAGAGTGGGGCACCGAGACTAACCTGATGCGTCCCTTTTACCTTACCCTGAAGTACAAGCTTGCCCTGAAATGTGATCTTCAGGTTCATGGTACGAGGGTGTTTGTGTGACGACCCCAGATTTCGCAGTTGTTTTTAAAGGGGTATCTTGCCCTATGCATAGTTCCTGGTGGACAGATAAACGAAACGGCGATAAACAACTCGGATGCTACATTCGACCCCTGGAGAATCTTTTCAAACACGACCTCGAAACAACGAGGTACGAAGGACGGAAACAGGTCAACCTTATTCCCTTCCTTCATCACGCCCTTCCTTCACTACTGTACATCTACTTTCGCTGGTCGATATTTAGAATCTTTGTCTGTCTGTGACAGTTGCGAATTCCATCCACCTACACCTTATTATCGAACGACGAGTACGTCACGGTTCATAAAACTTCCACATTCGACACACTCGAAAACAGTCATCGCACGACGCGAGGCGGTGTTTCATCTCGGCATCCTCGGTCTCTCTGCTCCACCGCATCCTTTCATCAACTATTCACCCCTCAGTAAACAAGGAACGATGATGTCTTCTATCATGTTCTATACTATACTCATGGCCGCCTATATCCCTTTTACATTTGGTCAATCCACGACAACGGGTCTAACGCCCATTTCAGAGGTGGTGGCTTCTGTGGTCGCTTCGAGGTCTACAACCGCGACCCCATCTGCGGCTGTTTCTAGGTCTGCAACTGTGGCTTCTTCTGCGGCTGCTGCCTCATCGTCTGCGACCAGTCCTACTCTCAAATTCGATGCTGTGGGAACTCTCACTGCTTGCCAATCAACTCAGTGAGTTTGTCTAGAACTTATAAAATGGTAGCTGACGGTAGACTCTTTTGGAACATTACTGGGGTAGAACCATCCCTATACGATATCTTCCTCCGAGCAATCGATGCTGATGCCGCTGATGCTGCTCGATCAAGTTCCTCCGCCGCAGCTGCTCTCAGCTCAAGGGCCTCATCTTCCATTCCCACCTCTGTCGCGCCCACTTCCACCATCAGGCCCTCATCCTCCGCCTCGCTATCAACCGCCCTTGTCGGTCGACAACTACAAACCCGTCAATCACCTACTGGGAACCTTACCATTGCAGTCGCTCACAATGCTCAGGAGCCCATCACGTTTGTCGTCACTCTGCCCCCCGGACGATATTACTTTGCTGGACGATTCACTACGAGTCCTGGAACTGCTGCCAACTCCAACTTGTTCCGAGTGGTCGAGGGGGACGATATGTCCTGTCTATCTGGTGCGGTAGCGACTACTTCAACCACGGCAACAAGTAGTGCTGGAACTCAAACAGCCGGAACAGCCAACAACGCGGTGGAAACCTCGTCGATATCAGGAGGAGCTATTGCAGGGATCGTCATTGGTGTTCTAGGTGGATTGGCGATACTCGCAGCCCTCTTGTTTTTCTGTATGAAGAAGAAAAGGAGGCAGAATAGGGGATTGAACCAGAACCGATTCTCGAACTTACCTTCCGCATCATCCCAGGACGGAGGGGAATACGGTCAACATCCCCTTGGACACGCACCAATCGCAGGAGCCTGGCGACGAGATAGTGATCCGGATGAAAAGGAATCACGCCCTTACCCCACCCGAGCCGATTCAGATGATCCAACCCCATCACTAGGCGATCGAAGGAAACAAGCAGGACCTCCTACTTCACATACTCTTACCGAGAAGAAATCGACCCAAGGATTTATTGGAAAAGGATCAAATGAATCTTCCGCTATTCATTCCAGATCGAGTTCGATAGGTGGTGGGGAAAGTGGCGCCCAAGTGGGAGGAGGAGGGGCAGGGGTCAAGCAAGTGGGAAGAAGTACTAGTGTCAAGAGGAAACCTGTACCTAGTCTGGGACCGGAATTGAGGGGTCAATTGGAGAGGGAGAGAAAGATGTCGGCTGGTAAACATATGGGCGGGGGCGAGGCGAATAGAAAGAGTTATTCGTTGGTACCCGATCTGCCTACGCAGCATAGGTAGGGTAAGGGCTGTATACAGGGGCGTGTATAGCGTGTATAGTGCGAGAAAGGATAGACTTGGCTGGACTAGGTCGTATATGATTGAATGGTTGTAACATAGATCATGAATTGCTTTAACGATAAGGTTGTTGGTACATGATGAAGGGTGGTGGTTGCTACAGTGTTGGCTATCCTCTCTGTCCTTCCCAGTTGTCTTTGAATATTTGTGAAACGGCTTCTCCAACCTTTCTTCCTTGTGGACCGTAACATCCTCCTTATGACCCGGTCCACTTTCCAGCCTTCTCCTCCTTATCAAGCTTCTCTAGCTCCTCTATCACGAATCGGTCCAAACCCCTCGGTAAGATCAACGGACCATTACTCGTGACGAGTCGGTAAGCAGGTTGGGCATCATATGTCTCCGCGACCACCTATCGTCAGCCCCCCTCTTTGACTTGAAAGCAGCGAAGGGATGAGATCCACATACCTTGCCATCCTTGACAAAAACCGATCCTATGAGATCCTCCGTCTCTCCAATCCTTCCAGCTGGCGGTATAGCTCGTTCATCTATCATCAGCTCCTCTCCTTGGGGTCGGACTCACCAGTGATATGTATATACCCGTCCGAAGGTCTTGTTGCTGCTTCAAACTCTACAGTCTCGCCTTTACCTAATCGTAGTCCTTCTTTGATTGTGGAATGTAGCACTTTTCTGCCAATCAGCTCGATGTTGGATAGGAAGGGGAAGACTTGCAAGAACTTGGGCTCTTCCTTGAAATCCCCTAGCTCTCCTCCCTCTGGTAATGAGCCTAGGATTGTACTACTCCCTTGTACTGGTGTATTGGGGAGGAAGGATAATATCGTAGATCGCCCGGAAGGATGGTAATATAGATTAGGATGTGATGGGTCTTTCGTCGCTCCGTTTCCGCTGTTGTAACGGCACGGCGTTGATGAAAGCGTCCGTAGACGTATACTACGCAGAGCTAGAGCTCTCGGTATGCGTGCTGCTGTAGTGGTGATCATATTGGTAGTTGACATCGATGGATGGAACGCCACATTCAAAATGCTAACGTTGAACCTCAATTCTCGTCTCAATTACCACTCTTCACCTGTAACCATACCATCTCGTAACTTTCCGACCCTGCAGGAGAGTAGAGATGTCATTCTCATTCGGTAAGCGCGACCGCGAAGACGTAGCCAACAGTTCAGGAGCTCCTGCTGCGCAACCTGCTCAACCCGCTCAGAGCAATCTGTTCTGTATGTCCCCCTTCAATCTATAGCTGACGATAGCTTCGACAGCTGCTAAACCCGCTACAAACATGTTTGGATCTTTTGGAACAACACCTGCAGCAGCTCCCGCTTCGACCAGTTTGTTCGGGCAGACACAACCTGCTCAAAATCAAGCTCAGACGCCAGCTGGATCATCATTGTTTGGAACTCAACAGCCAGCAGCGACTGGGGGGATGTTTGGTCAACCTGCCCAACAGCAGCAACAGCAGCAAGGGACAGGATTATTTGGATCAACGACGAATCAGCCTCAACAGCAGCAGCAGAGTACGGGGTTATTTGGTTCTACCACAAATCAGCAATCTTCAACGACTGGTGGGGGATTATTTGGATCTTCTCAACAACCACAACAACAACAACAAACTAGTACTGGCGGGATGTTTGGATCAACGACACAACCGCAGCCACAGCAGGGAGGGTTGTTTGGATCAACGAATCAGCAGCAAGGAGGGGGGATGTTTGGATCAACGAACAACAACCAGACGAACAACAACCAGCAACAAGGGTCGTTATTTGGCAATACCCAACAACAACAGCAACAGCAACAGAACAACAACAACATCGGCTCATCAACACAACCCCAACAAAGTAATCTATGGCAATCAACCATCGGGGGAGGGACTCAGGAATTGGACATAGAAGCTAGGATGATGAAAGTCAAGAATTCATGGGATCCAGCTTCAGCAGAATACAAATTCAAGGCAGGTCATTCTTTTCGTCTAATGCAGTGGCTGATATGTAGACGTTCGTTTACACTGTTGTGGACCAGGGGACTACGCATCAGTATGGAAGACAGGGGCTTGATGATAAGTTATGGGAGATGGCTAGTCGGGAGAACCCTGATCCTACCTCGTACGTCCACATGTCCCTCCTCGAGAGACGACAATCATGATGCTGACAATGCAGGCGAATACCCGTAGCGGTGAACGGACCTCAGGACCTCCAGAAACGTCGTCAGAAACAAATTGAAATGGCAGCCATGCAGCAGCATATCACCAAGGTCAGTGCATTCATTCCACATATACAGAGCTGATGAATCAGGAGGTAACTTCCGCCCTACGCCACACCCGCCAAAAAGCATGGGCGACAGATGCCCGAACGCGTAACCTCCAAGCCCGCCAGACAAACCTCCACGACCGCCTGTCTCGCCTAGTATTCCAAATCGACCAAGCGCTACCCCCAGAAGGATCTGCCGATGCATCCACAACAGCTGATATTATACATAAACTCGAATCGTCCAAACTTGAGTTGGAAGGAACGTCCAAGAGGGGTAAAGAGAGTCTGAGGGCTCAAGTCAATCATTTGAGGGGGAGGATTGCGGAATTGAGGAGGTTTCCAGTTAGGCAGGATCAGGATGTTGGGTGGTTGGCTGATCCTGAAGCTCAGGCTCAGATTGGGGAGGTGCGTATCTCCTTTTTCTCTCCATCTATGACCCGCTCCTTCTCTCTTCGGCCCCTATCTCCACCGGCCAAGTTGGGAACTGATGATAGATTCTCGGACAACATCAATTGGCATTGGAGGGGATGACGGAAATGTTGAACAAGATGGAATTTGACGAGGGGGTCATTGCAAAGGGACTGACGGAACTTGGCGAGGCCAGGCATTAGTGTAGTATGCTACTTGATGATGCATATGCATGGCGGGAGAAAGTATGCATGCTGTTTATTGTGTACCGTATCTAATCTAAAGTGGAGGTGAATCCATCAACTCTCAATATTACCTTTTGTACTCCTTCCCCACCATGTCGCTCCCTCGCGAGCCTTTATTCGAGCATCACTCCCCAGAACCGGGAGGGCTCAATACTCCCTCACCTCCTCTAGTCGAAATAGCTGGGCTCCTAGCAGGATCCGACCCCGAATCATCTTCCTCCTCTTCATCCGACTCGGATTCAGAAACGGAATCAGTAGGCGCAGCTAGTTCTTCAGGATTAAGTGGGAGCGGGGATGATTATATCGATGAAGGAGAGGCTGCTGCTTCTAAAGCCGCGAGGGTTAAAGCTTTGAAAGAAGGGAAGAAGGAGAGGCGATTGAAGTTGCCTAAAGAGAGGAGGAAGGATGTTGTTAGGACTAGAGTTGTTGGGGTTGGGAAGGGGAAGGGGAAGAAGAAAGTGGATGGGGAGGGGGATACTGTTTTCGAGTGAGTCCCTCCTTGTAGTGAGAGATGGGGAGGCTGATAATAGTATGATTGCGGACTCTGTATCGAAAGCTGCTAGTGGTGGGGATTTGGGAGTGGACGATACGCGGTTCGAAGAGTTGATGGCGGATATTGATGATGATGAGGATGATTTCCTAGGGGGTGGAGAGAAGGTGTCTAAGAGGGTACGTCCCCTCTCTCCCTTTTCCAGTCCTTCCTTCCTGACCACCCCACACACTTGCTCGCTGTTGGTGAGCTGATGACAGACCCGCGAACACCGACCCACACCGGAAGTAGCCCGCCTACTAGGAGAAGCCAACGCAGCCTACGCCGTGCATGGTGCTTCCGAAGCTTTGGAAATCTACCTCCAAGTGGTACGGCATGATCAATATATCCCCCAAGCCTGGAGTTCTCTGGCATCATGTTGTGAGGAACTAGGAAAGGCGGAGGCAGCTAGACAAATGAGGTTCTTTGCTGCTCATGTTGATCGGGATGGGGAAAAGTGGGCGTCTCTTGCGGCAGAATTCAAGTGAGTTCCCTCATACCGTCAGGGATGGGCTCGTACTCCTCAGCAGGATTGTGCGAGGAGAGAGGGCTGATGATAGGGAACTTGGACAGACTAATCAATGCCTCTACTGCCTTACTCAGGCTCTTAGGATTGATCCGAGTGATGTGGATGCTTTATGGGAGGTTGCCAATATCCACAGGGCACAGGGTAGTGGCTATAAGGCATGTCCCCGTCTAACACAGAGGGATAGGGAGACTAACAATAGGCGGTAAAAGCTTTCCAGCGAATGCTCAAGCACGACCCGGAATCTGCAAATAACTTCCAGCTCCTCCAAGATTTCCATCCTCTCATAATAGAGACGAAACAATACGCATTCGGTTCTTCGGCATATAGGACAGCATTCGACTATCATCTCGAAACCTACCCTCATCCACCTACAGATGAAGAGGATGATGAAGGAAATACAATGGAATTAGAACATGTCGTGTCTCTGGTGGATATCTTGAACATCACCGAGAAATTGGAGGAAGCTGTTGAAATTGTTAGGAGGGGGCAGAGGTGGTTACAAGGTCGAAGAGAGCAGAAGTATTGGGATACATTCGAGGATGATCGGGAGTATGCGGTGGATGGGGAAGAGGGGGGGAATGAGCTGGATATTGGTCTGAGGCATCGACTTGCGTTACTGAGGTTGAGGCTAGGGAATGATGAAGAGGCTTTTGTGAGTCCCCTCATCTTCTGTCTCATTGCTCCAGCCATGGAATCTGCTGATGATAGGGCCATATCGCAGAGATACTCCAGCTTGACGTGGTGACGCATCAAGACATGTTTGTGGAACTAGGCCAAGCATTAATGAAGCGGGAACTATGGGAAAAAGCTCTAGACTGCTTCGCATCCATCAACGAGGAAGATGCCGTGAGTTCTCTCTCTGGTTCAGACTGATGATAGATCGAGGACGAACCTTCCAACATCTTTGCCCTGGGAGTCTGTCTACATCAAACTGGAAGATCGAAAGAGGCGATCGAGTACCTAAGATGGGGTAAGTTCAGATAGAGGGGGAAGGGGCTGATGATAGTCGTTGCGGAAGATCCTGATCACTTGGAAGCTAGGCTGCGATTAGCAAATGTCCTAGAGGAGACGGGTGAAAAAGCAGAAGCTCTCGAGATCGTTACCGATGGTAAGCCCCTCCCCAGATGGAGCTAATGGAAGTACTTCGTCGTCGAGCACAACAAGGTCCTGCCTCAAGATCTCAGCCGAGAGTCTCTAAAGCCGATAAGAATGCGGAAAGAAGTCTTACGAAGCGAGTACTTGAAGATCAAATGAGGCAGAAAATGGTTGCGCTCTGGCAAGAGGTTCTTACTGCTGAGCGATTGTTGGAAGAAGGGGATGTAGGGGCTTTGGACGAGTTTATTCATAGCGCAGGAACAATGATTGATAATCACCGAATGGCTAAGCAGATGTTTACACGCCATAGAGTGAGTCCATGGTCGCTTTTGAGCTGATGAGTAGGGAGTGTCGAGGGTATCAAAGACGAAGCTAAAGACGCATGGACAACTTGTTGATGTGGACGTGTTGGCTATTCAGGATAGACTGGAGCGGTCGCTTGGTCGTGAGTCCCCTCTCTAGAAATGAGCTGATGATAGTGGAGGAGAATGTCGCATCGGACGCCTCAACGGTGCTTGTCCGAATGACCGAGTTTTACGGACTGAGTAGGGAAGACTGGTTATCCCTCGTCATCAAGGTAAGCCCTGTTGTGTATGTCGCTGATGGTAGTACTGCTGTGTCCTCATGGCGAAACACGAGAACGAAGTAGCTCTAGAGATCCTGGAACATATGATGTTCTCGGCCATCTTTTACTCTCGTCGTTGCGAGATTGCCTTGAGGCTTACCATCATCGGTATGTCCGCCATCA
>Ga0308160_10005891_pt1 | contig 12651 bp, 16 predicted proteins | sample PhyFR1_FD_201036 | JGI IMG/M metagenome (GOLD analysis project Ga0308160, IMG submission 201036) | Phyllosphere microbial communities from UC Gill Tract Community Farm, Albany, California, United States - DLSLF.R1 | ecosystem: Host-associated > Plants > Phyllosphere > Unclassified | place: USA... | reverse complement strand
GATCGACGAACACCTTCACGCCGTGCGATTCGAAGATGTTGTCCTCGCCCGCCGGCTCGTCGACGTATTCCAGCTTGTAGGCCAGGCCGGAGCAGCCCGTGGTGCGCACACCGAAACGCAAGCCGACGCCCTTGCCCCGGCGTTCGAGGTAACGGGTGATGTGACGGGCGGCTTTTTCGGTCAGGGTGATTGCCATTCTTTGTTCTCCAGCTTCATTACGATTGCTACGTAGGGTGGACGGGTTCCCCGTCCACGCGGCGATTGTTGACGGCGCCGTGATCGTTTTCGATATCGAAATCGTCGCGTATCACCGCGTGGACGGCCGAGCCGTCCACCCTACCCATTACGCCGCTTTTTCGGTCGCGCCGTGCTTGGTCTTGTAGTCGGCCACGGCCGCCTTGATCGCGTCCTCTGCCAGGATCGAGCAGTGGATCTTCACCGGCGGCAGCGCCAGCTCTTCGGCGATCTGGGTGTTCTTGATGGCCAGCGCCTCGTCCAGCGACTTGCCCTTGACCCATTCGGTCACCAGCGAGCTCGACGCGATCGCCGAACCGCAGCCGTAGGTCTTGAACTTCGCGTCTTCAATGACGCCGGCTTCGTTGACCTTGATCTGCAGCTTCATCACGTCGCCGCAGGCCGGGGCGCCGACCATGCCGGTGCCGACGTCGTCGGCGTTCTTGTCGAAGGCGCCGACGTTGCGCGGGTTTTCGTAGTGGTCGAGGACTTTATCGGAATATGCCATGGTGGTTCTCCTAGAATTCGTATGCGGTGATTAGTGTGCTGCCCATTGGATCGAATTCAGGTCGATCCCTTCCTTGTGCATGTCCCACAGCGGCGACAGTTCGCGCAGCTTGCCGACTTTCGCCTTCAGCAGCTCGACCGCGAAGTCGATGTCTTCCTCGGTCGTGAAACGGCCGATGGTGAAGCGGATCGAGCTGTGCGCCAGTTCGTCGCTGCGGCCCAGGGCGCGCAGCACGTACGACGGTTCCAGCGAGGCCGAGGTGCAGGCCGAACCCGACGACACGGCGATATCCTTGACGGCCATGATCAGCGACTCGCCTTCGACGAAGTTGAACGAGACGTTCAGGTTGTGCGGCACGCGGTTGTCCATGTCGCCGTTGACGTAGACCTCTTCGATCTCCATCAGGCCCTTGGCCAGGCGGTCGCGCAGCGCCTTGGTCTTTGCCAGTTCGCTGTCCATCTCTTCGCGGGCGATGCGGAAGGCTTCGCCCATGCCGACGATCTGGTGCGGTGCCAGCGTGCCCGAACGCAGGCCGCGCTCGTGGCCGCCGCCGTGCATCTGGGCTTCCAAGCGCACGCGCGGCTTGCGGCGCACGTACAGGGCGCCGATGCCCTTCGGACCGTAGGTCTTGTGCGCGCTGAAGCTCATCAGGTCGACTTTCAGCTCGGCCAGGTTGATGTGGACCTTGCCGGTGGCCTGGGCCGCATCGCTGTGGAAGATGATGCCTTTCGAGCGGCACAGTTCGCCGATTTCCTTGATCGGCTGGACCACGCCGATCTCGTTATTCACCAGCATCACCGACACCAGGATGGTGTCCGGACGCATCGCGGCTTCCAGCTGCTCGAGCGTGATCAGGCCGTTTTCCTGCGGTTCGAGGTAGGTCGCTTCGAAACCTTCGCGCTCGAGTTCGCGCACGGTGTCCAGCACGGCCTTGTGCTCGGTCTTGACGGTGATGATGTGCTTGCCCTTCGACTGGTAGAAGTGGGCGGCACCCTTGATTGCCAGGTTGTTCGATTCGGTGGCGCCGGAGGTCCAGATGATCTCGCGCGGGTCGGCGCCGACCAGGGCCGCGACGTTGGCGCGCGCTTCCTCGACCGCCGCCTCGGCACTCCAGCCGTAGGCATGGCTGCGCGATGCCGGATTGCCGAACTGCTCGCGCAGGAACGGAATCATCTTGTCGGCGACGCGTGGATCGATCGGCGTGGTGGCCGAATAGTCCATGTAGATCGGGAAATGAGGCGCAGTCACGAAGCTCTGCTCGATTTTTTTGTCCAAAGGCGCGTTCATCAGTTCACTCCAGTTTGCTCTTCAGTTTTGTCCGACGGCGGCGTGGCGGTGCATCACCACGACGTTCTGTTCTTTCTGTTCTTTCAGCTTTTGCTGTTCGACCAGGTCATGCAGGGTCACCGAATCGAGATAGTCCACCATCTTGGCGTTGAGCGTGGCCCACAGCTCGTGGGTCATGCAGCGCGTGCCTGCGGCGGCATCCGCGCCGTGGCAGTTTTCCTTGCCGCCGCACTGGGTCGCATCGAGCGGCTCGTCGACGGCGATTATGATGTCCGCCACGGTCACCTTTTCGGCACTGCGCGCCAGGCTGTAGCCGCCGCCGGGACCACGCACCGATTCGACGATCTCGTGCCGGCGCAGCTTGCCGAACAGCTGCTCCAGGTAGGACAGCGAAATGGCCTGGCGCTGGCTGATGCCCGACAGCGTGACCGGACCGTTGCCCTGGCGCAGGGCAAGATCGATCATCGCAGTTACAGCAAAACGGCCTTTGGTGGTCAGACGCATCACAACCCCGGTTTGGTTTCCATACAAGTGTTAAAATCTTGCTTCTCTTCAACCGCTCAGCTTGCAATGTCTTGTGGACATCGAGATAAAAACCTGATTAGTTGATTGATTTAGTCAAGTATAGCGCATTCGGCGGTGTTTGTCTTGGCGCCCCCAAAATGCAAAACGGCCCGATCTTCCGCTGACCGGGCCGCAAGCGCAGGGCGCGACACCCTACCCTTCACATCTGTTTACCACTGCAAATCTCAAGTGCGGCTGTGCGCACCCGTCGTACGGCGGCGCCGCGCCAGGCCCAGCATGCCGAGGCCGCCAGCCAGCATCGCCAGGCTGCCCGGTTCCGGCACTTCGGCCGCGGCGGCGCCGATCGAGAGATTGTCGACCACCACGTCATACCCCGTCCATCCGTAGAAATAGCCCGGCACGTAGGTCGTGAAGGCGATCTCGTCGACGCTGGCCAGGACGTCGGCGAAACTGCGGTCCGGCGGCAGCGCCGGCACGCCACCGGTTTCGGTATCGTCGATACCATAGCCGCCCCAGCCGCCCGGCAGCGCGGTCGACGCGGTATCGCCGATGGTCACCTCGAAATGCTGCCAGCCCATGCCGGCGCCGATGGTGCCCAGGTTGTACCAGACGCTGGTGTAAGGCATGCCCTGGTACGGGTTGTCGTAGTCGCGCAGCTCGACCACCAGGTTGCGCGTCACTTCCATGCCGGTGCCCCAGTAGATGATCGAGTTGGCCAGGATGTCGATGCCGAGCGTGACCGACGGCGAGGCGCCGTAGTTGCCGACGAAGGCCGGATTGGTGGTGTTCGACCAGGTCATGCCGAAGGTCTCCGGATTGATCGTGTGCAGCGCCGGCGAACCGTAGGACGAATCGATCCAGGCACCGGCCTCGCCGTCATAGACCGGCTGGTTGTCCCAGCCCTGCAACCCATGCGAAAAGTCGACGGTCGTGCCTGCGTTGGCCGTCGTCAGGGCGGTCAGGAAAGTGAGTGCGAGCCCGGCAAATGCTGTCTTCATGTGTTCCTCGTGGATGGTGGATGGATGCGCAGGCTGCCTGTGGCGGCGACCGGCCTCCCCATGCTGCGAGGACGTGTACTCCATGTCAATTAATCAAATGCACTAGATTTCACAAACTTGTCTGCGAATTATTACCGCATATCTTAAATTGTAATTTGCACAACAATGTGGCGCCCCTTGCCCAGGCCCGGGGCGGCTGCGCACGGCACGGGTGCGCTTCAATCCTTGCGCAGCAGCCGCATCGGACCGAACAGCCGGTGCATGCCTTCGTGGCCGATGAAGCTGAGGTTGTACGGGTGCTCGGCCTGGATCTTGGGGAAACCCTCGCTTTCCGGCACTTTTTTCAGTTGCTCGGCGATCTTGCCCCACAAGACCAGGGTCGGCTTGTCCCGGCATGCGGCCAGGGCCGCGAACACCGCCTGCTGGAACGGCACCCAGGCGCGCGCATCGACCACCGGCGCCACGTGCTTGCGGAACACCAGCGAGGCATTCAGCAGCAGGAAGCCCTGGCCGAGCAGCTTGTCCTGCAGTTCGGCGAGGGTCTGGATCGCGCCGCCCCCACGCGCCGCCTTGGCGATCGGCGCCAGCGCGGCGCCGCCGGTATCGTCGGCCTGCAGGCTGCCGTCGGCCACCAGCAGCATCTTCATGAAGTTGCGCAGCGAGGTCGCGCGGTTGACCGGCTTCGACAGGCCGGTGTCCGACCACAGCTCGCCCACCGCCCCATCCATGAAACACACGCCGGTCGCGCTTTCCGCGCGCGGATACGGCCCCTCCCCCACCAGCACGTAGCGCACCCGGTCCAGCGGCAGCGAGAACGCGGCGAACAGGCGGCCGCCGGTCGGCAGGTAATCGTCGCCGGCCAGTGCCGGCAGGTAGTCGGGCGTGGCACGCATCATCGCTTCCAGGCCGGCGGCCAGGTGCCGGCGCCAGGACGCGTCGGCCAGTTGCAGGGCATCGAGGATGGCAGCGGGGACGGTGGACTCTGGCATGGCGCAACGGGTGGGTCAAAGGGAGCCAGATTGTAGCCGAGCCGGCCGTTCGCAAGCCGCGCGCACGGCTTTTTTCGCCAGCTGTTCCGCACGTCAAGGTGGCGTCCGGATTTCAGGAATCGGCGCATGATTTTGCCGGTTGAACCCTGCTGACAAGGAGAGGCAAATGCAAACCGTTCAGGATGTGATGACCCGCGACGTGCAAAGCATCGCGCCGCAGGAAACCGTGCAGCGCGCCGCCCAGATGATGGATGAACTGAACGTAGGCGCGATTCCCGTGCTCGACGGCCGCAAGCTGGTCGGCATGATCACCGACCGCGACATCACGGTACGCTCGACCGCCGCCGGCCAGGCCCCCGGCCAGACCCGCGTGGGCGACGTGATGAGCGTCGACGTGCGCACCTGCGCGCCGGACCAGAGCGTCGACGAAGTGCTGGACCAGATGGGCGACGTCCAGATCCGGCGGCTGCCGGTGCTGGACCAGCAATCGCAGGAAGTGATCGGTATCGTGTCGCTGGGCGACATGGCGGCCAAGCATTCGGCCGGGATCGACCATACGCTGGAGGAGATTTCGACGCCGGCGGAGCCGGACCGGTCGACCGTCGGGACCGAGACGCGGCATTGATTTCCCGTCGTCACCGCGCAGGCGGGGGGGCGTTTCGGGCAATGCCGGAAACGACGCTCCCCGCGCTGCGGCTTGCGTGCTTACTCGGCGTCCGGCTGGTTCGACGGATGCGCCGCAACGAAGGCCGGCATCTCGCTGCACAGCGCATTGATGCGCGCGATGTGCGGGTAGATCGACACGTCGATGCCGTGGCGCTGGGCGTTGTACACCTGCGGCACCAGGCAGCAGTCGGCGATGGTCGGGGTGTGGCCGTGACACAGCGGGCCGGAACTGGGGTCGCGCGCCAGGTGGGTTTCCAGCACCTCGAGACCGCTGACCAGCCAGTGGCGGTACCACTCCTTCTTGACCTCCTCGCTCACCTTCAGCTCGTCCGTCAGGTAGCGCAGCACGCGCAGGTTGTTGACCGGGTGGATGTCGCAGGCGACGATCTGCGCCAGTTCGCGTACGCGCGCGCGCCCGGCGGCATTCTTCGGCATCAGCGGCACCTTCGGATGCTCGTCCTCGAGGTATTCCAGGATCGCCATCGACTGGGTCAGCGTCAGGTAATCGTCCTGAAAGGCCGGCACCAGCCCGCTCGGATTGATGGCGCGGTACTGCGTCTGCAGCTGCTCGCCGCCGTCGCGCAGCAGGTGCACCGGGATCGCTTCGTACGCCAGTCCCTTCAGGTTCAGGGCGATGCGCACCCTGTAGGCGGCAGAGCTGCGGAAATACGTGTAAAGCCTCATTCTTTCCTCCCGTGATAGTGGGCGACCTCCTGGTCGATCGCCCCGAATATGCTCGCGCCGTCCGCGCCCGTCATCTCGATGCGGACCGTGTCGCCGAAACGCAGGTACGCCGTCTGCGGCGCTCCCTGCTCGATGGTTTCGTACATGCGCAGCTCGGCCAGGCAGCAATAGCCGACACCGCCGTTGGCGATGCTCGAGCCATGCAGGCTGCCCTGCTTGTTGGAGACCGTGCCGGAGCCGATGATGCTGCCGGCCACCAGTTCGCGCGTTGTGGCCGCGTGCGCGATCAGCTGGGCGAAGCTGAACGTCATGTCGTCGCCCGCGTTGGGGCGGCCGAAGGGTTCGCCATTGAGCGTGACCTGCAGCGGCAGGCGCAATTTGCTGTCGTGCCAGGCGCTGCCGAGTTCGTCCGGCGTGACCGCGACCGGCGAGAACGCGCTGGCCGGTTTCGACTGGAAGAAGCCGAAGCCCTTTTCCAGCTCTTTCGGAATCAGGTTGCGCAGCGAAACGTCGTTGACCAGCATGACCAGGCGCACGGCGGCCGCGGCCTGCTCGAGCGTGGCGCCCATCGGCACGTCGCCGGTGACGACCGCCACTTCGGCCTCGAGGTCGACGCCCCAGTCCTCGGACAGCACGGCGATCGGATCGCACGGCCCGGCAAAGGAATCGGACCCGCCCTGGTACATCAGCGGATCGGTATAGAAGGACGGCGGCACCGTGGCGCCGCGCGCCTTGCGCACCAGCTCCACGTGGTTGATGTAGGCGGAGCCATCGGCCCACTGGAAGGCGCGCGGCAGCGGCGACGCGCATTCCTGCTCGATGAAGGAAGCGGCGTCCGGCGCGGTGCCGGCATTCAGCACTTCGTAGACGGCACGCAGCTGCGGCGCGACGCGCTCCCAGTCATCCAGCGCAGCCTGCAGGGTAGGCGCGATGCCAGGCACCGCCTGGCAAGTGACCAGGTCACGACTGACCACGACCAGCGTACCGTCGCGGCCGCCGGTCTTCAGGGTAGCGAGTTTCATGCTTTTTCTTTCATAGTTGCAATTATTGCCGCTATTACAACTGAAAACGAACGTTCGTACAAACGGTTTTTTTTGTACTGCGTACCCTGCGCCGGGAATTAGAACAATCCTTCAAAAGTGCTGCCCCAGCCTGTGTCGCGTTGCACAAACGCTATTGAGCCAGACGATCGCCAGTTCCGACCGTGCGCTTGCGAACATTGCAAGCATGACCACCCACGCTGCATCGTCAACCGCCGCGCTAGAATGTGGCCATCTCACGTCACCGCATACAGGCACGATGTCTCACAACACCATCGCGATCAATCAGCGCATGGACCGGTTCGACGGCCACGACAGCGTCTGGCTGTTCGGCTACGGCTCCCTGATCTTCAAGGCCGACTTCCCCTTCCTCGAGCGGCGCCCGGCGCACATCGGCGGCTGGACCCGGCGCTTCTGGCAGGGCTCGCACGACCACCGCGGCACGGAAACGGCGCCGGGCCGCGTCGTCACCCTGGCGCCCGAGGATGGCGCCGTCTGCCACGGCATGGCCTACCTGGTCACGCCCGAGGAATTCGCCCACCTCGATTACCGCGAAAAGAACGGCTACCTGCGCCTGGCCACCGACATCCATTTCGAGGACGGCAGCGCGGCCCACGGCATCGTCTACATCGCCACCCACGAAAACGCGGCCTGGCTCGGCCCCGCCAGCGAGCGCGAGATCGCGCGCCAGATCGCCGGCGCCCGCGGGCCGAGCGGCCCCAACAGCGAATACCTGCTGGAGCTGGCCAAGGCCTTGCGCGAGCTGGGCAAATTCGATCCGCACGTGTTTGAGATCGAGCGCCACCTGGCCGAGTTCCAGGCCTGAACCGGCCGCGCCGATCCGCGCAAGGGGGCGGTGCGTCCTGCCGTGCGCGCGGACGGTGCGCCGTGCTTTGTGATCTAATTGGCATCACATTCAGCCGATATGCACGACAGGAGAGCACGATGCAGCAGCAGGACCAGCAACACGATCAGGATCAGCAACCGAGCGCACGCCCGGCCACACCCAAGGATCTCGACGAGGATACCCTCGCCTTCGTGCGCAAGGTGTTCGGCCATGCCCGCGCCGGCGACGCGGAAGAGCTGGGCATGTACCTGGGCCACGGCCTGCCGCCGAACCTGCGCAACGAACGCGGCGACAGCCTGCTGATGCTGGCCTGCTACCACGGCCGCCTCGACGCCGCACGCGTGCTGCTGGACCATGGCGCCGACCCGGAAATCATGAACGACGCGGGCCAGACGCCGCTCGCCGGCGCCGCCTTCAAGGGCGACCTGGCGGTCGTCACCCTGCTGCTGGACCGCGGCGCGCAAGTCGACAACGCCGGCCCCAACGGCAAGACGGCGCTGATGTTCGCCGTCATGTTCAACCGCGTCGAGATCGCCCGCCTGATGCTGGCACGCGGCGCCGATCCCTTCCACCGCGATGCCGACGGCAACTCGATGGTCGATGCCGCCCGCAAGATGGGCGCCGCGGACACCCTGGAATTGCTGGCCGCGGCGACCGGCGAGCGCTGAGCCGCGCCGGCATCAGGTGTCGCTCGTTACGTCCCGCTCATCACTTCCAGATATCTCGGCAATACCGCCTCGGTCAGCCACACGTCGTTGTCCGAGCGGTAGAACACGAGCCCGTCGGCGCGCATGCGCCGGGTATCGACGCGCAGGATGGCGGGAAAGCCGTGACGTGCCCCGACCCGCCTGGCGGTGTCGATATCGGCCGACAGGTGGACGTGATGCCGCCCCGAGGCGCGCAGCCCCTCGGCCAGGATCGATTTCAGGAAGCGGCTGGCGGTGCCGTGGTACAGCACCTGCGGCGGCTCGGACTGGACCAGCGCCAGGTCGACCTGGATCGAATGGCCCTGGCTGGCGCGAATGCGCGTGCGGTCCTCATTGAAGGCAAAGCGCTGCTTGTCGTTGTCGGCCACCACGCGCTCGAGCAGCGCCCGGTCGACCGCGTGGCCGGCAGCGGCAAGGCGCTCCAGCAGCGCGTCGACGCCGGTCCAGCCATGGGCATCGAGCGCCAGCCCGATGCTGTCCGGCCGGTGGCGCAGGACGTAACTCAACAATTTACTGGTGGCGACGACAGGATCGGCTGGCATGGCAGGCTGGGCTTGGTTGGCGTTTGTTGGAACAGCCGCCAGCATACGGCAATCGCGACAATGGCAGCGTTTTGCCCTGCCCGCATCGGCTAGACTCGCGTCCCATGACGAATCACACCATCGCCGGCGGCCGTGCGCCCGGCCTCGACCTGCTGCGCGCCGGCGCCATCCTCACGGTCATGCTCTACCATCTGGCCAGCCACGGCTTTGCACTGGACGGGTTCGGACACCATGGCTGGCTGGGCGTGGACCTGTTTTTCGTGCTCAGCGGCTACCTGATCGGCTGGCAGGTCGTGCGCCGCTACGCCGATGGCAAACGCCCCGACTGGCCGGCCTTCATGCTGAGCCGGGCCCTGCGCGTGCTGCCGGCCTACCTGGCGGTGCTCGGCCTGTACCTGGCTGTGCCGGCGTGGCGCGAAGCCGAGCGCTTGCCGCCGCTGTGGCAGTTCTTCACGTTCACGGTCAACCTGTTTCCGGACTGGGACGCAGCACGCGCCTATTCGCACGCGTGGTCGCTGTGCGTCGAAGAACATTTTTATTTGCTGTTGCCGCCGGCAGCCATGTTGATCGCGCGCCGTCCGGGGCCAGTCAAGGTGCTGGCGCTTGCAGCACTGCTGGTCGTGGGCGGCATGCTGTCACGCGACTGGACCTGGCAGCGCAGCGTGGCGCCGCATCTCGGCGCGGGCGGCGATGCGGGCCTGGCCATCACGGGCTACGTCGAAAGAATCTACGACCCGACCTGGCACCGGCTCGACGGCTTGCTGGCCGGCGTGCTGCTCGCAAGCATGCGCGCCTTCCGCCCGGCCTGGTGGACGCGCGTGCTGCGCCAGGGGCCGCTGCTGCTGATCCTTGGCGCGGCCTGCATCGCTGCCGTGATCGCGATCGATCCGCTGGGCCGGACCGGCGCCGTCGTCCAGTTTCCGCTGGCGGCGCTCGGTTTCGCCTGCCTGGTCGCGGCAGTGCTGAGCCCACGCCTGCCGTTCGCCCGCGTGCGCTTGCCGGGATGCCGGCAAGCCGCCTTGCTGGCGTTCAGCCTCTACCTGACGCACCGGCAGGTGTATGCCTGGCTGGATGCGCGGCTGGACGGGATGCCGGCTGCCGCGCCGCTGACGGCCTTCGTCCTGTACAACCTGGCCGCGCTCGCCGTTGCCGCCCTGCTGTACTGGAGCGTCGAGCGGCCGGCGCTGCGGCTGCGCGACCGCCTGCTGGCGCTGCGCGCGGCGCGGACGCTTACTGCTGCGCCGCGGCCGGCACCGATTCGATCTCTGCCTTAGCGCGTGCAAGGATGGCGGCAATCCGCCCCTGCTCTTCGGCCGGCGCCCCGGCGCGTTCTTGCAGCGCATGTTTGAGCGCATGGCGCGCGTCGGCGAGCTCGGCAGTCCAGCGCTTGCCGCCGCCGTCTTCCCCGCCTTCGGCCAGGGCGCTGCGCATCACGCGCATCTTTTCGGCGGCGGCGTCCAGCTTGGCCAGCAACTGGTCGACGTGCTCGCGATTCGCCTCCAGGTGGGTCCGGCCGTCGTCCGACAGCGCATAGCGTTTGCGGTTGCCTTCGGCCTGGATGCTGACGTGGCCGCGGTCTTCCATGCAGCTCAGTGCTGGATACATCATGCCCGGACTCGGAACATAGAAACCGCTGGAACGCTGTTCGAGCACCTTGATCAGTTCGTAACCATGGCTGGGCTGCTCGCCGATCAGGGCCAGCAGCAGCAATTGCAGGTCGTCGGACGACAATTTGCGGCCGCGTGGACCGCCTTCGTCGAAGCCGAAACCGCCGCCGCGGCCGCCGCGCGGGCCGGGACCGTGGCCGCGGGGACCGCGATGCGGACCGTCCGGCGCTGCGTGCTGCTCATGATGCTCGTGATGGTGGCCATGGTCGTGGTGGTGGTGCGGGTGGTGATGGTCGTGACGTGGCATGACGTTTCCTTTTATATCGTAAGATACATCTTAAGATATATTTGAAACTCGATGAAGTCAAGCGCCGGTCGCGCCGCGTGCGCTGTCCGCGTCAGGCGTTACTGCCCTCCAGCACGCGCCGCACCTGCGCCGCCCGCTGCTCGACGCTGCCGCGCACGACGGTATGGGGAATGCCGCGCGCCTGCAGGTCCTCGATGACCAGCCGCTGGATGCGGCCGCGCCATGCTTCGTTCTCGCGCACGTCCTGTTCTTCATAAGGGATGTCGTCGGCGCAGACGAAGGTGTGCGCGTAGCGGGTGCGGCAATCGTCGGCGCAGCGCAGCAGCTCGGCCGGCGGCGGATCCCCGACCTGGCGGAACTGGATGCCGAGTAGCAGCGTGGTGAGTGCATTGGTATCGACGAACAGCCAGCGCCGCGCCTGCGGCAAGGCGGCATCTTCGGCCTGGCGGTGCTTGACGGCGATCTCGACGTAGTCGCCGGCATCCAGCCGGCCCTGCTTTTCTTCCCAGATGAAGCGGCCGATCTCGGGCACGGAGACGGTGCCGTAGGCGTGCGCCAGGTGCTCCGACAAGGTCGATTTGCCGGTCGACTCGGCGCCGACGAATACCACGCGCTGCGCTTCCTGTGTTTCTGCTTGTTGTGCCTGCTCCACGATGTAGCCGTCCGAAGATGAAAAGCTGCATCCTAGCCGACGTCACAGGCACTTACAACTCAGCAATAATATCACCGGTGCTACACTCGTACGACCTCAACCATTGCCGGTGCCATCCCGGCAAGCCGCGACCATGACCGAACTGTACAGCGCCGGCTTCGTGCTGCGCCCCTACGTTGCAGACGATGCCCCCACCCTTGTCGCCGCGGTGCAGGAATCGATGGCGGCGCTCGGCCCGTGGATGCACTGGGCCAATGCCGACTTCGACGAGGCGCAGGCCCTGGCCTGGTTCGCCGCCTGCGACGCCGGCCGCGCCGACGGCAGCAGTCACGAGTTCGGCATCTTCCGCGATGGCGTGTTCGTCGGCGGCGCCGGCCTGAACCAGTTCAACCCGGCAAACGCCTTCTGCAACCTGGGCTACTGGGTACGCACTTCGGCACAGCGGCAAGGCGCCGCCTCCGCTGCGGTAATGGCACTGTCGCACTACGCCTTCCGCGACCTTAATCAGTCGCGCGTGGAAATCGTCGTCGCCGAAGGCAACGATGCCAGCCTCGGCGTGGCGCGCAAGGCCGGCGCCGTCCACGAATGCCTGGCGCGCCATCGCCTGGTGCTGCACGGCGCGCCGGTGGCCGCCCACGTCTTTTCCCTCGTGCCGGGCGATCTCAGAACAGATCCATCTGCGCCGCCGCAGCCGCGGTCGGCTTGACGGGCGGCTTCGGCACCACCAGCGGGCGCCGGAACTGCGAACCGTCCAGCTGGCTGAAGCGGCCGGTATAGCCATCCATGCCGAGGCGCTTGATGGCCTTGGTGAAGCGCTGGCGGATCAGGTCGGCCCAGATGCCTTCGCCATGCATGCGCTTGGCGAAATCGCTGTCGTATTCCTTGCCGCCGCGGATGTCCTTGATGCGGTTCATCACGCGCTGGGCGCGGTCCGGGAAGTGGGCGTGCAGCCATTGCTGGAACAGCGGATTGACTTCCCAGGGCATGCGCAGGATCGTGTAGTGGGCGCCGACGGCGCCGGCGTCCTTGGCCGCTTCCAGGATGCGCTCGATTTCCGG
>Ga0308160_10005888_pt1 | contig 12655 bp, 11 predicted proteins | sample PhyFR1_FD_201036 | JGI IMG/M metagenome (GOLD analysis project Ga0308160, IMG submission 201036) | Phyllosphere microbial communities from UC Gill Tract Community Farm, Albany, California, United States - DLSLF.R1 | ecosystem: Host-associated > Plants > Phyllosphere > Unclassified | place: USA... | reverse complement strand
ATATTCGCTTAGATCTTCTCGACAATTTGAGGACGAACGTCATCGATGTCAGTTCGGATCCGTTGACTCGAACGCATGGATGCAACGAGCGAACGGGTATAACCAGACTGGAGGTGTCGGAGGAGCCTCGTTGAACTTTGCTACGGACAGCTATTTCCGGGAATCATACTATCAAGGCGATATGACCGATCATCGATGGCGCTCAACAGCAGAAAGTATCCGATTCTTGGAAGCCACGCAAATTCGATGCAACCTCGAGTTGCCGGGGATGTCAGGACATGATCATACTGAAAGATCGATCGGGGGGTCAGGAATAGATTTCGCAGACGCGGACTTGATACCCGATGGTATAGATCCGGCGCTCATGGATCCTCCTCTTCAGGAAGTTTCCTACGTCAATCGACTACCGGACGAAGATGTACGCGAGCTTTACGACAGTGTACATCATATGTCGCCGCTTAATAAGGCCGAGAACGACGTTGGGATATGGACACCGCAAGAACCGAGTTTCGCAGATGATGAAACTCTCATGATGGATATCCTGATGGATTTTCAAACTCAGAGAAAACTGTATCACGAAGCTTTGCCGTCGATCTGCTCTAGCGATGGGAGGAACGATTTCCTCATCCGAATCATCCATGAACGTGTCGCCGGATCAATCGAAGCCGAAGCGCCAATGGACGTTCAGGCTTAGGCTTCGCCCACGCTACAAGCCTGAAGTGATGACCTGATAGGGAGTGGCGGAGAACGATAGGGAGATGACTTGGACAACGAGATTAGAATTGGCCGATGAAGGGAGAGACGTAAGAAGGACCAAACTTTTACGATTAATCTGATACTGACGATGTTTATGCGACACGACTGTATGTCCATGTATTGGCCGTACTACTGTAATATGAGTAGTCTCGAGGGTCATTCTATCAACCTTGTATGTTCTTATAGCACATGTCTATCATAGGTAATGGTCCAATGTCCCCCAGATGTCCAGGACCCATCGCATCGCGTCGTTTTAGCGCTAAATCGGATCGGAAAAGGGGCGAACGAGACGAAAGTCGATTGCCGAGGCAGGATCAAGCGATGCGTAGAGAGAGGCGACCTGAAATCATACCCTATCTACAGGCTATCACCAGATCCACTAGGTAACAGGTCTTGGTCAAGAGGCAGTAAAGCGTATACCAGATACAACCAATCAAGATTACCCGCTTAGAATGACCGTCTACTCGACCGTGCATGACACCCCGGCCAACGGAACAGAAACGTCTCGGTACGTCATCACTCACCCCTAGGGGCCGGGTGGTCGCCATGCTGGGCTGATCGAGGTGGCCTACAATGTAGTTTGTACATACCCTCGATCCTAGTAAACCCCAAATCCAAGGACACCGCTGCCAAGGAATCCTATCTGGCACAACAGAAGGAACATGCTTTGGCTCAAGCCAAGAAGAGACACGATGACAAGTCCGGCAATGTAGGCAAGCGTCGAGAAAGGCGTCGAGAGAATGGTAAGCGATGCGAGTTACATCAGCCTTGACTTCCAATGTAACTGAATATGTTTTCCTCCAAATTTCAACAGCTCTCCTTGCACATAACCCTCATGCAGCTCTGCCATCCCGAATCGACCTTCTCCCGCCTACGCCCCGTTACACCTCGACCTTTCCTCATCCTTCGTCGCGATCCCCAGCAGCAGCCGCCATCAGGACCGCGAATGTCCCTTCTCCAGCTGCACCAGTATCTGAGCCGATATCTACTGAGGCTGGAAAGTATACTTTGAGCTTGAAGGGGGTCCGAAGCATGCTCAGGAAACGAGGTAGACGAGCCGAGATGGTGGTCAAGGTTGTGGAAGGAGAGCTTCGGGGTTGGAGCGGGTGCGAGTTGGACCAGGACGAGATGGATATCACCCTGCGCATGGCGCACGTGCAAGATCTCAACGGATACGGGCAGCCACGTATCATCGACTCGACACTGGTCAACATCAGACAGGCAGCTGGTGTGGGATCAAGCCGGTCTGCCCCGCTTGCGGAAGCCGTCTCTCAATCTGACCAGCAAGATCTTTTAGACGGATCCGCCACGGGGAACATTTCGACTGCACGGCTACCGAGACCCTTCACGACTCACCCTTCCTCTTCGCCAGAGTATCTGTCAGGCCTTTTGACCTCTCTTTATACATCAACGACTCAAGGCGGATCTACGAACCTGTTTAGTGAGCGTCAAGCAATCGTCGAGCTCATCAGGGCGCCAGGCCATCTGGTATGGGCGGTTGCAGATGGATGGGAGCGATTGATTGTACACTTGCTGGTCAGGTATTATGGATTGATAAGCTTCAGTGAGTTGTCTGACGGGTCCCAAGACGATCTTCGCTAAACGCTTCGACGCAACCAGGTCAATCCTTGCCTTCGCTAGCTTCCGATCGACTGAACGGTCACCCTAGTCCACCCTACCGAATAACCCATATCTTGCAACCTGCGGCTCTTCACGTCCCAGCCATGGTCACACCTTTCCAGCTGATGACGCCGGACAACAGTGAACTTGATACCGATTTCGCAACTGGCAGTGAAGCGGGATTCACTGCCACCTCCGATTCAGAGTTGGCCTCATCTCACTACGATCCGAGCGATACGGAGACGGAAGGTGGGAATGGGAAATCCAGGACGCCTGCCAAACCTAGACAGGCTGGTTTGCGTCACGAGATGAGCACAGACAACGGCCATCCAGATCTGGATAGTGACCTTGAAGGTGACACCACCTTGATTCCAGCTGAATCAGATGCCTCCGAACCTGTTCCTCAGCCCAGAAGGCGACGGAAATCTGAGAACAAGCCGGACGGGGAGAGAAGAGCTTCTCAGGGTCGCGAAGATTCAGAAGACTCTTATGGCGAAGCCTCCGATGAAGAAGGCTACGCAGAATCCACCAGTAGCATGCTGGATTCGTTGCTGCTTAGCGATCCCTCGGCTAGCGTTCCGCAAGTCAGTCTGCCGGTATCTCAACCATTCGCAAGCGAATTTGATATCCCTCTACATATCGACTTGTTCCCTGAGCGACGTGCAAAGCAGCAGCCGGACAATGTAACGGTTCGCCGTGGAAAGACGCCATTCTTCGAATACCTGTACGGTTGAGCCGTGAGATTCGCAAATACGAGACCGAAGGCGGTCAACGTTGGAGACACTCTATACACATTCATGTAGTTCCTCAAATATAGCTAACAGCATATTGATAAAGTTGGACATATGTTGACACTTGATACAGCGATTCGTGAGAGCAGAATTATGGCGATTTGTTTCGTATGCTTATTCCTGACCTGAGGCGAATGGAGAGACAGCGAGACACTGGATGACAGGGGGCGACTTGGTCACATCCGCAACGATCATGACCTTTCCAGAGTGTTATGACATGAGCGAACGGTTCTGGAGAATATCAACCGTATCAATCGCAAGAACTTACAGGAAGAGTTTGCAATTCTTCAATGACCTGGATTCTATGTCCTCCCGGTGTAGATTTGACGTTCTCGAACTTGAGAGCCGTTCTGTTGACAGACTTGGTACCTTGGATAGAGTTTTCGGCGTCCGCAGCAGTCCCGGTTTGAGCCTTAGCCTGGGTCAATAACTTCTTGATGTAATCATCCTCGTTCTCGGCAGCAAGGTATGACAAAACGTCCTTGGTGTCCCAGTACAGACTGTCATGCGTAAATGAGTCAGACACAACCCCTCGGAGATATACCTTATGAGATGTACTTACGATAGCGTTCGTTTGTGTTCATCGTAGACGTGATTCAGCAAGGGCATCTTGTCTGCGTGAACACGTTTTTCGATACGGAATTCGGGCTGATGCCGAAAGAGACCTTGTGTAAGCTGCTTTTCGTCGCTCTTGTGGTATTTTGGACTCACCACCACAACATCGAAAGCGCTATCGAGGATGCCAACGATCTTGGCATCACGAATGACGGGTCCGTACTTCTTGGTCAAATCGTCAATCAGATAACAAAGATGCAAATGAGCGGATTGTTCCTGAGCAATCTTAGCAGCGTCCCTCTTTGCGTTGCAATGCTGGGCACATTTGGCGACTTGGTCTCGCTCCATGACGAATTTGGCCTCCGGCACTTCTGGATAAAGAGCAAAACTTCGGTAAGCGAGAGTATTTTCGCACAAGGAGGTCATACTTACCGCTGTTGATCGACGCCTCTAGCATTCGGTGAACAAGGATGTCGGCCTGGGAAAGTTCTCGTTCAGCGTCTTTGGTTCAGGTCTTCAATCACGGCTCCACTCACATAGCGACGGATTGGACTCTGCGAATTGAAAAAGACCAATTCAGTTGCAAATCAAAGCGAGTGAGGGAATCATAATTTACCGTAAAGTGCGTGTAGACTGGCGCGTTCAGTGCAAAGTGGCCGTATTTGGCAATGTCGAGCATTCCGGCACAGAAGTATTTGGCCCTAGATTCGTTCGGGTAAGCATCTTCGCCTCGCGATATCCAGCGGTCAGCTTACCTAGTCATAGCCCTGGTGGCCAAGATCTGCAAACAAAGCTTGTCTCCTGAGTCCTCCATATGTTCGAAACCAGCCTGGATCTCATTGGAGCCGACACCAGCAAACTCGAAGCCAAGCTTCTTAGCCCTATCAACAAACGCCTCCACCCTGCGAGTGATGGGTGCTTCGTGTCGTCGGAGCAGGGCCTGCTCCGGAAGGCCATTAGCGATGACGGCTGCCACGGCCATGTTCGCCAAAAGCATGTACTATACGGATGTTTGAATATAAGTCGAGCCCAATATGACAAACAGAAGCGCTGCGGAGCGACTTACCTCCTCGATGAGATCGTTTGATGCTTTGCGTTCATACGGTCGCACATCTCTTGGCTTGCCTTCTTCATCCAGCACGAAAGCTAGCTTAGGCTGATCAATCTTCAAGGCGCCGTCCTCGAAACGCCTGTTTCGCAACTTCAAGGCGATAGCGTTCAAGACCTTGATATCTTCCTCAATATCTTCAGTCTTGTGACCCGCCTGCACTTCCTTTTCCAGTGCGCCTCCATCGAGAACCCTTTGTGCATCATCGTAGGCGAGCTTGGCACACGATTTGATGATTGTCTTGTTGAACTGCTTGTTCATGACATTCCCGTCTGTGTCGAGAGTAAAGAACACAGAGAAAGTCAAGCGTTCGACTCCAGGGACGAGACTGCAGAGCTCCTCCGAGAGTAGAGGCGGCAGCATAGGGACAGCACGTTGAACCAAGTAGACACTGGTTGCACGTTTTCGAGCGTCGCGGTCGAGAGCAGTGTTGGGGCGGACAAAATGAGAGACGTCGGCGATGTGGACTCCAACCTCGTAAGTGCCGTCATCGTTCTTCTTGATCGACAAAGCGTCGTCCAGATCCTTAGCAGTGGCGGGATCGATGCTGAACACCCTCTGGTCTCGCATATCTCGACGGACTTCGTATTCGCGCTCTGGTATAGTCCAAGGGACGGGAGGCAGGCACCGCATGGTAGCCTCCTGGAATTCTTCCGTGGGGAAGTTGCAGTCCTTGAGCAATGCAGAGGTCTCGGTTTCGAGATCACCAATCGATCCCAGCTCATCGACTAACGCTCCGAAGGGATGCAGCGAAGTGATCGGCCATCGCTTAATCGTAGCGACAAACAGCTTGTCGGCATAAGCGTCAGGTCGATCGATGAAGTCGGAAGGAGCTTGTTCAGTCGGGATCGCAATCAGTGGCACGCGCTTGTCGGTAGGCTTGAACCAAACAATCTTGGGGCGATCGTTAGTCCTCCTGGAATTGTCCGCTTCACCATCGTCTCCCCCGCGTTCGCGTCTCTCTGCGTCCTGCTTCTCTTTGGTTGCAGCTGAAGATGGTCGAAGAACACCGAGTTGTCCCGAGAAGAGTTGACCAGTCATTCGCTCGACGACAGCGACGACGTGACCTGCATAAGTAGGCCTCTGCTCGTCCGTGACCTCCTCGTCATCAAACAGCACCATGCCTTGGCCTTCAACCTCAACGTCGTCCTTCTTCTTGTCGTTCTTTCGAACGTTCGCCTTGTTGATGCCCTGATCGTAAGCTGAGTTCTCCTCCTTCTTGCGCTTCTTCTCCTCCTTTTCCTTCTTTGATCCCCAGACCTCGTCTACATCAAGGAGCTCGACAGCGACCATGTCACCCTCTAGAGCGCGGTTTCGATCTTTTGAACCGCAAATATAGATATCGGCATCCAGTACGTCAGTGGCGACGTACGCATCAGACCTGTTTCTCTTGTTGACACGGAGAACTCCCACGACAAGTTTACCAGCAGCAAGCAACGCCGGCAAAGATCCCTGAGGCAAATAAGGTGCAAACAAAGACTTGCGCTGAGGGCCTGGTCCTTGGTGTTGCTGCAGTTGCATCTGGAACGCCTGTTGCTGCTGAACGATTGATTGGGTAGCGGGTCCCATCGTGCTAGCCATCATCAAGTTGGGAAGCATGTTGGGGAAGCTAAACGACGCCATCTTGGAATGTCCTCCTCCGCCAATCTGGTTGGATCGGAAATTGGACAGCATCTGCAGTTGAGCTTGAGCGGATGCCAAGTCGAGCACAGCTTCCTTATTGGGGCCACCGGTTCGCCAATCTCCGTTGACGCTTCGACTGTTGGCTCGGTGATGAGCCATGACAGCATCATCTGGTACGTCCGCGACAAAACCGCCAAACGATCCGATGATCGAGTTTTGAGGACGGTGAGTCTGAACACTGTTACGTCGTCGGTGCCCAGCGAGAGCTCCAGCGGTCGAGCCTATGTCACTCAGTTGACGGGTACGAGGAGCAGCATCGTTTGCGGCGCTGGCGGGACGGGCCGTACTCTGGGACATATTCGGTAAGACAAAGTCGTTCATTCCAGACTTGGAGGCTCGGCTTTGGTCACGGGTGTGAGTGCCGGCTGGAAGGTTGGTCTGGACCGGAGGCTGTGATTGAGACTGCTGCATAGCGAGCTGCTGGCTTTGTGCGATACTCTGAGCGGTTAATACCTTGATATACTGCTCCTGTAGAAGACGGGCTTGATCCTCGTTCTGGTAGCTGTTCTGCTGAGCCGATTGAGCCAGAATGGCTTGGCTGAGCGCTGACAAGTTCGGCTGACCCAGCGTCTGCTGGAGCAAGGTATTCTGCTGCAACAGGGCGCGTTGTTGCTCTTGCAGAAGCTCGATCTGCTGTTGCAGCATGAGCTGTTGCTCAAGCACGGGATTGTATTCAGCTTGATGACGTTGATTTGCTCTGGCAGCGATGCTGGCCAAAACATTCGCGTTGATGCCAGATGCAGCACCTCCACCCCCAGCATTATTGGCCTGACCGAAAGAGGCGGATTGACCTTGTCGTAGTCCACCCATATCGAAGCCGGACCCGATGCTCATCGCTGCAAGCGCTTCATCGAGACCAGCGTGGGCCTGATTGCCTACGCTTGGCTGTCGTCGAGAAGCACCGAATTGAAAGTTAGGAGCCAGCTGAGGATGGTTCGCGGGTGGAGAAGGTAGTTCATTCCTGTCGTCAACCGCTTCTTCCTCGTAGACAGGCATCTCGCGGATGGACATGCGCTGATTGGCAAACCGAGGCGGCATGCTCTGTTGCTGAGGCTGGCTTTGACGTTGAAGCTGTTGCAGTAACTGTAACGAAGGTTGCTGTTGATGCCCTTGCGCTGTTGCTTGGGGGAATGAATTTGAGTGCACGGGCTTCCTGTAAAGCAGATCGATTCCGTTAGATCTTTTTCGTTATCGGTGCGCATTTCGTCCCTCAGCGGACTTACTCGTCACCACCACCGAGCTGTTCGAGCGGGTTGCTGGCTCTTCGAGAACCGCTGAAACTCAACCTAGCGGAAGAGCCTCCCGAGACTTGCCTCTGGCCACCACGTCCGAAAGCGGTGTCGCTACCTGCAGCTTCAGGCGCAACCATGGCGCTAGGAGAAACGGGCGAGTTCGAAGGCTGAAAGACGGGAGCGTCCGCCTTGAGACGACCTTGACTTCCGCTCGAGAACGACGAGCGGCTAGCAGAAGCTGTATGTTGTCCGGCACCTGGGATGGCCAGGGGCGAGCTCGCAGCAAGATCGCTGTTCAAAGTGAGACTGGACTTTCTCAAGCCAGTCGTGTTGACAGGCGCGGGCGGCAAGGTCTTCAACTCGTCGATCTTTTGCTGGAGGCTGGAGACTGTTCCTAGGCCAACGTCTCTGTCTCGAGTAGGGTTTCGAGGAGTACTTTTGGCAATGTCCATAGCGTCTCGGGGAGGAGAGACAATCGCTTGCAGTTTGTTTCCACGTTGCACAGTCGTCGGCTGGACGGGCTTCTCCTTGTTCTGATTGTTGGATCCTCGCTTCTTGTTTTTGGAAGGCTGAGTTGAGTCAACTACTGAGCTGGCAGCACTGGAACCGTTCGTGGAGGAGGGTTTGGGAACGTTCAGCGAGTTCTTGTTCGAGTTTTGCCTCTTGTTCTGAGGCTGGCTCTTCGAGGTTTCGCTGCGGGGTATAGGGGACTTGTCGCCTTTTTGCTGCTGCTTGTCGATAGGTCCTGCAACTTCTTCAGCTGCCTGGTCGCCTCCTGCCTGGGATCCTTCCTTTACTGATGTAGCCGGCTTGGAAGCAATACCTTGCTTGCGCCTGTTCCCGTTCCTGGAAGATTTCTTAGCAGCGCTTTCAGCTTCAGCAGAGCCTGCTGCGGGACTAGCTTGGGTGGCGTCCGCAGAGGTAGACTCAACAGCTGCCGTGCCGTCCGTAGGAGAGACCTGTGTACCAGTGCCCTTCTTTGCAGACGAGTTCCTCGAGGGACCTCTTGGTCGGCGTTGAGAGGGTTTCTTACTAACGGCTTGACCAACCGTAGCAGGGGAGAGTGTCGTGTCGGGACTCGGTTTTGAGACGTCGGTCTTGGCTGGAACTGAGATTGAATCCGCTCGAGCCTCTGTAGTCATTCCTTGTGAAGATGTAAATGGATCCCAAGTCAAAGGGGATCTTTGACAGTAGTGTAGGGTATGACGGAGTCGGTTGCTAGTGACCGATTGTTAGGGCTTATGAAAGGGACAGGAAGCGAAGTTACCCCGCTATCGACGGAAGGAAGGAAGAGCAAACATCGACCGAGACAAAGGACAAGATAAAAGGTATTAGTATCCGATGAATAGGAAACGATTGCGAGCCGAACCACCGATCGATCAAACACCCAAAGCATTCGATGGGAGCTGGACGGTTGCCGTGAGGACGCCGCCAAGCAATCAATTTCTAGAGCTGCGCATCGTTCTGCACTTACGTTGTCGTCCGAGTACAGTGAGTTCCGTCGTCTAAGCGGTGTAGTAGATGGGTGTAGATGATGTGCTTAGGGAAGATAGAGAGGTATGTCGTCGATGCGATAGATCGAAGTAGACGGCCGTCTGTAGTAGGTCGTGTGTGAGTCTAGAGAGTGACGATCGGTAGTAGTAGATTGTGTTCGCGATTCCGAGGTGAGAACCAGAGCTTTTGGAGTTGTGGCTCTGATTTGATACTCGATCAATCGCATAGTCTTTGATGACTTGGACGGATGGTAGGAGGTCGGGATACGACAATGGAGAGATGGTCGCAGCTGGCTAGTCCTCGAGAGTAAGCTGCTGCTACGCAACGTACGGCAGCGGCGGCGGAGAGTGATCGAGGCACGATGAGCACGAGGACAAAAAGGCCAATTAGCGGGAAATTGAGGCCAACGCGTCATCGGCGAGTTTGTCGAGAAAAAGCCCGTTGAGACGCCAGAAAGCAAGTCTTTTCGCATGGATTCATCGTTACTTGGTCTATCGAAGGGTCAATCCCTTGTTCCACAACCACATTATAGGTCATCGCCCGAACGACCTCACAGTATCAATGAGCTCCAGCTTGAACCATCTTCCCAAGCTCAAGAAAGATCCACTCGATTCGTTTCGGGCATCTCGATCGATTGGATGTTCCGAAATGAAATGGTGAAACGCTGATATCCTATGCAACTCATATCATGTATGACCTAGTTGAATTACATGCTGCCTATGTGGCTATCAGTCGGACGACGTTCCGTCGTCCTTTTTCTTGTTCGTTGTCTCCCGGTTCTCGCCCGACTTTCTGCTCGATACTGATCGTCTCGGCGTCGCAGATCTCGGTCGATCCGCACCGTGCTGACTGCTTCCCGCGACCTTTCGCACATACGAGATCAACTCGTTGCTAGGCTTGTACGATCCAGCTTGCATCTCCTGCAGCAAAGGTTGACTTCTGCCATCCCCGTCGGATACGCATTTCTTCACAAGTGCCTCGTACACCGATAGAGGCGGTCGAATGCCTTTGGACTTCATCTCTTCCAGGTAACCAAATGCCTTTTCGATGTCGGTTCCCGTCAAGTAGAGCTTGACTAACAAATCGTAGGTCGTCACATCGTAAGTCGTGGCTGGGCTGACACCTCCTTCGGCCGCTTCAGTTCGCTTCTTCATGTCGCTGAGCAAAAACTCGGCTTGACTGATGGCTCCGGCAGAAGCGCACGCGGAGAGCAAGACGTGGTATGTCTCGAGGTTCGGATTCACCTTGAGCCCATCGGCTTGACGGTAGATGACCATCGCCCGATTGGCATCGCCCAGCTGCTCAGCAGCCTTGAGCACAGCATTGAACGCAGCCACGTCGACTTGCTTGCCAGTAGCTCGCAAAGCCTGCAGACCGTAGAATCCCTTGTCGACATCCGCTGATGACTTGCTGAGCGCATTGACGATAGGTTCGGCAGCCGCTAGATCGGCATTGAAACCGCTATCTCTCATGCCCGTCAAGATTTCCATTGCATCTGACACTCGCCCGGACCCGCACAAGGCTTGCAGAAGCGGGGGGAAGTGGTATTCCTTCGGCACGATGCCTTGCGCTCCGAGGACCTCGAAAACGCTACTGGCCAGTTGAGACTTGTGGTGCTTGGCTGCTGTTGCAATTACGAGCGTGCAGAGGCCCTCCTCTGGCTCGAACCTTCCCGTCTTCACCACTCGTTCCCAAGCAAATTCGACACCATCAACCTGTTTATGCAGAGTAAATCAAGAGCAGAGTGAATTTGGGAATGGAAATCAGCAGTGACGGAGAGACAATCGACTTACGAAACATCGATCGGCACTGGCCCGCAGTATATCCACCCAGACCGACGTCTCCAAGTCTCGCTGAAATTCCGCTTCTTCGAGCTTTGCCAAATCAAGCGCGAGTCGGACCAATCCATGTTCCGTAGCGATAGAGATGATCTGACCTGCACGACCGACCGGAAGATCACTTCCTCTGGCTCTCATCTCGTACAGCATGAGGATGAGTTGGTCGATATTAGAATCCTTGAGAGGTTCTCGCATGAGATTAAGATATGTCGATGTCGTGAGATTGGAGGCTAGGGAAGGCGTGTCCAGAACGTAGTGAAAGAGGGATGGCAGGAGGTGGGGATGAGGTGAAGCAGCCTGAAAATCGCAAGCCAGTTCAACGCCTGCCCCCCATTGTTTCAAGCGGAGTATTTACCTTGATCAACAGGTCAAGACCCTCGATGCCAAGATCGATATCGCCCATTCTGGCGTCTTGCCATGCACACCAAGCTAGCTTCCAGCCTAAGCCAGTCTCTCCCTGCTCTGAGAGAAACATAGAGCTGGTTCCAGTCAAGCCGTCCATGTCCTCTCGGTTCTCGCCTGCACGATTGAAAGCCCGTTCCGCCGAATGATTCGCTGCAGCGGACAACAAAGCTAGGTATGCCGCTCGTGACGGCTTCCTGCCCGAACCCCTCATACTATCAAACCCCTCCAGCAGACCGACCAGATTGTTGCTCGCCAATAGTGGTTCATCCTCATAGGTTTGCTCGTTTGCAACCAGTTCCCCTCTCGATTTCCTGTAATCTCGATAGGTCATGATGCCCCTCAGATCAGCTCCTCCAGGTCCATAGTATTCTGTTCGTGCGAAATGATCCGATCGTCTTTTGAGCCATGAACTAGCCGTAGAATGCATGGGCTGAGACCGTGAACCTGCGTGAGTATCCAGGATCAGCATTTGTCCACAGTATCAACAGCTCGACGAGCTGCACATACGAGTGCTCAGACGACAGGAACATCCTCGAAGTCGAGAAGCTGTTGGAGACAGAATCTCCGCCGCGACTGGCAAAACGGGTCGGGCAGCTCGTTTAAACATGATGGAGAATAATACGGCTTCTCGATACAACGTAACCAATGTAGAAGTACACGTCTCGCAAAGAGGTAGTCTGTATTCATGCATTTAGCTTTTTCATTTCAGAAGCAGAATCGATGTTCGGTCCTGACGGAAAAGCCAGCCTTACATTTCTTTTCGCGTTCCCGAGCCTGCGCGCATGGCTCCGGATGTGAGTCGAGTCGATTCAGATCGACTGCAACCGATGTTTACTCGCAATATGATATGCTAGGCATGACCTTTGACACTCGACAAACACAAATTCACACAGACCGCTGATGACAAAGAATATAAACAGATCCCGAAAGGCAAAACCGAAAAGAAGAAGGAGCAAGAGGAATCCGGTAAGGGAGGGTGTATAAAATGGAGTACACGCTTCAAATAACTGGGCATTCGCAATGATTGTTCGAACTAGCCTTCGTATTGCTCCTGTGAGTATTCAGAACAAGACGCATCAGTTTCAAGCCAAGGTGCAGGTGGAGCCACGCTGAATAATTACCTCGCCGCCTTCTTCTACGCCGTATTCATCGTCGTCGATCTCGGCACCTATA
>Ga0308160_10005887_pt1 | contig 12657 bp, 13 predicted proteins | sample PhyFR1_FD_201036 | JGI IMG/M metagenome (GOLD analysis project Ga0308160, IMG submission 201036) | Phyllosphere microbial communities from UC Gill Tract Community Farm, Albany, California, United States - DLSLF.R1 | ecosystem: Host-associated > Plants > Phyllosphere > Unclassified | place: USA... | reverse complement strand
GAACTGGCGTACTTGAGGCAGTCGCGCCCGCGCCATTCGGCGATCTGCTTCCACCAGCCCTGCAGCGCGTTGGTGTTCGGCTGCACATTGCCTGCTTCGAGCTGCGACAGCAGTTCGACCAGCACGTCCTTGACGTTGCCGACGATCGGGATGTCGACCTTGACCCGCTTCGAGATCGACGACGGGTCGATGTCGATGTGGATGATCTTGCGCGGATGCGAGGCAAAGTGCTTGGGGTTGCCGATCACGCGGTCGTCGAAGCGGGCGCCGATCGCGATCAACACGTCGCAATGCTGCATCGCCATGTTCGCTTCATAGGTGCCGTGCATGCCGGGCATGCCGACGAAGTGCGGGCTCGACGAACGCGATCCGCCCAGGCCCATCAGCGTGTTGGTGATCGGGAAGCCGAGCTTGTCGACCAGGCGATTGAGCTCGTTCGAAGCGTTCGCCAGAATCACGCCGCCGCCGGCATACAGCATGGGCCGCTCGGCGTTCTGCAGTAGCTGCACCGCCTTGCGGATCTGGCCGGCGTGGCCCTTGTCCACCGGACGGTACGAGCGCATTTCGATTTCGCGCGGGTACTCGAAGAGGCACTTGTTGACCGTGATGTCCTTCGGGATATCGACCAGCACGGGACCGGGACGGCCGGTGCGGGCGATGAAGAAGGCTTTCTTGATGGTCGATGCCAGGTCGCGCACGTCCTTGACCAGGAAATTGTGCTTGACCACGGGGCGGGTGATGCCGACCGTGTCGCATTCCTGGAATGCATCCTGGCCGATCGCGTGGCTCGGCACCTGGCCCGAGATCACGACCATCGGCACCGAATCCATATACGCGGTGGAGAGCCCGGTGACGGCATTGGTGACGCCCGGACCGGACGTGACGATGGCGACGCCAACGGTTTGCGAGCTGCGCGAATAAGCGTCGGCGGCATGCACCGCGGCTTGTTCGTGGCGGACCAGGATGTGCTGGAAGGCGTCCTGCTGAAAGATCGCGTCGTAGATATAGAGCACTGCGCCACCCGGATAACCGAAGACGTGCTTGACGCCCTCTTCCGCGAGACAACGCACCACTATCTCAGCGCCCGTGATCGGGACGGCTGAATCGTTACTCATGTTCATTCCTTTCAAGACCCAGAGGGAGTTTGATCGGATGCCCGTTCCTAACGATATGCGTCGTGCACTACCACCTCTCAGGCTTCCCTTCTTTCTGCGTGCACGTCAATGTTTCAGGACACCGTAGGTTCCTTACGCACTGGCGCTGGGCGCAACTCGTTGAGCTTGAGTGTTTGTAGCGGACGGTCGCATCTCTCGCGCTTGTGGCGCGGGTCGGAGCAAACTGCCTACAAATGAAAGCGTGTCATGACCGGCGTGGCCTTGTGTGCAACGCCGGATGACGAAGAAGCCTTGGGGGTGCAAAGCGTGAGGACTACCATACCGCGCTGCACCATATTGGTCAAGATGGATTAGAGAAAAAATAAGAGTGAGCGAAAGTGGTGCAGCAAAATGGTGCGTTCAGCGCTGCATGCCCCAGCGTCGCAGCGTTACCCGCTCCAGCGTCTGGAACACCAGGTGTTCGATCACCAGACCAATCAGGATCACCAGCGCCAGGCCGGCGAACACTTTATCGGTGAACAGCTCGTTGCGGCTCTGGAAGATATACCAGCCCAGCCCGCCCTGCCCCGAGGTGCTCCCAAATACCAGTTCGGCCGCGATCAGGGTGCGCCAGGCAAAGGCCCAGCCAATCTTCAGGCCCGACAATATCGACGGCAGTGCGGCCGGGATCAGGATCTGCAACACCATGCGCAAGCCGCCCAGACCGTAGTTGCGGCCGGCCATGCGCAAGGTCTCAGGCACCGCGCGAAAACCGGCGCTGGCGTTGAGCGTCAATGGCCACACCACCGAATGCACCAGCACCATCAACAGGCTGCCCTGGCCCAGGCCAAACCACAGCAGCGCCAGCGGCAGCAGTGCGATCGCCGGCAGCGGGTTGAACATCGAGGTCAGGGTGTCGATCAGCTCACGCCCGAGCCGGCTCGACACGGCCAGCCAGGTCAGCAAGAAGGACACGCCCACGCCCAGCACGAAACCCTGGGTCAGCACCGCCAGCGACACCGATACATAGCCGACCAGTTCGCCCGAGCGCAGGCCGTCGGCCAGGGCCAGCGCGGTCTGCCAGGCACCGGGCAGCAGCAGGTCGTTATCGAACCAGCGCGCCAGCGCTTCCCACAGTAGCGCAATCGCCAGCAGGATCGCGCTCTTGCGCAGCCAGCCAAAGCTGGCCAGCGCCAGGCCCGGCGCTGTTGCGGCCGGCGCCGGCAATGCCGCACCTGGCGGGCGCAGCGGCAACACGTATTCGGGCCGGATCGGCGGTTCGCGCAAGGCCGTCATGGCAGCACCGCCAGCGGCTGCAGCGCACTAGGCTCGGCCTCGCCGGCGCCGAACAGCAGTGCATGGATGCGCTGCGTGGCGGCCTGGAACTCGTGGCTGCCGGCACTCTGCAGATTGAATTGGTGGCTGTTGATCTCGGCCCGCACCCGGCCCGGATGGGGCGACAGCAGCAGGATGCGGTTGCCCACCACCAGCGCTTCCTCGATCGAGTGGGTCACGAACAGCATCGTGAAGCCGCTCTCGTCCCACAAGGTTTGCAGCTCTTCCTGCATGCTGCGCCGGGTCAGCGCGTCGAGCGCGGCAAACGGCTCGTCCATCAGCAGCATTGCCGGCTGCATGGCGAGCGCACGCGCGATCGCCACCCGCGCCTTCATCCCGCCCGAGAGCGTGTGCGGATAGGCATCGGCAAAGCGCGCCAGGCCGACCTTGCCGAGCCAGTGGCGCGCGCGGGTGTCGGCATCAGCGCGCTTGACGCCGCTGGCGAGCAGCGGGAACATCACATTCTGCTTGACCGTCTTCCAGGGCGGCAGTTGATCGAATTCCTGGAACACGACGATTCGGTCCGGACCCGGCGCGCGGATCAACTCCCCGCCCAGGCGCAAGCTGCCGGCGAGTGGCGCGATGAAACCGCCCACGGCCTTGAGCAAGGTCGATTTGCCGCAGCCTGACGGCCCCAGCAATACGAAGCGGTCGCCACGCCACACCTCGAAGCTGGCGTCGTCGAGTGCGCGCACGATGCCGGGCTCGCCCGCATACGCCAGCGTCACGTGCTCGGCGCGCAATAGCGGTTCGGGCCGCGTCAGATTCTGTACCAGGTTCAGCGGGCTCATCATCAACTCCCGGTGGCGATGGCGGGATGGACGAAGAAATAATCCTGCCAGCTGGCCGGCTTGTTGCGGATTGCGCCGACCTGGTGCAAAAAAGTGGCCAGGCCCAGGGTATTTTGCGGCGCGACCCGGAACTGCACCTTCGGATCTTTGATGATCCTGAGCATCAGCGCGCGCTCGGTGCCGGCCTTGTTGATGCGCAGGTAGCTGTCGGCGGCGCCTTCCGGATTGCTGGCCACGATCTGCGCTGCCTCGACCAGTGCGTCGAGAAAGGCGCGGTAGGTCTTGGGATTGTCCTTCACGTATTTTTCGGTGGCATACAGCACCGTCGCCGACGCCGGTCCGCCCAGCACCTGGTAAGAGTCGAGCACGATGTGCGCGTTCGGGTTGCCGGCCAATTCTTGTTCCTGGAACGGTGGGCTGGCGAAGTGCGCGTTGAGTTCGGTCTTGCCAGCAATGAGCGCCGCGGCGGCATCCGGGTGCGGCACGGTCTGGGTGATCGGGTCGAGCTTCTTGAACTGCGTTACGCCCCATTGTTTGGCCACCGCCATCTGCAGGATGCGCGCCTGCACCGATACCGTCACTGCCGGCAGTGCAATGCGGTCTTTCGGCCCGAAATCGGCGATGCTCCTGACCGCCGGGTTGGTGCTGACCAGGTAGTAAGGGAAGCTGCCGAGCGCAGCCACGCCGCGCACGTTCTGGCGCCCCTTGGTGCGGTCCCAGATCGTCATCAGCGGCCCGACCCCGGCGCCGCCGATGTCGATCGAGCCCGACAGCAGCGCGTCATTGACCACCGCCCCGCCCGACAATCTGACCCAGTCGACGTCGATCTCGAGGCCGGCCTTCCTGCCATGTTTCTCGATCAGTTTCTGGTCTTGCGCCACGTTCAGCAGCAGGTAGACGATGCCGAACTGTTCGGCGATGCGGAGCTTGCCTTCGGCGCGCGCGCCCGGCGACAAGGCAAGCGTCAGGGCCACGCCGATGGCGGCGATCTTGTGAATGGTTTTCATGAAATCCCTGGGTCAGAACGGCGCATCGCCGGCGATGGTGGTGCGGAACAATTTGCGGCGCAGATGGTCTGGGCAGCCAGCCGCCAGGTGCATCAGCGAGCGGTTATCCCAGAACACCATGTCGTGCGGCCTCCATTGGTGGCGGTAGATGTGCTCGGCGCGCGTGCTGTGATCGAACAGCGCCGCGAGCAGCTCGCGGCTGCGCGCCTCGGATACGCCCAGGATGCGGGTCGTGAAATGCTCGCTGACGAACAGCGCGCGGCGGCCGGTCTCGGGATGGGTGCGCACCACCGGATGGCGCACCGGCTTGACTTCATCGATCTGCGCCTGGGTCAGCTGCGGGCGCCACGGATTACGCTGGCGCAGGTCTGCATAGCGCGCCAGGTACCAGTGTTCGGCCAGCAGGCCGTCGACTTCGCGCTTGAGCTCGTCCGGTAGCGCGTCCCACGCCGTGTGCTGGTTGGCGAACAGGGTGTCGCCGCCCTCGCTCGGCAACTCTTGCGCGTGCAGGAGCGAACCCAGGCTCGGCGTTTCCTTGTACGACAGGTCGGAATGCCACAGGTGGCCGGCGTCGCCGAGGCCGATGGGCGCGCCGTTCTCGCGGATATTCGAGATGATCAATACCTCGGGCTGCTCGGGCAACTGAAACTGGCGCAGCACGTGGATCTGCAACTGGCCGAAGCGGCGGCTGAACGCGACCTGCTGGGACGGCGTGATGCGCTGATCACGCAACACCAGCACGTGATGGTCGAGGTGAGCGCGCTGCAGGCGCTGGAAATCGTCGCCGCCAAGCGGGCGTGACAGATCGAGTCCGAGTACTTCGGCGCCGAGCGCGGCGCCCGCAAAGGGTTGAATATCAAAATCCTGGCGTATCGTGTCGAGTGGCATGATGGGGCGTGGCGAATGGTCGTGTTGCCAGAGTAACCAGCGCCCTGCGGCTTGAAAACGAATCAATTCGCCTATCCTCATGCGAATTTTGCGGTACATGCCGCATGGGTAGCGCATGCCCTGCCTGTGCGATTCCGGTGCAGGCGCGGGCGTTTTTTGCTAGGATTCGTAAGTTTTCCATAGAGCACCAGTAACGCGAACCGTCGCGCTTCCCCGAACCCGCATGGCCACAGACAAAGAACTTAACGACTTTCTCGAGAATGTCGAACGGCGCGCGTTCAAGCAGGCGGTCTATGCAGTGCGCAAGGACGAGTCGGCGCTGGACATCGTGCAGGACGCCATGATCAAGCTGGCCGAGAAATATGGCGACAAGCCGGCCGCCGAGCTGCCGATGTTGTTCCAGCGCATTTTGCAGACCACCATCCTCGATTACTTCCGCCGCGAAAAGGTGCGTAACACCTGGGTCAGCCTGTTCTCGGGCTTCCGCCGTGGCGACGATGAGGATGACGATTTTGATATACTTGCCTCGTACGAGGCCGAAGCAGGCTCGGCTGCCGCAGAATCGAGTGCCGATCAGCTTGAGCGCGCACAAACCTTGCGCTTGATCGATGAAGAAGTACAAAAGCTCCCCGCGCGTCAACGGGAAGCCTTCCTCATGCGTTACTGGCAGGATATGGACGTGGCCGAGACGGCCGAAGCGATGGGATGCTCCGAGGGCAGCGTCAAAACACATTGCTCGCGAGCCACCCACGCTCTCGCCGATGCGCTCAAGGCCAAGGGAATCACATTATGAATACCGACGACACCAACCTGGCGTACAAGATCCGCCACGCGCTGAACCAACAGCTCGACACCCTGCCGGCCTCGACAACCGAGCGGCTGGCCGCGGCACGCGCCGCCGCCATGGCGCGCAAGAAGCCCGACGCCGTGCGCAAGAGCGGCCTGGCCGGCTTCGCCAGCCGCCTTGGCAGCCTGCTGGGCAGCCCGTTCGCGGCGCGCCTGGCGATCGCCGCGCCGGTGCTGGCGCTGGTGATCGGCCTGGGCGGCGTCTACCAGCACCAGCAACAGCAACAGATCGCCGAACTGGCCGAGCTCGATGCTGCCGTGCTGGCTGACGAACTGCCGCTCACCGCCTACCTCGACCCTGGTTTCAATGCTTACCTGGAGTCGCAGCAGCGCCAGCAATGACGAAGAAGACCGCGTCGAAGTCCCGCTTTCCGATCGTGCGCACCGTGGCCGGCGTCCTGGCCGCCGGCGCCATCGCGTGGTTCATCGTCGCGCGTTTCGAGGCGCCCGCCGTGCTGCCGACCGTGACCGACGTGTCGCAGGCGGCGCGCGCCCTGCCAAAAACCCTCGACAAGCCCTTGTGGCGTGACCTGAGCAGCAGCCAGCAGGTGGCGCTGGCGCCGCTCGAGCCACAGTGGGACCGGATGGAAGGACTGCGCAAGCGCAAGTGGATCGAGATGTCCGCCAAATTTGCGTCGATGGCGCCGTCCGAACAGCAGCGCGTGCACGAGCGCATGCGCCAGTGGATGCGCCTGACGCCCGAGCAGCGCGACCGCGCGCGCGAAAACTACAGCAAGACCAACCGGCTGGCGCAGGGCGACAAGGCGGCAGACTGGGAGAACTACAAGCAATTGTCCCCTGATCAAAAACGCAGCCTGGCGCGCACGGCGACGGCGGCGCGCAAGCCACCGCCTGTTGCTGCGCCCGAAGCGCCGTCGATCATCGTGCCGATGCCGTGTCCGCCGAACACCACGCGCCGTGGCGCCGAATGCATGGTGATCGGCGCGCCCGAAACCACCGCGCCTGCCGCGACCGCTTCCACGCCGGCGCCGGCTCCGGCCCCGGCGGTGAGCACGCCTGCCCCCTCTTCCGCAGCCCAGGCGGCAAATGCGAGCAACTGAGCCAGCGGCCAGCCACGCCGATCGGCCCGCCCATGGCGCGCCGACACTCAGGCGCCGTCTGACGGCGATGGTCTACGAATTCTTCCTGCTGTTCGCGGTCGAGATGCTGGCGGTGCTGGTGTTCCTGCTGGCCACCGGCAACCGCCAGGAAGCGCCCTATCAGCACGGCCTCAAGTTGTTCCTGTTCCTGGTGACCGGCGCCTACTTCACCTGGTGCTGGACCAACACCGGTCACACACTGGCCATGAAGACCTGGCGCATCAAGCTCATTAAACCCGGCCATGCGCGCCTGCCATGGCGCGCCGCAATCGCGCGCTACCTGCTGGCCTGGGGCTGGTTCGCGCCGGCATTGATCGTGTGCGCGCTGTTCGGGCTGCATGCCAGGGGCCAGATCGCGGTTGCGCTGGCGATTGGCGTGCTGGCCTGGTCGCTCACTGCCCTGTTGGATAAAGACCGGCAATTCCTGCACGACCGCCTGGCCGGCACGCGCCTGGTCACCGTCTAAAATTTCCTCGCGGCACCCGAAAACGGCGCTTGTCCAAATACTGAAATAATCGCTGGGAAGGACGCACTTCCCAACCATTTCAGAAAGGACGAACATGCACACTCCACCACGTCGTATCGTCATCATGGGCGCCTCGAGCGGCATCGGCGCCGCCACCGCCATCGCGTTCGCGCGCCAGGGCGCGCAACTGGTCCTGGGCGCACGCGGCAAGGAAGGCCTGGCCGACATTGCCTGGCGCTGCCGCCAGGCCGGCGGCACGGCCACGGTCAAGGTCGTCGACGCCACCGATGCCGATGCGGTCGCCTCATTCGCGCGCTTTGCGCGGCGCGAACTGGGCCAGATCGACCTCTGGTTCAGCAATGTCGGCGCGGGTGTGGTCGGCAAGTTCGCCGACGTGCCGCTGGCCGATCATCATCGCGTGATCGAGACCAACCTGATCTCGCACATGAACGACGCGCACGCGGTGATGCCGATCTTCCTGGAGCAGGATCATGGCATCTGGGTGAACATGATTTCGGCTGGCGCCTTCGTGGCCTCGCCCTATTCGGCGGCCTATTCGGCCAGCAAGTTCGGCCTGCGCGGCTTCAGCCAGGCCCTGCGCGCCGAAGTCGGCAAGAATCCGCATATCCACGTGTGCGACGTGTATCCGACCTTCGTCGACACGCCGGGCTTCGCCCACGCCGCCAACTACACCGGTGCGCGCATGAAATTCCCACCGGGCGCACTGGCGCCGGAAACCGTGGCCGACGCCATCGTCGCGCTGGCGCAGCACCCGCGCGCCACCACCGCGGTCGGCGCACCGGCAAGCATGCTCACGCTGAGCCAGTTCGCCACACCCGACCTGCTGGCATCCGGCATGAACCGCTTCCTCAGCCGATGGTCGAAAAAAGCCAGGCGGGTGCCGCTCACCAAGGGCGCACTGTACCAGCCAACCGCCGGCGCGGACGGCCTGTACAGCGGCCAGGCGCGCCACGAACAGTCAGGCAACAAGACCTTGATCGTGGGCGCTGCGGTGGTGGCCGCAGCGCTCGGCGTGCAGCTGCTGCGCAAGCGCTGATTACTGGTAGCTGAGGTTGATCTGCATGATCGCGGTCGTGCCGCTCACCTCGTTGCCGACGATCAGCAGCGGCTTGTTGTTGGGCGACTTGTTGGCCGGGATCAGGGTCAAGCCTTCGGGTCCCAGGTCGCCCTTGGCGCCATCACGGGTGTTCAGGTACGTCACGAACGACGCGGCGCTCGGCTTGCTGACGTCGTACACCATCACGCCGCCCACACGCTCCAGGCCAACGAAGGCATACGTCCTGGCGCCGAACTTGCCGACCACGACGCCTTCTGGTTCCGGACCTTTCGAGGCGCTGCGAGCGTCGAACTCATTGCCCTCGTTGCTGGCGTTGAACCTGACGTTCGGCAGCGCCTTGGTGCGCTGCTCGAAGTCATCGCCCGAATCGTAGACCCGGGTGATGTCGGTAGTCCAGATCGAGAACGAGCGCGCGCCGAATGCAGACAGTTCGGTGCACTGGCCGGCTGCGTTCTTGCCGCTGCTGCCGCCGTTCGCGCTGCTGGTGATGCGCAGGCGGCCCAGGTTGGCGTCGAGGATCAGGTTGGCCGCATCCGGGAACACGGCCGGGTCCAGACCCGCCGTGCAGTGCGCACGCACACGCGTCTCTTCGTTAAAGCCCGGCCAGTCGGCGCGCGCATCGCCTTCGTTGGCAGTGATCAGGTAGCGCACGCCATCGACCGAATAGCTGGCGATGGCGTCCGGCAGGTACATGCCTTTCACCGGCTGCGGCCCGATCTTGACTGCGGGCGAGCCGCTGTTGGTGTTGGTGCCGCCGTCTTCGTCCGAGACATCCATCCCCATGCCGGCCAGGTTGTGGTTCTTGAAGCCGAGCGGCTTGACCGAGCTGATTCTGGCGCTGGCGACGTCGATGGTGGCGATCGCATTGTTCTCTTGCAGCGTGGCCCAGGCGGTGCGGCCATCGTCGCTGACGGTGATGTATTCAGGTTCGATGTCTTGCGCCGCGCTGGCGCCCGGCCCGAAGATCCGAATGCCCTGCGCGCGTAGCGCCGCTTCCTGGCCATTCAAGCTCTTGAAGTCGGCGCTTGCCACCGTTGGCGCGCCGCCGCGGTTGACGCTGATGATGCTGATCGAGCCTTCCGGGTCGACCGAGTCGGCCAGACCATAGCTGTTCGGCTCACCCTCGTTGGCCACCAGCAGCTTGCTGCCGTCGGGCGTGAACACCAGCATGTCGGGCTGCGCGCCGACCTTGACGCTGTTGACCAACTTCAGATCGGCCGCGTTGTAGAACGCCACGGTCCCGGGACTGGTCTTGGGCGCGGCCTCGATCGCCAGCGCCACCAGGCCGTCATGCACGGCAACGCTGTTGACGGTGCTGCCCACGCTGATGGTGCCGATGCGCTTGGGGGCGTTTGGTGTGGAAAGGTCGAGCACGTCGACCGTGCCATTCGCGCCATTGACCACGAACAGGCGCCGGCTGCTCGCATCGTAGGCGGTGATCTCGGCGGCACCGGCCGCAGCGCCATCGAAGCTGCCGATTTTTTCCATCGACAGCGCAGTCGGGGTGCGATCTTCGTCGTCGCCATCGCCACCGTTATCGTTATCGTGGCCGCCGCAGGCGACCAGGGTACAAGCCAGCGCGATCACGCTCAGCAGCGGGAGGGTTTTCGAAAGGGTGCGATGCAGCATGATGGTCGTTTCTTCATGGAGGAAAAAACGACAGCATAGGCATCCATCATGACAACGATATGACTTGCCGCAGCCGTGTCATGAAGCGCGGGTTCAGGCCTGGCCGAGCGCGCGCTGCATCACCCGGCGCGACCACGGCAGCAACTGGAACAAGATGCCGCACACGATCGCCGGCGCGATGAACAATTCGATCACCATGTAGGCGCGGATGATCTTCCACGGGTCCGGATGGTTGGGGTCCATCGCGCCCAGCAGCGAGCCGTAGGAATTGCGCGCGATATACAGCGTGACTGCCGCCATCGCCAGGCCGCACAGCAGCGCGATGCCAGCGCCAAGCACCACCCGCCGTGCCGGCGTTGCCAGCCAGCGGCGCAATGGCGCCACGCGCAGCGCCAGCGCCATCAGCACGCCATGCGCCAGCCCGAGCGCGGCGGCGATCAGGGCGCCGAACAGCACGGCGGCCAGAAAGAACGCCGGCATGATCTCGAAGCGGCCCTTGGTGAACAAGGTGGCGGCAGTCAATTCAAGCGCCGGGACGGCCGGGCCGACGACGATGAAGAACAGGACGCTGGTGGCGACGAAGCGCAGATTACCTGGCATGGCTGACTTCAGAACGTCAGAAACGCTCGACCTCGCGCAGGAAGCGCCAGCCGCCGACCGGCAGGCTGCCCATCGAGATGCGGCCGATGCGCAGGCGCCGCAGCGACACCACCGCCAGGCCGACGTCGCCCAGCAGGCGCGCGATCTGGCCACGCTGGATGTTCTTGCCGGCGATGCGCAGGCGCGTCTCGTTCTGCCAGCTGGCCTTGAACATGCGATTGAGTTTATCCAGGCCGCCGTCAAGCATCTGGCCGTCGACTTCGACCACGTATTCGTATTCGTTGCGCGGCGCATCCTCGACCAGCTTGCGCATCACGCGCCAGTCCTGGCTGAACACGACCAGGCCCGAACCGGTGTCTTCGAGCGGCGTGGCCGGCTGCAGCTTGAACAGGTGGCGGCGCAGGAAGGGTTTGCCGCGACCGTGTTCCAGCACCTGCGTCTCGGCGTTGATGGCGGCCAGCGCGGCGTCCATGTCCATGCCCACCGCCTTGTGCAGCAGGATCGTGACCGGCTCAGGTTCGATCGGCGTCGCGCCCGGCAGCAGCACGACGTCCTGCGCCAGCGTGACGCGGCTGGCCGGATCTTCGGCCAGCACGCCATCGACGCTGACCCAGCCGCCGGCGATATAGCGCTCGGCCTCGGCGCGCGAGCAGGCCGCCACGTCGGCGACGCGCTTGGCCAGGCGGATGCCGTCGTCGCTGCTCATGTCATTCATGTCATTCGTGCCAGTCATGCAGTGCGCCAATCGGAGAAGAAGGTAGTAAACACGTCGACCGTGTGCGCCACATCGGCGGCGCTGATGTCGAGGTGGGTGACGAGGCGCATCCTGGGCCCCACGGTGGCGCGGATGCCGGCGCGCTCGAGCGCCTCGCGCAGCGGCGCGCAGGCGCTGGCCGGCACGTCGATCCAGAAGATATTGGTCTGCGGGGTGCTGACCGTGAGCGCATCGATCCTGGCCAGGCCGCGCGCCAGCTCGGCCGCGTTGTCATGATCCTGCGCCAGCAGCGCCACATTGTGTTCCAGCGCGTAGTGGGCCGCGGCGGCGATCACGCCGGCCTGGCGCATGCCGCCGCCGAGCATCTTGCGCCAGCGCTTGCCCTGCTCGATGAAGGCTTTTGGACCCAGCAGCACCGAGCCGACCGGGGCCCCGAGGCCCTTCGACAGGCACACCGAGACGGTATCGAAACCCTTGACCGCGTCGCGCAGGCTGATGCCCTGCTTGACGGCGGCGTTGCAGATGCGCGCGCCGTCCAGGTGCGTGGCCAGGCCCCTGGCGTGCGCCAGCTGGGTCGCTGCGGCGATGTACTCTTGCGACAGCACCCGTCCGCCAATCGTGTTTTCGAGCGCCAGCAAACGGCTGCGCGCGAAGTGCATGTCGTCCGGCTTGATGTAGGCCTCGATGTCGGCCAGGGCGATCGAGCCGTCCGGCTGGTTCGCGATCGGCTGCGGCTGGATGCTGCCCAGCACCGCAGCGCCGCCGCCTTCGTACTTGTAGGTATGCGCTTCCTGGCCAACCAGGTATTCGTCGCCGCGACCGCAATGGGTCATCAGGGCGATCAGGTTGGTCTGGGTGCCGCTGGGGGCGAACATGCCGGCTTCGAAGCCGAACAGATCGGCTGCGTAATCCTGCAGGCGGTTGACGGTCGGGTCGTCGCCGTACACGTCGTCGCCGACGTCGGCGGCAACCATGGTGGCGCGCATCGCGGCGCCGGGCTGGGTAACGGTGTCGCTGCGCAGGTCGATCATGCGCGCTTGGTGCTGGTTCATCGCGGTCATTCGGTGGTCTCGGCGTGCGGGGTGTAGAAGCGGCTCTTCATCTCGTC
>Ga0308160_10005885_pt1 | contig 12659 bp, 11 predicted proteins | sample PhyFR1_FD_201036 | JGI IMG/M metagenome (GOLD analysis project Ga0308160, IMG submission 201036) | Phyllosphere microbial communities from UC Gill Tract Community Farm, Albany, California, United States - DLSLF.R1 | ecosystem: Host-associated > Plants > Phyllosphere > Unclassified | place: USA... | reverse complement strand
CGGTGGCTCTCGACGAAGAAGCCGAACAAACTCAACCCCAAGCACAAGAACAATCAACCAACAAACCCCTCGCTGGACCTTCTTCATCCACCTCCGTGACCCCCGAAGAATCCCTCATCCTCTCCACCCACCGACTCTTCCTCCGTAACCTCTCATTCCATACCACCCCAACCACCCTCCGTACATTCCTCGACCCTTATATCAAGGGGGAGATCGAAGAGATCCATCTTCCCGTGAATAAGACGACGGGGGGGTTGTTGGGTACCGCGTTTGTACAGTTTGAAAAGGGGGAGGATGCGGTCAAGGTTTGGAAGGAAGGGGATGGGAGGACGGTGATGGGGAGGTTGGTTCATATTTTACCTGGGAGGGGTAAATTTGGAGCCGGGGCTGGGGCGGGAGTGGGGATGGATGGAGTGGTCGTTGATGCTCCCGGGGAATCGTCCACCACCACCGCCACTGCGACCTCGACGGGCCACGCAAACGAAGGAGGGTTGTTTGGGAAAGTCTTGGGCAAGGAGGAAGGGAAGAATGTGAAATCCCAAGTGGATAAACGGAGAAAGGACGATTCGGCACGTGGGTTGAATTGGGCGTCGTTGTACATGAACAGCGATGCGGTGGTCTCCTCTGTCGCTGCGAGGATGGGGATCAAGAAGAGCGAGATCTTGAACTCGGAAGGGATGTTGTTGGAGGAAGGCGAGGGGGAGGGGGAGGAAGGAAGAGGCAAGGAGGTCAACGGGGCGGTCAAGCTGGCGCTTGCCGAGACGAGCGTGATCAATGAGACTAAAAAGTATTTCGAGAAACACGGAGTGGTCTTGACTCGATTGGAAGGGACTGCCGATGTCCAAGCTGGAACGACAGCGGGCCCCAAGAGGATGCCTAGGAGCAAGACTACCTTGTTGGTCAAGAACATTCCGTATGGGACCACCTTGGAAGTCCTCCGTGCTCTCTTTGAACCGTTTGGGAAACTCAAACGTACCCTCTTGCCACCTGCGGGAACATTGGCGGTCGTTGAGTTTGAGGAGGCGGATGATGCGTTCAGAGCGTTCAAGGGGGTTAGCTATAAGAGGTTGGGGAATGCCTTGGTTTACCTTGAAAAAGCGCCCGAGGGGTTAATGAGGGAGAGTGTGGAGGGCGAGGACGAGGATGACGCGGAGATGAACGGGTTGGGCAAGGAGTCGGACGAGGTGTTGAAACGGGTGAGGGATGCGACCGCCGCCACCGCTGCCACCGCTGCCGAGGGCAAGGACGACGCCGACCCCGCTGCTGTGGAACCCGGTTCGACACTGTACGTCAAGAACTTGTCGTTCGCCACCACCACCGAACGACTCTCTGCGGTCTTTTCTTCCCTCCCCTCGTTCGCCTTCGCTCGAGTATCCACCAAACCTGATCCTAAAAACGCTACGGGCCCACGCTTGAGCATGGGATTCGGGTTCGTCGGGTTCAAGACGAGGGATGCAGCCAACAAGGCCATGAAGGGGTTGAAGGGGTACAAGTTGGACGGACACGAGTTGGAAGTCAAATTCGCCCAGAGAGATCGGGAGGGGGATGAGGTGGAGGGCGCCAAGAAGGGTGGCAAGGACGAGGCGAAGAAGGCTGGCAAGACTACCAAGATGATCGTCAAGAACGTGCCGTTCGAGGCGACGAAAAAGGACATCAGGGACTTGTTCAGGTGAGTTTCGGGAGTGGCGTCGTTGTGACATGGTCAAACTCCTCGTACTGACATGCACGCACCCTCCGCAGCGCCTATGGAACCTTGAAATCCTGTCGAATTCCCAAGAAACACAACTCGGGCGGACGAGGATTCGCGTTTCTCGACTTTACCACGCGAACGGAAGCCGAAGCCGTCATGGAAGCTCTCAAACACACTCATTTGCTCGGTCGACATTTGGTCCTCGAATGGGCGGCAGAGGAAGAGTTTGCAGGGCAGGAAGTGGAGAGGTTGAGGGAAAAGGCAAAGCGGGAGTTTGTCAAGGACGGTGAAGGGTTGCCCAGTAAGAAACGAAAGCTGGGATTGAAGGATGGTTTGGCAGTAGGAGGTGAGGCAGCCGAGGAGGATTAGAGTGCGGTGATCGGAGACACATCCTTGTACAGTACGCGAGCGGCTCTTATCTGTTTGTAATAACATCATGTATGACCATCGGATTCAGACCATGTGATGACGGGCAGCAGGGGAAAGTCATCGCGGATCAGTCGAGCTTGGCCCTGGGCGACAATACATAGCGTTTTCGTCCTTTTGCCCTCTGTTCGTTGATGTACATGTCTTCCTCGCCGTCGTGATGAGAGTGCGTCAATATATGAACAGACGAGCAAGCAGGAGAAGAAGAGAGAAGCAGGCGAATGGGATAGGCGACCGCTGACCCTCCGCTGTGCTCCAGCTCCTGCTGGTCTGCCTACTGCTTATTCGAGCCTGACTTGCCTCGATTCCTACGATCGCATGTTTACCTAGCTATCATGCAGCGTCTCACCATGCCCCCCAAGGCTGGACTTCAGACCGACTACCAACCTGGAAATCAGGTCGGTGGATAGCGAGAACATTGAGCCCTTGTTGGTACCAAAGGGTACAAATACAAACAGGGGCTGGTCGGTGATGTTTACGATCCTAGCTCTCCTTTCCTTGGTGACGGTATTGGAGACGAAATTCAAGTCCTCATCTAAGGAAACAACTGTCATCTACCATCGAGTCAAACCCACTTTGACATGCTGAACGCCAGCCTTCATATGACAACCACCAGCAAAGGTTGTACTGACAAGACTTGTGAAGGCCCAATGCCGTCTTCGGTGATCCCATGATCCCGATGGCGTCCGCTTGTATCCATTAATATTGCTGTGATCTTTCGAAGGTACGCGTAAGCGAGTCTGGTTCTCCCTTTGGCGATCATCGTTCGAACACCGATTATCATGCTCTACTGGGTTCATTCGATAGATATCCTGACAAACACGACATGTAACAACCGAATCCGAACCAACGCACGCAGAAACGGCAAATCAAACAAAATCACCATGCTCGGAACGAAAAACAAAAGGGTATTCTCTTTTCTACCTTCCTCGACCGTCGCTCGCCTCCATCAACCACTTATTCCAATTGAGTGTAACTTCCCGGGAAAGAACCCGTCAACCCATTGACTTTTCCAGTCCACCAATCGTCCTGACTGTCCGAACGCTCGATGATTTGGATTCGATCGCCAACGGAAAATGAAAGGTCTCCTTCCGCCTGAATAACACACAAGGCGAAGCGGCACGCATGAGTCCCGGGCTCCGCAATTCGCAAACAGTGCGATCGTTCGTCACTCACCTGAGCGGCAAAGTCGAACAAGGCGACACAGTATTGGACGTTGGCAGCCGAAGCCCCCCTTTTCATTGGGGGAGGAGGAGGAGGGGCCTTTTTGATCGATCCGGACGATGTCAAACCCGCTGCTCCACCAGAGGAGTAAGGAGGAGGCGCAGCGGGTGCAGCCAGTCCAGCGGCGGGAGGAGGGGGCATACCGTACTTGGAGGTGGAGCTTTGTCGTGCGAGCCCAGGAGCCTGGGTAGATGACATTGACGGAGTCCGGCCGATCCCTGGCTTCCGGTCGCCGTAGACGCTACCCGAGGCGGATCCAGAGGCGGATCGACGTCCTTGCATGAGTTTGGCTAAGAGTCAAATCGAGACGAACGCCATCACATCAGTCCCCATCGCTCGACCTCCTATATCACAGCCACACGCGCCCACTCACCGGTCGAGATCATCCGCTTGGTGATCGTCAACTCCTCCAAGGCATCGGCAGAGTCGCCTCGTTGCTCAAAGTAGACGTTCTCGATATCAGTCCTTGCCAAATCGTACTTGCCATCGGCAAACGATTGCAACTTGTCTTGCATCAAGTAGAAGCAGTTCAGTCTGTTTAGGGAGTCGCAGTCATTGAGTATGCTGTCCAACGCCATGCTCGCTACGCGGCACTCACTGCATGTAGTAGAACGAGTGGAAGATCGGCTCGATGAAGCTAGTTGCCAACTTGAAGAAGTGCGGTAGTTCCTGCTTGACGAGCGTGTTCCAGTGTTCGTAGTCGTTACTGGCGAGCTCGAAATCTTGTTCCACCTATTTGGATGATAGCCCCTGACATCAGCCTCGAACGCGCAAGTAACGGATGGAAGGAAGATGTCCGCGACAAGACGCACCTTGAACAAGTTCTTCTCGTCGCTCAAGCTCTTCTCCTTCTTCTCCCTCAATTTGTTCAACGAATTGTTATGTCTGTCGAAATCGACCAGCTACACAGAGCACCAATTCATCACATCAGTATCTTTCCCTCATAGGGTTCACGACCGTTCCATCTCCTCGGCCTACTCCCGAAGCGATAACAAGGGAGAAGAAGCACATCTCCAACCGAGACCCACCTTGTGATCCCGCTTGACGATGGTCTTCCTGATTCGTTTACAAATCTCTTGGAGTTCTTTACAGGGGACGATGATCCTCGAGTCGATGAGCTCTAGTTCCGGATTGAGGGTTTCTGTGAGATCCGAGCCGAATGAGGGGCAGGATAGACGGAAATGGGGAAGGCAGGGAGTTTGCAGGCGAAATGAAAGGCCTAGAGTCAGCCGTCTCGTCACCACGACTGACCCAAAAAAACAGACTCTCGACTCACCTCTCAAATCCTCCATCAAAGCCTGATACCCTCCGATATTCTTAATAGTAACCTCGGAATTCGGGAACTTGCTTCCCAAATCATACTCGGCTCCAAGAGGGGCAAACAACGTGTTGAAAGACGTAGAGAACGACGATCCAGAGTAGAGGAGGGTTTGGACGGCGTCTCTGAACACTTTGGAGTCTTTGAGGATCTTTTCGGTTCCGGTTTCGATGGCGGTGAATTTGCGGTTGTAGTCGTCGAATTCGGGGTCGCTGGATTCTGTGAGGTGAGGAGGAAAGAATAGGAGGATGAGCTTGGGACGGAGTGATTGATTGGATTGATAGAGAAACAACGTCAGCGGACGTACTCTTGGTCATCCCTATCCGGCTAGTGAGCTGGTGTGGGGTACTGATGAGCGAGCAAGGCGGAGGTGGGAGTAGGACTGTGTCAGCCAACCTCGAGCCCGATCACAGGATGAACCACGGCCCGTCAGACCGAACATACCGGTTCACCGCTTTCATAAATCCCTTCATCTTGAACGTATGCTCTCTGATATAGTCTCTGCTTTGCTCTGTGTAAACCGGTTGGGAGGGGATCTCGACTGCGGATCAGTCTTCTAAAGGTTCCCTCGTTTCGCTTGCTCGCGTCGTTTCGGGCTAGACTGACAGCTGGCGGATTGTTATCGATGAGCGATAACTAAGAGGGGGACTAGACTGCGGGCAAGAAAATCTTTAGATTTACTCAGTGATCTGGAAGTGTCGACGTTTATCAGATAGGTTGAACCCTTTCAGACATCCAAACACTCAATTGACCTCTTTGGTCGAGGGAAATCGCCAAGAGCCGGCCGACGGGTTCGATGACGTTTCCCCGCGGTCACAGGCTGACATTTATTATGATCGTCAGCATCCAGGCGCCGTCGAATGTCAGGGTCACGAAAGTCGCACAGCCTTTCACGAGCGGTCCTCGATCGAAAGGTATGACCATGCCTTGTTTTGATCTCTAGGGATCCCAATGGTCAGACGTTCATGTCAGTATATAGTTCAGTCAGGGCAAATTGTGATATTGCCCCCGTACAAGTTCTCAGGCGATGTCGATCCCTGACCAAAATAGGGTTTGACATGACGACGATGGGGATATTACTAGCGTTGGTCAAGGCTTGAGCCCTCTTCAACTGCAGCGCAGCAGCTGCTAGACACAGGCCCAGGCATTGTGTAATCAAGGGCTTGTTCTAATCATATTGTATCAATCGAATCTAGCCACAGTCTCAGCAGCGCATGTCAGTAGCTAGACCTGTCCAGTGGCGCTGACGATGTCGTCAGTTGGGTAGAGACGAGCCTGTGTGAACCATCCCTTGACTTCCCCACAAGGATAACAAGGGGAAGACACACGACCAATGGCAGTAACGTTCGCATCCTGCATATCTTATCAGAGATCGTCCAATCAAGTTTTCCTCTTCCAGTAGATGACACCACATCAGGTCTATCGAGCTATCAAACCAGGCTAACCAGGTGCACCCCAACATCATACTACTGATGACAATATAGCCCGGTGCAATGGAATTCTAGTCATCTTTTGAGCCCCCTGTACCGCTGCGCTAGAACAAGTTTTGGCGAGTTTGGGCTTGCCTCTTAGTCTCCTCGGCCTCAAGAGACTTGCCGCAACCCTACCTCACAAACTCGACAATCTCTGCAATCTGCTCGGTCTCCTCTCTCTCCTTGTTCTCCTCGTCCCCCGTGTCCCCCGTGTCCTCCGTGTCCTCCATGTCTACCATGTCCTCCATGTCCTCCGGATGATTGTGAGTTAACAACCGGGGCCTTATGGGAGCGCCAGGGATTGTGGCAGCGACCCAGCGAGAGGGGTCCCTCGGGATGTCCATGGAGGCAATGGGCAAAGCAATGGGCGATGCCCAAACCTCAGCAAAACACCAGTCTATGCTGGAGGCGGATCCAGCGTCCAACATATTACCCATGATCCACATGAGTTCCTCCTGGTGCTCATGAAACTCTGGCCGATACGGGTCCAGGGCTGGCTTCGACTCCTTGTCCTAACCTGCTCTGCCCCATCAGTGTGGCTGCAAAGCTTCCGATACGGCCTACAAGTACTTGACTGACGGAGTCTTGTTCAAGACAGCCTTGACTACAATCAATACCGTGACGGGAACGTTTGCTCTATGTCGCGGCGCTTGACATGCGCTGTGATCGTGAACTTGCATGGAGGATGAGTCTGTTTGGAGAGATTATACCGATGGTCATATGTCCATTCATCGTGGGGCATGATAACCAGAGAGCAACATCAAACTGAAACGCAGAGACCGGGCACAATTCGAAGGGCAGGGACCAGAACTGCACGGAAATGATTCAAGATCGAGCAGTCAGACGCACCTTTCTCAATCAGGCTCGTGAAACACGCTGCACCTGGAGCACACCTGAAACAATTGAGACACACTAACGCGAAACGCGACCACGCAGTCATGACGATAGGCCAAGCCGACCCGAACGATCCGAAAGACGAAGAACAGAAGAAGTTTCAATAAGATGACCGGGAGTCGGTAGCTCGGCACGGCAAGACCGATGCGACTTGCATCTCCCCGTCCCCCTTGCGATCCTTCTTCTCCCCTTGACCATCGTCTCAATCCAGGGTCGACCCATGACGCCCCTCATCCATGTCTGCCTCTCGCTCCACGCAATCTCAACTCGATTTCACACTCATCGGTTCTCATATCCGCAGATATCCTTCGAACACGCAATAGAATGGTCGGGAGTGAAAGAGGGAGAGAGGGAGAGAAGGGGGGGGGATCTCATCCATCGCTTTTTCCCGTTCAACCCTCGCGCGTCTCGCTTCGTTTCCGAAGATGATGAGAGCGGAGGGTTTAGTTGGGATGACGATACGAGATTGTCCCTCTTCTTTCCTCTTTCCTTTTCTTCTCCTCATATCCATTCTTTCGGTCCGCTACGACACGCTCGGGCGATCCGAGGTCGAAGATGGGCGTGTTCTCGCATGCGGGAGTGGAAGGGCAATCGACATGTCATATAATGGCTTGTGTTGAGAGGAAGAAGGGAGGTTGACCGTGTCAATCGAGGAGAGGCGAAAGTCTACAAAAAAGGGATGACAACGCAGGCGAGACAGATCACCTGAAGTGTGATCCGAGAAAGGTCGACTTGAGGTTGAGGTGGGAGGTGTCGGGAGAAAGTCGTTGTTTACTATCAAACACAAAAGACCAAAGCGTTCAGTAAACATCATCCCATCCTACGCCCTCCAAGACGACCCAAAAGTCCCGCAATCAAACTACTCACACGACCGACAATTCCGTCGAACCTCTGCTTGAACCAAGACACGCTGTCCTCCTTCTTGACCTTGTGCTGGAATCCGATTCGGCCACCCTTGTACTTCCTTCGGGCAACTCGCATACCGGGTCGGCCCATGACGACGTAGAAGTCCATACCGAAGATACCGATACCGGGGTCGTACTTGATACCCAAGTCGATGTGCTGCGAGGGGGCGGAGGGGAAGGAGATGGTTAGCACACGTCCACGAGAGGGTTGACGCGAGACGATCCCCGTCGCCGGGGTGGCTGAAGCGGATTCAAACTCGACTCACCTCATCGATACCGAATCCAAAGTTACCAGTCTCGCTAAAGTTTCGCTTCTTCAACTCGTACTCCTTGACCTTCAAAGCACGCTCCAAAACCTCCTCGGCCTTGGGTCCACGGATGGTAACGTGACAAGCGATCTTTTCGTTACGACGAATAGAGAACGATCGGACGGTGTATCGGGCCTTGGAGGTGACGGGGGATTGACCGGTGAGTTGTTCCAATACCTTGGAAGCTCGGGTAAGCCTGTCTCCGGATTCACCGACGGCGATGTCTGCAGGGGGGTTTGGAGAGGTGTGTTAGTATAGGGTGGGGGTGAATGGCCGAATGAAGGGGAGGGGACGCACTGATGACCAACTTCTCGATCTTGAGATCCTTCATGGGGTTGGTGGGGGCGGTCTTCTCAGCCTGATAAATGGGGACAAAGTCGAACCACACAGTTAGTTTCGGATTTGCGGGCCGTTTCCTCCATGTCTTCTAGGCGAGTGTTTTGCAGGTCATGATTCCCGTACGATCTCTAGTCTGCCAGATGATGATTTGCTCCAAGGTACATGCGGGCTTGTCTGCGCCGCTCTGGACTCTTGAATCTCCCATCTCCTTCTCTCTTGGCTAGACCAGGACCGTACGTTCATCGTTTCCCTCCAAATCGCACTCCCTCGTCCCTCCCGACTTCCAGACGTTGTCGACACTCACCATTTTGATGTCTTTTCTTGCCTCGTCTAGTTTGTCGTTCTGAACCAAAGTGAAAAAGATAATGCAAAGACGAGTCAGGACCGTATGATCTTGTGTATGCGTGTATGTGGTAGACTTGGGCTAGATATGATTACGCACAGAGAGAGATGATGGCGGTGAAACAAAGCAAGGAGAGAAGAGAGCAGGATAGGTCGGGGTGAGGTGCGATCGTGCGGGGACTAGAGATTTGATGTTAGCCAAAATGGATCGAGAAACGAGATCCTGACTGTGAGCGTACTAGCCAGCTCCGGGTTGCCTCTGCCGTGAGAGGTCGGTAGGTCGTCGTCGTCCCTAGGCGGCTCTGGGCTGGGTTGCACCTCGCCCGCCCACACACTCACACACACAGGCAGAGGCAGAGGTCAGTCAGTGTCTCCCATGCTACAGCCAAAACGTTCAGACCCCCTACGAAGAGTCTACGCTCAAAACGCTCTAGGGGTGATCATTGTGCGCGTCGCCCTCCCAATCGATAGGAGCGTGGCTCGCGCGAACAAGGGAGACGACAGTCTGAAAGTTAGAAGCGCAACAGTCTGGCCTTTGAAGCGCGCGCGGATCCTAGGGATTCTATCTCCGACCCTCGTCTTTCGTCTCGCGCGAGTTGGGCTTGGAGGTGAAACGAGGGCGTTTCAGGTGAGAGCTCCACGAATATGCACTCTGTGGTCTCAGTGATTATGCATCATACCGGAAGAGAGGATTTGTGCTTGTAATCCTGGATGGCATTCAATAAACGGCAGTGGTGTTGCCATATGCGAATTGACACACGCGGCCGGTGGTTTGACCGCAACCCGCCGTAACCGCAACAATCCACTGCCAATATATCCCCATCCGATCTCATCAACTCGAGCGGAATGAATGTACATCATTGCCAAATCTCCATGCCCTGGGTGCTCATACCGAATTGAAGATGATATCGGCACATACCAAAGCTAGCTGGAACCACGAACTTTACCAAGGCATCCATTTCACCCCTTGATCCCCCCCCCTATCGCCCACCAAACCTCTTTCTCCATATATCCAGAGAAACATATGTATCGATTGCGATTGTTTGCGGTTGTTCGATTACTCGATTGCACGCATTCCGATGGTCTTAGGTGTTGTGGGAGATGACGAACGACAAGAGACAAGATTCATTGATTTTCTTGGTTGTGTATTAAGCTCGACGGGATGCGAGGACGGCCTACCGTTCGCTTCAACTGTATTGGCAGAGCGGAAGGGTATGAGATGATAAGTTCTTCAGTCCAGAGATAGCCCGTTGGTCTTTATAATAATGAAAGTATTTATCGATCGGTTTCCACACAGATTACTATGTGGTCCCGTCAGATCGACGAGAACCATCGTCTCTCGTCTCGAGATTATCAATGATAATATCGAGACTCCCTGAAGACAGCGATGAAATTTGGGTCCGGGACTACTGATTGGACTGATTTATCCGTTCGGGTTACCGTAAGACGGAGAATGTCATACGGATCGGGCAGAGGGAATGTCGTGTCCCGGGGGTCACAGCGTTTCAAAGGTATCCGTCGACGGAGCTTGCTAGACGGCATGAGTTGCAGCAGGATGACTTCATGAGCAGGGATCGTTGAGGTTCATCGGTGGAGATTCATAACGCATTTGGTAACAGACACCTATGCTATAGAGAATAGGACTTTCGACTCGGAGATAAGAACAATGGGTCATGTTTCTTGTAACGTCGTATGAATGGGCGTTGCCCGCACTCGGTGTTACAGTGTCAAGACCGTCATCCCCAATGAGAATACCGATCTAGTGTCGCTCATCGATCCTGCTCGTGGATAAGGACGCCGCGTTTCGTCCATAGAAAGGTTGAGGCGCGATCGATCGATACTGGTTCGACTTGCGTGTTGACCCTTGCTCAATCAACGAATCAGTACCCAATATTACCTCGGTATGTAGAGATACCCATGCTTGGTTATGTAGAGCCACTTACGATCACACGGTGAATCATTCTGACTTGGGATTCATACCTAGAGGGTTTTACGCATACGTCCGGCAAACCCAATTACAAACAACCTGGGGCTCAGAATGCCAGATTTGGTACGGGTCAAGTCGTAGAGAATCGATCGACGTGTTGATCCGGACTAGACGTGAATATGACGACTCGAAGGCACGTCTACGTGGATCGTGCAACCGAGAGCCTACAAAATACCCATGAGATCGGGTGACGAAGCGTCATTCGAGTCTTCGAATGAGCGCAGGCTCCAGTGGGTTTGATCCTCGGATACGTAACGACAGATCGTCGATGTCGTTCTTATTCAGTTCTGCAAGAGTCCACTACATACACGGGGGGGTTGAAGGACCAGACCATTACAAAGCAAAACTCCGTCTGGATGGAAGCGGTACGAACAGTGCCGACCCGTCCTCTGGGATTCATTCGAGATCCGAGGTGTCTCGAATCTCGAATCTTGATGTTCCGGTCCGTTCCCCGTAGCGATCTCGCAATATATCACCGAGGGTACACTGTATCCAAGGAGCTTCTGACCCAGAACAAGATCCGACCGAGGGGGATTGACCCGAAAGTGGGACGAGTAAGGGAACGCCGGGACCAGTCAGTCGAGAGGCTGGACGTGGTCCCGTCACTATTTGTGACAGCGCAGGGGTACGACGCTGATCAGACCTGCCCATTCTAGTCGATCCGCTGTGTCAAGCTGGTCTAGCCCGCTCCATTCCGTAAAACGTTTCTCCGCTGGCAAAGCTGAGAGCCCCTTGCATTCATGGAATGATGACAAGCGGATCCATCAATTGGGAAGATGCGGTTCTAGTGGCAACCTTGGGCTGAAGCGCGTTTAAAAGCTGAGAGTCTGTCGTCAACGTGTTGATCTACAAAGGAATCAAAATGATGGTGCCTTACCTTGACCTTCGAACGATCAATCAGTCCGGCTTTGGTGATATATCGATTCTCATAAGTCTAGATTAAAAATCATTGTTCCTGCTGCGTTGTCCCTACCGCTCGAATTTGAACACATGCGACAAAAGCTGAAACAGGACGAAAACCCTGTCATTTGACTCACGATGAACCTCCCATAAGAACGACATGAACAGGGCGGCAGGACGGGAAAATCCCCTCGTTTCGTCCGATCAGGCAAGGTCATCTCGTTCATTGGGGACTCTCATCGATCATCGTGTCTTGTTTCGTTTGTGGGCATATAGCTAGTAGGGTTACCCGTCTTCAATCGGTCGCTTTGTCTCGAGGGGCGAAAGACGGAGGACGGGGGGTGTGACCGGATGAAAAAGAGGCGTGACAGATCTGAGACGAATGGATTTTTGGGTTGTGTACGCCACCATCCACCGCGCACTCTCTCTCTCTCTCTCTCGGCAGTTTCGACAGGCGTGTCAGCTTCAACAGCCTCGATAGCTTTCTCGCCCCTTCAACAAGTCCGAGCCCAAAGCGTGAACCGAAACCAGAAACGACCAGCTCCGGCATATTTAACCAACCGAGATCCTAGACCCGGTCAGGCTCATGTGCTCGTCCTCGTGATGAGCAGCGAGAGAGGCGCAACGGGATTCTCTTCTCTGGCTCTGGCTCTGGATTTACAAGATTTCCTCTGTTTCGGATGATGATGCCCGCGAGAGACGGTGTGTTTCGAAGACAGAGTGTCCCGGGCTTGAACGGTCCTACCCTTTTGATGGCCGAAGACTGACCAACGAAACGAACGAAACGAATGCTGGGCGTTGTAATTAGCATACCGAAGAGATCTACTGGTACGTGGGACTATTTTGGATGTACA
>Ga0308160_10005884_pt1 | contig 12659 bp, 21 predicted proteins | sample PhyFR1_FD_201036 | JGI IMG/M metagenome (GOLD analysis project Ga0308160, IMG submission 201036) | Phyllosphere microbial communities from UC Gill Tract Community Farm, Albany, California, United States - DLSLF.R1 | ecosystem: Host-associated > Plants > Phyllosphere > Unclassified | place: USA... | reverse complement strand
CTTCTACTTCTTCTTGAACGGTGCGTTCGGGGCGCACCGCGCGATGACCGCTGGGAGGCCAGGAGGATCGGGCGGCGGCGAATCTGTTGCCAGCTTCTTCTCCTTCCGCAGTGTGTTTTCGCTTCCGTCGTGATATTGGCATGACAATGATCTCGCTGTCGGGCTTGTGTAAGTTGAATGATAAGGAACAAGATGATAGTCATCAGCGAACCCAGTGATACAAGGTCCGGTCATCGCTAGCCAAAAGGTCCAAGCGCTGAGACCATTGTGCGCTCGGACCTCCTTGACCTGCGGACCCGGCAAAGCTTGAATCATCCGGCCGTCCAGCCTCAATAGCAAGCAGTCGATGACAGCTGTCGACAATCTCATTCCGTCAGAGTCAGACCATAGCATGTACCCCCCATACGCGCAGGCAAGATGCGCGAGCAGATGTAAAAGTATCCAGTGAAGTCGTGCATAAGTCAACACATCCCTAAAGCATCTCCAAGGAGTACAACTACTTCTTCTTGCCGGCGACGGACTTGCCGACACGACGACCACTGACTGTCAGCTGGGTTCGGGGAGATGTTGGGCGGTATGCTCGGTTCAGACCGTACAACCCGTCAAGGTGCACTTCCATACCGGCTGCACATCCCTTGAGACGGATCAAAACTCACGTAGTCTTGGTGTGTTGACCCCGGACCCTCAATCCCCAGTGGTGCCTCAATCCTCGGTGCGACCTGATCTTCTTGAGCCTCTCGAGGTCATCACGGAGCTTCTGGTCGATGGCGTTGGAAAGGGTGTGGGAGTCCTTGCCCTCGAGCAAGTCCTTTTGCCTGTTCAGGAACCAAGTCGGGATCTTGAACTGGGCCGGGTTCTGCATGATGGTAACGATTCGCTCGAGCTCATCGGAGTTGAGCTCTCCGGCACTGATATCAGCGTGTGTTCATAGGTCGAGGAGGTCGACGGCGGGCATGGATAGCAAAGCGATCGGCTACGCTCGTATCGTGCAACAGGTAACCCTGAGCCTCCCCATCCACCTGTCCCGATGCGTGACCGATCCCTTCGTCCACCATGCCCGTCCAGATCCGTGTAACTTTCGCACAACTCACCGCTTGTTAAGATCAACATCGGCCTTCTTGCAGACCAAGTTGGCGTATCGACGTCCGATACCCTTGATCTCGGTCAAGGCGAACATGATTTTTCCTCCACCCTTGACGTTGGTGTTGAGGAGACGCAGAATGTGCTGTTGGATCAGCATTTGCTACACGTATCGTGTCCATCGACAATCCTCCCAATCCTCCGATCCTAAAAGTCCTAGTCCACCGCGACCTGACTCCTCGAAGCGTTTCTTTGTGTCCCTCCAATCCACCCTGCCTGGTCCAGCAAAACACCTCGTCGATTTGTCCCACTTGACATTCGCGTAGCCGATCCTCCTCAATTCCCCACCGGTAAAGAACCTAACGCACCTGGAATTGCTGGTGGGCCTCTGGGGGAGCGAACGACATGTTGCCTAAATGTCTTTTCTATCGATCAGCAAGGCTCTACGTGTGCAGCTGGATACTCACTGGGTTGACTTGAAGGATGAAGAAGAGTTTCGATGTGAATCAGGGTAGAGGCAGCCGAGGGACGGAGTGCAAACTCGGACAAAGTGGTGAAAATGGTAAGCGGCAAATAATCGGTTGGGTGGATTCTAATTTGGCGCCACATGGTCCGGAGTTTCTCGGTGTTTCGTTTTGGGTGCACTGTGCCACTACCCACCGCGACCTTGTCGTTTGGCCGTTTTCGTATAGCGCTCTTTATTCCTCAAGACTAGGACAGCATCGGCAAAAATGTAAGTCATATCGACGACGAGGACGTAGGGGACGCTGTGCTGATGCTTCTTTTTCTTATTTGCGCTACAGGGTCAACATGTAAGTGCACTCTTTGCGTAGGAGGGGAAGCGCTGACGATTTAGTCCTAAGTAAGTCTTGAATCTGCGGTCGTACTGGATGGTTGCTGGAGGATCCGACAAGCGGCTTGGGACGGAGCATCGGGAGGATCAAGAACCCAACGATGTCGACGTTGGACAGGACGAAGCGGCATTGGGAAAGGTTGCAGGACTTGCGAGGCGGAATGGAGGACGATTCGATGGACCGAGAGAACATATGCTAACCCATCCCTACAGGACCCGACGAACCTGTGAGTGTCGCCTGTTCATTCTCTAGCCACGCATGGCCGTCTCGCTGCGGACCTGGCTTCCAGTCGGGCTCTGTCACGCACCGATCGCCCTTGATCCCGATTGTCCGCCGGATTTCACTAAACTCAGTCTGCGCCTCCAAGGCTTGCCGCAAGCACCAGCCCCACAAGGTCACCCAGTACAAGAAGGGAAAGGACTCCCTCGCTGCCCAGGGAAAGCGACGATACGACCGTGAGTTTGCGTGACGGCTTGGTCGGACGCTGCCACACGGTGGCCGGCGATCAAGCCGCCTCCTAGTCATGCAGGTCTAACAAGCAGGAAAGCAATCCGGTTACGGTGGTCAGACTAAGCCGGTGTTCCACAAGAAGGCCAAGACGGTACGTGCACTGTGTCGTAGCGAGATTTCAGCTGACCTCGATTTTCACCACCCAAATTTACTCCTCTCTTACATCCGCCTCAACATACCTCCTTGCTCGACACAACCTCGTCTGTTCGCCTCTCGTATCACCTCCATTGCTCTCCCGTTACTCCGCCGTCACGCCCATTCGCTCAACAGACCAAGAAGGTCGTTCTTCGTCTCGAGTGCACCTCGTGCAAGGGCAAGCACCAGCTCGTCCTCAAGCGTTGCAAGCACTTCGAACTCGGTGGAGATAAGAAGCAGCGTGGAGCCGCCATCCAATTCTAGACAGGGTCCCTGCTGTCTGGATGCGATTGGCGTTCTTTTGGTAGTCGTGGAAGTCGAGTACGAAGAGATGTATTCTATCGGCTGTTAAAAATCGAAGAAGTTCGTGTGGGTCGGTCAATTCGTGCACTAGCATGCTTGCGAATGGCTCATGAAGCGCTCTGGGGTCTGAGCTACATGCCTGGGTCAATCATATTGGTGATTGCATTGGTGGATGGCTCAAAAAGTGCGTGGCAAAAGGTCGGTGAAAGAGAGGAATGGAAGGAAAGGAAATCACGTGACTCTTTGTTGCTCGCGTGTTAATGCGTCTTGTTCTGTCTAACTTTGCATGCGTATCAATCTCATCGTGGTCTACCATGCGGAGGGAGGGGACAAGGCCCGAAGGAAGGTCTCTTATAGTCGTATTGGTTATGCGATGAGAGGATTTCAGTATCAGCAGGACAGACCAAGCCAAAGTGGCGCCACTTCCTCGCGTCCTGAAACGCTTCTCCCGCCCCCGTATCCACGCTGCCTGAATCCAGCTGCATCACTCGAGCATGCATGTGTTCCCTGGAGATTGATATGAACGCCAGACGGGTAGGTATGAAGCAACACACTAATACGGGCAGCAGCCCGCCTTTGCAAGGCACAATGGCTCGCAATCGGCGCCCCCTGTTCGGACGAGGAAGACCGCCTGTTTCGCATATCATAGTCTTCCACTTTGTACACCGCCAGCGTAGCACCAATGCATGGTCTATATGTTCTCTCATGGTGGTACTGGACCGTTGTATGCATCATCTTGTAGTCAAGGAGACAAAGCAGTTTAACGCTCGCAGCGGGATCAGATGTCGCTCCTGCTGCAATCGTATCGTTGCACTAATGGTTTTCCCACCCTGATGATTCCACTAGGGAGATCGTCTCGGATTCACTACCAATCCAATCGCAGGACCTCGTTTGTCATTGCTATGCATCACGCCAATTGCCCAAGACGCCGCCGCCGCTGTCACACTCCCGTCAGAAGCGTGGTATGGCCCTTTCCCGGCGAAGTTCGTGGATCGGTCGAAGATGGAACACTAATACAATTTGGGATTCACAAATCTTCCCGATTAATAGATCTCTAATCACTAGATTACGGTATAGAATGACTTCCATTAACGTGGCGAAGCGCCCCCGCGTCAAACGTTAGAAGTCGATCGATGCACCTCGAGGGGGGGCTTACACCGGTCGGTGAGGAAGCGGGGTGCCGCTATACAGCTCATTTCAAAGGACCACACATTCACAATTTTGACCACAAAGCAAGGCGAGTTAGGCTGAGGAATCGATACAAAGAGGTGACAAAAGCCTGCCTGTGCAAAAGGCACAAAGGATCGCTGGACGCGCCATGAAACATTACGAGAGACTTTTACCACCGTCGTCACCCAAAGTCTAGCTTCTATACCTGTAAACACCTTTATACGCTACACACCTCTACATAACTTCTCACATCCCTGCGCTTCATTCTCGCCGGACGAGAAGACGACGCGTCCGCCTACCTCACGCTCTCCACGCTCTTTACGCAGACCTCACGCTGCGAACCCACTCGACGCGAGTAACAACCTGAAACAAGCACCGACCGCGCCCTTTGTCCAGATTCGCTTCGTCTTTGCGACTTCATATCGCGATTTGGTGCCTCCACACATCGTCAGACCCTTCTGCCAATCGATTGACCGGACCCTATTTCACGTCCCTGCCAACTATCGTCGTTCTTTCCGAGGTCGCTGGTCGCCTCTTCATCCGCATCAACAAGTCAGCCCCCCGCCACTGCGCAACAGCGGTCGGGCCTCGCCATAGCTCGACGACGTCTTGAGTCTGCAAGCTAGACTCGAAGCTATCTATACGCTAGAATCCGACCGTCGGGCATCGCATAGAGTTCGAACCACACCCATCAACCCATCAACCCAGGATGTGTTGCCGCGCAGACTGGAAACGGGAGGTGGTCCCTGATCACAAGGTGAGTTGATGGCGGAACGGAGCACGCCTACCATTGTGTTTTTGGCGAACGACTGGTAAATGTCGAGAACATGGAGTGCAAGTGGAGAGGAGGTAGTCCACTGGTAGACACCCTGGTCGGGCGGTGCGGAACAAGTGAACTGACGGCAGTTCGACTTCATCAACGTCCGGGAGTTTCACCTCGACACGTTCATGACCCGTCTCAAGTGAGTCTTTATGCTCAGACATATCATAGCGGAGGAAAAGGGCAGAGTCGGCAGAGCCAAAGGATCGGCGGTTACTGCGGCATGTGGACGCTGCGGGAGGGTGTCACCGACCAAGTGACATGCAACAGGCGCACATGCTTGAGCCAGAGCAGGACATTATCTACTCCAAACCCCCGACGTGTCGAGCATCAATCCATAGCTGATCTCAAGGTACATCTGGAAATACATCCTCATCCTCAAATCCTTCACGGTCTACTCTCTGGACATTTTCACCGCGACAACGATGATCCTTTCGCAGCACGTGCGTAGTTGTGATCCATATACTCCGTCTCCTTGCCGACACTACGTCAGACGCAGACGACCGATCCTGACAACAGTGGACCAACGCTATTCAGCGGAAATGCGGAGACGACTGCGCTATCGACGTCCAGTTCAACGTGGCCAAGTGGGTTTTCGTGGGGTGCATCATTTTCTCCTTCCTTCTGGTAAGTCTTTGCCGCTTCGTCTCGCCGTAGCATACGAAAGTCGACCGCGACCATATGACAGCCCGGAACGCCGAGCTACAGCTGACGACAGCTCGCGTACGAGACGTGGAAAGCGAAAAAAGTGGTGGCATCGAGGGATATCTCGTACGCGTTTACGAACCTCATAGCAAACGACTACTACTCCTTGAGTACGCTACTTTTCTCTTCACTGGAATCACCCTCACACCAGAATCATACGACAACTTCTGCCTGTTTTGCCGGATAAACAACTCGACCAAAAAGACGGACGATTTCGCCTTCTTCATCTACTTCACCTTTAAAGACTGGAAACGCACCCTGCTTGCGGACGGCCCTCGTCAATCGATCAATGCGCTCACACTGTATTCGTTCGCTTACGCCAACGGGTTCCAGTGGAACAATCTCCCGGCGTGGTGGGACAACTCGGTCATCACTGCCATGCTGCTGTTTGCTATTTGTTTCACGGTTTTGATGTTCGTGGGCTCATTGGTCCTGCTCATCACTGCGTCCATCTTCTACGTGCCTTTGCTCTGCTATATCCAGGGCAACTTGAAGGTGAGTAGCCGTGGAGTGACGCCGGCACCAGCTGACGACAGGAATACGTCTGCCACAAAGTCGACAAGGTCAGCTCATTGACATTTGCAATATCCCGCGCTGACAAGTAGCGAATCGCCGAGCTCATCCAGAAGAATCGACGAGATCGGATCCGTCGAAATGCCGCTTTGGAGAAGAAGCTCGCGAATGGCAGTATCAAAGACGTGCCGGGTATCATCCCCCAACCAACCCTGCCCAATGTCTCGCTGGACGACGACAATTTCGGGCGAAAGGCCGGATCAAGCCGCAAAGGGTCGGCACGCACGGTCAAGAAGGAGTATGCCGAGTACGAGGTGTACAATGCCGCTGGGCTGGGCTACCCGCCCACGCTGGATTACGCTCAACCCTACCAGTCTGAGGAATTCGGCAGGTGAGTGCATACACGAAAGGCACATTGTTGAACGCTGATGAAAGCTCCACGAATCTTGCTGTGAGCGCCGCTCCGATGGGCATATCGTATCCCCCTCCTTCTGGCATGTACAATCCGCACGTCAACCCGAACTCAAGTACCTCCCTCTTCGCCGTAGCCCAGCCCGCATTTCCCCCTCAGGCGCAATATCAGCCTCAACCAGATAGCTACCTTCATGCCGAGCGATCAGCAGCGTATAACTACGACTACGCGCAATCCCATCAGCCTTCAGCGTATCACCAACCGCCATCCCTCCGCCCGCAATACCCGCATCATCAGCACCAACAACCTCTTGCGCCCCCGCGGTCGACATCTCAGCATTCGCTGGACTACCGGTCGCCGTCTCCAATGAGCGCAAGGCATGATGGACTGACGTACGACAGGTATTCCGGCGGGAGCGGGCAGTACGCACCACCTAGCTCCGCTTGGGAGTATGGCAGGAGATAGGCTGCCGAGGAGGAGGATGCCATTCGGGCTGGTCCTGATGAGCAAGGGTTTGTAGCATTTTGTATCCCTCATATTCATATTATGCTATCCGCATCATCCGCATCGTCCTGCGTGCTCGTGCTGCCTCGGAGGAAGAACGAACTTGCGAGACCGCCGACAATCCGTCAATACCAGGAGATACGGCGGTTAGGCCCGCCGACAGATAGGCGCCACAAACCCCCGACTCGAAGTTGGATTTCCAGGTCCATTGAAAGTCGACTTATCCTAGCTATACCTACACGCATCATGACAGCGCTTCCGTCGCCAGAGGTTGTTCAGGCCTTTATCCTCAATACGCTTTCGACAAATCCAGACGGTACTATCCCTGACTCGCGCGAGATCAGCTACAATGGGCGCGAATTGAGGACCGCGGAGGAGCAGGCTGTGGTGAAGGGCGTGCTGAGCAGTCTCGTCAGCAAGGAGGTGAGTGTGCGCACTGTGGTCGTGTGGGGCGGAGTATATAGCTGCATAGCAGCGAGATTGGAAGAGTCCGGGAGACATTCGGCGCATTTGTCGACGAGAGTGACAATGCTCTTTGGCAACATGGCTCAGGCTTCCATCGGCTTGAGTCTGTTCAATGGCTCGCGGAGAAGCTAGTATTAAAGGAAAAGATTTCGCGACGGTACAATTGCAAGAGAGACAATGGAGAGGAAGGAATGATGCAATGCGGTCAATGGAGGAGGAATTGGCTAACGCCAGATGGTCGAGTATGACCAGATCACAACGACGACTTACGCTCTTTCCGACGAGGCATCGTCTATTGCCAAAGACGGGTCGCACGAGTTCCGTGTCTGGAATGCTCTGCCGGAAGGAGGGGAGGCCATGTCAAGTGCGGATCTGCAAGTGAGTTGCGTCCTGGTTCCGAGAGTGGGGTTGGTTTTGCGCTTGGCCAGGTGTCCTGTGGTGTCGAATCCGTTATGGACAGAGCAGCTGTGATGCTTGCGGTGAACGCCGTTGCTACATCAGCGCAGAAGCGGAACTGCAGCCATGCGCAAACGCAGAACTTGCAGACGTCGTGAGGCGGCCGCTGGCGACACGGTGGACGTCTCGATATCGGGCAGCGTGGCCGTCTGGATTGACTCAGCGCTAATGTCAGAAACTCGTTGGCGCCGAGACGACGAAGATCGGTCAGGGACAGGCGATGCGGGCGAAGTGGATCAAGAAGGACCCAGCGGGATTCGTCAGGAACGTGAGTTTGGCTGTCCATCGTTCTTTTCGCGAGACGCCCATCTGTTCACCCGCTCGCCTGAGTGAAATCAGGATGATGTCCTGCCGGAGTAGCACTGACGTCAGACCGACAGCGTGACAGATACCACTGCGGTGCTCCTGCGAGAGATCCAGAAGACGGGAGAGTGCAACGATGCCGCTACAGTCAAGGAGCTGTCGAAGAGGAAGCTCATTGTCCCAAGGTGAGTTTCGGCGATCCGATGTGACAGCGACACTTGCTGTCTACTTGGGCGCCACGACTGACGGCAGAAAACACATTCATTACTCTATCAAAAAGGGCGCGCATTTCGCGACCGAGGTGAAGCAGCTTGAGACGGACCTGACGGCGGATATGATCGCTTCGTGAGTTTGGCTCTTCTGATCCCTTTTCATCCTGCTTTCGTATAATCGACCAGCTCTGCCGCGGAGGTCTGCAAGGCTACACGATACGACTTTCCAGAAGACAGCGCTGATTCCCAGGGGAAACTGGAAAGCCGCCGAGTTCAAGCAGTACAACTTTGCCGCTGCCGGTCAACCGACTGAAGGAGGAGCGCTTCACCCCTTGCTGAAAGTCCGGGAAGAATTCCGACAGATTTTCTTCGACATGGGGTAAGTCAAGGTTACGTGTTCTGAACTTGTCTCATGAAGCCGGAGACAATGGAGCCAGAGATCACCCCGCTGACACCAGTTTCACCGAGATGCCAACGAACCGTTTCGTTGAGAGCGCGTTCTGGAACTTCGACGCCATGTTCGTCCCGCAACAGCACCCGGCGCGAGAGATGCAAGATACCTTCTACGTCAAGAGTAAGTCCCCAACTCCCAATCCGATACCGTCGCAAGCATGTGCTGATTTCAGGTCCGGCAAAATCATTACGCCCCGATGAAGAGTACTATGAGCGAGTCAAGAAGACGCACGAGGTTGGAGGCTTTGGCTCGATAGGATACCGCGCGCCGTTTTCAAGAGAAGAGAGCGAGAAGCTGCTCTTGCGAACACATACAACGGCCGTCTCGACGGATATGCTGTATCAGATTGCGAACCAGCCGGGAGGTTTCAAGCCGGCGAAGATGTACTCGATAGACCGGGTCTTCCGGTAAGTGCTAGCTCTTTCCTCTTTCGGCGTCTCGAGTTGGCCAAGCCTGCAGCCGCTACTTGGCCTGAACCTGTTGATGCAACACCAAAAACCCCCGCTGAGGACAGGAACGAAACGGCCGACGCAACGCATCTCGCCGAGTTCCACCAGGTCGAAGGTGTCGTTGCCGACTACAACATCACGCTTGGCGATTTGATCGGTGAGTTGTGCTGCACTCCAGCCGCGACTTGTCTAATGCCAGGCTTCATGAAAGCTTTCTACGAAAAGACAGGCAACCACAAGCTCCGTTTCAAGCCAGCCTACAACCCTTACACAGAACCGAGTATGGAGGTGTTCTCATGGCACGAGGGTCTGCAGAAATGGATCGAAATCGCCAATGTGGGTATTTCAGGGTACGAAAGACTTCAGCTGATGACCCCAGTCCGGAGTGTTCCGACCGGAGATGCTGGAACCGATGGGTCTGCCGAAGGGGGTCCGAGTGCTCGGATGGGGTATGTCGCTGGAACGACCGACGATGATCAAGTGAGTGTGAGGCCGTGCGTGGGCATTAATCGCGTGGGGAGTGGAGGTTGGAGATTGGAGAGTGGACGCGGTGGGATGGAGTCGGAGCGCGTGGGAAGGGGCTTGCGCGACGCTGGAAAGCAAAGACCCCGCGCGCCGGGTCGAAACTGGCAAGCTGGAGAAACCCGCTGATATCAGGTACAAGATCCAAGATATCCGAACGCTCGTCGGGCACAAGACCGACTTGTCCCAGGTCAAGGTCCGACCGGCAGTCCGGCTGGAGAAGGGCGACGATTAGGCTGGGGCACGAGCGGGGAGGTGGTAGAGGTGGTGGAGGTGATGAGCAGGGAGGTGGCTCGTGGGGATCGGGCGAAGGGAGGATTCCTAACATTCGTCCGGGCCCGGACGGCGCGTACATATGCATATGCATCGAGGTGCTGCATGAGGCGCATAGAACGAGGCACTGCATACGAGACGTATCGAACGAGACGTCCTCGCGGGCCCACTCACAGTCCCAAGATCCAGCTGTTTCTAGATGAAGGAGACCAGTCTATCATTGATCGCAAGCTGTTGCATCAGCCCAGATCGACATCCACGCTCGGGCGATCGGGCCATGGCGACGCTACCGATATACAAGATTGACTGACCGGCGCATCACTGAGATCCTTCCCCATCATCAGCAACATGGAAATCCAAGCCTGCTTCGCTGGCCGACCCCGGGACCACGCCGTGCAGTGACCAATCTAATATGCATAGTATCGAAACAAGAACAATTATCCAAAATGCTTTAATGAAAACCTCAAACTGCTTTCTAGACTCAAATCGCGTCTAACCCCGAAGCAATAACCTCTTCCTCCCCTCCTTCGCTTCCTTCGGCCCCGCCCATCTACTCCTTGCCCTGGTTGATTCTGTGCATCTCCTCCAAGACGTCGAGGATCGTGCTCGCGCTCCAAGCCTGAGTGTTGCAAGAATCGTAGCAGTACGCTCCGTCTTTCATCAGCTTCTATTCGCAATCCACGACAACCCGACTCACTCTCATTCGTCAGCTCCGGGAGACCGCGCCATGCGTCCTGCTCGATATGTCTGGCGTGCGCGAGCAAGACATTCGATATGTAGTGCATCGTGATCTCGGGGTCCTGGGGTTAGTTGGGGGCTCATCGTCTCGTCTGCAGCGGGGCAAACTCACCTTTTTCCCCTCACCGGCAATCCGGTCAAACTTGAGCCACGCCATCAAGAACCAACCGATCGGGAAACCCCACTCGGGTCCTTGGTGGTACTGCCGTCAGCTTGCGTCGGGCACACGACCCATTAAACTCACGTTCCAACCCTTCGCGATGCTCTTGTCCGAGCTGTCGTTCGAGTTGTCGTAGTTACCCCTGTACTGGCTGTCCATCGGGTCGAGCGTCTTCATGCCCAACGGCGCTTTGATGCTCGCCTCGGCAATCTTCAACGCGCCCATGGCGTGCTCCGGGTCGAACAGCTCGGGCGCGACAATCATGGCGAGAGGGAAGTTGCATCGCAATTGGTAGTCGGACCATTCACGGTCTTTCGGCGTTCCGTACACGTCTTTGTAGATTCCTCGTCGGTTGACCATTTTGGGGTTGACATCGTATTTCGAGTCTTGCGTCGGGTCGGCGGGGACGTAGTATGACTTTTCGAATGACTTCTGCAAAAGATCGGACCATTGCTTGTAGGTGACAGTGGTCTTCTTGTCCTGGATGATCGCCTCGACTCCCTTGAATGGGAACTTGCCTTCGCCGGACAACTTGTCCAACCAGGTCAAAGTCGACTTGAGCAGACCGGTGATCTCGACTGGTGCTCCGTCACGCGGCGTGGCGGGGAGACCCTTGTTTCCGGCCTTGTCAGACGATCCGTTCTTGTCCATCCAGGTGCTGATCGTTAGCCTAGCAACGATAACCTCCACCTCAACTTACCCGCAGTTGTACCTGTTTCCACCAAAGATGATTCCAGACTCCCAGTCGACCCAGATCTTCTGGTTGAATCCCTCGTCGTGCATGTCCATGTCGAGGTTCGGTCCGGCCTGTCATTAGCTGACGGAACTAGCGCAACAAAGTCTCGCAACTCACGTTGTACTCCCTGAACTCGATACCGCTAGCGTGTCGCTGCAAGATCTCTTGAACAAGCTCGGCGACGCTGCTCTCGTACTCGTATGCCCGGGCGTGATCCCATTCGACCCAAGTGTCGTCGGCCGGGAACCTTCGCTTGACTTTGTCGTTCAAGATGGAGAGACCGTTGGGGCACATCTTGGAGTAGTCCTGAATGTTCTGGATGAACCACCCTGACAGTTTTAGCTTTCATCTCATTTACCATCTCGACATCAAACCAAACTCACAAGGTCCGTCACGACAGTTGTATCGCGGGTTCCGGGTGGAGTCGAGCAGGTTGGGAATCAAACCGTGCTTCAAGGTGGACCCAAACGCGAGGATGTGGTCTCGAGCCGCGGGGAAGTTTCCGGTGGTCAAGAAAAGACCTCGGAGCGAGATGAACTGAATGTCAGGCATGTCCCCCGGATCGCCCTCCAACTTACGACATCACGGCCCCAGCATCGTGCCCAGCCGGCGGTGAAATGTGGCAGACCGGCAGCCAAACTGGCAACCGGCTTGGCGGGGTTGATGCTCGCACTCTTGACTAGACCGTACATCTGAACAGAGCACATGGCGAGGTCCTGAACCAGGGAGTGGCCGGTGGAAACGAACTCTGAGCATTGCTCGACGACAGCTTTACGGGCAGCCTTGTACGCTGTGTAAATGACGAGAGCAAAGTATTTCGGTCGCATGAAGGACGGGCATGACGACTTGATCAAGTCGAAGCGCTCCTTCAGCCATTGAGCGGGC
>Ga0308160_10005882_pt1 | contig 12660 bp, 16 predicted proteins | sample PhyFR1_FD_201036 | JGI IMG/M metagenome (GOLD analysis project Ga0308160, IMG submission 201036) | Phyllosphere microbial communities from UC Gill Tract Community Farm, Albany, California, United States - DLSLF.R1 | ecosystem: Host-associated > Plants > Phyllosphere > Unclassified | place: USA... | reverse complement strand
GTTGACGGTGGATACCCCCTACACTTGTCTTCCCGTGGAGCGATGTGCGAAGCAAATGAACCACTCAAAAGTCGGCTTTCCGTAGGTCTTCGGCCTGTTCGAGGAAGATACTGAAAGGTAAAGTATATATCTTGTTACTAATGCCTTCCTGCTTGCCTGTGGAGCATGAAATAGATTTGTCAGATGCGCAGTCAATTCTAATTCATAAATACGAAGTCATATTTCTCGTTTCTTCACACTTCTCCAAGTATCAATTTATTCGCTGTGAGTCGTTCGTAAAGTGAGCTGTCGGGCATGAGCTGACAGGCTTAGTAGAAAATCCCCAACAACATCATGCCGGACTCAGAAATCACCCCTGATGGTCCATCGGGCTCTACTCGGGCTACTCAGGCTACCTCTACTCAAGAGCCTTCTTGCGAGAGACCATCTTCCACAGGTACCCAGGAGGCAAAGACTTACAACCCCGGAAGTGGTACTATCAGTCGAGAACTATTCGCAGACGCAGGATACACCGGCCCTCTGCCGAGACGCTGCGATGCAGATGTATGCTAAAAGTGAAGATCCGTTGACCGTGTTCAGCGGTCTCGACCCGAGCGCCACCGGCTACCACAAAGACTGTATCGCAGAGCAAGAGAGACTCAAAGACCACGCCCTATCATGGTCCGTTTCACGACTGTCCAAATTGAGGAAGGCTTGGACGAGCGGTAGAATCCTAGTCCTTGATACGATGTAAGCTAAGGAGAGCGGAAGTCCCTGCGAAAGCCAGGTATTGAAGATCAAAGGTCGAGTAGTCATGCATACATATATGCGAATGAGTTCCTGAAGGCCGGGCGCGATCTAGTCCTTGATCTTGTTGTAAAGCACCGAAGCATTATACCCGGCGACCACCGTCTCCTCACACTTGACATTCCTCTTGATCAATTTGCCATTCAGATCGTAAGCGTTAGCCTGACCCTGATGTAATTGAAGACGTGAATGAGGCATTGGCGACAACTGCCTGTCAGTACCTGCCAAGAAGGGGATGACATACAGTTCCAGAGCTCAATCCTGCTTCAGCGGCTACTGCCCCTGTTGGGTCTACTAGGCGCTGGACGAGTGGTGGGAGGTGTTGTGGGACTGCTAGACTTGATCTCTTTCCGTTGCCTAGTTGATAGTCGACTGATCTCATCAGCTACCTGCTTTGCGGGAAATGGAGTAACTCACCATTTCCACCCCATACCATGACATCCTTTCCGTATAGACCTTGATTCAATCCCTTCTCATCTGCTTCTTTCGCCGAGTCGAGGACTGCATAGACGTGTGTACTGGGTGAGGGGGATACTGATAGATTGGAGATACCGAGGGGCAGGAAGGCATTCGCTTTTTCGGAATCTGGATGTCAGCTACGGAAATTTACCAGATTTCTCAGCTTACATTCCTGGAGACCACTGACGCTATACACATTAGCGTTTGACCTGGAAGTGAAAGTTGAACTCACGTCTTAACCCTGGATGGTGTACCGTTTGCAGAACTCCATAATCCATTACCTAGCGATCCGGTGATTCCACTTCCACAGGCGAGGAGATCGATGAAAGATCCCTCCTTACCAGAAGCCGATCTCTCTACCGTGAAAAAGGTAGTGGTTCCTCCAGCCTTAATGTCGGTACAATTCAGAGTCGTTCCTCCTGGATATCCCTTTGCCAATACAATCTCCACCGGGACTTGCACAATCTCGACTGCAGCATGTGACCCTAATCCAATCTGACCAACTTCATTTGCTCCGAATCCAAGTACCCTTCCGTTGGACGTGCGGACGAATGATGACTTATCGGAAGTAGCGACCTGAGCAATTTGAATACCGGTAAGAGATGGAATCTCGGTCAACTCGGGTGCGAAGCGTGGGTCCGATTCAGCTGGAATGTCCCGTGGCAGAGGTGTGAATTCTTGTCGAGTACCCAATTGTCGATGAGTATTGGCGAGGGGGGAGAGGGGTAATGAAAACGATCGACCAGTTGAAGTTACGGCCAACAAGTGATTTGTGCCGACGGATACATTGGTCCACTTTTCACCTCGCTTCAAACCTCCTTGAGCTTTAAGCTCGTAGTAGTCTACGCCGGGGTTTGTGCCGAAGATGTAGGACCACCAGGATTGCTCGTCCCTGTCGTTCCGCTTGGCTTGGAGTGCTTTGGATGCGGAGACGGCGTATAGTTTTCCATCACGACTTAAGGCGATAAGTTTCGCAGGACCAGGGGCTAGCTCCTTGAGCTTCTGCGCATCATCAGCTCCGGCTTGAACACTCAGACGATCATGAACTCACCTTGCCCTTCAAGGACCGACCCAACTGCCCCGATGGGTCATATCCAGTACCCCACATCCAGCAATCTCCCCTAGCATCTATACAAGCCCCATACCTTTCGGCAACCACAAGATCCCGCAATGGTGTAGCACCTATAAAGGTCAATGGCGCCGGTTTCTTGACAATTCCATTCGGATCGGCGGATAGGGTGAGATTTCGATTATTCCCCCATCCGAGTGGTGTATACGGAGATACTGTTGATGGGAGGGCGAATTTGGATTTGGACTTGGATATCGAAGCTACCGTTTCTTGGGTGAGGTCTTCGGCTAGGAGGGGGTTTTGCCATGTTGTGTATACTGCGTATATCGAGACCGAGAGAGCTGTTGCTGTAGCTACGGGAATAGTGCGAGCTCGAATCGTTCGAGCCGAGGACGAAGCGAAGGACATCTTTACTTATACCACGAGTTCCAATTTCTTCTGCCTGTTAAATATATGTCTGCTATGGTGTTGGTATAGCTATATGCAGTTGAATCTGAATATATGCTATATCAGCGTAATCTCGATCCTCACCGGCTATTAATCGGGAGACCCCACAATCATATCTTGACGATCGGATAAATTCAATTAAATACTATAAAATAATACATTAGATGAACCAACCAGGATACGATCATTAGGCCATTCACCACATATATCTTATATCCAACACCATGTCTCTAGCACGCACATTCTTAGGTACCTCCAGGCAGGCAACAAGCTTCGCCGCTAGGCGGACATTCACGTCTTCAAGCTCGCGCAGATCGGAATCATTGTTTGTCGTATGTTTGAAGACATCGAACTGTAAACGGGGACTGACATTATAGCACCGTGATACCGATTACAACAACCCATCTGTTCGTTTACCCCATCGATACCACTGCAGGGCACTGATATCTAGATCCCATTCGAATTCGATGCCGAGAACATGAAGCGATGTGAGGAGATTATCGCCCGTTACCCACCCCAATACAAAAAGGCCGCAGTCATGCCTATTCTCGATATCGGACAGAGGCAGAACAAGGGATGGACCAGTATCAGCGTCATGAACGCCGTAGCCAAATTACTAGATATGCCCAAGATGAGGGTCTACGAGGTCAGCTACCAGCTCCAGACCACACTTCGCAGCGAGCTAATGATCAGGTTGCAACTTTCTATACCATGTACAACCGAGAACCCGTCGCTCCCAACTTCTTGCAATTGTGCACCACCACCCCATGTCAGCTTGGTGGATGTGGATCCAACGCTATCTTGGATACCATCACCAAGAAGTTGGGTATCAACTCTGGAGAATCGACAAAGGATGGAAAGTTCACATTATTGGAGGTTGAATGTTTGGGAGCCTGCTCCAATGCTCCTAGTAAGCTGCTGGTCGTCATTCGGTGACCTCTTAGCTGACAAAGCAGTGATGCAGATTGGAGATGACTACTACGAGGACTTGACACCAGAGACAACAGTCAAGATCCTTGATGCGCTAGCAAACGGTGAGAGGCCTAAGCCAGGACCTCAATCTGGTCGATACACCTCCGAGAACTCTGCTGGTCTGACTGCGTAAGTATATCCCCGTATCTGACAAGATCGACGCTGACTTGCAGATTGACATCAAAGCCTTACGGACCTGGAGAGCACTGCGTTTCCGAGTTTGCATAGATACAAGCTTTATGCATCGATACCCACAGCAAACTATGTCCAGCTTAGAGCTGTGTCTTGTCAAACACGAATTACAAATGCCTTATACAATATCATCATGCTATGCTAATTATCATACCTCTAGATCATCGCCCAGCGTCACTGTCCTCTCGCCGAATATCGGTATACAGGGGTGGTAGATCAACCACCTCCTCCTGCTCCGGCACCCGCCATCGGCCGGCATCCTCATGCCTCCTGAATGTCCGCTGTCTCTCGCGATCATGGCTAGTCCTTACTCTATCTCTCGTTGGCGGTGTTTCGTCAATGCTCGTCCCAGCTGGGAGTGTCGGGATTTCAGATGCGTTCGCCGGATTCGTTATGCGTAATGTCTCTGTTTCCGGGGATGCGCGTTTGGGCGGTAAAGGTCCAGCCTGTCGGGAGGATTCCCCAGCAGCCGCTCCCAGACCAGCCAATCCCGCTGACGAAGAATGTGTACTTTCGTCAGGCGTACCCTCCGGCTCTCCATCTACAGGAGCTAGATCGTAGCTGTCCGCCCTGAATGGATCGACAGTTCCTTCATCTCCTCCTCTCTGTTCTTCATGCCTCGATCCAAGGTCCACTTCGTATCCACCATCTACCCTTCTCTCTTTATCTGCCACCGCCCGTCTCTGCCTCTTTCGGCGAAGTAGGAAGAATAAGATTAGTCCAAGTAAGACCAAGAAAGCCAGAACGCCAATGACGATTCCCGCGATACCGCCCCCGCTGATTTTCGATGAGGAGTCATCTGGAGGATTTGTGGAGCTTGCCAATGTGTTGGTCGCTAGGCCTACTGGCCATGTTCCCGTTGGCTGGGGTTCTTGGAGAATACAATCTGATCGAGTGGAGTTGGCGACTTCGTATATCCCCGCTACTCCTCCTGTACCATATCCCCTTGCCGAGCTGGAATCAGCCCAGTTTCGCTAAGCAGCGAAGATGAACTCACTTCATCATGATAGTAAATCTAGTCCCAGCAGTCATGTTAACTTGCCAATCCCCATCATAACCCCCATCATTCAATGGTACTTCATAAGGATAAAAAGCCTGATCAAGTGGGATCACACTCATATTATACGGTCCATCCTGACTCCCTCCATTCCAAGTAATATCGAATCCTTTTAAACATTCCCTAGCCCTTCCAGCTGGAGAGAAGGAGAATTGAGAGGAAGTGGCATTTGCCGATATAGTGTTCAAGCAGGATGTTTCGGGGGATGAGCCTACTACTTGGATTTCGGATGAGCCGCCATATCCGAAACCTCGGCCGTCGGACATGAACATTGTGTAGTATGCTCCTTGCTGCAACTGGAGCTCGATCTGGGATCAGTATGTGTTTGCTAAGAGTAGAGAAGAGGACTGACTGTATATCGCCCAAGACCATCTGAGTACGCATCATCAGGGATCTCATAAACGAATGGGCGGCTGAAAATGGGACTACGCATCAGCTCTTACCAGTACAGGGGACATACATGATATAAGCAGTAAAAGGAGGAGTAGCATTCGCCCACGTCAGATCAATGATCTACCCTCAGCTCCGTCCGAGTGAATAGCAAATGTCTCACCTGACATTGAGTAGTCTCTGTAGGCCAATAGAAGAAGAACTTCTGCTCGGCCTGTTGTCCAACCACTACCAATCCGCATAAGACACTAGCAAAGAGCAGCCCCGCCCACATCCTCTTTCGTCCAAAGCAGGACTATGCGAATCGACGGATCAGTTTTAGTGGTCGAAAGCTTCAGTGACTGAATGGTATACGTAAAGATGGTCGTTGCGGATGATTCGATGATTTAGTTTTGAATCCAGAAAAGCGCTGCAGTGGGATCTCCGATGATCTCACAGTACCCTGATTACAAGATCGACAATAGCCACGATTATCCTTGAATAAGTACAGTGAATTGATGACTGCCAAATACGTCCGAGCCAATACATGTATTTCAGCGGGGGGCCTTGGCTAGGCATGTGCCAAATGAAGCTAGTTCATTAAGCAGCTTGGCTTTAGGCGGGATATCTCCATGTTCCAAGTCGGATTTCCGGGTAAAGCGGTACCAAGACAATCAGGGACGGACCGAGTTCCGGGAGGTATGACGAGAGATCTCTGGCGTGGTTAGCAATTAGTCGTCATGTGGGTTGTGGTCGTCAGCCATCATATACATCAACTTGCATACTCATAATATACCCTAGAGCGAGACGATACGAGACCATAATCATACACATCATTAACCAGATCTATACCAATCCAAATACCACATAATCCTATTGCGCAGTCCTGGGACTTTCAGGTGCACCGTCCCTTCGTTGTGGGACATCATGGTACATGGGCGGAAGATCGATCATTCCACCCTGGGGAGCAGGCTCAGCCTCGGCATCTCGATGAATGTTGAAAACCGGTTCAGAAGTGATTGGTGAAGTGTTGCCATTATGGCCCTGTGTACCGGCATGTGAATGTTCAGGCATATCGGTCTTAGTATCGTTCGTACCGGATTCTGACAAAGACTGCATGGGAGGGCCAGGCAGAGGTCGACCAGAAGATGATGAACCTGAGACTGAGCCGGGTCCGGGAGAATGTGGGGCGAGACCACCAGGAGGACCTTGGTAGGATTGTTGGGATGGTTGATAAGACTGCCTGGCGAGGTTGGTTTTGGATGGAAGAGGACCTGCTTGGCCAGTAGGGGGGAAGTAGGGGTTGGTCTGATTTTGAGGAATTTGAGAGGCCATACTGTATCGGTTGGAGGCTTCATTACCGGTAGGTGACATTTGACTATCGCTATACGCCATTGAGTTTCTCGATTGATGTTGTTGACCACCCACCGCAGCGGCACCAATTACTCCATGGGCGTCGTGGCCAGTACTGGACGGTGCAAGGCTTGAACCATAAGGCATTTGAGGGGCCTGGGAGAGTCCGGTCATCTCAGGCGAGGGGTATGGTTCGACTTTCGGCTCAACTGCCGACATGGGTGGTCGACCCATTCCACCATGACCGCCATCTTCATTAAGGTCGACAGGTCGAGCGTAAGAATTGATGACACCTTGAGTCCTCTTTCGTTTCCTCAACCAGAATAGGACACCAGCGATGATTGCTCCGAGGGCAATGACTCCTACTCCAGCTCCAATACCGGCCGTGGCACCTGTACTAAGCCCACTTTTAGAGGAATCAGTGACGACTGTAGTCACAGTAATGGGGGGAGCGATGGATCGACTACTGGATGCGATATCGGAGTAGCCATCGTAACCGCCCAAGTCCGAGAGGGTGGATGAGGCAAGTTCCGATCGAGAGGTAATGAGGGATGTAGGGAGTGCGGCAGCTGTCAATAAGCCCGTAGTTTGGACCGAACCAGGCCAGGCGGCGGTAGTATACATCGGAGCGATGATGCAGGAGTTTGAAGATCCTTCGGCAACTTGGTAAACTCCGCCGACTCCACCTCTTCCGTAGCCGTCGCCATTGCTATTCGTCAGCTACGTCACCTGAAAGAAGAGTTCTAGCTCACTTCATCATGATGGTGAATCGAGTACCGGTTGTCATGTTCACATTCCACCCCGAAGCGCCGGTAGTAGTTCCACCCCCGGTAAGTGGCTGATCCCAAGGACTAGTCGATGAATCAAGTGGGAGGACAGTGAAATTATAGGGACCAGTCCCCAATGTATCGACCCATGAAATTTGGAAATCGTCTTCGCACATTGCAGTGGATCCAGCGACGGTAAACGTGAAATCCTTGGTGACTGGGATGACGCTGTCCAGACAATTCGAGGTCGGACCACTACCACTCATCTGAATCTCGGTAGGGTTGAGTCCAGCTAAACAATTAGCGAGATGACACAAAGAAGCGTGACTCCACCTACTGAAGTACCCAGTCGAGTCCATCATGAAAACGGTATAAGGAGTACCAGCCGGGATTTGAAGTGGGATCTATCCATCAATAAAGGGTTAGGACCAGCCGGAGGTGCTGATTACGTACTTGGGCAGTGACAGACCTGGTCCCGTCGTATCGAGCAGGAGCGGTAATATCCCATTTAACAGGCTGGCCGTCAATAGGTCTGTCATCAGTGTCCATTCATCACCAGAGTAAAGGGGCATACGCCATGACCATGGTCCATGGAGGGACTCCATCAAAGATAGTAAGATTATAGGTCTACTCATCAGCGCTGGCTTCACAAGAAGAGAGAAGACCTACCACACATTGCTGTGTTAATTCGGGCCAGATAAAACTACCACTACTAAGTGCAGCGCACGTTCGTACCAGACCAAGCCCGAGAACGAGTGAAGCGCGTATAGTGAACATCCCGACGCGTTTGGTGTATTTGTAGCCAGTCTATGTGATGTAGATGTATGTAATTGAATAGGAATTGGTTGGAAGAGTGATAATGAGGTGATGTATAAGCAACAGAAAGAGGCGAGGCAAAAGTAGAAAGGGGCGGGGTAAAGAGATACACAGGTCCGAGCGTTGGTAGGGGAAGTGAAGGGGGTTCAATGATTTTAAAACACACACAGATACGGGAATAAGGTTTTTAATGCATGCAACCGCCCTTTTGGCTTCTCCCGCTATTGGAAATGGAGGTGATCCTGTCTGTCTGGCCATTTGGAGTTAATTGTCTTGCACAATGCATATAATGAGCGGTACGTTCAGCTACAAGTTCGAAAACCCGAAGCAAGTTGAATTGGAAACGCCAAGGGCATGACGAGAGATTTAAGTTACGTTGTTCAGGAACCTGAAAGAAGAATGGGATCTCGGTCATCCGGTCGACAATTGAGTTTCGGTTCCGCATTTCGGGTCGAGGCAGTAAGTTGTACATCCAAATATAACTCATAGATAGAGGTGAACGTTGAATCAATGCATCAGATATGAACGCCCTACTCACTCTTCCTTCCCTACTTATCAACACTACTTCCCTATTCATCAATCACTTTCCAATAAGCTATCATGTTCAAATTAGCTACCCTTCTCTCGATACTCCTCATAGCTGTTAGCGCTCAATCACCATCGACCCCGTCACCTTCACTCAATGTGAGACGGCCAACATCAGTTGGTCGGGAGGTACTGGTAAGTCTTTGAACTTACACTCCGGCTCAGCTAATGGACAGCTCCCTACTACGTATACATCTACCCCGACTGGAAGGATCCCGCAGCACAAGAGCTTTCCTACTAGTAAGTCCCTCAACTCCACCAATACTACCATATTGATCTATTCCAGCGCAAGACTAGCTCCCATCGATAACGCATCTACTACCTGGCTCGTCACTCTCTTTGCTGGTGAAGAACTAAGGGTGAATGTGAGGGGTAGTGATGACATCTTGATCGTCGAGGACTTTACTCCAGCCGTCACTATTGGTCGGTCTTGTTCCTGTCACCCAACGTGCTGTACTGATAGTTAGGCCCTGGAATCAGTGCTGCTTGTGTCGATCCCGGAATGCCCGGCTTTTCCGATAGCTCCCTTCTTAATGACGGACCTACATCTACCGGTGGCTCATCTTCGTAAGATCCTTGAAGTTCCACAAGTCTCGCTGACTGTCATAGCCAGTCGTCTAGAATTGGCTCAACCACGTCAATGGTCATGACCAGGGGACCTGTCTCCATCTCACCCTCAAGTACCTCGTCTTCCACTTCAAGGAGCTCCAGTACTACCAATTCGGAATTTGCAGGAATTTCTCTTACCTGGGATCAGTTGTGGATCAGCTTGATCAGTTCGACCGGGGTTGTCATTGCATTTGTCATGATATAGATCACGCTTAAGTATGGATAGTCGTATGTATACATTGGTTCAGGTCGATATAGTGTTACTGAAAGCCGATCGGAACGGGAAGGAGGGTCGGGGCATATGCTCGATCTGTAAACTCGGGCATACGGCAAGGAAAGGTCCTTTCATCTCCTTGAAACTTTGAGTGGACTCGTGCTCCAGATTTCCGCAGACCCGATATTGCGGGACTTCCCATCATTTTCATCATTTTCTACAGTCATTACCACTACACACCCTCGGTATCGCAATGTTATTCGTTGTCCTACTCCAGGTGTTTGTCATCACTGCGGCCTTGGCGCAGATCAGTATTTCTACACCACCTTCCCTCGCTCAATGCCAAGCTTGGACAATCACTTGGACTGGCGGTACTGGTAAGTCCACTTCTGCGTAGCTCAGTTAATATCAGCCCCGTACTTCGTATACATCTACCCCGAATCGTATCTGGATGAATCGTCGTTCCTGTATGTTCTTCGCCCCGCGTTGCTGATGGGTAGTGAGCGACTAGGCCCGACTGATCAGGAACAAATTGAGTACTCGGTTCAGGTCACCGCTGGAAGAAAGATCAGGTCCAATGTCAGAGATAGTGTGAATCCAGGATACGAGGGAACAGCGTTTACGGATGTGATCACCATCAGTGAGTCACTAACTTGCCAAGACGAAGCTGATATTGCAGCGTCAGGAGGCGATAATTCCTGTTTTCAAGGTGGTATTGTTGGTACCTCTGCTATCCCTCTGTAAGCGTTCCTCGCTTAAACTAGCTAACATCAGACCTTCGGCTACTATCAGTGGCTCCGGGAACACCGACGCGCCACCCCCATTCTTTGGCACTTCGACACCTTCTTCATCAAGTGGCGTTCTGCCTTCCCCCTTGGCCGAGGCCAGTGCCGCCCTTTCGTCCCAATTGTCTCTGGCGTCTAGTATCGCTTCTTCTACCGCTACCGCCAGGAATGGGGATGCTCCTAATTCGGGCTTTGGGATTGGAGTCTCGGTTGCCCTCGTCCTTGGCGGGATTGGAGGGATTTGGGGAGCTGTCATCTTGACAATGTGGTAGTGCTTAAGGGACTTCTGGAAGAGGAGGAGGAGACCCAGTAGAGAAGGGATATAGTAATTGCAGAAATTTATCTCCGATGAAGCATTCATGTTCATACATTCTGCTGTGTCCATTCAAACGTCCTGACCCAAGCTGTGGTGCAGATGAGAGGGACCAGGTCTCGGGCATCCGGCATGGGCATGTCCTTTGATCCCCTTGAAACAGTTTACATGAGGTCGCAAGGCACCTGGACTTCTTCCTCCACAACATCCCAAGACTCTCCTGCCTCTCACATCATCTTTCCGACTCTCGAACAATGATGCTTTCAATCCTCCTGTCGCTCTACTTCGCCACCGCGGCCTTAGCACAGATCACCATCGATGAGCTCACCATCGATACCCCTACCTCTGTGATACAATGCGAAACCACAACTCTGACTTGGACCGGTGGCAATGGTACGTGGATTGTATATTTCGACACAACTGAAGATCAGGCCCGTACTATGTATGCATCTATCCCGATCTCTACCTTGATGAGACATCTTTCTAGTACGCCATTTAGTCATTAGAAATGCTGACATGTAGTCAGAGGCTCGGACCGGTTGATGCAGCCACTATCGCCTATAGTGTCAACGTCCTCGCTGGAAAGAAAATCAGGTTCAACGTCAGAGATAGTGTCAATCCAGGTTTTGAAGGATCGGCATTTACCGACGCCCTCGATATTGGTGAGTTCCTCGCAACTGGACTATTGGGGGACAAGTCTAATGTCTCAGGCGCTGGGACCGACGACGCATGCCTTGCTACTGGGCCGATTGGAACCGGAGGCATTCCACCGTACGTCTATCACCTCTTGGACGTTAGCTGACCGACAGGATGCCAAGCAATACCGGAGTCCCGAGCGGATTTGGTAATTTCTCAGCACCTTCCATTGCCCCTTTTCCCGGCACCGGCATCGCGACCTTCACCACCTTCACTTCGTCTGGGGATGTCAGCATCACCTCTACTCCGGCGTCGTCAGTATCCGCTTCAAAAAGTATCGTCACCGCGACCTCGACCGGGCCTAGGAATGGGGGTGAACCTGCTAATGGAGATACTCCTAATTCAGGTTCCACGAATGGAGGTCCTTCCATGTTCGTATTGGGTGGTATGATCGGATTTGTATGGGTCTGTCTTTCGATTCAATCAATTTGGTAGGTATAACGAGAGTAATCTTTTGTCAAATTGGAAAGACCGAGGCCGGCAGGTACGGCGTAGTGGTAGTGTGGTAATCAAGATGCAATATCCATACGTACCAAAAATACATTACTCACTCCAACTACTTCCCCAATCCCAGCTAAGAGTTAGGTGTAAACCTGCCAATCGTATTTGATACCTTTGCCCCAAAAGTCATTCGGGCAATCAATTACCTGCCCACCTCCTAATCCCTTTACATCACTTACTCCCGAGGTGGCAGTAAATGCTTTCCAGCGCTTATCACCTGTGTTGGGGTCTAGGGTTTTGATGAACGATATCCAGGCTGATGTGACTTCTCGCGTCTATTATAGAGGTGACCTGGTTTTGTAGGACTGAAGTGACGTACCAAGTCATTCGGGCCTGCGCCAAAAGCGGGTAGGATATCATCCTGATCATCAGCCATGCCCAAATTGTTGATCGAAACGACAAACCTCATGACAGACTCTTCCATTCTGCGAACAGTATCCTCCTCCCTGATTACTAGCATAAGTCCTTCCCTTAGTCCATTCCCCTACCCAAACCTTCCCCCCACCCCTAGCCCACTCCCTACCAACCTGCCTGGCCGGACACCTCCAAATCCCATCCGTAACGATCTTCTCCAAAGTCTCGCGAAATGAATCGCCCCCACTTCCTAGGTGGTATTTCCCAGAAACCACTAGAGCTGCTGCCCTCTCTTCACCCATTAGGAAAGAGAGGG
>Ga0308160_10005881_pt1 | contig 12660 bp, 9 predicted proteins | sample PhyFR1_FD_201036 | JGI IMG/M metagenome (GOLD analysis project Ga0308160, IMG submission 201036) | Phyllosphere microbial communities from UC Gill Tract Community Farm, Albany, California, United States - DLSLF.R1 | ecosystem: Host-associated > Plants > Phyllosphere > Unclassified | place: USA... | reverse complement strand
GGCGCTCGGCGAAGCTCTTGTACTGGTCCTCGTCGGCCGTGATCAGCTCGCGCTGATAGCTCAGGCCCACCAGCTGCTGGGTATAGACGTAGCTGTCCACCCAGGCACTGCGGATCATGGAGCTGAACACCACGCCCGGCACACTGTCGGTGCGCACCTTGGTTTCGTTGGTCTCGATGGTCTGCAGACGTGAATAGGACACCACGACCATCAACAGCATGATTGCGATGACAACGGCGAAACTCGCCAGGATGCGGTGGCGCAAGGACCAGTTCTTCACAGTCAACCCTCGAAAATTCCTACAGCACAAACGAAAAATCGCCTGAGTATAGCCCTACCTCAGGCGATTTCGTGCTGTTGCTCAACTTTCGTTCATCAGCGAGGGTAATGCCAGTTGCTACGTGATCAACGCATGACTATTGCCGACCGACGTCGTGATCGGCAGATGAACGGTGACGCCCTCCGTTCAACCCGTCTATTCACCTCACGCGACCTCGGCTTCGGCCTGACGAACCTGCTTTTCCAGTTCCAGCTTCAGCGCAGGGTCAAGAGACAGCTGCTTGGCCAGTTCGTCCAGGTAGGCTCGCTCCATGAAGTGCTCCTGATCCACCATCATGACGCTGGCGATGTACATCTCGGCGGCAATCTCCGGGGTCTTGGCAGCGCGCGCTACGTCCACCGGATCCAGCGGCTTGTTCAATTCGGCGTGTAGCCACTGCTGCAGCTCGTTGTCCGAATCCAGGCGGGTGAACTCGCCTTCGATCAGTTCACGCTCGCGGTCGTCCACATGGCCGTCGGACTTGGCTGCCGCGACCAGCGCCTTGAGGATGGCCTGGCTGTGCTCCTCGACCTGCTGGGGTGGCACCCGGTCGACCGTCTGCGGCTCGCCACGTGGCGCGCTCTGCTGCTGGGCCTGCCAGTTGCCATAGGCCTTGTAGGCAATGACGCCCAACGCTGCCAGGCCACCATAGGCCAACGCCTTGCCGCCGTACTTGCGTGCGCTCTTGTTGCCGAGCAGCAGGCCCATGGCGCCACCGGTCAGCGCGCCCTTGCCGCCGGACAACAGGCCACCCAACGCGCCGCCCGCGCCGCCTTTACCAGAAAGCAGACCGCCGAGCGCACCGGCGACACCACTGGCACCACCACCGGCGCCACCCAAGGGTGAAGAGCCACCGCCGCTTTTGTTCTTCAGCAGCTCCTGGCCGGATTTGAACAACTGGTCGAGCAAGCCACGCGTGTTCATTTTTCGGTCTCGTCAATGGGAGAAACGTTTGACGAGAGTAAGGGCATTCCGTTGCTTGGCTCGAATGGTGATTTGCTTCGGGATGTTGCACAAATGATCGACCACAACGGTCAATCGAGGGGCCGACGGGGACATATCCGGAAAACTTTTTTACAGGAGTTTGCGAACACATCGGTCATTCCGGTATCTGTGTACAGTTCGCTGCGTTTGGACAAGGCAGGCCCAAACCTTCCCATTTGAGCCTCGCAGGTCGCTTGGAGCGACCGAGGTTGATTCAGAACAGGTTAGCTATGCACCGCAGACACCTTCTGAAAGCGTCGATGGCCCTCGCGGCCTATACCGGACTGTCCGGCACCGGGCTGTTCGCCGCCCAGGCCCTGGCGGCCACCGCCGATGGCGAAGCCGAGCCGTTCAGCTTCGACATGCTCAAGGCCCAGGCCAAGAGCCTGGCCGCACAGGCCTATGTCAGCAACAAGCAGACCCTGCCCCCGACCCTGGCAAACATGACGCCACAGCAATTCAATGCGATTGGCTACGACGCCAACCATTCGTTGTGGAACGACCTCAAGGGGCAGCTGGACGTGCAGTTCTTCCACGTCGGCATGGGCTTCCGCACCCCGGTGCGCATGTACAGCGTCGATGCCGAGCGCAAGCAGGCGCGCGAAGTGCATTTCCATCCGCCGTTGTTCAACTACCAGAACACCACGGTCGACACTTCGCAGCTCAAGGGCGACCTGGGCTTCGCCGGCTTCAAGCTGTTCAAGGCGCCTAACCTCGAACGCCACGACGTGGTCTCCTTCCTCGGCGCCAGCTACTTCCGCGCCGTCGATGCCACCGGCCAGTACGGTCTGTCCGCGCGCGGCCTGGCGATCGATACCTATGCCAAGAAGCAGGAAGAGTTTCCCGACTTCACCAAATTCTGGTTCGAAACGCCTAGCAAAGACAGCACCCGCTTCGTGGTCTACGCCCTGCTCGACTCACCGAGTGCCACCGGCGCCTATCGCTTCGACATAGATTGCCAGGCAGAGCGCGTGGTCATGGACATCGATGCGCACATCAACGCGCGTCAAGACATCGAGCAACTGGGTGTGGCACCGATGACCAGCATGTTCAGCTGCGGCAACCACGAGCGGCGCATGTGCGACACCATTCATCCACAGATCCACGATTCGGATCGCCTGGCCATGTGGCGCGGCAATGGCGAATGGATCTGCCGACCGCTGAACAACCCGGACCGTGTGCGTTTCAACGCCTTCGCCGATGTCGATCCAAAAGGCTTCGGCCTGATCCAGACCGACCACAACTTCAGCAACTATCAGGATACGGTCGATTGGTACCACAAGCGGCCGAGCCTGTGGGTCGAGCCGACCACCGCCTGGGGCGAAGGCGCCATCGATCTGGTGGAGCTGCCGACCACCGGCGAAACCATGGACAACATCGTCGCCTTCTGGACACCCAAGAACCCGGTCAAGGCCGGCAACTCCCTGAATTTCGGCTACAAGCTGTACTGGAGCGCCCTGGCACCGGTCGGCACGCCCCTTGCGCGTGTCGCGGCAACGCGCTCCGGGATGGGTGGTTTCACCGAAGGCTGGGCGCCGGGCGAGCATTACCCCAACGTCTGGGCACGACGGTTCGCCGTGGACTTCACCGGTGGCGGGCTGGAGTCGCTGAAAACACCAATCGAACCCATCATTACGGCCTCGGGCGGCAAGGTGCAGGACATCCAGGTATTGGAGTTGCCGGACATCAAGGGCTTCCGCGTGCTGTTCGACTGGTACCCCACCAGCGACAGCGTCGATCCGGTGGACATGCGCCTGTTCATCAAGACACAAGGGCGCACGTTGAGCGAAACCTGGCTCTACCAGTATTTCCCTCCGGCTCCGGAAAAGCGCAAGTACGTCTGATGGACTGAAGCGGCATGGCCTCTTCGCCCCATGATTCCAGGGGCGAAGAGGCCATCATTGAAACGCCCGATGACGATCAGTCGCGCAGGTCCGATTCCAGGATCGGCTGATCGCGGTGGGTGGCGCGCTGGTACTGGGCTGGCCAGGTGGCCAGGCGTCCGCCCAGGTCTTCGTCGGCGTGCAGGGGCCAGTACGGATCGCGCAGCAGTTCACGCGCAAGCAGGATGATGTCAGCCTGACCGGTGCGCAGGATGTGCTCGGCCTGAGCCGGGTCGGTGATCATGCCCACGGTGCCCGTGGCAAGATCCGCCTCCTTGCGCACCCGCTCGGCAAAGCGCGTCTGATAGCCTGGTCCGGTTGGAATCTCGGCATTGGCCGAAGTGCCACCCGACGACACGTCGACCAAGTCAACGCCCAGCGCCTTCAAGCGTTTGGCCAACTCAACGGTTTCGTCCGGGTTCCAGCCGTCTTCGACCCAGTCGGTCGCGGATACGCGGACGAACACGGGCAATTCCGCCGGCCAGACCTCGCGAATGGCTTGCGTGACCTCAAGGGTCAGACGAATTCGGTTTTCGAAGCTGCCTCCATACTGATCCTGACGCTGATTGCTGAGCGGCGACAGGAACTGGTGCAGCAGGTAACCGTGGGCCGCATGGACCTCGACCACCTTGAAGTTGGCGGTCAATGCGCGCTTAGTCGCGGCGACGAACGCCTGGACGATGTCCTTGATGGCGGCTTCGTCCAGCGCAGTGGGTGCGGTGTGCTGCGGGTCGAAGGCGATCCGCGAAGGCCCCACCGGCACCCAGCCACCTTCATTGACAGGCACGCTGCCATGCTTGCCCAACCAGGGTCGCCAGGTACTGGCCTTGCGCCCGGCATGGGCCAGCTGGATCGCCGGCACCGCACCTTGCGAGGTGATGAAGCGAGTGATGCGCTGCAGCGGTTCGATCTGCTCGTCGTTCCACAGACCGAGGTCTTCAGGTGTGATACGACCATCGGCCGTCACGGCGGTGGCTTCGGTGAAGACCAGACCGGCACCGCCGCTGGCACGACTGCCCAGGTGCACCAGATGCCAGTCGTTGGCCAGGCCATCGACGCTGGAGTACTGGCACATCGGCGATACCGCAATGCGGTTGCGCAGGGTCAGCTGGCGGAGGGTATAGGGTTCGAGCAGCATGCTCATCGGGCACCTCGGTTGGCAATTCCACGTGTGACGAGAGGCCGTCGGCCGATAGCCGTGGCGGACGTACCCATCTCGCTCTTGAAGACCAGTCGACAACCCGCCCGCGACCGTGGTTCCGCCTGTCAGCGCGGCTCGATGTGGGTAATGAGCAACTGCACCGTCTCGCGCCCGCGAAACTCGTTGAGGTCCAGCTTGTACGCCAGCTGCACCCAGCGCACCGATGGGTCGGGCCATACTTCGCGGTCGACGCCGAAGGCGATACCGTCCAGGCTGACGCTGCCGCACTCGGTCTTGAGCGTGACCTTGAGATGACGCTCGCCAACCACTCGCTGCTCCACCAGTTGAAACACGCCATGGAACATCGGCTCGGGAAAATGCTGCCCCCAGGGCCCGGCATTACGCAGGGCGCGTGCCAGCTCCAGGTGGAACTCCTCGACGCCCAAAGTGCCGTCGGACAGCAGGCGTCCGGTCAGGTCTTCCTCGCACAGCTGGCTGCGCACCTGGGCATCGAACGCCTCACAGAACGCCGGGAAGTTCTCCTGCGGCAAGGTCAATCCCGCCGCCATGGCATGCCCACCGAACTTGCTGATCAACTGCGGATGACTGGCCGCCACGGCATCCAGTGCATCGCGAATGTGAAAGCCCTGCACCGAACGCGCCGAGCCCTTGAGCAAACCGTCGCCCGCATCGGCGAAGGCAATGGTTGGCCGGTGGTAGCGCTCCTTGAGCCGCGAGGCAAGGATGCCGATCACACCCTGGTGCCACTGCGCGTCGAACAGGCACAGGCCGAACGGCATGGATTCAACCGCCAGGTCCTTGAGCTGGGCCAGGGCTTCGCGCTGCATGCCCTGCTCGATCGACTTGCGGTCCTGGTTCAACCCGTCGAGCTGCGAGGCAATCGCCTGGGCGCTGGGCAGATCGGTGCTCAACAGGCACTCGATGCCCAGGCTCATGTCGTCCAGGCGCCCGGCGGCATTGAGGCGCGGCCCAAGGATAAAGCCCAGATCGGTCGAGGTGATCCGCGCAGCCTCGCGACGTGCCACCTCCAGAATCGCTGTGATACCGGGCCGGGCTCGACCCGCACGAATTCGCTCCAGCCCCTGATGCACCAGAATGCGGTTGTTGGCATCCAGCGGCACGACGTCGGCCACGCTGCCCAGCGCCACCAGATCGAGGAGTTCGCCGATGTTGGGCTGCGCCACCTGGGCATAGCGGCCCAATTCACGCAGCCGTGCGCGCAGGGCCATCAGCACGTAGAAAATCACGCCGACCCCGGCCAGGTTCTTGCTCGGAAACTCGCAGCCCGGCTGATTGGGGTTGACGATGGCATCCGCAGCCGGCAACTCGTGCCCCGGCAAGTGATGGTCGGTCACCAGCACCTGCAGCCCGGCAGCCTTGGCCGCAGCCACGCCCTCGACGCTGGAAATACCGTTGTCGACCGTCACCAGCAACTGTGGCTCGCGCTGCAAGGCAACTTCGACGATCTCGGGGGTCAAGCCGTAGCCGTACTCGAAACGATTGGGCACCAGGTAATCGACATGGGCAGCGCCCAACAGGCGCAGACCCAGCACCCCCACCGCGCTGGCCGTCGCACCGTCGGCATCGAAGTCGCCGACGATGAGGATGCGCTGACGCTGGTCGATGGCCGTCACCAGCAGGTCGACGGCGGCCTCGATACCCTTGAGCCGCTGGAAGGGAATTAGGCGCGCCAGGCTCTTGTCCAGCTCCTGCGCACTCGATACGCCACGCGCCGCGTACAGGCGATTGAGCAGGGGCGGCATATCGCCGAGGAAGGGCAAGGTCTGGGGCAACTGACGGGGTTCGATGCGCATGGTGCCTGGGGCGGTTCTCACTGCAAGACAAAAGAGGAAAGGTGAAACCGGGCGGCCTAGCGCTCGCCCAACAGCCACTCGAGCTGGACTTCGTGCTGACCGCGGTCATCGGTGACGAACACCGTGCCCTCGCTGATCATGACGTCCCACTTGATGACCCGCGGCATGTCCTTGGCCAGGGTCTCGAGCACTTCCTGAGGCACCGCGGCGATGTTGACGTTCTTCAGGTTCTTGACCGCATCGACCACCTTGGTCTGCCACACGCGCAGGCTGCCGTAGGCCAGCAGGCTGGTACGCTCGGTGCGACGTGAACACCAGGTGAGCCGTTCGGCATCGGGCAGACCGACTTCGATCCAATGCAGGATCCGCCCGTCCAGACTTTTTTCCCACAGCGCGGCTTCATCGACATCCGACAGACCGCGGCCGAAAGACAGGTGCTCGTTGTACCACAGGGCATACGCCAGCAAGCGCACCGCCATCCGCTCTTCGGTTTCGGAGGGGTGACGGGCAATGGTCTGCTTGACGCTCTCATAAACGCTGCGGTCAAGATCGGTCAGGTTCAGTTCGAATTTGTACGTGGTCGACGGCTGGGCCATTAGGCAGGCTTCTTGGGAACGGGAAAAGGCCGCTAGTCTACCCGATGCGGCCTTGATCAACGACCACCACAGACCACTGCGACGCTGCGGTGCGTTTTGATCATACGCCTGGGTGTGCAAAGATGGTGCGGTGTTTCAAAAACGGACAACCTGCCCTACTCCCTGCGCAAGGACTGCCATGGACTCATGTTTCAAAATCCTGCCGGCCGGCAGCCTTTTACTGTCACTGGCGCTGTGCGCCTGCCTGCTTATCACACCCCATGCACATGGCCGGGAAACCATCACATGGCTGTTGCGCGACCTGGCACCGCTGACCATAGCCCGAGGGCCTGACCGTAACCGCGGCGCCGTCGACCAGGCCCTGCCACTGATGCGCGCAGCGCTGCCGGACTACGATCACAGCGTGCTCAGGGTCAACCGCGCGCGCGCTTCGCAGATGCTCGCCGAGCCGGGGCTTTACTGCGACCCTGCGCTGCTCTGGACGCGCCAGCGCGCGCAGACCATCTTTTATTCAGTGCCCAGCATGCACGTGCTGGGCAGTACATTGGTCATGCAGCGAATCGACCTGCCGCTGATCGCCGATTTCATGGACGACGGCAAGGTCGACCTCGGCGCCCTGCTGCGCAGCGGTACCCTGGCCCTGGGCATCATTGCCGGTCGCAGCTACGGCAGCGTCGTCGACCGCATTCTGGCCGAAGCCGACAGCCGCCAGATCCTCGCCCATCATGGCAACGACGCCATGGGGAGCCTGCTGCGCATGGAAAGGCTGGGGCGGATCCATGCCCTGCTGGGCTACTGGCTGGAGGCTCGCTATCAGGCGCGCCAGGAAGATTTGGATCCGCAGCAAATGGTGCAGGTCCCGATCAAGGGCGCGGCAAGAACACAGATCGTACATGTGGGTTGCTCTGACAGCCCCACCGGCCGCCGCGTAGTGGACGCCCTGAACCCTTTGCTGCTGGAGTTGCGCAGTGGTCAATTAGCGCAGCTGTATGCGCAATGGCTGGCACCCCATGAGAGGTCGGATTATCTGCGCGAAACCCGTGCATTGTTCAATGCGCGGAGGTTCAATGCACAGAGCACCGAGGCCTTTAGCAGCCAGCGGTAGGAAGGAAAATGGCAGGGCCGCGGCGCGCGCGCTGCCTGCCAAAGTCCCTACCTCTTGGACAGCGAGGGCCTGATCAAGCTCAGGCCAGCGCGTGGCTGAAGCCAGCACTTTGCGAAACATTGCGCAGCGCTGCAATCATCGACGGTTCGAGGCGCCCCTCGGCAACCAGCAGGTCACGGTGCAAACCATCGACCACATCGGTAAAGGAGCGCAAGTCCTCGAATTGGCTGCGGTTGACCGAACGCTGGGTCACTACGCTTCCAGCCGCGCTCATGACCACGACCTGGCAATTGCCAAGACTATCCTGCCCTTCGAGAGTCACGCGATACGGTGTCAGGGCTTCATTGAGCAACAGGCTGATATTCTTCATCGCATCACCACTCGTCTGTTCGAATTCTTAAGGTGCATGACACTGACCCCTCCCCAGCGAGAAAAGTTCTGGGCTCGCCATGTCAGACTATTTCCGACAGTGCCTTCGGAATATGACAGTACGAATGTAAGACTTTTCTGATTGTGCGGCTTGGTGGCTACAGGGCCAGAAATGGACTACAAAACAGATCAGGAATAGACCACAGCTGTGCCAGAATTCACCGCCTGATTTAACCGTCACCGGAGCCTGCCTTGACCGACCCACTGAGCGCACCCCTGCGGATCGTGCTGGCCGATGACCATCCGATCTTTCGTATCGGCCTGCGCGCCGTGCTGGAGCGAGACCCCGGCTTGCGCGTGGTGGCCGAAGCCGCCTCGCCACAGGAGCTGACGCACTGCCTGAATGAAACCGAATGCGACCTGCTGATCACCGACTACATGATGCCCTCTCGGGATCAGAGTGATGGCCTGAGGCTGATCGGGTATGTCGGCCGGCATTGGCCAAAGCTGCCTGTAATGGTGGTCACCATGCTGACCAATCCAGGGCTGCTGCGGGCAATCCTGAACTTGGGCGTGGTCGGGCTGTTGGGCAAAGCCAGCCTCGTCGACGAATTGCCGGCAGCGATTGCCAGCCTCAAGCGCAACAAGCCGTTCGTGGCGCAGTCGATAAGAAGTATCCTGGCCCTGCCAGGTGATAATCCCGCAAGCCAGCTCACGGGCCATGTCGACCTGTCTCCGCGCGAGCTTGAAATAACACGTCTGCTGGCCCAAGGCCTCTCGGTCAACGAAATCGCTCTCCAACTCAACCGCAGCAAGCAGACGATCAGCGCGCAGAAGGTCAGCGCCATGCGCAAGCTGGGCATCGATAACGATGCGGCGTTGTATATCTACATGCAGGCCCACGGATTGAAATGACCGGGATCGGGACGGGCCTGCATCGCACCACCGGGCGGCGCTAGGGGCGCAAAGGCAAAGGCAGAGGCCAGGCGCCGTCGCAGGAACTGATCTCGTGCACGTCAGGCAAGGGTAGCAAGGCCTGTACATCCATTCGACGCTGGTAATCCTGCAGCAGCCCATGCACCGCGACAGCCGACACGGGCGTGTACAACACGCCCAACAATGGCAACCGATGCTGGCGAGCCAGTGCCGCCAGCGGTTCGACTGACTGCGAGCCATTACTGTAGAGGATCAGTGCCCGTGCCAGCCCGGTCGCGGCCAGATGGCGGATCAGCTCGCCCATGTCCAACCCGGCCATCGTCACCTCGCAAATGGCCACGTCCGCCCCATGGCGCTTTTCCAGCGAGAGACAGGCCGCGTTGAAGCTCTGAGCGGTGAGGACGTCGAATACCCCACAGGCATTGAGCACCTGATGCATGGCGATCAACTGATACGGAATATCTTCCAGCACCAGAACTCTGAGCGAACGCATGAGTGAAAACCTCGAAGGAGCGCATCGAGCTGCGCATTGCCTGGCACTCTAAAGGGCAAGTGGAACGCTTGGGATAGGACAAGTCCTAAATTTCCGAGGAATTTTCTCGACAGCGCGCTATGGCCGTGGCCAACCTTGCGATTTCGCAATGGAGTTCCTTGCCCTCGACGAGCAATCGCTGCTCATCGCCCAACTGACAACACGCATCCACTTCGGCGAGCGCGCGTATCAATGGCTCCGCGTCGATAAGACGAGCAATGCCTTGAAGCCGATGCAGCACCTCTTGCAGGCGTAACCAGTCGAGCGCCTCGACGACCTCGGTCAGCGCTCCGGCCTCTGCCTCCAGATTCCGGGAGAACTCGTCGAGCATTCGTCGCATGACCTTTTCATTGGCCTGGGTCAGACGTTGCAGCGCCTGCATGGAGAATGCCGGACCCTGCTGCAGGTCGGCGATGATCTGAGCCAGCCTGTCCAGGGCTATTGGCTTGACCAGCAGTTCATCCATGCCCGCTTCGGCACAGCGCAACCGCTCATCCTGCATGGCATTGGCGGTACAGCCGATAACCCGAACCGGACGTGCACCGGATAGCGCCTCCTGCTGGCGGATGGCTTGGCACAGGGCGTGGCCATTCATGCCTGGCATGTTGCAGTCGGTGAGCACCAGATCGTAATGCCCGGCTTGCCAGGCAGCCAGCGCCGTCACACCGTCGCTGGCGTCCTGCACCCGATGCCCCAGAAACTGCAACTGCTGGGTCAACACCATCCGATTGGCGGACAGGTCATCCACCACCAGAATGTCCAGCGCGGCGGTGTCGGGCCTCGGTTGGACAGGAGCCATTGCCGCCGCGGGCTCTGCATCGTGGCGTACATCGATCTGCACTTCGACTCGCGTTCCTACGCCTTCGGTACTGTGCAGGTCGATCGTGCCGCCCATCAGTTGGATCAACTGCTTGCAGATGGTCAAACCCAGGCCGGTACCGATGGATTCCTGTTGCAGGTCCACGCCACCCTGAACGAACGGTTTGAACAATCTGGCCTGTTGCCCAGGCGTCATGCCCGCGCCCGTGTCGCTGACGACAATGGTCATCCGCCACTGGCCCGGGTTGAGCAGCTGCGCGTCGACAGCCAGGCGCACGCTGCCTTGGCGGGTAAATTTCAAGGCGTTGCCGAGCAGGTTGTGCACCACCTGCCGCAACCGCAACGGATCGAACCAGAACGTGCTGGCCATGGCCGGTGCGATGTCGAGATCGAGCGCAATGCCCTTGCGCTGTGCCTGGGCCGAAAACAAGCTGAGCATGCCTTCGAAGAACGGCCGGACTTCGGTCACCTGCTCGGCCAGTTGCAGGCTGCCTGATTCGATCTTCGCCAGGTCCAGACTGTCGCCGATCAGGGCGACAAGCTCCTGGGCCGAACGCCAGGCCACCTCGAGCGCCTCGGACACCGGTTGCTCGTCCCGCCGGCGTCGCTCACGCTCCAACTCGAGCAAGCCGATGATGGCCGCCATGGGCGTACGAATCTCATGGCTCATGGTCGCCAGAAAGGCGCTCTTGGCCTGGTTTGCCTGCTCGGCGGTGTGCCGAGCCTCTACCAGTTGATCTTCGAGGCGCTTGCGCTCGGAAATGTCGATCCAGCCGCCCAGCAAGCCCTGAAGCTGGCCCTCGGCATTGTAGAACGGCACGATCCATTGCCAGGCATGCACCTTGCGGCCGTGCATCTGGATCTGCCGATCAGCGGATACCGGTTGCTGATCGTCCAGCAGCTTGAGGTAGTCGCGATGCATCTGCTCGGCCTCGTCCGAGTTCACCACGACAACCTCCTGCAACGTGCGACCCTTGATGTCTTGCAAGCGCGTCGCGAAGCTCTGCTCGTAGCTCTTGTTGCAGGACAACAGCCGTGCCTGCAGATCGCGCACATAGATGGGGCTGGGAATGCCATCGAGCAATGCGCGCTGGAAGGCGAGCTGATCGTTGAGCGCATGCTCGGCCTCGAGTCGCTGACGTATCTGCGCCTTGAGTCGGCCGCTCCACACCAGTGACACGGCGCCCAGCACCAGGGCCACTGCCAGCAGCCAATAGACCCAAGTGGCAATGCGCTGCCACATGGGCTCTGGCGGCACCACCGCACCCAGCCATTTCAAGCGCGCCGCGCGCAGTTCGGCTACCGGATACGCTTCCAGCGCTTTGTTGATGATCGCCGTCAGCTCGGGCTCCGAGGCGCGAATGGCGAAACGATCGGGTGACCATTCGCCATCGACATTGCGTCCGACCTTGAGCACGCCAGGCGGATACCGTCCCACTGCGCGATAGGCCCCGACTTCACTGTCGATGGTTGCATCCGCCTCGCCACTGGCAACCATCTCGCGCGCCTTGTCGTAGGTGCTGACCAGAACCAGTTTGATCTGCGGGTACTGGCTGCGGATCGCGCTTTCCAGGGCATGTTCGGCCGGAATCGCCAGTACCTTGCCGGCGAGCTCGTCCAGATGACCGATGGGCAGATCCTCGGCTCGAACGATGAAGACCCAACCCTGGCCCCCGAAGGAATGGCTGAAGCTGAGGAACGCCTTGCGTTCCGGGGTTTCCGAGAGCGTGGTGTTCATGTCGGCCTGGCCATGCTTGAGCATGTCCAGGCTCTGGGCCATGGAACTGGAAGGCAGGTAGACGAACTGCAGTCCCGTCATGTGCGACAGGGTCGCCAGCACCTCACTGTTGAGCCCTACCCAGTTCCCCTGCCGATCTCGGTACAGGTAGGGCGGATACTGGGTCGCAACCACGCGAACCTGTCGGTGCCGGGCGATCCAGGCTTGCTCGGCGGGTTCCAGCGGGACCCGGTGGTGACCGATTTCCGAACCCAGCCCAGTGGTCCAGCGGGTCAAGATCTCACGGCGCAAACCGTCGTCGATGCTGGCCAGCGCCCGCTCGACCATCTGTCCCAGTAAAGGATCGGCCTTGCGACTGGCGATGGTGTACCCCACCGGGGGCAGGCCACTGGGGCCGATGATG
>Ga0308160_10005880_pt1 | contig 12661 bp, 21 predicted proteins | sample PhyFR1_FD_201036 | JGI IMG/M metagenome (GOLD analysis project Ga0308160, IMG submission 201036) | Phyllosphere microbial communities from UC Gill Tract Community Farm, Albany, California, United States - DLSLF.R1 | ecosystem: Host-associated > Plants > Phyllosphere > Unclassified | place: USA... | reverse complement strand
CCGCTGATGATTTATGTATAATGCCGGTTCCTCATGGGAAGCGTGGCCGAGTGGTTGAAGGCAGCAGTCTTGAAAACTGCCGACGGTGTGAGCCGTTCGTGAGTTCGAATCTCACCGCTTCCGCCATCTACCCCCATTTTCTCCTATTAAGATGGGGTTGCTGTTCAGCTTTACCCCCATCTGTACCCCCATCTCAAACGGCTGACTTTTTGACGCCAGTCTGCAATCCATCCTGCCATTTCGCGATCGCGATTTCCTCCCAGGCGACCGCGCGCGGCCCTAGTTGAACCGGCGCCGGAAACGTCCCGGCGCTGATCCGCTTGTAAATCGTGCTGCGCGCCATGCCCACCATGTCCATCACGGCCGGCAAGCGCAGGAAGCGTTTTGCTCTATCCATCGTATTTACCCCTTCTTCGCTGAATTCGTTTTGCTGGCGCTGGCGCTGGCCGCCAAGCGGCTGTAACACCGGCTGTGGTACGGGCGCTTCGCGAGCGGCCCGCCGCCTGGCGCCGGCGCGCGCACATACCGCTCGTCGACGTGGACGGTCATGCCGCAGAATGCACACCGGTGCTGGCGCCGTGCCACGTGCGTGATGCAGTCGAGGATCACGGCTGCGCCCCGCGCCGCGCCCGATCCGCCGCCACCGCATCGCGCTGGCCCTGGCGGTACTGCTCGGCGGTGAATAGTGGCAGTCCTTTGCCTGGGCGGGTGCTGGCGCGCGTATAGCCGTTCTGCACGTAGATCCGGCCAGATGCGGGCGGCAGCGGCGGCAAGCTTTCGTCGTCCACCTCAGCAGGGCGAGAAGCAAGGGCGCTACGGCGGCCGGCGCTGTGCCCGGCATAGAAGATGCGCTCCGGCACCGCGCCAGCACCGAGCGCGCCGCGCCGCTCCATCCAGTCGGAAAAGTCCTTCTCTGGATCTGCCTCGGGGGCGGCGCTTGGCACCAAGTATGCGGTCATGCGCAATGCTTCTCGCGCGGTGATCGTGCCGGGCGCCAGCCGCTGGTAGTGCTCAAGCGCGTCGCGCAGCAGGTCGATCGCTTCGTCTTTGTCCATCGGCGCGGTATCAGCCATTTGATTCGCTCCCTTCCTTGACCGCCACCGGCTCAAACCAGTCAGCGTCGATCCAGTCGCCGGTGCTGCCCTTGATAATCGGCGCCACCCGGAAGGCGATGCCGCTGCCGGTAATGGCCGGCTGCATGCGCTCGATGATGACGTGCTCGGACCAGGTGCGATTAAAGTCTGTGGTCACGCGGTCGCCGATCTGCAGGTTTCGGCTCGCGCGGCTCATGGCTTCTCTCCCTGGCCGCCGTCGAGCTGGGCGGCGCGCGCCATGCCTGCCTGAAACGCGCGCCACTCACGATGCAGCCAATCCTTGTCGAAATGGCCCTCACCATTCAGCGCGGGTAGCTCGTAGCCTTTCCACGCTGCGAACTGCGCCATCGCGTCGGCCGGCGCTTCCGGTGTGCCGGGGGCGCTAGTTGCACGCTCCAGCTTGCTGGCCGCCTGGCCCAGCGCGGTGAACAGCAAGCCTCGCACCTGGTTGTCGCTGGCGTTCGTGCTGCCGTCCATTCCCAGCGCGTGGATCAGGCGGCGCAGGCGCGTCATCTCGTCGGCATCCAGCGATCCAGGTGCTGCGGCTTGCTGGGCGGCGAGCCATCCTTCCGTCATCTCGGCTTCTTTCGACCAAGGTTGGCCACCGATTACGCGTGGTGCTGGTGCGCCCTGCTGGGCGGCGGTAGCCAAGCGATTGATCGCTCTGCACACGTCCATGGCGGCTGCGCCTCTCGGAAGATTGAGCATCAGCGCGCAGTCGTAGATTGCAACCTCAAATTCATTCGGCTGTGCGCCTTGGGACTGAGCGGCGAGGGTTGCGCGGGCGTATTCCTGCATCTGATGCGGGGTGTAGGCGCTGCCGATGCCAGTCTTGCCAGCTAACACATGGTCGTAGCGCGCTGGGGTTGGTAGAGGGGGCAATGCTGCCTGCGCGCCGGTCTCTGCATGCTGGGCGCGGCGAGCAAGGGCGATCAGGGCCAGCACGGCGGCAGGGTTGGCGGCGGCGATGAAGGCCTGGTCTTTCGGAGCGCAATTGATGTCGCCGTCGCCCGAATGAACGTAGCCATACAGCACTCCGCCGTCGCGGCCATCGGCGCCCGTCAGGCGCAGCGTGCTGTTGCTGGCCCACCAGGACCAAGGTCCAGGCGTTGCCGCGCGCGCCAGCGCTTCCAGCTGATCGAGATCCGGCAGTTCAGGGGATGCGGTAAGGGTGGTGGTCATGCTTCGGTCCTTTCGTTATCGAGCGGGCAGTGGCGGCCGGAGGCGCGCGGCTCGTTGTCGCGCAGCTGCGGGCATTCGGCGTGGCTGCATTCGCCGTCGCGGCCGGCGGCGCAGCGGGTGAACGGCAGCGCGCGCCAGCCATACTGCACGGCATAAACGGTCGGCATGCGCTCAACCCGGCCAGCCTTTTCCAGTGCCTTCAGGCGGCGCAGTACGAAATCGGTTTTCAGCGGGTAGAAGCTGCGGCGCAGGACGGCTGCCACGACGTAAGTCATAGTCGGGCCGCTATGGCGCAGCGCAGACAAGATCTGCTCGTCGCTCGGCTTGAGGGCGCTGCCGGCCATCACGCACCGCCTTCCTGGCACCCGCCAGCTGTAGATGCCTGGGCGCGCGCTGCGCAACGCTCGTTGACGCGCTCCATGCGCTCGGCCTGCCAGTCGCGGTCCTTCTTTTCGGCGGTCTTCTTCCAGGCCATCATGCCGCCGTAGTAGCGCTCGATCTCTTCGGCGCCGCCGATCAGCAGCTTCGCCATTGGCATCCCGACGTCGGCTGTCGCTGCCGCGCGCATGCGCTGCGACAGATCGGTCAGCGCGTGCGAGCCTTCTTCCGGTGACGGTGGCTCGCCATTCATCGCCAGCTCGTCATCGACTTCGGTCGGGCCAAGGTAGATCGAGCCCTCGTCCGGATACTCGCTGAAGAAGGCGTACAGCCCGTCCGCCATGTCGGCCCAGGCCGCGGGCCGCCGGAAGACCGAGATCTCGGCATCGTGGCCGCCAAACGTCTCGACCAGCTCTTTCGCCTGGCGCAGCGTGATTTCGATGCGCGGCAAGTCGGCGATGCGCACCTGGCCGCCTGGCAGAGGCTTGGCTTGTGCTGGCGCGGCGGGAGCAGCGGCGAGCATGGCCGCCCAGCAGAGCTTCGCGCGGTGCGCGGCCTTCTGGCAGCCGGTCATTTCGGCATACGCATCCCAGTCCTCACCGGGACTGAAAAACTCGTCGGGCGCCGACTCGAAGCCGTGCGTGACCATGTCGAGGGTCGGCTCGATCGGCACCAGCTTCCAGCCTTCCGGCACCGCTACCTGACCGGCTTGTGCCGCGACAGGGGCGGCGAGAGCTTGAATTGCGGCGAGGCATGTTGCCTGTTTGGCGTCACACGCCGCGTGAGTTCCGGGGCCGCCCTTGCCCATGTTGCGACCGCAAACGTATTCTTCGTTTGCCCAGGCTTGAGCAGCCTTCAGCGCGCGCTCTACAGCGTCCTGGCGCTCGGCGGCCGCCACAGGAATCCCTGTGGGCTGAGACCGAAGCACAAGATTAACTTGGTCGGATGGCGCGCCGGCGGCGGCCGGGACCTCGACCACCAGCACGCGCTCGTGATTTTCGCCGGCGTGCGGGAACTGGCTGCCGACCGGGCCCACCACGCCGTGGTTCGCGCTGGTGAGCAGGATCGACCAGCTGCGCGACACGGCGGCTCGACGCGGCAGGGCGAAGAGCTTGTCGCCGACTTGCGGCATGTTCTTGCGGTCGGCCCAGACGATGGACGGCTGGCCGTCGACGTAGCCCTGGAATTCGCCGACTGCGCGCGGCGCGGCGCCGGCGGCGCGGGTGATTGCTTGGTCCATCATTTCTCCTCGACTTGTCGGTGTGAGCGGCGCGGCGCCGAGGCCGCTGCCAGTTTTGCTTCCAGTTCCATGCGGTGCGCGACTTCCCTGTTCAGCCTGGCCTCGGACAGCATGAGGAGGGCGTGCAGGGCGCGCGCCATCTTCTCGGAGGACTGGTAGCTGATGCGCATTTGCTCGTAGGTCACGGCGCTGGCGCTCCGTACTGCTGGCGGTTCAGGCGCTGCGCTTCCGCGTCTTCGGCGCGCTGCACTTCGGCGACGATGATGAGGAACGCGGCCACGAAGACCAGGGCCCGGCCGAACCAGCGGATCACAGCGGACCCCCGTTGAGGATCGCGGCAAGCGACGCCACCACCACGGCCAGGACCTTGACCGAGAACCATTTGGCGGCCGCGATGTCGTGCTCGCTGTATGGGCGCTTCATGGCTGGCCTCCCAGCTGCTGCGCGACGGTGCGCATGTTGGCGATCGCCGCGCCGGCCGCGCGCTCGATGATGTCCAGCTTGACGCGCGCTGCTGCGATCAGGGTGATCGGATTGCGCGCCACGTCATCGACCGGCACCGTGAACAGCGTGCGCACCTCGAAGCGCTCCGGCTGCGCCTGGATGTCGAGTAGCTGCTCGCGGGTCCGGATGTCGATCCAGCGTGCGAATCGCTCGTTGCGCGGGTGGTACTGGTAGACCACGCTGCCTTCGATGGGCGTGCCGTCCTCGTCCCAGTCCAGCGCGCGGGCAGGGAGGGGTAGGTCGTCGATGCGGCGCAGCTGCGCCACTGGCGCCGGCGCGGCGGCCGGTGATGTCTCGGGCATGGTCATCTCTTCGTCTCCTCTGGGCGGGCTCGTTGGAAATCTTTCTCGGCGGCGCGCTCACGCTGGTAGCTGCTCGATTGCGCCAGTGCGCGGCCCTTGAAAGCGATTTCGCGCATCTCGGCACGTTGGGCCGAGGTCATGGACGCTTCCTCGGCCGAAAGCGTGCGGCGGCGGGTCTTCATGCTTTGGCCTCCCCGCCGAGGGCTGCGACCAGGTCGGCCAGCAGATTGGCCAGCTCGCCCGTCATCAGCACGAAGTCGTTGTCGAAGCGCTCGCCAGCATCGTGCGTGCCGGCCGCGCCTTCCTTGATGACGTCCAGCGGCTTGACACCCTTGATCGCCAGCGACTCGTCGAGCACGAAGCTAATGCGGTCGTTCCAGGTCATGGCCAGGCGAGTGCACTGCTTGCCGGCAGCAATGTGGCGGCGCACGTCGTCCGGCTCGAGCGTGTGCGACTTGTAGCCGATCTGGGCCCGGCTCTCGCCCGAGGCGCGCAGCGTCGCATCCTGGTCGATCGTGAAGCCGTGCGGCGCTTCGTCGGTCTCCAGCCAGCCGGTCATCACGGCCACGGGCGACTTCTGCACGCGCAGCGATTCCAGCGGCATCTTGTCGACCGCCTTGAGCAGCAGCTTGACCACGTTGTCCGCCTTGGCCGGGCTGGCGGCGTCGACTACGAGCCAGCCGTTCTTCGGGTCGATCCAGACGTGCACCGCCGAGCGGATCGGGAATGCGCGCGGCAGCAGTTCGTCGGCGACGCGCTCTTTGAGCTCTCGCATGGCCTTCTTTCCGGGCGCGAAACCTTGCTGCTCCTCGAGCTCGGCGGCGCGCGCCGCCGCGACCTGGTTGATCACCTTCGTTGGCAGCACCTTTTTCTCGGTGACCAGCTTCAGGAGGAGCTGGCCATCGACGGCATGCACCAGCGGGTCATCGGCGCCGCGCGGGCGATCCCAGCCCTGGCGCAGCAGTTCGTTGCTCGACGTTGGGGAGAACAGCTGCGGGAGCAGGGCGGCGGCCAGGCCATCGGCGGTCATGGCCCACGGCGCCGGCAGGCGATAAATCTGGAGGTTGCGGAAGAACATCTGAGGATCCTTGTCGTGTGGCGCGCGGCCGTTTATTGAGCGGGGACCAGAGTCACGCCGAGAGCGCCGCCGTCATATGCGGCGTCGATCAGCGCATCACGGTCGCCGATAGCGGTGTAGGTCGTGGTGCCGTTGATGGTGCGGGTGGTGATGCGGTAGCTCATGGCGATCTCCAGGGGTAGCGGTTAATGCGCTTCGCGCAGCTCGGTCAGGCGTTGGATGGCAGCGCGCACGATGGCGGCGAGCGCTGCGGCGTCTGCACTCGGGTGGTCCACATAGACCTCGGTCACGTTGCGCCGGCCGCCGCCGGCGCTTACGGAAACCGCGCCTTCGTCGTGGTCGTGGCGGATGCTTAGGCCCAGCTCGGTGGCGAGCGGACCGGCTGCATTCCAGCTACGGCGCCATTGCGGCGGCACCTGCGGCGTCACGGTCGAAAAGGTGAGGCGTGACGAGTTCGCGCTTCCGAAGTGATTCGTAGCGCGTGCGCCAGGCTGCAGCGGCGCGTCCAGCGACAGAGCGGCGGGCGCCTTGAAGGTGCGGCGCCACTTCGGGTGAATCTTGGCCAGCGTGATCTCGTCAGCGAAGGCGTCCTTTAGGTATTCGTCGTCCCACGGCTTGCTCATTGCGATCTCCAGTTCTGCGGCTCGGAGGTGCTGAGCTCGCTTCGTTGGACACTACTTTACCCGGAGGTAAAAACCAACGCAAGTAAAAAATATACCCTCAGGTAAAAATCTTCTGTAAAATTCTTCCATCGGTCGAGTTCGGCTGATTGCAAGCTTGGGGCAGGGAGGGAAAACCGCCGACGCCCAGGCTCAAGTGCCCAAGGACGACCGAGAGGGGCAACGCGTGGGTGGATCGTAGAGCGCGCCGGGGGACAGGCAGGATGCCTGGAAAGTCTGCGAACAAGCGAAAGTGTCCGAAGGCGAAAGCATGGGATGCGGTAGCCCTCCACGATAGGTCGATTTTGGTCGACCGCTCTAGGGAGGGTTACGCTCTGGAACCGAGGCTCTGCTGGGATAAAACGAAGCCAGTAACTTAGAAATACCTACCTGAACAGCCAAGAACAGAACCTGAACAGTACCTCTACAGGGTGCGTAGGAAAAAAGGCCCGAAAATGTCGCAAAAATTGACGCTGGCGCGCTACCTGGAGGGTAGGGGATCGGTGAAGTCGCTCACTCACATTGAGGCAGAAGCCTTTGGCGTGCCGTACCCGCTTGTGTCGGGTTGGCCGGCGCGCCACGGTGACATGGAGATCACGCAAGCTATGATCGGAGATCTCGCTCGGCGCATTGCTGGCGCACGCCGTTCGACTGCAGCTAAGGCTCTGCGCGGCATGTGCGGTGTTGGCACGCCAGCTCCAAATGCAGGTCTACGCAGTGATACCGCCGCGCCCTCGCCACCGACTATTGCATCGCAGGTAGCGCACGTTGAGTTCGCGCCATCATTTCCTGGTTTCGTGCTGCGACCAGCGAGAAAAGCACGCAGCAAGGCGATCCTGCCAGGGTAGAGAATTAAAAAAGCCGGTTGAGGGCGGGCGAAGATTTCGGAGTGCGTAGATCCGAAACTACGATGCAGCGAGAGCTATTGCTGAGTTGCCACATGCTGAGTGAGAAGCTGCAGCATGTTTTCGGGATCGAAGCTGACAGTTTTGTCCGTAAAGTAGTTTGCCCTCTCAAAGTGCTTCTTCCCTACTGCTGCCTGGCTCTCAGCCACCGCGACGACCATCTCCTGCCGGTTGTGGCGCTGGGATTGCAAGTGGATGATTTCAGCTTCAAGCAGGCGGGGCAGCGAGTTTGCTGCAATCACGATCAGCGGGCGCGCGGCATGCAATACGAAATCTGCCTCCATGCCGCCAGCAAACGGAAGTTCGACGTCGACATCGTAATGAATGCCGTGCTCACGCGCCGCCTTCTCAAATACAGCTGCAACACGGCTCTTGAAATCGCTGGTCTGGCGATTGGCTCGAGATGTTGCAACTGCAAACAATTGCTGGGCCGTTTCCGCCACCCGAAAAATACTTGGAGCAATTGCATCTTCTGTATCAACCTGAGTGCTGACGATGTCGTCGGCGAAAGTGAGGCCGTCAGCTAGGTCGGCAAGCCAACGTCCGACCGAGTCTGAGTCAGTCTCTCCACCTGACATCGACGCAAATAGGGCAGCATCACCGTTTTCATCGATGAGAAATTTTCCACCTTCCAACGGCCGAACTCGCACAACCACGGCATAACCCGTCTTTGCAAACTCTAGAGGCGTAACAATCCGTTTGACGTTTTGCTCATCATCGATGACTTCAAACAGCCGACATATACTGCGCTGCAAATTGGCGCCGATCATAGCAAAACTCCTTCGGGCCCAAGGTCGATACCAGCGATCTCGCAGAACTTCCCAATCAGGTATGCGCGATCAGATTCTAACTTCGGATCATACATTTTCACTGTATGGATATCCAGTTCTTTCGCGCCTGGAAGTTGCCGATCAGTATAGTCATTGAGTGCGTCACATGGGGTTTTTATGTGCAAGCCTTTGTGGCTGGGGTGCCAATGCATCTCAAGTAACGGGTAGCGACCTGTCGTGCCTACTTTTTTCACCAACCAAGCATAGAAGGATCGATCCGTAAGGATTTGACCATCCTTCCACAAGAAGATCACTTGATGGTTTGGGGAGACATCAATGAGGTCGGTAGCGCTCAGGCGTGGCCCTCCCATCTTCGCAAACGGACGCGGTAGCTTCCCTTTTTTTATTGATTTGAAGACTGGCGTAGCTGGAAGGCGTTTCGGTTGCTGCTGCTGAAGCTTCAAGGCGCGGCGGTCCATTTTTATAATATTTCTCGCTATTCAGCGTCAAGTGCTAGTCGATGCAGCTGGCGGCGTCTTTAGGATCCACCCTTGCTTGAGTGCCCATCGCACCTCAGTGCGCCAGGTGATTCGCCGACCGGTCCTGGCGGTATTGACCGGATCCGGCGCGCGTCGCGCCAGTTCTTCAAATGAGGAGCAGTCCCAGATGATTTTCCAGAGCGCCCACTTGGCTGGATCAGTTTCTTCGTTTGCCTGCAAGCGGTCCTTGATGAGGACGGTATAGCCGCCCTCAAGCAGCTCGTCCGCCTTTGGCTCCATAGGTAACGGTTCTTTCGCTTTCAGCCGTTCTTGAAGCCGCCTGTTCCACTGCTCTCCGTCTTCACCAGAGTGGATTCGCCTGTGACAAGTAGGACAGATAGCACCCACCCAGGCCGGGTGATCGGGCCCCTCGTCCGCTAACCGCGTAGTGTGATGGGGTTCCAGGTACGCGGTACCATCCTTCTTTCGAAAGGGGGCAGGTTGATCACATGCCTCGCAGATTCCTCCGGACCTAGCCAAGACGTAGTCGCGAACTTTGGCACTTCGTTCGTACCATGACCGTTTGGCTTCACTAGCCTTCGACCTTACCTTGCCCTCGGCCGAGGCTGCGTAGGCAGCCTGGCGAAGGTCGTCGAGTGATTGGCTTCTTGCGACTGGGGCAACGTTGGATGGGATTGCAGCACCCGTGGCGGCGGTCTCCACTGGAATCAGGTTAAAAACGATGATCCGGCGGGAGCGTTTCTTCTTGTCTGCACCATCAATCTCATCCCACGATGCACATTCAAACAGGCCGGCATAGCGGACACCCTTACCTTTACCAAGATCCTCAAACAAAAGAATGTCTTTGTGGTTGGCCCGGTGGTCGCGAATCGCCCGATTTCCAGTCGTGAACGTCATATCGCCGGACTGACCTTCGCCGGTATAACGGAAGATGCCGTCCTCCGTCCAGCCGTCGCTGTAACCGTATGTTTTTCCGCTGTCGCCAGTGAAGAGGAAAACGACAGGAAACTCCCTAGGTGTCCAGATACCCTTTTGGAGCTGGCCGCCGTAACGTTCGAGCAAGTCCTTCCTGAAGTAGGTGGTTCCTTTGACCAGGTGCTTGACTGGGTGTTCGGTTTCATTGACCGGAAATCCTAGGCGCTCGAGAACAGGAACAACTGTTGCGGCCCCGCCAGAAAATTCTCCGGCCTTCAGTGCGGCACCATGCTGCTTTCCATACGCTACCCCCGCTATGGCCTTAGAATCATAGACCTTGCCGTTGAAGTGGAGTGGGTAAAGGCGTGAATGCTTGTAACCATATTTTTTCAGGAACTCGTCACGGCCGAGTTGGTCGCACTCATCGATCGCGGCGTGAACTGCATGACTTGCTGTCAGTAGAGCGAGCTTTTCCATAATGAACTTATTTGTGTCGCGTTTCGGTGTTAGTTACGACATGTTCTTGCCGTTTAGCAACAAGTGCTGGATTTCGCCGCTCAAAAGAACTCCGGTGCAGCTGGCCGACATCGGTACCGAGACGCCGAACCCGTTCTTGAAATGAAACGAGCCACGCTGCCAGGCGAAGTAGAACTCGTCACCCTTGCCCCAGTTCTTGGAGTAAGGCGGCAACTCGGCCGCCGAACTCGATCAGGCCGGCGATGCGCTGCTGGCAAGCGAGAAGTGCAACGCTGAACTTGCGATCGTGCACCTGGCTCTTGCTCGGCACCGCCACGCGGTAGACGATCAAACCGATCAGGATGACGATGGCACCGATCGCATATAGGCCCAGCCACTCCTTCACTCCAAAGCCGGAGCCGTGCGCCCGTGCTTCAGCAACTGCAGCGGCCGCCGCGCGCTAGCGCAAAAAAAACCGGATCCATAAAGGTCTGGCACCGCGGGCAGTTGATCAGGCCGGGGACTGTGATATGGGCCTTGCAGCCTGGGCACTGGATTGACGCCATTGAGCTAGCCTGAATTCTAGACGCACTTGAACGTAAGTTCGGCCTTGGGATAGTTACCTAGGACGAACGGTGGCTTTGCTTCCTTCTCGCTGGTAACTGAGGCGGTCTTTCCCTTTCCAGTGCAGAAGGCGCCGGCCTCGGTCATTGCTTCAGCTTTCAGCGTTCCCGAGCCCGAAAACCCGGTCGCGGCTTGGCGTGAAACGAAGTAGGTCTCCGGGCCCATCGCCACAACGCCTGAGTTGCTCGCGCAGCCGGCCAAAACCGCCAATGAGCAAAGTGGTGCGAATGCTTTCAAGTTCTTCCCCAACTCGGCATCTAAGCGTGCCGCATCGCTGCCTTGAGTATAGATGAGCAACAGTTGACAAATTCCATCTAATACACACGTTGTCTTCGACCGTTCTGTGTCCTTGGCGTACGTAGCTGCGATGTGCTTACGATGTCGAGAGCGCAGTATCATGGACCTGAAGGTCGTTTTGCTTCCGAGGCCGCTTGGGTTATTTAGACAACGCTTCCTCGATGAATGGCTTGAAGCCCCGATATATAGCAGTCCTCTTTAGCTGACAGATTTTCTCGAAATACTTCTCGTCTTTGCAAGATGGCTTTATCTGGACCACTTCGGTCGAGCCGGACCGAGGTATCTTTATGACGGTGATCGCAGCTTTTCCACCCTCTGTAGGGTTGTATGTTTCGATGATGGTGTCAGTTGCAACCTGGATCTTCTGGTCGGCATTCTGCTGAACATAAATCTGCGCTAGCGCGAACACCTTGCTACAAGTGGCCTTGTCCTTGCATATCACAATCGCGTTTTCCTTAGCCTTCAATTCGGCAGCGATATTTTTGAGGGTTTCCTCTTGATCTTTCTTTTCCTGCTCTCGTCTAGCATCAGCAGCCAATCGAGCTATCTCCAGCTGTTCCGCGCCGAGCCTTTCGATCTCGGCGTCCGATTCTTGGCGCCTCTTGAGCCACTCAGCATTTATTTTCGCTAAAGCAGCTGGAGAGAAAATGCCGCCTTCAGGTACATCTACTATTCGGTCGTCTAAAACATGGAATTCGATTGCCCCTGATGGTGTGCCATCGTATTTCTGGGCATTTCCACGGCGCCATTGAACGAGAACGCTTGAGGTATCGGTCGGTGGCATGCCGAGAATTTGACTAGCCTGTGCAACAGTCATGCCGTTTTTAACCTGGTTCGCGTTTGCTCGGGCGTCGCGATAGGTTCACGAGACTGGTAAGGATGATGAGAAATTTCTTCACGTTCGTATGAGTTTTGGCATCTACGCGTGCCGTTTCGCTCGCGCGAGTATAGACGAGCTAGCAGCGTCGAAATCTAGTCAATAATCACGCGCATTGCTGGCCGCACGGTGCCCTGAATCTGTAGGGCGTCAAGATCCTTTGGGAGCTTGTGCAGCGAGCGTATGCTGCGGCCAGCGACAGGCTTCTCGGCTGCCTACTTTTTCTTACACAGGTCGGCGACCTTCGCATGCACCTCTTTTGTGCGAAGTATCCTCAGCATGCGGTCGATCTGGTCCTGGCACTGGTCGAAGTCACCTTGGGCCTTAGGATGCGGCTCAGGACCTTGGCGCGCGCTCATATTCAGCATCACCTGGTCGTAGTTTTGCGCGTTGATCTGGCTAGCTTTGCAGGTCTCAGCAGCAAGTTCGGCAGCGCTCATGGCCTTCATTCTCGGCTCATCGAGTGAAACGCATGGGCCAGCGTGGGCAGACAGTGAAACAGCACAGAGTGCGATAGCGGTAAGGATCTTTTTCATAGCTTCTTCATGGACCGGCATCTACGCGTGCCGTTTCGCTCGCGCGAGTATAGCTGGGCAGGGTTACTGGAATCCTCATCAATATTCACTGCATTGTTACCTCGCGATTGGAAGCGCTGTTGCCTTTGACGCGCGCAGCTGGTTGTAGCCCAAAGATCGCCGCAATTGACGAGTGCGCATACTGTTCATACTTCGCCAAAGATCGAGCTGATGGCCAGATGTAGCGTTGGTCCGGGAAGTCAGCCACTGGGATCAGGTAGGTTCCTTCGATCCGCTCGTTTGTAGGATCCGCCCGCACCCAGATGATGAAGTCGACAGCCGGCTTGTGCACCAGCGCAACCTTC
>Ga0308160_10005879_pt1 | contig 12662 bp, 9 predicted proteins | sample PhyFR1_FD_201036 | JGI IMG/M metagenome (GOLD analysis project Ga0308160, IMG submission 201036) | Phyllosphere microbial communities from UC Gill Tract Community Farm, Albany, California, United States - DLSLF.R1 | ecosystem: Host-associated > Plants > Phyllosphere > Unclassified | place: USA... | reverse complement strand
TGCCGGTGCCGGTGACCATCGTCGTGCCGAGGTTGCCGTCGCCCCAGGCCGGCCCGTCGAGGGTGCCGGAGATAGCGTACAGCACCGTCTCCCCGGTGACGGCGTTGCGCATGCGGCGCGCCGCCACGGTGCCGTTCATGCCGCCGTTCAGGCTGATGCGGTAAGCATTGTTGGCCGTGCACTGCACCGACAGGGCGGCGTTCGCACGCACGGCGCCGGTGAGCACGGTGCTCGCGCCGAAGGCCAGGTTGGACGCATTGATGACGCAGTTGTTGACGACGGTGGCGCGCACGCGGAACGGCACCGTGGTGCTGGCACCGGCCGTGCACAGCGAGGGCAGCAGGCTCCAGAACGAATAATTCACGATGGCTTCGCCGGAAAAGTCGCTGGCAAACGCGGTGTCGGCATCCCCGACCGTGCCGACGCCTCCCAGGGCATTCCCGGGGATCTTGCCGTAGACCGGAAAGCTGACCGTCTGGGTGCCGAGCGAGAGCAGGCCGGCGCTGAGGTTGAAGCTGAAGCCGGACGGGCTGTTCGGGGTAGTCGGGCTGCCCCAGACCGCGGCGGCGGTATAGCTGCTGTCGCGGTACAGGTTGAACGGCAGGCGTCCGGTGCCGCCCGTCATGGTGCGCCACTGCCCCCCGCTGCCGCCGCTGCCGGCGCCCAGGTTCACGCAGATCGCCGCGTTCGGGAACAGCAGCTGCGGCGGCACGCCGGTCAGCAGGGCCCAGGTGCAGCTGACGGTCAGGGTGCCGCTGGCATAGCTGTCGGCGCCGGAGATCGGACTCACGTTCGCGAACACGATGTCGGTCATGGTGGCGCTGCAGCTGTCGGCGCGCGCGGCGCCCATCGCCACCAACCAGATTGCGGCCGCCATGGCCAAGCTGTGCAGCAGTCGCTTGAACATCAGTTTTCTCCCTTGATGGGCACGCAGGTGAGCGGCCCGATACTGGTCATGCTGCCGGCGCCGCCCGCGCCGGCAGCCGGATAAGCGAACCTTACCTCGCATGCGCCTTCGCGTGCGCGCAGGACGAGGCGGTTGTCCGGTCCCGCTTCGTCGACGAAGACCACGCCGTCGTGGCCGACGATGGTCGTCGCCGCGCCATTCACGGTGACCGCCGTGCCGAGCGCGACCGGCTGGCCTTTGCTGTCGTGCACGGTGACGCTGGCCGCCTGGTAGCGCTCCAGCGTGAAGCCGGCCACCACGCCCGACAGCAGGCGCGGCGCGATGTCGAGGCTGGTGGCGCGCACGCGCACCTCGAGCGGCAGGCCGCTGGCGTCGATCGCCAGCTGGTTGGCGGCATATGGCACCAGGTCCGGCACCAGCAGGCGCCCGTGGCGGTCGGTGCGGCCGATGACGCGGTTTTCCTGCAGCACCGGCACGTCGGCGATGCCGGCCGACACCAGGGCAAAGGCGCGCCCGACCTGGCGTGCCGGCAGCACCGCGCCATCCATCGCCACCAGGGCTCCGGTGGCGTTCACGGCGGTGGTGACCGCGGCGCCGCTGTCCTGCACCAGCAGGCCGAGCTGGCCGCCGTTGCCCAGGTATTGCAGCTGGCCCTGGCCATAGCGCTGGCCGCCCTGGCTGGCGCTTTGCACGTTCCAGCCGAAGCCGCCGGCGAAATCGGCCGAGCGGTTCAGGCCCAGGTTCCAGCTGGGTTCGCCGGCGCGGCGGCCGCCGCCGACGCTGGCGCCGATCCGGCCCGGCAGGCTGAAGCTGAGCGACGCGCTGACGCCGCGCGCCGACGACTGGCCCAGGTCCTGGTAGGCGTTCAGGCCGAGATAGGCGCCCTCGCCCAGGCGCATCGACCATGCCAGCGAGGCCAGGCGGGCAGTCCGCTGCACGATTCCTTGCGCGGCTCCTTGCAAGCTTTCGCTCCCGGCCAGGCGGTAAGCCACCAGGCTGGCGCTCACCGATTGCCCGGCCGAGGGAGAAAAATTGGCGGTGATGCGGTCGTTGACGCGGCTCACCGGCACGCCTTCGCGCGTACCCAGGTCGGCGTAGCCGCTGCTGGCGCGCGTACTCTGCACGTCGATCGAAAAGCGCGGCGACAAATACTGGTAGCCGATGCTGGCCTGCACGCCGCGGCCATCGCCGCCGCCGCTGGCGGCCAGGGCGCCGTGCAGCACGCCGGCGTGGCCGAGCCGCACCAGGGCGCCGGCGCCGGCATTCGCCACGCCGGCCGCCGCTTCGGCATGGGCTTCGAGGGTCAGCGCGTCGTTCAGGCCATGGCGCAGCGAGCCCGTGAACGCCGGGCGCGCCGCATAGCCGAACGAGCGCAGGCCGTAGTCGCGCCGCGGCAGGCCAAAGGCAACCGCGTAGTCGGACAGGCCGGGCGCCAGCAGGCGCGTGTCCACATACAACGGTACCGAGGTGGCGATTTCGCGCCCCAGGCTGTCGCGCGTGACGACCGTGGCCTGGCCGGCGCCGTTCAGGCCCGCCACCTGGTCCAGCACGAAGGGGCCGTCCGGCACCGTGGAGCTGAACTGCTGCATGCCGTTCACGTACAGGGCCACGCTGCTCGGCACCACGGCCGAACCGGCGATCTGCGCCATCGGGTAGGTGACCAGGTCGGGGCGCAAGTCGAAATTCTTGCGCCACTCGATGCCGCCGATGCGCAGCGAACGCGACCAGCCGAGCGAACGGGTGATCAGGTCGCCCACCTGCAGCGAGGTCAGGGCCACCGGGTCGGCCCAGCTCCACGAGGTGTCCTGGCGCAGGTAGCGCCGTCCGCCGCCGTGCAGAGTGACGACGCCGGTGCTGGAGAGGGCGCCGCGCTCGTCGAACAGGCGCAGCTCATGCAGCATCGAGGTGCGCGCATTGGCGCCGAGCTGGGCGTACAGGTCGTAGTTGAGCAGCATGCCCGGACTGGCGCTGCCGGCGCCGACGGCGCGCGCGCTGCGCGCCTGCAGCCGCACCGGTTCGCGCAGGGCGTCGGACAAGCGCAGGGCGATGCTCTGGGCGGCGGCGTCGAAGGTGTAGGTGAGGCCGCGAATGGCATCGAGGTCCAGCTCGCGCGCCGCGCCGAAGCCGAGGGCGGCCGGGTCGAGGCCGAGCTCGCGCAGGGTGTCGGCATCCACACGCAAGCCTTGCGGGCCGCGCGTGAAACGGGCAACGGCGCCGGTGTCGGCGCCATTCAGGGTGACTTCGAGATACAGTTCGACGGGCGCCGCCGGCGACGGGGCCGCGGGAGCGGCCGACAGCGCGCCAGGCACGGCTGCTCCCTGCCCCGCCGCTACCGGCAAGGCAAAGCTCAGCAGCGCGCACACCAGCAGCGCCCGGGCACGGGCGCGGGCGCCGAATCGGCCTCGCTTCATCGTCCCGTCACTTGGCGCCGGCGCTCTCCGCCGCCACACTGGCGGCTGCGCTGGTGGGGCGCGCATTCACGTTGGCGCGCACCGTCAAGGGCGCCGCCAGGCGGGCGGCCGGTGCGAACGGCAGGCGCCATTCGCGCTCGCGTCCGGCCAGGGCGTAGCCGAGCAGGCCTTTGCTGAGTTCGGTTTCCTTGCCGGCGACGTCGACCAGGCTGGCGGCGCCGACCTGGGCGTGGGCACTGCCCGTGTTCTGCACGCGCAGCACCCAGGCGTCGTTCTTGCGCAGCACGCTCCAGGCCAGGACCGGGGCGGCGGCTTCGTCGCTCGCGGCCACGAATACCGGCACCGAATACTGCAGGCGGATCGCCACGCCGGTGGCTTGTTCCTCGTCGCGCGGGATCTCGTCGATCAGCAGGCGGTAGGTGCGTTCCGGGCCGGGCGTGGCAGCCGATCCTGCGCCGCCCTTGCGTACCAGGCGGATGGTCTGGCTGGCCTTGGCGGCCACTTCGATGATCGGCGGGCTGGCCACCAGTTCGTCGGTCGGGGTCAAGGCGTCTTCGCCATTGCGCTGGTCCCAGAGGAAGACCCGCACCTGGCCGTATACCGGTTTCTCGCCGAGGTTCTGCAGGCTAATGCCGCCGGCTGCCTGGTTGGCGCGCAGCTTGATCGACACCGGCGAAATTTGCAGGCTGGCCGCCTGGGCGCCCAGGCCCAGGAACAGCGCGGCGCATAGGCCCGTGACGGCCAGCCAGGAACGCAAGAGCGAGGAACGGGTCATCTGGTCAGAAGTAGACGGTGGCGGTGATGGTGGATTTGTAGTTGTCCGGGGTCGGCGTGTTCTGGGCCGGGATTTCGCCGTAGACGGTCAGGTTCTGGGCTGCGCCGTTGCCGGTGCCGGCCAGGGTGTTGGTGCCCTGGGTCGCGCCCCACGGGGTGCCGCCCGGCGCCTGGAACAGGTTGAACTGGACGGTCTGGGTGTTGGCGCCGGTGCCGCGCATGTAGCGCGTGGTGCCGCTCGAACCGGTTCCGGTGCCCTGGTCGAGGCCGATGTTGTACGGGGTGGTGTTGCTGCAGGTGACGCTGATGTTCGCCGTCGCCGACACCGTGCTCGACAGCACGCCCTGCTGCTGGCCGAAGTCCAGGCCGTTGGCCGCGATGGCGCAGTCGGCGTTGATGCGCAAGGTCACATCGAAGCTCGCAGGCTGGCCGGCCTTGCCATACACGGCGGCGGTGGCGAGTGCCGGGAAGGCTGCGATGACGATGGCGCCGAAGGCGGCGGCGCGGAGCTTGGCTGCGAACATGGTTTTCCCTGTAAAAGTCGTATTGATGAATTGCCGTACATCAACTATACGACAGTTACCTAAATCGGTAAAGTCGAAACTTTCAGAAATATCGATACAAGTTGCGGGAAAGCATCACTCCACGGTGGCAGGGGTTCTCACGGTCGCCGGCGAGACTTCGCGCGGCAGCGTGACATGGAACACCGTGCCGCCACCCGGGGCGTCGGCGATGCTGATGGTGCCGCCATGTTCCTCGACGATGCGCTTGCAGATCGCCAGACCCAGGCCGGTGCCGCCGGTGCGCGGCTTGCCGCCGTCCTTCGGCGCGATCTGCACGAAGGGCTGGAACACGCGCTCGCGCAGTTCGGGGCGGATGCCGGGGCCGCGGTCGGCCACCGACAGCCTTGCGCCGTTGGCCTGGGCGATCACGTGCAGGATCACGGCGCTGCCGCGCGGCGCCACCTTGATCGCGTTCGACAGCAGGTTCGTCATGACCTGGGTCATGCGGTCGTAGTCGATCGCCGCCACCGCTTCCTGGGCGTCGGCGCCGGTGTCGAGCACCAGCGACACATTCGCCGCGGTGGCCATGCCCTGCATGGTGCGGATCGCCTCGCGCGCCAGCGGCAGCACCGGCTGGGTGACGGGGATGAAGGACATCATGCCGGCCTCGATTTTCTGGATGTCGAGCATGTCGTCGACCAGGCGGTTCAGGCGGATGCAGTTGCCGTTGCAGATGTCGATCAGTTCCTTGACGTCGGGCGGCAGTTCGCCCAGGGCGCCGTCGGACAGCAGGGCCAGCGAGGCGCGGATCGAGGTCAGCGGCGTGCGCAGTTCGTGCGAGACGGTGCCGACGAATTCGTTCTTGGCGCGGTCGATGCGTTTCCGTTCGGTGATGTCGCGCAGGAAGATGCTGAGCATAGTGCTTTCGCCATGCCCGGTCAGGCTGGTGCTCATTTCGACCGGGATCTCGGCGCCGTGGCGGTCGATGACGACGCGTTCGACGCGGCGGTCGAGCGCGCCCTGGCGGTTCGAGGCCAGCAATTGCGGCAAGGCGTCGCTATCGCTGGTGCGCAGGGGTTCGGCCAGGTTCAGTTCGTCCAGGCGCCGGCCCAGGGCTTCGTGGCGTCGCCAGCCGAGCAATTGTTCGGCCTGGGGATTCCACTCGCTGATGCAGCCCTTCAGGTCGACCCCGATAAACGCGTCCTGGGCCGTGTCGACAATCGCCCGCGTGCGGGTGTCGCTGGCCTGCACGATTTCCAGCGCCTGGCGCAGTTCCACGGTGCGCGATTCGACCAGCTGCTCGAGGGTGTTGTTCAACTGCTGCAACTGGCGCCGGCGCTCGTCGAGATCGGACATCAGCGAGTTCAGCGAGCGGCTCAGGGCCTTGACTTCTTCATATGGTCCGCCGCTGGCGATCTGCACATGGCCGCCGTCGCGCAGTTCGCCGGCCGAGGCGGCCAATTGCTTGAGCGGCAAGGTGATGCGGCGCGCCAGCGCCACGCCGACCAGCGAGAACAGCGCCGCCAGCAGCACGCCGCTGATCAGGGCATGGCGGCGCATTTCCGCCAGCGGCGCCCAGGCAAGATCGACGTCCTGGCGCACCAGCACCACCCATCCCAGGCCGGGGTAACTGGCATAGCCGCTGCCTTTCTGGTAGCCGACCAGGTAATCCTTGCCGTCCGGCCAGCGCTCGACGGTGTAGTCGCCGCGCCGGGTCGGGGTAGCATTCCGGAAGCTGCCCAGCGAAAGCGTAGTGTCCATCAAGTCCTTCGGTCCCAGCAGCACGCGGCCGCCGGCGCTCAGAATCAGGGTCTGCACCGTCCCTTCGCGGTCGGCGGAACCGACCACCGAGCGCTCGACGTCGCGCGCCCAGTTCCAGGACAGATGGGCGCCGAGCACGCCCTTGATCCGGCCCTCGTCATCGGCAAACGGAAACGCCACGTCAACGAAACGGCGCGGTGCGCCCCCTTCCTGCGGCGGCAGCAGCTTGTCGAGCAGCAGGGCTTCGTGGACGTCGCCCACATAGCCGCCTCGAAGACCGTCGGCAAACCAGGGCCGCTTGGACACGTCGGCGCCTTCCAGTAAGCCGTTGCCTGCTACCAGTACCTTGCCGGTGGTGTCGGTGATGCCCAGCCATTCGTAATAGGAGTAACTCTGCTGCACCCGGGCAAGGGCCTGGCGCCGGCGCGCGGGGCTATAGGCCGGATCGGTCAGGGCGGTGCGGCTGGCGATCAGGCTCACTTCGCGGTAGCGCTCGAACATGCCGCGTTCGAGCTTGTCGGAGGTCTGGGCGGCCAGGTCGGCGAGACTGTTGCCGATCCGGGTGCGGATCTGTTCCACAGCGCGGCGCTCGACCACGGCCACCAGCGCCACGGTGAGCACGATCGACAAGAGCGAAAAGGTCAGCGCCAGTTGTGCGCCGAGTCCGCGGGGAATGAGACTGTTGAATTTGCTTTGCAAGGCAGCCCTCTGTTGATCGGTAATGCCGACGTGATCGAGGCTACCACAAGGCGAAATGCCGAGCGATTAGCTTGCCTGGCGTGCAGTTTCATGCGTCCTGCATGGAGTGCGCACCGGGCGCACGCGGGACCGTGCAGGCACGCGCATCAGGCGCGATACGGCCGCAGGGGATGGTCGAACCCAGTATACGGAGGAGCGCGTTGCTTGTTTAGGACAATGCACGTGTAACGAGAAGGCGCTGTCACCGTTGGCTATGGATGAGGCCGGCTTCAGCCTGTCCGCATCAAGCCATCCGCATCAAGCCATCCAGATCAGTCCTGCGCTGCCGGCGCCGGTCCCGCCATCAGCATGCCCAGCCGCAGCGCGGTCTCGGTCACGCTGTCGAGTGGCGGCTGGTAGCCCTGGTCGATCCAGCGCAGCGCGATGTGCATCACGCCGCCGACAATCCCGGCCTGCAGCAGTTCGTCGGCCGCCGCATCCGGTGCGGCGTGGCGCGCGATCTCCTGCCCGATCGTGCGCAGCGAGGCGTCGAAGGCCTTGTCGACCGCGCGGCTGACGCCACGGATCTCGACCAGGAACACGCGCGCCGACAAGGGGTCGCGCTGCAGCGCAGCAAAATAGGCCCGGAGCATGGCCCGCGCGCGCGCGCCACGCGCCGTGCCGGCCGCCTGCCCCGCCGCCGCGATGTCGCCGAACATCTTATAGGTGACCGCGTTGTAAGAGGTGATAAGAAGGTCTTCGCTGTTCTCGAAGGACTCGTAAAAATAGCGCTCGGTGAGGCCGGCTGCTTCGCACACGGCTTTCACGGTGGCCTGGCGGTAGCCGCGTTCGCCATACACGGCAATCGCCGCGGCGATCAGTTTGCTGCGCCGCTGGGCGCGGCGTTCTTCGGGCGACACGCCGCGGTAGGCGCGCGCAGGTTGTGGGTCTGGCGTCATCCGTCTATTTTGACACAGGCCGGGCCTGCTCCGGCATGTGTCGCTTGTCACCGTCAAGTTGACAATGTACAGTGTCAATTATTAGAACGATATTTGAGACACCATGCCTACTCCTCTTGGCGAGGACGGCCTGCTCGATGTGCTGATCGTCGGCGCCGGCTTGTCCGGCATCGGCGCGGCCGCCATCCTGCAGGCGCGCTGTCCCGGCAAGCGCTACGCCATCCTCGAAGCGCGCGCGGCCAGCGGCGGCACCTGGGACCTGTTCCGCTATCCCGGCATCCGCTCCGATTCCGACATGTACACCCTCGGCTACGGCTTCAAACCCTGGCTGGAGCCGAAAGCCATCGCCGACGGCCCGGCCATCCTGCGCTACATCCGCGAGACCGCGCACGAGCACGGCATCGAACGGCGCATCCGCTATGGCCACAAGGTGGTGCGCGCGGACTGGTCGAGCGAGGGCGCCTGCTGGACCATCCACGCCGAACATACCGACGGCAGCACGCGCATCGTGCGCGCCCGCTTCCTGTACATGTGCAGCGGCTACTACAGCTACGAGCATGCCTACCGTCCGCGCTTCGAGGGCGAGGACGGCTACCGCGGGCGCGTCGTGCAGCCGCAGTTCTGGCCGCAGGACCTCGACTACGGCGGCAAGCGCGTGGTGGTGATCGGCAGCGGCGCCACCGCCGTGACCCTGGTGCCGGCCATGGCGCAGCAGGCCGCGCACGTGACGATGCTGCAGCGCTCCCCGACCTATGTGGTGGCGCGCCCGTCCGAATACGGTTTCGCGCGCCGCCTGCAGAATCTTCTGCCCGCGAAAGCCGCCTACGCCCTCACCCGCTGGCGCGTGATCCTGGAATCGATGCTGCTGTACCGCCTGGCGCGCGCCAGGCCGGCGCTGGCGAAACAGCGCATCGTCGACATGGCGCGCCACGAACTGGGGCCGGGCTACGACGTCGCCACCCATTTCACGCCGAGCTATAAAGTGTGGGACCAGCGCGTCTGCGTGGTGCCGGACGGCGACATGTTCCGCGCGATCCGCCGGGGCCAGGCCTCGGTGGTCACCGGCCACATCGCCCGTTTCACCGAAAGCGGCATCCTGCTCGAGTCGGGTCAGGAACTCGAAGCCGACATCGTCGTCATGGCCACGGGACTGAGCCTGTCCATCCTCGGCGGCGCCGCGATCACGGTCGACGGCCAGGCCTTCATGCCGAACGAGGCCATGTCCTATAAAGGCATGATGCTCTCAAGCCTGCCGAACTGCGTGATGAGCTTTGGCTATACCAACGCCTCGTGGACGCTGAAGGCCGACCTGACCGCGGGCTGGGTCTGCCGCCTGCTGCGGCACATGGACCGCAAGGGGCAGCACATCGCCGTTGTGCGGCGCGAGCCGGACGTCGCGCCCCAGCCCTTCCTCGGCTTTACCTCGGGCTACGTGCAGCGCGCCGCCTCCCTGCTGCCGCAGCAGGGGTCGCGCCGGCCGTGGCAGGTCTATCAAAACTATTTGCAGGACATGACGACGATCCGCTTCGGCCGCATCGCCGACGGCGTCATCCGCTTTGGAAGCAAAGGAAGCATGCCTTGAACGTGTCGAACCGTGTAGCACTGATCACCGGCGCCGGCAGCGGCATCGGCCGCGCCACCGCCCTCGCCCTGGCCCGGCGCAGCTGCCACCTGGCGCTGGCCGACATCGATGCCGAGGGCCTGAAGGAGTCCGCCGCCATGCTCGCCAACCTCGGCGTGCGCGTCACCATCCATTTGCTCGATGTGGCCGACCGCGAAGCCGTGCAGGCCTTGCCCGAGGAAATTCAGGCCGCCCACGGCCGCCTCGACATCCTGATGAACAATGCCGGCGTGGCCCTGGGCGGCAGCTTCGAGCAGGTGTCGGAGGCCGATTTCGAATGGCTCATGAACATCAATTTCAACGGCGTGGTACGCATGACGCGCGCCTTTCTGCCGCTGCTGCGGCGCAGCGACGATGCCCGCGTGGTGAACGTCTCCAGCATCTACGGCATCGTCTCACCGCCGGGGCAATCGGCGTATTCGGCCAGCAAATTCGCGGTGCGCGGTTTTTCGATGGCGCTGCGCCATGAACTCGAAGGCAGCACGGTCGGCGTGAGCGTGGTACACCCGGGCGGCGTGGCCACCTCGATTGCGCGCAATGCGCGGATTCCGGCCGGTGCGCCGCCGGACGAGATCGAACGCGGACGCAAGGTCGCCGAACGGCTGCTGCGCCTGGCGCCGGAAGAAGCCGGCGAAATCATCGCGCGCGGCATCGCCCGGCGCGACGCGCGTATCCTCGTCGGCAGCGACGCCAAGGTGATATCCCTCCTCGAACGCCTCGCGCCGGTCAGCTACTGGCGCTTTTTGAAGAAAGCGACGTCCCGATGAAAGCATTACTCTTCGTTCTTGGCCTGGTGGCGATCGTGGTGCTGGGCCTGGCGTGGTTCACGCGGCGCACGGCGGCGCGCATCGTCCAGTACTTGCCGGCCAAGGGCCGCTTCGTCGACGTGCCCGGCGGACGCCTGCACATCCGCGACAGCGGCGCCGGCCCCGCCGTGCTGCTGGTGCACGGCCTGGGTGGCCAGATGAGCCATTTCGATTACGGTATCGTCGAGCAGCTGGCGCGCAGCCACCGCGTGGTGGTGGTCGACCGCCCCGGCTCCGGCCACTCGCTGCGCGACGAACTGACGTCGGCCGACGTGTCGGCCCAGGCCCAGGCGCTGGCGGTCTTGATCGACAAGCTCGGTCTCGGGCGGCCGACGGTGGTCGGGCATTCGCTGGGCGGCGCGATTGCGCTGACGCTGGCGCTCGAGCATCCGGCTTCGGTTGGCGCCCTGGCCCTGGTGGCGCCGCTGACCCACGCCCCGGAAACCGCGCCGCAAGTGTTCAAGGCGCTGACCATCGAGACGCGCTGGGTGCGCACCCTGTTCGCCTGGACTCTGGCCACGCCCGGTGCGATTGTCGGCAGCAAGAAGGTGCTGGCGGCCGTGTTCGCACCGGAGCAGGCGCCGGCCGACTTCGCGGTGAAAGGCGGCGGTCTGCACAGCCTGCGTCCAACCCAGTTCCTGGCGGCGTCGCGCGATTTGCAGGCGATCCCGGCACGCATGCCGCTGGTGCAGGGCCGCTACGCCGAGTTGAATCTGCCGCTGGCGGTGCTGTACGGGCGCCAGGATGCCATCCTCGACTGGCAAACGAATGGCCAGGCGCTGGTCGACAAGGTGCCGGGCGCGCGCCTGGAGCTGGTCGAGGGCGGGCACATGCTGCCGATCACCCAGCCGCAGGTGGTGGCCGATTTCGTCGAGCGCACCGCGCGCGCGGCGGCGCCGCAACAGCGCGCGGGATAATCGCCCGCCGCGGAGATATCGTAGAGCGTGTGAAGAAATCGTCAGGGCAAGGCGCCGAGTCGAAGACAGTACGAGGGTACGGCGAGATGAGGCAACGCAGCCATGGCGATTTATTCACACGCTCGTAGGGTGGGTCGGTCCGCGTGCGGCTCGAACCCACCGCTTTGTCATTGCTTCCCACCCCGGCTTGGCTCTACACTGGCAGCGGCGCCTGGCCGTTGAGCCGGGCTTTCCGCAACCCTACACCCGACCGGCCCGCCATGCTGCTGACCACGCTCGACAACATCCTGCTGGACGGCCGCCCGCGCCAATTGGCCGGCCTGCGCCGCGGCGCGCTCGAGTTCTGGTACTTCGGCATCAAGCAGGCGCGCGCCTGCCTGTTCGTGTTCACCTTCATGGCCGCCGTGCTGCTGATGCCCCGTAGCGGCCTGTTCGGCATCCCGCGCTACGATTTGCTGCTGGTGGTGGCGCTTGCCATCCAGTTCGGCATGGTCTGGAGCAAGCTGGAAACCTGGGACGAACTGAAGGCCGTCTGCCTGTTCCACGCGGTCGGCTTCGCGCTGGAGGCGTTCAAGGTGTCCGGCGGCATCCAGTCCTGGAGCTACCCGGATTTTGCGTACACCAAGGTGCTGGGCGTGCCGCTGTTTTCCGGCTTCATGTACGCGGCCATCGGCAGCTACATCATCCAGTCCTGGCGCATGATGGACCTGCGGGTGCGGCATCACCCGCCTTACTGGATGGCGGCGGCGATCGCGATCCTGATCTACGCGAATTTCTTCACCCACCATTTCATCGGCGACTACCGCTGGTACCTGGCCGCCTGCGCGCTCGGACTGTATTCGCGCACCACCGTGATCTACCGCCCGCTCGACCGCGACCGGCAAATGCCGCTGCTGCTGGCCTTTGTGCTGATCGGCTTCTTCATCTGGCTGGCCGAGAACATCGGCACCTTCTGGGGCGTGTGGCGCTATCCGAACCAGCTGGGCGCGTGGTCGCTGGTACACCTGAGCAAATGGAGTTCATGGTCGCTGCTGGTGATCATGACCTTTACCATCGTCGCCAGCCTGAAGCACGTGAAGGCGAAGATTCATATTCCGGAGGCGTGATCCGGCGCGGGTGATCCTGTTCGCGGATCAATCGCCGCCGTCGCCGCCCTCTTCTTCTTCGCCGCCCGGTTCGTAGCGGATGATGTCGCCAGGCTGGCAATCGAGCCGCTCGCAGATTTTCGACAGCGTGGAAAAGCGGATGCCCTTCACCTTGCCCGACTTGAGCAGGCTGAGGTTCTGTTCGGTGATGCCGACGTAGCTGGCCAGCTCCTTCGATTT
>Ga0308160_10005877_pt1 | contig 12663 bp, 14 predicted proteins | sample PhyFR1_FD_201036 | JGI IMG/M metagenome (GOLD analysis project Ga0308160, IMG submission 201036) | Phyllosphere microbial communities from UC Gill Tract Community Farm, Albany, California, United States - DLSLF.R1 | ecosystem: Host-associated > Plants > Phyllosphere > Unclassified | place: USA... | reverse complement strand
CCAAAAACGGTATGTTCCGCAATGTACGTGCTGACAGCTTATCTGCTGAGTTAGTTCGTGCCTTGGTTGCTCGTAACCAGTTTGATGTAAACGAAGTTGAAGACGTGATCTGGGGCTGTGTAAACCAGACCCTAGAACAGGGTATGAACATTGCGCGTAACATCGCATTGCTTGCTGACTTACCAAAAACTGTTGCAGGTCAAACTGTAAACCGTCTTTGTGGTTCATCTATGCAGTCAATTCATACCGCTGCGGCACAAATTGCGACTAACCAAGGTGATATCTTCATTATTGGTGGTGTAGAGCATATGGGTCACGTAGGCATGATGCACGGCATTGACCTGAACCCTGAAGCGTCTAAGCACTATGCTAAAGCGTCTAACATGATGGGCTTAACTGCTGAAATGTTGGGTCGTATGAACGGTATTAGCCGTGAAGAACAGGATGCGTTTGGTGTGGAATCACATCGCCGCGCTTGGGCTGCAACGCAAGAAGGTCGTTTCAAAAACGAAATTATTGGTGTTGAAGGTCACGATGCAAACGGTTTCAAAATCCTTTGTGACATCGATGAAGTAATTCGTCCAGATGCTAACCTTGAAGCATTCAAGGCTTTACGTCCAGCATTTGACCCTAAAGGCGGTACAGTGACTGCTGCAACATCTTCAGCGTTGTCTGACGGTGCTTCTGCAATGTTATTGATGTCTGCTGAACGTGCGCAAGCGCTGGGTCTTAAGCCACGTGCTGTCATCCGCTCTATGGCGGTTGCAGGCTGTGATGCAGCAATCATGGGTTACGGTCCTGTTCCTGCAACGCAAAAAGCGTTGAAACGTGCTGGCTTGTCAATTTCTGATATTCAAACTTTTGAGTTAAACGAAGCGTTTGCTGCACAAGGTTTGTCTGTTCTTAAAGGCTTAGGCATTTATGACCAGCAAGACCGTGTGAACTTGAACGGTGGTGCAATTGCACTGGGTCACCCATTGGGTTGTTCTGGTGCGCGTATCACAACGACATTGCTGAACGTTATGGAACAGCAAGATACACAAATCGGTCTTGCGACCATGTGTATTGGTCTTGGTCAAGGTATCGCGACAATTATCGAACGTGTTTAAGCTTTAAATACTGAGATAAAAGAAACCCCGCTTATTGCGGGGTTTTTTATGACTGATTTTCTGCATGATTTTTTAGTTTAAGTTCAATATACTCAGAGCAATTTATAAATTTATCTATTTTATAAACATAAAAATTTATTTTCTGTCTTTCATCATGCTTATACTTATAACAACGGAGCATCTTTCATGTTTGCCAACTTATTTAAAATTTTTACTATTTCTATGCTATCCGCCAGTGTGTTATCAGGCTGTGCAACTAAAAAGCTAATCGATAAGGATTCGGTACATACTCGAGATGTTCGTGTCAATCTGGTTGAAGATAGCGTGGTTGCTTTCGGTCGACCTGCGCAACCGATTGCCAATTTACCTGCCAATAGCCTGGTGATTGCAGGTTATAAAAATAGTTATATTCTGACTCAGGGGGGAACTCAGTTTGTCACTATTATTAATCGCTTAGATCCCAAAAATATTCAAATGACTCGCGAATTGAGTTTTTATTCTGAAAAGAATGATGGTTATTTCAAAGGTACTCTGCCCCTGGCTTATGTCAAATTACAGGAAGATTTTAATAAACAGGATCTCGATTTTTTTATTCAAAATGGTGCAGAAGAATGCTCTACATCAAGTGATAATCGAATGAATGCACAACGTTTCTGTTTTAACTTAAAGCTGGAAGGTATGGTCTACCCACGTGCCAATAATCTGTCTTCACTCAAGGCATTGAGTAAGCCATATCAGGTATCCATCTATACGCTTGGAAAGGAAACTTATAAGGACCATTCAACTTTAAATCCATTAGAAAAATTGGCCTTATTTCCCTTCGCTATTGCAATTGATGTGGTGAGCTTCCCTTTCCAGGCAGCAGATAAAATTTTTGAGTAGGATGAAAAACCCGCTTATTGCGTTTTTTTTTCATTTTTTGAGTTTTGATAGATCTTTTGATAAATCAAAAAGTAAACATTAATTGGCAGTGAAATTAATATTGAAAGTTCCTTCTCCCTTTGGGATGAGAAGTGTTACTTCGCAAGAGGATGAGGGGTTTTTTTAATAACATCCTCACCCTCTTGCGCGTAATTACGCTCATCCTTAAAAAGGAGAGGGAATTTCCATTGTGAATTAAATTTTGTCTAAAAAGTTAAAATCGCAATATTTTCAATCAAATATTATTAAACCCTCTGCGCCAACAACGTTGCAAAATGCTGTTTAATTCGGTTCCCCTGTTCATCCACCCGATGCAACTCACCGACATTTTCATTGTATTTCACAATGTTCCATCCCTCGTACAAAGCACTTAACTCGCCTGCTTTAAACGTAAAAGGAAAGTCAGACTGTGCAGGAATATCATCGGTATCCATCGCACATACAATCAGGTTAAAACCATTCACATTAGTCGCTTGTTGCATCTGCGCAATCAGAGGTTTCACAGTTTGAGCTTCTAAAAACATCATCACCACAGTACAGCAAATAAAGTCATAACGACCGGTAATGCTTTGATCTGCATTTAAATCACGCTGTTGTACCTGAATATTATCAATCTGCTCAGACTGAATAATCTGCTCTAGCTTTTGCAAACTGCTTGGATTGACATCCCAGGCATCCACCTCAAAACCATGCTGACTTAAATACAGTGCATTACGCCCCTGTCCACAGCCGACATCTAAGGCACGGCCACCTTGCAAATACGGCGTAGCAGCCAAAATTTCCGAGTGAGTGGGGGAAAGCTGATATTTTTTATAAAAATAATCCTGTGGCAGACAGTAAAACTGCAGCTGACATTCAATGTCATCACTGGCGGAAACAATCTTATGCCATGCCTGCGGTTCAATAAATGGAGGCTGCTGCTCTGGGCTAAAGACATGCTCAGACTTCACAGCACCCGATTCTTCCAGCATGGCAAAATGCAGCTCACCCTTGAATACTGTCAGCTTTGCCCAGGTACCGGCTTTGGTATTGTGCTGATTTTTAAAACCTTGCGGAATGCTCTGCTGTGTCCAGACAGGAAGTTCTTTATAACAAATAAGCTGTTGCATAAAAGGCTGTGCTCCAAATCTTCAATGATCTGTCCGAAATCAATTCGCTGACGATGTTTTAGCATAGCCCGTTCAAGCACAGATTGAAATAAGCTGCTTGCCGATGACTCATGCAATCATCCGGCTCCAAAAGCAATGTAACTCCTCTGCAACATCATGTTATCACTCTGTAAATTTAGTTGAATATTCACACAATTGAATAAACCTAAGCTATTCACTTTTAAAAATTTAGTATCTCTGGCGTTAAAATAAAAAGTACAAAATCTCTCTTTATTCTCACAATTGAGTAACCACGATGAATACCATTAAAACTACTTTGGCTATCGCTTTAGTTGCCGCAACTACGTCTGCTATGGCTGTAACTGCTGTAGAAACTACTCCAGCTGCTAAAGTTGCTGCTGCAAAAGCACAAGTAAAAGCAGATGCTGCAAAAACTGCGACTGCTGTTAAAAACACAGCGGTGGCAACTAAAGAAAAAACTGCTGCTGTTTCTAAAACTGCTGCTCAAAAAACTGTAGCGGCTAAAGACGCGGTTGTAGCTAAAACTGCTGACGTGAAAGACGCGACTGTTGCTAAAACTGCTCAAGTAAAAGACGCTGCTGCTGAAAAAACTGTAGCTGCGAAAGATACAGTTGTCGCTAAAACTGTTGCTGCTAAAGACGTGACTGTTGCTAAAGCAACTGAAGCAAAAGATGCTGTATTAGAAAAAACTACTGAAGTGAAAGAAGCAACTGTTGCTCAAGCGACTGAAGCAAAAGACGCAACTGTAGAAAAAGCAGCTGATGTAAAAGAAGCAACTTCTGAAAAAGCCGATGCTGCTAAAGCTGAAGTAAAAGCTGAGAAAAAATCATTCTTCTCTTGGTTTAAAAAATCTGCTGCTTAATTTGCGCTAACGCATTTTAGCTGTCAAAAAAGGATGCCCTTGATGAGCATCCTTTTTTAATTATAAGGAAAAATATTTTTATCAGAATATTATCTCACTAGCGGATACCATTATTCGGTATCGTTCTTTGCTGTTGTTGCGACTCTCTGATTACTGCATTTTGCGAAGTATTTTCCAAGGTACCCAATGAAAGTTGCTCGCGAGCGATTTGTACATTGGTTGCGCTACGGTCTATACCAAAACGTTCAAGCACAACATACAAGCCTTCTCTTGGATCAGGTGATTGCAAACCTTGCGCAATCGCCAGAACATATTGCTGCTGTTCCAATGGCAAGCTGTTTATATCTGGCATTGGTCCATCAGGCACAAGATCTATGGTCGCTACAATAGTGGGATTAACAACGAAGTTTTGAGTATCCATCTGGATCTGCATAATTCGATGCTGTAAAGCCCTCTCTTGTTGCGGGTTCCATTTATATTGAATGACTGGTGTGGTTTTAGCTCTTAACTCGGATTCCGTTAACGGACTTAATCCAGGGGCATCGGCTATATCAGCAAAAGTAGAGCAAATGGAAAAACTTCCGGCAATCGCTACAATTGCGCAGGACAAATTTTTTAGGAGATTCATGGCAGTTCTACTCAACAATGAATTGAAGTAAACAAACAACCGTCGACACCCAAAATTGTATAATAAACCCTGTATTTGGTAGCCTTCGCCCAGATAAGTGGTCTGAGTCGCATCTTAATTTTTATTCAACAATCATTTGATTTGGCATCTTTATATACATGAATTTTATATTAAAAATTTTAATTTTTATGATGCTAATTTTCCAGAAATCATCTTTTTAGCTCTAGCTTGGCCACAAAAAACTGCCCAACAATCCTGCCGCTTAATTTTTTATTTTTAAACCATTCCTACACGTAGCAGGACAGGAAATGTTACATCTAAATTTTCTGGTACAGCGTGTAAAGCGTTTGAAATAAGCTGCAGCGGGTCATGATGGTTTTTTTCCTGATAATGCGTGAGTGCTGACCATGTTTTTAAATAGCTCAACAGTTGCTGCGAAGACCATTGATATTGCAAATGCATCTCTGGGACAGCCTGTTCATTAAAAGGAAATGGAATGCTTTGATACAGCTCATCAATATAACAGCGCTCGGCATCCCAATAGCCGTTTAAGGTTTCAAAGTACAGCTGTTGCACCAAACTGTTAATCTCGGCATCCTGTATCTCAATCAAGCCATAACCAATGGCTGCAAACACCCCTTGCGGTTTTAGCACCCGTTTTACTTCTTTATAGAATGCGTCAAAGTCAAACCAGTGAATGGCTTGAGCCACCGTAACCAGATCAACAGATTGCGCAGGAAGATTGCTCTGCTCGGCTGCTTGTACCTGATAGCTGACATTTTCAAAATAAGGCGCTTGCTGCAACTGTGCTTCACTGATATCGGTTGCCACCACATAATTGAAATATGGGGCCAATAACTGGGTAAATTGTCCAGACCCTGCTCCACAATCCCATGCGAAATTCCGTTCCGGCACATGCTTTAAAATCTCTTTCACAATTTGAATGGAATAATTTGGGCGGGCTTGTCTATAGCGAAGACTATGCTTAGAAAAGAGGTCTTTCATTGAATTATTCTCAAAATATTCCTTTATTTAATCAATCACCTGTTCAATTTCAAAACTGGTCTGGGCAATCGGATTGAGCTGATCATTCAACTGGTAATATTTAACATCATAAGTCCCAGCTTTCCAGCCTTTTAGCGGATTAAAACTGACCCAGTTCTGCTCCCGGTTGCTACTGACCCGCTGTGGCATAAAAAACAACATTTCACCTGTAGCGCGGTTGCTCCAGCGGATAAAAACCTGCTCGTTATTGGGGATTCTTCCTAAAGTATCAAAATGGGCAAATAACTGCTGTCCGGCATAAATCTGCCTCGGCAATACACTATTTGCTGCATATTGCTGCTGGGTCGTCACCGTGGCTTTTCCTGCCAAAACTTCATTCGGATCATTTTTTGCATCAACAAATTCACTGACCAGACGTTTGGCAAAGGTGTGCTTATTTTGAATAGTGGATAAGTCATAGCCCGGAAAGGATTGTTCCAGATATTTGTTGACCTGTTCAGTGGTCGCGCTATCTATAACCGAATTAACCTGTGCTTTCTGGTTTTTTAGCTGCTGTTGTAATGCAAGGCTATTTTCAGGCTGAGTCTGGGCTTTTTGCTGGATACGCTGAATAAAATTTTCCACAGCAATATCCTGATGTGGTTCAGAAACAGGCAGTACAGATTCAGGGGTGGACTGGGCAACGAAATAACCCAATCCAAAACAGAGAATGCCGCTAATGAACGGCATGAAAAATTTCATGCAGATTAATTACAGCTGATGGTTTCAGTAAAATTGCCAGCATTGACAGTTAAACTTCCACTGGAAAATAATGTCCCTGCACTGACTTGCTGCCGAGTCAAATTCGTCCCCGAAAGCAATCTCAACCCTTCTGAGGTACAAATGCCGGTCTGGGTATCATTGGTAAGCCTTAACACACAGCCATCGGTTGTGACTCTATGCCTATTCGCTACCGGCTGGGCACAGACCTGCGTAATCACTGAAGAAGAAGAAGAAGACTCTAAGTCACATGCAGAACAATCCTGACTGGCACCGCCACAAGCATTGGCGGCCCTTTCACTGCGGCAAATATAAGTTTGTGAACCAAAGGTAAAAGTTTTCTCAAAAGAAGAGTTAAAGTTGTCTCCGCTCCCACTACCGCCACAGGCAGTCAGCAGCACAGAGAGCAAAGTTAAGATTGAACATCCAATTCTTTTCATCTTTTTATTCTCGAATTGTTATTGCGGTTATTTTATACGAAAAAAGTTCAGACCCAAAAAACGCTGACAAAAAAAAACCTCAAACAATGTTTGAGGTTTTTTCAAATATGGTGGCGAGACCCAGGATCGAACTGGGGACACACGGATTTTCAATCCGTTGCTCTACCTACTGAGCTATCACGCCGATGCGGTGTATTAAGCCGTATCTGTCATCAATAGTCAATATAATTCATCACATTTTTATTTGATCGAATATTTTTTGCCCAAAAAAAATCCCTGATGGGATCAGGGATTGAAATCTTGGAATAGATTTTGAATATGGTGGCGAGACCCAGGATCGAACTGGGGACACACGGATTTTCAATCCGTTGCTCTACCTACTGAGCTATCACGCCGATGTCGCGTATTAAACAATTTAAGTGTTTTTCAGTCAAGCAGCTTTTATGCTTTTTGAAACAACCGTTTATTTTTACAGCAAATATCATGTTATTTGCTTATTTTTTATTTAAAACTCAATTCATTATTTGCCCCGTACTCTTTCCAGGCATAAAAAAACAGCGCGATGGCTGCTTTTTTATAACGTATTCAAGCTTAAATTTTTTCTAAATGCGCCAGGCAACGATGAATTGCCCCACAGCCCGGTTCAAACGTCTTCACGCCTTTTTCTTCTTCCATTCGGCAGACTTCACTCACCAGCCTTTCTGCAACGCCGCGTCCACGGTTGGCGGGGTGAACCACAATATTTTCCAGAACCCGACTTTCCCCTTGTCCCGTGCACCAAATCGCCCCAATCAACTTAGTATTAAATTCTGCTGTGTAAACTAAGGTATACTGAGCCAAGTTTTGCTCTAGTTGTTCAATGGCATCCTGCCCATCTCCAAATTCCGGGCTAGTGTCATACAGTCGCTCAAGCTGGCTGCGCACTTCGTCATTTTCCAGTGAAGTATAAGCATGTACGGTAATAGGCATTGATTAACCCTCCTGAGCAATCTAATATGCGATGATTTCGTCATCGCGAAAAATTTTTACATCATCATTTTTGACGTTTTTTGAGGAACGTGTCTATGACGCAACGTATCAGTGAAGTGGTAAGAAACACTAACGAAACCAAAATTCGAGTTCGGGTGAATCTTGATGGTACGGGTCAAGGCACCCTCAACACAGGTGTTCCATTTTTAGATCATATGATTGATCAAATCAAGCGACACGGCTTATTCGATATCGACATTCACTGTGATGGTGACCTGGATATCGATGATCATCATACTGTCGAAGACTGTGGTATCACACTGGGGCAGGCTTTCGCACAAGCCTTGGGTGATAAAAAAGGCTTACGTCGTTATGGTCATTTTTATGCACCACTGGATGAAGCTTTAAGCCGTGTCGTGGTCGATTTATCTGGTCGTCCTGGCTTGTGGATGGATATTCCATTCACTCGCGCCCGTATTGGTACCTTTGATGTTGATCTATTCTCTGAATTTTTTCAAGGTTTTGTGAATCACGCGTTAATGACGCTGCACATTGACAACCTGAAAGGTAAAAATAGCCACCACCAAATCGAATGTACATTTAAAGCTTTTGCACGCGCACTGCGTATGGCCTGTGAAATTGATCCACGTGCAGAAAACACTGTTGCTTCAACCAAAGGTACTTTGTAATGACCCGTATTGCCCTTCTTGACTATGGCATGGGAAATTTACACTCAGCAGCCAAAGCCTTCGAACATGTGGGTGCCACTGTCGATGTGACCAATGATCCCAAACTGATTGCCCAAGCCGATAAAATTGTATTTCCCGGTGTAGGCGCAATGCGTGACTGTATGCAAGGCATGCATGAAGCGGGTATTGATGACGTGGTACGCAATGCCGTATTTAACAAGCCTGTTCTTGCGATCTGTGTCGGCATGCAGGCTTTGATGCAGCGCTCTGAAGAAAATGGCGGTGCAGATGCGCTGGGTATTTTTGCAGGTGAAGTGAAGCATTTTCCAGAAATGGCGGGTTTAAAAGTGCCGCATATGGGCTGGAACCAGGTACATCAGGCAGACCCAAGCCATCCAATGTGGAAAGACATTGAACAGGATGCGCGTTTCTACTTCGTGCATAGCTTCTATGTAGAACCGAAAGATACGGCTCTGGTCGCTGCAACCTGTGACTATGGTTTAGAGTTCTGTACCGCGCTGCATAAAGAAAACCTGTTTGCGACCCAGTTCCACCCGGAAAAAAGCCATACCGCTGGTTTGCAGCTGTTGAAAAACTTTGTGGAATGGAAAATCTAAGCGTCCATTTTTAGATCTTTTAAAAGCTCAACTCTGGTTGGGCTTTTTTATGGGCTCAAATTGCTTGGTTTATATAAATTTGACTGTTTTTTATAGATTTTAATTGTTATGATATTTATGCAAATCATTATATTTAAACAATAATTAAAATTATAGGGTATAAAAAATGAATCAAAAATATCAAACCAGTGAATCTGCCTTAAGCCCAAGTGGACGTTTTGGTCGCCTGTCTTATCTAGGCTGGAACATGCTGATGAGCTTTTCTATCCTGATCATTATCGGGATTATTGCGGCTTTTTCACCAGGCTTGCTTGCTGATCCCACCACCATGACTGGCTCTTCCATGCTGGCAACGGTTCTGATCGGGGTCGCTTACATCGTCCTATTATATTTTAGTTTTGTTTTTACCATTCGCCGCCTGCATGACCGCAATCACATCGGCTGGTTATCCCTTTTAATCCTGGTTCCTGGAATCAATCTTGTTTTTATCCTGTACCTGATTTTTGCCAAAGGTGATGACAGAAGCAACCAATATGGCCCTCGACGTAACACCAAAGGCTGGGAAAAAGTGTTGGCCTGGATTTATATTTTAATTTTCCCTTTAGCTATTTTGGCTGCGATTGCACTTCCAGCTTATCAAGATTATGTGACTCGTGCTCAACAGGCACAGATGAAACAAAGTATCGATCACATGGATTAATGCTTTTAAATTCTGGATAAAGCTCATGATCAATGGGCTTTATTTTTGCCTAAAATCTGAAAAGCGATTAAGCTGAATTTAAAATAAATCACTGTATTGATTATCATGGAAGAGTCTCTGCTTCAAACGCTACCCAGCAAAGAACAAATTCAGGCATTGCCTGTGTTTCAGAATCTTCCCATGCAACAGATTCATCTTATTCATAACATTGAACAATGTCTTGCCCTTGAACAGGAATTAAAAAGCTGTGCCTTACTCGGTTTCGATACCGAATCCAAACCGACTTTTACCAAGGGGGAAGTATCAACCGGGCCGCATCTGATCCAATTGGCCAGCCATGACGCAGCCTACTTATTTCAAATTAACCCTGAAATACTGGAATTTCTAAAACCGGTTTTTGAAAGTCGGGATCAGATTAAAGTCGGCTTTGGTCTAAAAAATGATGCGCATCTTTTTCGTAAAAAAGGCATTGAACTGAATAGCGTGATTGAACTGTCTAAATGCTTTTCTGCCTTTGGTTACCCCAATCCTATGGGGCTGAAAAATGCCATGGCACTTTTATTTCAGCTGAATTTTCCCAAAAGTAAAAAAATCAGTACCTCCAACTGGGCACGTAAAACACTGACTCCGGCCCAAATTCAATACGCGGCGGCCGATGCTTATGCGCCGGTACTGGTGTTTGAAGAATTGCATCGTTTGGGCTTACTGCCTGAACATATTCCCAACACATCATTAAAATTACGCATTCGCCCGAATAAAATAAAAGCTGAAACTGAGGCTTAGAGATTTAGCAATACTTTGTTAAGATGACAAACAATAACTTTAACGAGATTAGGCAAGGAGCGAAAGCATGCTGATCATCCCTGCAATTGACCTGAAAGATGGCAAATGTGTCCGTTTAAAACAAGGCCGTATGGAAGACGATACCGTATTTTCTGACGATCCAGTTGCAACTGCACAGCATTGGGTAAATGAAGGCGCGCGTCGCTTACATTTGGTTGATTTAAACGGTGCTTTTGCCGGTACGCCCATCCATAAACCTGTGGTTGAAGCGATTGCCAAAGCGCAACCTGAGCTGCCAATTCAAATTGGTGGCGGTATTCGCTCGTTTGAAACCATCGAACATTACCTCGATGCCGGTGTATCTTTTGTGATTATCGGGACTAAAGCAGTTCAGGATCCTGAATTTGTTGAAGAAGCCTGCAGAAAATTCGCCGGTCACATCATTGTCGGTATCGATGCCATGAATGGCATGGTGGCTACCGATGGCTGGGCAAATATCACTGACATTAAAGCGACTGATCTGGCAAAACGCTTTGCCGATGCCGGTGTATCCAGCATTGTCTATACCGACATTGCCCGTGACGGCATGATGCAAGGTGTCAACATCGAACAGACTGTAAACTTGGCGACTTATTCAGGTTTGCCGGTGATCGCGTCTGGTGGTGTAACCAATCTTGACGACGTTCGCAACTTAAAAGGCCAGCCGGGCATTTTAGGTGCGATTACCGGTCGTGCAATCTATGAAGGCACATTAAACCTTCGTGAAGCACAATCGCTTTGGGATGATCAATCCATCTAAATATTGATTCGCCCTTAAGAGGTCTTCGGACCTCTTTTTTATTTCAATCAGTTTCTTCGCTGTATAGACATGTCAAACGCTTCTTCTGGGTTTAAAGCCAAAGCCCCGCAACTTGCCTTAATTCTGATTACCATGATTTGGGGTGGGTCATTCCTTACCGTGCAATACGGTTTAAATTTTGCCAGCCCGATGTTTTTTGTCGGCTGCCGTTTTGCCGCAGCGATGTTATTTGTCTGTCTTGTTTCCTGGAAAGATTTAAGCGGAATCAATCTGAAAGAAATTGCTGCCGGTGCGCTGATTGGCTTGGTGATCGCGATTGGCTATGGCACACAGACCATTGGGCTCAAAACCATTAGCAGCAGTGAATCGGCCTTTTTAACCGCACTGTATGTGCCTTTAGTGCCCATTTTATTGTGGCTGTTATTCCGTAAGACTCCACAAATCATGACGTGGTGCGGTGCAGGACTGGCTTTTCTCGGTTTAGTGTTTTTGACCGGCAATGGCTTTGGTCAAATCCAGCTGAATTTTGGGCAAATTATTACCATTCTAGGTTCAATCGCGATTGCCCTGGAAATTATTCTGATTGGTCTATTTGCCGGTAAAGTCAATGTTCGCCGTGTCACCGTGATTCAACTCGGTTTTGCTTCTGTTTTTGCTTTTTGCATGATGCCTGTCGCTGGCGAAGTGTGGAACCCTGTGTTCTCTTGGCCCCTGATGATCATTCTCTGTGGACTGGGCTTGGCCAGTGCAGCCATTCAACTGGTGATGAACTGGGCGCAGCGTGAAGTTGATCCTGCTCAGGCTGCAATTATCTATTCAGGTGAACCAGTTTGGGCTGCGTTGATTGGTCGTATCGCGGGTGAACGTTTGCCTTTAGTGGCAATTCTTGGGGGAGCTTTGGTGGTGTTAGGCGTGATTGTCAGTGAATGGAGACCGAAGTTTTTAAGAAAAGAAAAAATAGAAGAGTTGAAGGAAGATCTTTCTTAATTTTTCCCTCACCCCTTGCGAAGCCGTGCTTCTCATCTCCCCGAGGGAGAAGAAATGACTCACGTAATCATCCCAGGATATAAGCTTCTCATCCCTTCTAGAAAAAGAAAAGCATTGCTCTGCAAGGAAAAGCTAACTTAACCTGAGTTCGATGAAATCCACTTAGCCTTTTAGCATATTTTGGAAAGTTGGCTTATTGGGGTTCAAGCAATAAGCCACTACAGCAGCCATAATATTCACCATGAAGTTGTTGACCGAACGATGA
>Ga0308160_10005875_pt1 | contig 12665 bp, 18 predicted proteins | sample PhyFR1_FD_201036 | JGI IMG/M metagenome (GOLD analysis project Ga0308160, IMG submission 201036) | Phyllosphere microbial communities from UC Gill Tract Community Farm, Albany, California, United States - DLSLF.R1 | ecosystem: Host-associated > Plants > Phyllosphere > Unclassified | place: USA... | reverse complement strand
CCCTCCCCCCCTCCGGCTGACCGGCTGTCGCCCTTCTCCAGCCCACCTGTTCGAGTTCTCTTACACGAAGCAGCCGTTTCTCCCGGCCAACACGTGCTTCACAGGCAGCCGGCCGGCCGAGCTCGCCCAGCTCACACTCGACGACGCACAGATCGTCTATCGGAAGAAGGTGCCACCTCACCGCTCGCTCCCAACCCCACGAGGGAGCGCCTCTAGTTCGCTGACCCCGTCTCCTTTTCATGCGCCCATCCAGTTCCTGACGACCTGGGCCCTCAAGGTCTTTACGGCCGACTACTCGCTCCCCTCGACCTGGGAGTACCTCGACAAGGTCGGCCTGATGCACACCGGCCAGTCAGCCGGCTTCAAGCACCGCGAGACCAAGCCGGCGCTGTTTGTCGACCTGCTTGCGTGCTCGCTCCTGCTCGGCTGGGTGGAGACGGTCTTGATCAGCGCCGTGCTGCCGATCGAGGAGGAGGTGCTGCCGTTGGAGGCAAAGACGAAGGTCCTCGGCGCCGTCAACAAGATCCTGTGCGTGCTTGATTGAGGGCGAAATAGAAACGGGGTAGAGCTTGTCCCTCCCCCCTTTCTCCTAACCGGACTGACACTCCTTGAACTCTGCTCGCTGCTGGACCGCCAGCTGGATCCAGCAGGACCTCTTCCAGCGGCACTATGTCCGGACCGACGCCGAGTTTGCCGCCTACCACGCGGTCAAGAAGGAAGGCGGTCGGACGGCCCTCTCCTCTTCGAAGCCGACGGCTGCAGCGTTCTCCTCGCTCTCGCTGAGTACGATCGCTTGCTCGCCCGTCGCGTTCCCGCTCGGGGTCGTGCTCGGTGCGCTGCTCGTCCATGCGCTGCTCATGTAGCGCGCTGATGAAACATGCGGAACCCCTTCTTGGCTTCGACCGTTGCGATAGAGGGGGATGGGATGCAAAAGGAGGCTTTTGCAGGTGATCGAGGCTAGCGAGGCGTTGGGCGGTGACCGACCCCCCTGTTGGACGAGCGAGTGTGAAGGGAGACAGGGGGTCGACCCCTTTCTTGCCGGCGCGCGTGCACGGAGCCCCGCGCGCGCCGTTTTCGGCTCTCGCGCGGCGGCGGCGGCGGCGGCGCATCACTCGCCCGCCTTCGCCTTCGCCCTTCCTCCCCGAAACCCTCATCCTCTCCTCACCAAAGCCTCCCAGACGCCATGGCCTCCGAGACCAAAGGCCTCTTCCGCTCCCTCACGCGCTCCAAGTCCAAGAAGAAGTCAGCCTCGTCGTTGTCGTCGCACGGCCACTCGTCCTCCGCCGACGGCCACCAGCCGCCCTCGCTCGCCGCTTGGGGCCAGGCCAACAGCGCGGCCGGCGCCGGACTCGCCGGCGTCGGCGGCATCGGCGCAGGCGGCGTCGGCAGGGCAGCGACGCTCCGGGAGAAGACGAGAGCGCAGATGGGCGGCCTCGTCCCGGCAGCGACGGCGACAGCGGCGCAAGCAGGAGGCGGCAGCGGAGGCGAGAGGTCAAGCGCGCCGCGGCCAGCGGTCCCTGCCAGCTCGGGAGCCCAGATGGGCCGGAGCACCTCGCAAGGCCAGCTCGCAAGCCAGCAGCAGCAGCCTAGATTGACCCAGCCTTTAGCCGAACGGACCGACCATCAGCGGACCGCCGCCGGCGACGAGGTACGACGGCTTGCCTTCCTCCCCTGCCCTGCCCTCTCCTCTCACGCGCCCCTCCCTTTTAGCTTCGTTTGGCCCGAGCCCGCGCGCAGTCGCGCCTCCTCTCCCACAAAGGCTGACTTTGCCTCGCCCTCTTCCTCGTTTTGCAGCAGCAGCACCGCCGCCAGCCATCTAACCCCGGTCAGCAGAACGAGCAACAACCTTCCCTCCAACAGCAGCAGCAACAGCAGCCGTCAAAGGCGCCCGCCCGCCAGCCATTCCTGCCGCCGATAACGGTCGTCCCCGCTGCTGCCGCGGCCGCTGCCAGTCACGCCCGCCAGCCGTCCGACCCGTCCGAGTACTCCGGCTCGTCCAACGCTTCGCACCGTCTCGCCAACCCAGGCGCCGACGACGACGATGAGGCGGACGGCTATGGTGACCTCCTCGACGCGTACGACGAGGATGATCCGAGGTCGCCGACGTCGCCTATCACCCCCCGGCCGACCCAACCCGCTGTCACCGCCGAGCCTATCGCGCGCGAGGGCATGCAGACGCTCAAGCTCCGCGATGGGAGCACGATCGAGACGCCTCTCCCGCCTCCTCCTTCTCCACCACCTCAGCCGGGAAACGTCGCCGGGCCGTCGTCGGGCGGCCTCCCGTTCGCCCAGGGCCGGGCGAGGGCGCGCTCGATCAGCCGCGACCTACCGCCTTCCTTTGCCGACGCACCACCGCTGCCGCCTCTCCCACCGACAACCACGCCGGGTGCGGCGGGAGCGACTGGTCGGCCGGTCGTCGCCCACTCACGAAAGCCGACGAGCGGCTCGTCGATCGACTCGCCCATCGTCCGCACGCCACCGGGGGCCGAGCCGGCCGAGCTGCCCGACGACCGGTTCGTCGTCAGTCTTGGTGCGAATGAGTCGGGCGAGGAGGTGAAGGAGAAGGAGAGCAGCAGCAACAGCAGCGGTGGCGGTGGCGGAGGATGGGGCAAGGTGAAACGCGGGCTGACGGTCCGCCGGAAAGAGGTACGTCAGACAAGCTGGCGGGTACGACCGTCTCTACTCGAAGAGGCTGACGCTGATGGCCGCCTCGTCCCTTGCAGAAGCCCGCACCGGTCAACGACCGACCGGCCTCGCCCCCTCGAGTCGGTGCGTTCTCAGACTGAAGAGCTCGGCTGCCCTCGCTCGCACCAGCCGCCTGGCTGACCTGCATTCCTCCTCACCCTGTGTCGCGCCTCTCCGCAGCCGCCGCCCCGACAATGCACACCGCCGCGACGCTAGCGATGCAGATGGCCTCTGCCGAGCGCAAGGCCTCCCGGGCCAGGCACGACGCTTCAGCCCTCGGCGGCCGGGCGCCCGGCAGCGGAGCAAAGGAGGAAGCTCGGTTGACCGAGAGCGCCTTCATGTAGAGCCCTGTGCGAACCGCCCCGACTCACCTCACCGGACGTTTCTCGTCCTTCACGAACAATCTCTATCTCCGGTCGACCGCTCCCGACCCATTCTCTCCGCGTCCGCTTTAACGATTGCTTGCCTTCTACCTGCCCCATCACCATCTCCGCTTCCTCTCTCTCCCGAAACGACCCCCTCTTTAGATTTCCTGCCCTCCCTCCCTCTCCATCGGACGCTGGCCGCCGCTGCTTTTCCCTCTCCCTGCCCTTCCATGACCTGACGCTATGAGCTTACGCCTCGAGGCACGTCAGCGACAGACGAGAAGGGCGCATGACACCGACCAATGAAGCAGGAGGAGGCGGGACGTGTGTCGAGGGTGGGAGCGGGGCCGCAAGGTGTGAGCGCGAGACAGCTGGCTGGCCGGGTCATGAGGAGAGGAAAAGCGAGTCGAGGTGAAGGGACGCCGCGAGTGTGTCGTGCCAACCTAGTGACCGGCGCCCTTCTCGAAGACCGTGATTGACTTGATGTTTCCAAAATCGTATAGCGGCCGGAGCGTCGCCGACTTGTCGCGCTTGATCCAGCGCTTGATGAAGTATGGGAGAGCCTCCTTGACCTGGTAGCGGGCGTGGACGCTCGTCGGGACGGAGAAGACGGCATCGAGCTCGTCGAGCGTCCGGCCGGCCGTCTCGGGGACGAAGAGGAAGATGGCGACGAGCGCTAGGATGTTGAGGCCGGCGTAAAAGCAGAAGGCTGTTTCGTGCGCGTATGCGTACATGCGAGGAGGGGTCAGCGATACTTGACAGTCGGGGGTCGGCTTGAGAAGGACGCACCGCCGAGCGTGGTGAGAGCCAGCACGAGCGAGGGGAAGCTCTGCGAAGGCGAGAGAGCGGTCAGCGATGAGCTGACAACCGGGGCGACAAGGCTACGCACGATCGAGAGGAGGGCAGAGAAGCCGAGGCAGGTGGCGACGGCGAAGCCCATGCCAATCTCTGAGGAGACGATGGGGATATCAGTGGAGAGAAGCGCTTGCGACCAATAGAGGAGCGAATTCACCGCGGTGAGTGAGAGGGAAAACCTCGGCCGAGTAGGTGAAGGGGACGGGTCCCTCGCCCGGGGAGCCGTTGTCGCCATGCACACGCAAGTATTAGCAATGCTCAGCACTTCTTGAACTGGGCGAGAGGAGAGGCCGACACACTAGAACGCAGCCTGAAGACAGAGGCGCGCGCGAGAGCGAGGTCAGCATCGACAGGTCGAGGGCGAACGAGTTAATGATGTGACGCACGAAGAGGTAGATGAAGAAGGCTGAGGGAACAAAGCGTATGTGCGAGGTCAGCAGTCATGATAAGGGGCTGGCAGAGCTGTTGAACGGGCGCACCAATGAGTCCCAGGTGGGCAGTCATCTCCCTGGGGATCAGGAAGCAGAGGCCAGCAGCGAGCAGCGTCCAGGCCATGTTCGGGAAGGTCAGGAGGAGCAGGTTGCGGCGGCCAAACGTGTCGATCGTAAAGATTGCAGGGAAGGCGAAGAGGAAGTTGATGGCGCCGAAGCCGAGGGACGCCTTGAGCGCGTTGCGGGGCGTGTAGCCGGCCTCGACGAAGATGGTCGACGAGTAGAAGGCAATGATGTTGATGCCGCCTATCGAAGTGGGGACGGTCAGCCTGACTGCTCTGGCGGCGCGGCGCGCGCGCAGAGTCGTCCATACGAGGACATACACATCTGCTGAGCGATCATGCTGTTGCGGACGGAGGGGACGGACGAGAGTCAACCGTCTAGTCGCAGAAGCCTAGGGCATCGGAAAGACTCACACCGTTAACGCTCCGACTGTTGAAAGGGGAAGTGCAGCGTTAGCTATTATTTCGACACGCGACGCTGTTTTGGCAAGCGGAACGACTCACGTGTCGCCCGACGGATACGAGGAACGACAAACAGGTCACGGACGCGGCCGAAGTAAGTCGTGCCGCCCATGATGGCCCGCTCCTCTTCAAGTGCTGCCCAGCACGAGAACATGTCTGCCAAAGGGAAGAAAGGTCGGTGAGATTTGGCTGACTTGTCAAGGAGGACAGAGGGTGCTTACCTCGTGCAGCCTGGATCCTTGAGTTGCGGAGCCGGCAGAAGGAGCGGAAAGCCTTTGGGTAGCGACCCTTCTTCATCAGCCAGCGAGGCGATTCCGGGCAAAAGTAGATGGCTGCAGAGAAGACACGGGCAGTCAGTCTCCAGAAGACCTACGCAGAACACGGGGCCGGACACACCGATCGTCATGGGGATGGCAGGCAGGAAGGCAGAGCCGAGCTGGTACCTCCAGGCATACCGGCCGACGTCGGCCATGGCCATATTGGCGCAGAAGCCAAGGAAGATGCCAAACGCCGTCCAGAGCTGCCACCTGCAGCGGTGCTCAAAGGGAGAGTGAGGGTCAGCGAAGGTTGCGGGAGGGATAAGGAAGGAGCGCGGGCCGACGCACGACATGACGAGTCCATCACGGATATTCTGTTGCCAGCGTGCACAAGCGAGATCAGCAAGGGGCTGCTGAAGAGCTCAGAAAGGGGAAGTCGAGCCCGGGGACGCACGGCAGGGACGTTCTCGGCAGCATAGATTGGGGTCGTCGAGGCCTTGGGGCCCATGCCGATGCCGAGGAGGAGGCGGGTGATGAAGAGTTGCTGCCATGTCTGAGAAAAGGCGCTGCCGATGACCGAGAGAGTGCAGAAGATGCCACAGAAGAAGATGACGCCGCGCCGGCCAAGCCAGTTGTTGAGCGGGTCTGAGATCCAGCACGAGAGACCAACGCAGGCGAGGTAGGGCCCGGCATTGATGATGCCGACGAGCCACTCGTGGTACTCCCGGTTGGGTGCGCCAGGCTGCCACCGAGAAAGAGAGACGCAGGTCAGCAGAGGAGCACGAGAGAGGCAATTCAGGTCGCTAACGCTGTTGTCGATCCCGAGCGCCTGCGGGAAGCCGAGGTTGGCGCCGTTCGAGCCGGTTTGGTCCCATCCCTGGACGCACGCCGAGAGCGAGCAGACGGCGACGGTGAAGTCTGTGCGGTTGTAGCGGCAGAGGCGTGAGTCTCGTGACGCTCAGCGCTCTGATACTCAAATGGGTTCGCTGGCCAGCAGAAGTCACTTACACAAAGCAAAGATGCTGGAGCACCAACCGGATCCCCTCGATCTTAAAGCGGGTCACTGGAGAAGGAGTTCGAAGTCAGAGATGGTGTGTACGCCTCTGGGGGCCCACCGGCCCGACCCTTTGGCGGCGAGCCAAGACGGCTCTGAAGGCGGCAATGGACCAGAAGGGGGCCGCTCGACGAGAACGGGGTCAGGACGTCGAAAGATAGGTCGGAAGATGCTGCCGGCGGCTGAGAGAAGGCAAAAGGCCGAGCGGGAATAGGCTTGGCCTTGTTGGGCTGCCAGCTAGGGGTTGACTCGACCCCGTGAGTGGAGGGGCTCAGAAGTGGAGGAACTCGAGGGAGAGACGCGACGTGTCCGCCCCGCTGCCGGGCGACCGGGCGGACCGCTCTGCTGGATCGACGGGAGTATGAACCCTCGTCGAATATACGCTTCAGACGAGTCCGCACGAGCCAGGGTTGGGGGCGGTCGATCAGCGGTTGCGGTCTGCGCGAAGAGAGGGACGATGCTGCGACGTCCAAAGTGGAGGGAGGCTGCAGCGCGCGCCGGCCCTGCCCTCCATCAGGGCCCAAGCAGCAGCCGTTTCGAGCCCCGCCCTGCCCGTCGAACCCGAGACGAGCCGTCGGGCCCCACGGCCCGGATGCCTCGACAGCTGTTCCCGGCGTGTTAGTTCGCACTCTCGAGAGTCGTCGGACAGGGTCAGCCCCAGTTGGCGAGGACGGCGTCGCGGGCTCCCGGCCCGCCGCACTTCCTGCCACCCCACGTAGGCGAAACCGGTCGACCAGCTGCTCCGGCGGCGCACCAGGTCCCGAGCTGAGCCAGCAAACCGAGCAACCCACCGCTTCGAGCAAAGAGTCAGAGGGTCCCCAGGTCGTTTAAGGGGTCGCGCCGGGTCGACGTTGCTGTCTGCCCCGCGAGCGTCTGCAGAAGAGAGGCGGGCAGCCGGGCGCGCGCAGTCGACCCCCCGCCCTTTTCAGCCCACCTCGTCGCCCTGTCGTCCATCGCACGCTTTTTTCCTCATAACCGCCTCTCACAGACCCGACCCTTTCTTTAGCAGCCGAAACGCAGAGATGGCTTCCGGAGCAAGCACGAGCACCGTCGAGCCCAAGCTGCTCGACAACCCGTCGTTCATCCTCCGCGGGTTCGTCCGACCTCCACTCCTGTCTCTTCGACCCGACGAGCAGCCGGCCCTGCCTCCCATACGCTGCTCGGCAGGCAGTCCTGTCGCGCCTGGCCAGCAGAGGGGATTCGCGCTTTGAAATTGGCGACACCCGGTCCTTGCGGCAGTAGACTCGTCGCAGTTGAGGTTCGGCTGGGCTCGCAGCTCGGGCGGCACAGCTCGCGTCGACGCGTCCCAGAGCTCGACCAGCTGCCGACCGAAGGCCGCCCTTTCCTGTCCTGCCCTGATGCTCTGCTCCTTTCTGAGCTCGCGAGCTGACCTGTAGCTGCTCTCTATGTGCCTACCGCCAGGATCCACGACACTTTCTATGCTGACACGGACCTTGAGCCCGTCGGGCCGGATGACGTCCTGATCGAGATCGCGGCGACGGGCATCTGCGGCTCGGTCGGTCCTACACTCTGTCTGCTCGTTCTCTTCCCCACCTGCAACCCTCGTCCAGAGCGCTTGAGCCTCGGCATCGGAACGAGAGGCAGTTCTGCTCGACTATCACACCATAAGCGTGACGCAAGAAGGAGGATGGCCTCTCAGCTGGCTTGCCGATCAAGCCCTCCGAGCTCGCTCCGCGCGCAGCGCGAGTGCCAGAGCTGACTGAACCTCCTCTCAACGCCATCCTTTCGTCCCAGGACGTCCACTATCATGAGCACTGTTGCATCGGCGACTTTGTCGTTGAGGAGCCCATGACACTCGGCCACGAGAGCTCGGTTCGTGCTCTCCCTCGCTTCGCACCCGACCCCTGTGCGCGGGCTCAACCGCCTTTTCTCGGAAACGGCGCAGGGTACGATCGTCCGTCTCGGCTCCAACGTGACCTCGCACAAGCTAGGCGACCGCGTCGCGCTCGAGCCCGGAAAGGCTTGCGGTCTCTGCCCGATCTGCACGAGCGGCAAGTACGAGCTTTGCCCAAAGATGCGCTTTGCCGCGACGCCGCCGTACACCCGGGGCACGCTTTGCCGGTGCGTTCGGCTGACAAGGACAGTACACATGCACGCGTCTCCCCCATCTTAACTCTCCTGTCCGTCGGCCTCCAGATACTACACTCTGCCGGCCAACCTGGCGCACCCCTTGCCGGAGTCGATTTCGTTTGACGAGGGCGCCATGATCGAGCCCCTGGCCGTCGGCGTCCATTCGGTCGGCACGCTTGCCAACGTCCGGCCCGGTCAGACTGTCGCCATATTTGGTGCCGGCCCTGTTGGTCTTCTCGCGGCTGCCGTCACAAAGGCGCTCGGGGCCAAGCGTGTCATCGTCGTTGGTGCGTCCTCACCTTTACTTCTGTGTTTTCCCGCTGCACTCTCGAAGCTGATGCTGACATGATCGTCCTCCCTTTGATCGGTAGACATCAATCAGGAGCGTCTTGACTTTGCGCTGTCATACGCTGCGACCGACATCTTCCGGCCTCCTCCGCCGGCGGCCGACGAAGCCCGGCTCGACTTTTCTCGGCGGGCGACGACCGAGCTGCAGACGGCTCTCGGCATCCCCGCCCGCGGGCCGGGTGCGGTCGACGTCGTCATCGAGGCGAGCGGCGCTGAAGTCTGCATCCAGATGGCCTTCTATCTCGGTACATCCTCGTCTACTCCTTTCACGTTGGCAGCCGAGAGAGCAAACTGCTGATCCTCGTCCAATATCCGGCCTTGCTTCAGTCCGCGAGGCCGGCAAGATCGTCCAAGTCGGCATGGGCTCGCCGAACCCTCAGATTCCCGTCGGCGCTTGGGCTGCTAAGCAGGCCGAATACATCGGCTCCTTCCGCTACGGCTCCGGCACCTGGACGACGGCCATCCATCTCGTCGCCTCTGGCCTCGTCAAGCTCGCGCCTCTCATCACTCACCGTTCGTCTTCCTCCGCCGGGTTTGGACTCCTCGGCGGCGAGCGATGTACTGATTACAGCTCGCTTCGTCTGACAGACTACGGCTTCAGCGAGGCTGTCGAGGCTTTCAATGCGACAAAGAACGGCAAGAGCGCCGACGGTCGGGGCATCATCAAGGCCCTGATCGCGCCCCCGCCCAAATGATCAAAACCCCTCTGTGCTCTGGCGACCGTCTCATAGATGTCTCTCAACCGATCATCTTGCGTGCCGACTCGGCTATGTCACGCAAGCGAGGTGCAGCATATTGGTGAGGCCGTTTCTTCGGCCTTGGTTGACGCTCGAGCCATGGCGGCCACCTTCATGGTTGCGTAAATGACTTGCCCGCGCCAGTGTCCGGTCCGTCTTGGATGATCCGCAAGGTCGCAAACCGAGGGTGTTCTATACAGAACGGCTCTCTAATTTTCTAGCGGGAAGTCAAGCAGGCGGTTGAGAAGGTGGAGGAAGGAGTGAGGTGCGATGCATATGCTGGGCGCCGGACGAGGGGGCTCTGGGCGGGACTCGCGCGCGGCATGCATTAAGCTTTGGGCAGGGCATCCTCGACGTGCTGGACCTGGACGTGGCGTTTCTTTGCCGGGTTGTACTCGTTGTCGATGTGCCGCTCGGCGGCGAGCGTCTGCGCAAAGTGCGAGCGGTCGCGGAAGTAGGTGCTGCGTGGCAGAGTGAACGGTCAGTCGAGTTACTGCTCAAGACCAGGACGAGGGGATCCGGACGGACCCGTGCTGGCAAAACACGTAGACCGGTACGCTGACGAGGATGCCGATGATGGCGAGGATGAGCGACGGCCAGGCGAGCTCTGGTCGCAAGCCACAGAAGCCGTCAGAGCTGCTCAAGTCGACGTCGCGAAATGATCGGTGGCTCACGAAAGTCGGTGCCGGTGCCGATGTTGTGATAGAAAGGCGTCGAATACATGGCAGCAGCACCCGCGAGGACATCACGCGCCATGCCCTGAACAGAAAGATAATCAGGTCAGCCGCATCTCCCCCAGCTTTGACGAAAGCAGCTGACTCACATTGCCTCCGCAGGCGGAAGCGGCGTACGGTCCGTAGGCCGCAACCATGTAGTCTGCGAGCATGCGGGATGAAGTTCATCAGCAACCGACGGAGCTCGAGAGTTTTGTCGCTGTGCCCGGCCGCACTAACCAATGGTCGTCAGGTAGATGCTGAAGTTGGCCAAGCCAATGGTTGCCATGAAGATCATCGGCGCTGTCAATGGGAAGCGTACGAGGGTCAGATAGGGGATGCGTCTTCCTGAAACTGAGACTGAGACGGGATGCACCAATCCAGTGGACGTCGTAGGCCGGGCCGAGCGATGTGAAAGCGAAGCCGAAGAGGCCGAGGGGGAGCAGAGGGACGATGTACTGGAGGATCCACATGCGATCCTCGGGTGGTCGAGAGGAGTCAATCTTGCGCAGCCTGACCTGGCGTCGAATATCGACGCTGCCGAGAGCGAGGCAAGGGCGTCAGTGGTAGGCGAAGAAGGCGGCAAGCGTCGAACCGCGCGATGGGACGGACAGGTGGATGCCGTACGACATGAAGTAGGCGATGGCGAGCGCCACGAAGCTGAGGCCGGTCGTTTGTGGGCTGAATCCATACTTGGCGAACACCGGTCCCGTCGAGTCGAGCTGTGCAAAAGAGGCGGTGGCGCCGCAGCCGTGTCAGCGACTGGAGACGGACCGACGACGGGCCAAAACCGGAAACGCACCATGATGAAGATGAGCGCGTCTGACTTCAGTGGTGCCGGAGCTCGTCAGTAAGTGGCTGGTCGTACGCGAGGGACAGAGGACGACGCACGAAGCCGGAGAGGAGGGACAGGCAGAGGACGATGGGCTCTGCGGGCGAGACGGATCGGAAAGTCGGTTGGACGGCCGCTCTTCGGACGAGAGCAGTTGGTACGCACCCGAGTAGAACATCACGAAAGGGCGCGCCATGATGGCAAGGACCTCCTTTGTGTCAAAGCGGTGAGCCTTGAGCTCGTTAGGACCGTAGCAGGTTGGATCCTCGCCCGTCTTGCGCCGACGCTTGGCCTCTCGGTCGAGCAACACCGTCGAGCGAGTCTCGGGGACGGCAAAGAAGTGTAGGATCTGGACCGCGCCACCGAAGATGAGCTGAATCCAAAACTGAGCGCGACAAAGGGGGAGTGGAGGGGGACACATCAGTACCGATCAGGACGTTCCTCTGATCGATCGCCAAGGACTCACGACCCAGCGCCAGTGCAGCAAGGCTTGGACAAAGCCGCCGATGATGGGTCCAATGACGGCGCCGCCAACCGAGGAGAGGACGACAAAGCAGACGGCGTACTGCTGCTCATCTGGCTGCCACATGTCGGCCACCATGCCGAGGGTGACCGAGCCGCCTGCGCTCGACAGGCCACCGAGGAAGCGGCCGACGATGATCGATCCGAAGTTCGGTGCGAGCGCACAAGGCAATTGGAAGACTGGGACGAACAGGGCGAGAACGATCAGCAAAGGTCTGCTGCAGAAGGTTGAAGGCAGGACGCACCGTTCACAAGAGCCAGCGAGAGCTGCAGGATCGGCCAGCGGCCGAGCTCCTCGCTGGGAGCGGCCCAAAGCTCGCAGCCAAAACCGTAGGCGATGAGAAAGATGGCCTGGAGGGTGAAACAAAGGGAGCAGCGTCAGCTATCGTTCGCGCACCCGGCCCAGCTCGCCGGAACTGACCTGCCCCACTCGGACGGCCTGCTCAGAGACGCCGAAGTGCTCGGACATGCCGCCGACACCGTTCGCGTACAGGCTCGCATTCATGTTCATGCTGCACTGTTGAAAAGGAAAGGAGCCCGTCAGCGACGACGCATGGCGCCGGCAGGATGCACGGGAAGCAGACGGACCTGGACGAGGAAGATGCAGCACAAGATCGACCACCTGCGGAACAAACGGGCGGTCAGGACCCGATGCAAGAGATCCAGACGGACGAGGACTGACTTCCTGGCCGTCGAGAAGCTGTAGCCCAGCACTTCGTATGCCGCCTGCTCGGTGAGCTCGACCTTGCCGTCCGGCCGGGGCTTGGCGACGGCGATCGTGCGGCCGCGGACACCCACGCCGAGTGTCTCGACGCTGGTCTGCTCGGACCCGACCGGGGATGGCGCCCGGCGTGGCGGCTGGAGCGTTTTTTCGTGCATCCGTGCGAGCTGGAGATGCAGGAAGTGGCGGGGAGGTAGACGGTCGAGTCGGTAGAGGGAAGGTGAGTTAAGGGTAAAGGCCTCCCGCTCCCTCGTACAGCTTGCTAGCTTTGAGAGGACAAGGCTCAAAGGACACAGGTCGGCGGCCCTGCCATCCTCTGCTAAGACTATCTCGGTGGAGCCCGACCGGGGAAGCCCTGAGTGCATGCAGGACGGAGGTGGCTGAAGGGGGCCTCGGTGACGAGGTCGGGTTCTCCCCTCCTTGAGCCCCGCCGTGCCGAGTCGGCGGCTCAACCCCGGAAGAGTTGCAGCGACTCGGTTCTGAAGCGGGGAGAAGGAGGGGGGAGGGCTCGAAAGGGAAGAAGAGAGGGG
>Ga0308160_10005874_pt1 | contig 12665 bp, 9 predicted proteins | sample PhyFR1_FD_201036 | JGI IMG/M metagenome (GOLD analysis project Ga0308160, IMG submission 201036) | Phyllosphere microbial communities from UC Gill Tract Community Farm, Albany, California, United States - DLSLF.R1 | ecosystem: Host-associated > Plants > Phyllosphere > Unclassified | place: USA... | reverse complement strand
GCAGCCTCGACATCCCGGCCGCGGTCGGCATGAGCCAGGCCTCGCGCCTGGTCGAGCAGGACGACTGGGTGATCGTCGACGGCGATGCCGGCGTGGTGATCTGCAATCCGAGCGCGCTGGTGCTGGAACAGTACCGCGCGCGCCAGAATGCGCTGATCAAGGCGCGCAAACGCCTGCTCAAGCTCAAAAAGACGCCGGCGGTCACCAAGGACGGCACCGCGATCACGCTGCTGGCCAACATCGAGCTGCCCGACGATTGCCCGGCGGCGCTGGACGCAGGCGCGGCCGGGGTCGGCCTGTTCCGCTCCGAATTCCTGTTCATGGGCCGCGGCGCCCAGGCGCTGCGGGTGCCCAGCGAGGACGAGCAGTTCGAGCAGTACCGCAAGGCGGTGCTGGCGATGAAGGGCCGCACGGTTACCATCCGCACCCTCGACGTCGGCGCCGACAAGCCGCTGGACCAGGCCGAGCACACGGCGCTGAACCCGGCGCTGGGCCTGCGCGCGATCCGCTACTGCCTGGCCGAGCCGCAGCTGTTCCTGACCCAGCTGCGCGCGATCCTGCGCGCCTCCGCCTTCGGCAAGGTGCGCATCCTGATCCCGATGCTGGCGCATGCCTTCGAGATCGACCAGTCGCTGAACATGATCGCCCAGGCCAAGGCCCAGTTGCGCGAGCAGGGCCTGGACTTCGACGAGACGATCGAGGTCGGCGCCATGATCGAGATCCCGGCCGCGGCGCTGGCGCTGCCGATGTTCGTCAAGCGCATGGATTTCCTGTCGATCGGCACGAACGACTTAATACAATATACACTGGCGATCGACCGCGTCGACTACGAGGTGGCGCACCTGTACAATCCGCTCCACCCGGCGGTGCTGCACCTGATCGCGATGACCATAGCCGCCGGTGCCAAGGCCGGCATCGACGTCGCCGTGTGCGGCGAGATGGCGGGCGACGTCAAGCTGACGCGCCTGCTGCTCGGCATGGGCTTGCGCGAATTCTCGATGCACCCGGCCCAGCTGCTGGCAGTCAAGCAGGAAATCCTGGCGAGCGACCTCAAGACGCTGACCACGCGCACCCGCCGCATTTTGCGCGCGATGGAACCGGCGGACATCGCCGAGGCCGTGGAGCAGCTGCAGTCCCTGTAATACCTCGCTGTAATACTGAACAACGAATTCATGGCTTCTCTCGGAACAGTCTCACCCCAGGCGATGCATTTCGCCGATGCGCTGCGCCTGCAAAGCGGCGCCGCCATCGGCGACTACACGCTGATGTACGAAACCTACGGCACCCTGAATGCCGACAAATCCAACGCGGTGCTGATCTGCCACGCGCTGAACGCGTCGCACCACGTGGCCGGGCATTACGCGGGCGAACCCAAGAGCGCCGGCTGGTGGGACAACATGGTCGGTCCCGGCAAGCCGGTCGACACCGACCGCTTCTTCGTCATCGGCATCAACAATCTCGGCTCCTGCTTCGGTTCCACCGGTCCGATGCACATCAACCCGGACACCGGCAAGCCCTACGGCGCCGCCTTCCCGGTGGTGACGGTGGAAGACTGGGTCGCGGCCCAGGCGAGATTGGCCGACCGCCTCGGCATCGACCGTTTTGCGGCGGTGATGGGCGGCTCGCTGGGCGGCATGCAGGCGCTGGCCTGGTCCATCATGTTCCCTGAGCGCCTGCGCCACTGCATCGTGATCGCGTCGACGCCCAAGCTGTCGGCCCAGAACATCGCCTTCAACGACGTCGCGCGCCAGGCGATCCTGACCGATCCCGACTACCGCGGCGGCGACTTTTACGAGCACGGCGTGGTGCCGAAAAACGGCCTGAAGGTCGCGCGCATGGTCGGCCACATCACGTATTTGTCGAACGACGACATGGCCGAGAAATTCGGCCGCAAGCTGCGCAACGCATCCGAGAACGACGACTACAAATTCGGCTTCGGCGTCGACTTCGAGATCGAGTCCTACCTGCGCTACCAGGGCGACAAGTTCTCGGAATACTTCGACGCCAACACCTACCTCCTGATCACCAAGGCGCTCGATTATTTCGACCCGGCGCGCGAGCATGGCGGCAGCCTGTCCAAGGCCCTGGAAAACACGCGCGCGCAATACCTGATCGCCTCCTTCACCACCGACTGGCGCTTCTCGCCGGAGCGCAGCCGCGAGATCGTGCAGGCGCTGCTGGCCAACCGCCGCAAGGTGAGCTACGCCGAGATCGATGCGCCGCACGGCCACGATGCCTTCCTGCTGGACGATGCGCGCTACATGAACATCGTGCGCGCCTATTACGGCCGCATCTGGGAAGAACTCATCGAAACTAAGGACAGGGAGGCCGCATGAAATTCGAAGACCTGAGCACCCTGCGTCCCGACCTCGCCTTCATCGCGCACTGGGTGCGCAACGGTTCGCACGTGCTGGACGTGGGCTGCGGCGACGGCGCCATGCTGCGCTACCTGGAAACCGGGAAAAACTGCACCGGCTATGGCGTCGAGATCGCCGACGACAAGGTCCTGGAAAGCACCAAGCGCGGCATCGACGTGATCCAGCATGACATGGAGCAGGGCCTCGACCTGTTCGGCGATAACGCCTTCGACATGGTGCTGTGCCTGTCCTCGCTGCAGATGATGCAGCACGTGGAGGCGCGCCTGCGCGACATCGTCCGCGTCGGCAAGGAAGCCATCGTCTCGTTCCCGAACTTTGCCCACTGGCCGCACCGGGTGTCGCTGCTGAAGGGCCGCATGCCGGTGTCGCGCTCGCTGCCTTACCAGTGGTTCGACACGCCCAACGTGCGCTACGCCACGATCAACGATTTCAAGGAACTGGCCGAGAAATGCGGCCTGGAAGTGCTGGAATACGTGGCGCTGGCCGACGGCAAGCCGGTCTCCTTCCTGCCCAACCTGCGCGGCAGCCTGGCCGTGTTCCGCCTGCGCAAGAAGGACCTCGTCGTCACTTGAGCGCGCACCTGTCAGCTCCGCAGTGAGTTCTTGTATGATGCGCCGTATTGACATGCCTTCTGCATGGAGACGACCATGAACAGGATTTTCGCATTACTCATGCTGTGCGCCGTCATGCAAACTGCGCCGGCGCAGGATCGCAAACCCCAGGTGGTGCAGGACGGCATCGCCGTCAAGCCGCTGGAAGAGGGCCTGTGGCGTCGCATGACCGCGCCCGAGCAGGCGATCAACGAGCAATCGGCCCAGCAGTACACGGCGCTGATGGGACAGGCCCGGGACAAGGGCGCGCTGGTGCCGGCGAACGATCCGCAGCTCAAGCGCCTGCGCGCCATTGCCCAGCGCATCATTCCGCAGACGGTGCGCTGGAATCCGAAGGCCAGGCAGTGGAACTGGCAGGTCAACCTGCTGCGCTCGAACCAGGTGAATGCCTTCTGCATGCCGGGCGGACGCATCGCCTTCTTCACCGGCATCATCGACAAGCTGAAACTCACCGACGAGGAGATCGCGGCCGTGATGGGCCACGAAATCGCGCACGCGCTGCGCGAGCACGGGCGCGAGCGCATGAGCAAGTCGACCACGACCAGCCTGGTCACCGGGATCGGCGGCGCCATCCTGTCGGCCTGGTCGGGCTACGACGTGCGCGGCGCGGCGAATGCGGCCGGCCAGATGGTGGTCTTGAAATTCTCGCGCGACGAGGAGCGCGAAGCCGACCTGGTCGGCCTCGACATCGCCGCCCGCGCCGGCTACGACCCGCGCGCCGGCATCGCCTTGTGGAACAAGATGGCGGCGCTGGACGGGCGCGGCGCGCCGATCGAACTGCTGTCGACCCACCCGGGCGGCGCCCACCGCATCGAGCAGATGCAGGCCCACATGAACGTGCTGCTGCCGCTGTATGCGCGCGCCAAGGGCACGTCCGTGGAGCGTTTGCCGCCGTACCGCACCAATCTCGCATCACGCTGAAGGACTGCATGGCACGTTTTGTCAGGAAGGGCCACCAGGCCGAAGCCAACGCCCAGGTGCCGCTGCCGGTGCGCGACGGCGTCGCCCCCAGCTACCTGTGGATCAACGAGACCAGCACGGGGGGCATGCTGGCATTTCTCGAGGAGCGTTTCGGCGAGGTCGGCGGCCCGTCCTGGCACGAGCGCCTGGCGCGCGGCGACGTGGTCGATGCGAAGGGCCAGCGCCTGCAGCCGGACAGCCACGTGCGCCAGGGCATGCGCATCTGGTATTACCGCGAGCTGGAAGAAGAGACGCCGATCCCGTTCGAAGAAGAAATCCTGTTCCGGGACGAGCACCTGCTGGTGGTCGACAAGCCGCATTTCGTGCCGATGATCCCGACCGGGCGCTTCCTGCGCGAGACCTTGCTGGTGCGCCTGAAGCGCAAGCTGGAATTGCCGCACCTGACGCCGATCCACCGCCTCGACCGCGAGACCGCCGGCGTGGTCATCTTTTCGCACAACCTGGCCACGCGCGGCACCTACCAGTCGATGTTCCAGAAGCGCAGCATCCGCAAGGTGTACGAAGCGCTGGCGCCGGTGCTCCATGACCGCGAATTCCCCTTCACCTACCGCAGCCGCATGGTCGACGGCGAAAAATTCTTCGTCATGAAAGAAGAAGAGGGCGAGCCGAATTCGGAAACGCTGGTGGAACTGATCGAGCGCCGCGGCGGCATCGCGCGCTACCGCCTGCATCCGCACACCGGACGCAAGCACCAGCTGCGCCTGCACATGGCGTCCTTGGGCGTGCCGATCCTGAACGACGCCTTTTATCCGGTGGCGCTGCCGTGCAAGGGCGACGATTATTCGGCGCCGCTGCAACTGCTGGCGCGCCGCATCGGCTTCGACGATCCGCTTACCGGGGAAGCGCGCACTTTTGAGAGCCGGCGCGTGCTGGACTGGCCGGCTTGACGCCGGCCGGGGAGATTACAGCGCGTAATCGATGATCAGGGGCGCGTGGTCGGAAAAGCGCTTTTCCTTGTAGATCGACACCGCATGCGCCCTGGCGGCGATGCCCGGGGTGGCGACGTGGTAGTCGATGCGCCAGCCGACGTTCTTGGCCCAGGCCTGGCCGCGGTTGCTCCACCAGGTGTACTGCTCGGGTTCCTGGTTGACCACGCGGTGCACGTCCACCAGCCCCAGTTCGTCGAAGATGCGCGTCATCCAGGCCCGTTCTTCCGGCAGGAAGCCGGAATTCTTCCTGTTCCCCTTCCAGTTCTTGAGGTCGATTTCCTTGTGCGCGATGTTCCAGTCGCCGCAGATCACGACTTCGCGGCCTTCGGCCTTCAGCTGCTGCAGGTGCGGCAGGAAGACGTCCATGAAGCGGAACTTGGCCAGCTGGCGCTCGGGCGAGGACGAGCCGGACGGGCAGTACACCGAAATCACGGTCAGGTTGCCGACGTCGGCGCGGGTGTAGCGGCCTTCGTTGTCGAATTCGACACAGCCGAAGCCGATCGAGGTCATGTCCGGCTTGATGCGGCTGTAGACGCCGGTGCCCGAATAGCCCTTTTTCTCGGCGTAGTGGAAATGGCCGTGGTAGCCGTGCGGCGCGAGGAATTCCTCGGTCATGTCGGCCTGCTGGGCTTTCAGCTCCTGGACGCAGATGAAATCGGCATCCTGCTTGGCCATCCAGTTGAAGAAGCCCTTCTTGTGGGCGGAGCGGATCCCGTTCAGGTTGGCGGAAATAATTCGTGGCATGGTCGTGGAATAAGTGCGGGGATGGGGAGCAGGGCAGCTTGTGACGCTGCCGCGACAGCATTGCAGCCGGATAGTGTAACTCTTTTTTGCCCGGCAGGAACGATTGGCGTTCTGTTACACTGTCGCGTCGGCGAAGTGTGCCTACATATATGTCACACCTGCCAGTATCCGCTTTGACTGGAGTTGCCGTGTTGACCACCCCAAACCACCCGGACCACCCGGACCATCCCGCCGACCTGGAACTCGCCCTGCGCCGGCGCGAACAGGAACTCGCCGATTTCGTCGAGAACGCTGCCGAAGGCCTGCACCGCGTCGCCGGCGACGGCACCATCCTGTGGGCCAACCGCGCCGAACTGCAGATGCTGGGCTATGCTAGGGAAGAGTACGTGGGCCGGCACATCGCCGAATTCCATGCCGACGCCGACGTCATCGGCCAGATCCTCACCACGTTGTGCTCGGGCGGGACCCTGTACGACCAGCCGGCGCGCCTGCGCTGCAAGGACGGCTCGATCAAGCACGTCCTGATCCACTCGAACGGCCATTTCGAAGACGGCCAGCTGCGCTACACGCGCTGCTTCACGCGCGACGCCACCGAGCGCCACCAGCGCGACCGGGCGCTGGCCCAGCGCGACCGAATGCTGCGTGCCGCGCCGGTTGCGGCGGCGCTGCTGGTGGGGCCGGAGCTCACCATCCGCCTGGCCAACCGCCGCTATTGCGAGCTGATGGCGCGTACCGGCCTCGAGGGGCAGACCTTTGCCGCCGCTTTCCCGGAACTGCGCGACGGCGAGGCAATGCGCCTGCTCGAGCGGGTGTATGTGACCGCCGTGCCGTTCGAGGCCGACGAGCTGCGGATGGAGCTGGCGTGCGCCGGCGGCGAACCCGAGGAGCGCTTCCTGAAGCTCAGCCTCGAACCGCTCACCACCACGCCGGACGACATGCAGGCCGGCGAACAGCAGGGCGTGATCCTGGTGGCGGTGGACGTCACCGCCGAAGTGCGCAGCCGGCGCAGCCTGGAGCGCGCTCACGCCGAGCGCGAACGGCTGCTGGTGGAACTGACGGCGGCCAACCGCGCCAAGGACGAATTCCTGGCCATGCTCGGGCACGAGCTGCGCAATCCGCTGTCCCCAATCGTCACCGCCCTGCAACTGATGCGCATGCGCGGCGAAACCGGCGCCGCGCGCGAGCGCGACATCATCGAACGCCAGGTCGACCACCTGGTGCGCCTGGTGGACGACTTGCTGGACGTGGCACGCGTGACGCGCGGCCAGATCGAGCTGAAGTTCGAGCAGGTCGACATTGCGCAGCCGCTCGCCAAGGCGGTCGAGATGGCTGGCGTGCTGCTGGAGCGGCGGCGCCACCACCTCGACGTCGACGTCGAACCGGGCCTGCTGTGGGAAGGCGATCCGATCCGGCTGGCGCAGGTGGTCTCGAACCTGATGACGAATGCCGCGCGCTACACCGAGCCGGGCGGACGGATTGCCTTGCGTGCGCGCCGCGAAGCGGCGGGTCCGCATGCGGGCTGGCTGCGCATCAGCGTGCAGGACAACGGCATCGGGCTGGCACCCGAGATGCTGGAACAGGTGTTCGACCTGTTCTTCCAGGCCAAGCGCAGCGTGGAGCGCAGCCAGGGAGGCCTCGGCGTCGGGCTGGCGCTGGTCAAGAACATCGTCGAGCTCCATGGCGGCAAGGTCGAAGCGCGCAGCGAAGGCCCCGGCCGCGGCAGCGAGTTCGTCGTGCTGCTGCCGGCCGTGAGCGTGAACACGTGGGCGGTACCGGCCGCCGCCCCGTCGGCGGCAGTGACAGAGGCACCGGCGCTACGCAAGCGCATCATGGTCGTCGACGACAACGTCGACGCCGCCGAGACCCTCGGCCTGCTGCTGGCGGCGCACGGCCACGAGGTGGAAGTGTTCAACGATCCGGTCAGCGCACTGGCGGCGCTGCCGCGCCTGCGCCCGGACATCGCCGTGCTCGATATCGGCCTGCCGGTGCTGGACGGTTACCAGCTGGCGGCGCGCATGCGCACGCTGTTGCAGGGCCACCCGTGCCGCCTGTTCGCGCTGACCGGGTATGGCCAGGATGCCGACCTGGCCAGGAGCGCGGCGGCCGGCTTCGAGCAGCACCTGGTCAAGCCGATCATGCCGGAGCAGGTGGCGCAACTGGTGAGCCTGCGCTAAAACCGCGGCGGCGGCCGGCGCCACGATGCGGCGCAGATTACAATACGGGCTTTCGAATCCAGGGGAAGTCATGAGCAATCTGCGCCAACAATTCATCGCGTTTTCGGTCGAGGCCGGGGTCTTGAAATTCGGTACCTTCACGACCAAGGCGGGGCGCCAGTCGCCGTACTTCTTCAACGCCGGCCTGTTCCACGACGGCGCGACGCTGGGCCAGCTGGCGCAGTTCTACGCCCAGACCCTGATCGACGCCGGCGTCGAATTCGACATGCTGTTCGGTCCGGCCTACAAGGGCATCACGCTGGCATCCGCGACCGCGGTGGCGCTGGCGGCCAAGGGCCACAACACGTCGTTCGCCTACAACCGCAAGGAAGCCAAGGACCACGGCGAAGGCGGCACCATCGTCGGCGCGGGACTCCATGGCAAGGTCGTCATCATCGACGACGTGATCTCGGCCGGCACCTCGGTGCGCGAATCGGTGGCGATGATCCGCGCCGCCGGTGCCGAACCGGCCGCCGTGCTGATCGCGCTCGACCGCATGGAACGCGGTGGCAAGGACGGTGTGCTGTCGCCGCTGTCGGCGGTGCAGGAAGTCAGCCAGAACTACGGCATCCCGGTGATCTCGATCGCCAACCTGGCCGATCTGTTCGGCTACCTGGAGGCGGATTCCTCGCTGACCGAACACAAGGAGGCGGTGGCGGCCTATCGCACCCAGTACGGCGTCGTTTGACGGCGGCATGGCCTACGACGAACGCATGATGAGCGGCCTCGGCGTGCTCGGCGCCGTGGTCGACAGTGGCAGTTTTGCGCGCGCCGGCGTGACCCTCGGGATCTCGCCGTCGGCGGTCAGCCGCGCCATCTCGCGGCTCGAAGAGCGGCTCGGCATCCGCCTGTTCGAGCGCACCACGCGGGCCCTGACCCTGACCGAAGAAGGGCGCACGCTGTGCGACAGCGTGATGCCCCTGCTGGCAGGCCTGGAAGAAGCGACGGCGTCCGCCAGCCGCGGCAGCGCACAGGTGCGCGGCCGGCTGCGCGTCAACATCGACCCCTTCTTTTCGCGCGTGGTCCTCGGACCACAGCTCGGCGCCTTCCTGGAGCGCCATCCCGAACTGCAGCTGGAGCTGGTCAATCGCGACGAACTCGGCGACATCGTCGGCGACGGCTTCGACCTGGCGGTGCGTTTCGGTACCCCGCCGTCTTCCAGCCTGGTGGCGCGCAAGCTGCTGGACACGCGCATCGTCACGGCCGCCGCGCCGGCCTACATCGCGCGGCATGGACGGCCCGCCAGGCCGCAGGACCTGGCCGATGGGCGCCACGTCTGCCTGCAGTTCCGCGATCCGCACTCGGGCCGCCTGTATTCCTGGGAATTCCACCGCGGCCGCAAGAAAATCGACGTCCCGACCCAGGGGCCGCTGACGCTCAACGACGCCGGGTCGCTGCACAGCGTGTGCCTGTCCGGCTACGGCATCGGCCAGCTCATGGCGCTGGGTGCCGAATACCTGTTTGCCGAGAACCGCCTGGTCGACCTGTTCCCGGACTGGCCGGACGAGCGCTTTCCGCTGTACGCGCTGTACCCGTCGCGGCGCCACTTGCCGGCCAAGGTCGCCGCCTTCCTGGACTTCCTGACTTCACTCAGTCCCGCTTGACGCCCACGAGCCGGTCGATGGCCTGCTGCAGGGTCGTGCGGCCGCGCCGCTGTTCGACCGCGCCGCGTTCGAAGTCCAGCCAGCCTTCATTGAAACCGTCCAGCATCTGGATGCGCGGGATCGGGTTCTGGGCGCCCTGTGCGCGGAAGGCGGTCTCCCATTCGGCGCGTGGCACCGCGCTCACCTCGACCGGGTGCCCGAGGGCCGTGGCGAAGGCAGTGGCGATGTCGTTCGGCGAATAGCGGTCCGGACCATCCAGCTCGACCACGCGCGCACCGGTCCAGTTTTCCTGCAGCAGGTCGGCGGCAGTGGCGCCGATGTCGCTGGTGGACACCATGCCGATGGCGCGCTCCAGCGGCTGCAGGTAGCTGCGGATGGCGCCGGTCCGGGCCGCGTCCAGGTCCCAGGAGGCGTTTTCCATGAACCAGTTCGCGCGCAGGAAAGCCACCGGGAAGGGCAGGCCGCGCAGGCTTTCCTCGGTCATCTTCAGGTTGTTCAACAGGTTCTCGCGGGCGACGTGCGCGCCTACCGTCGACAGCACCACGGCCTTGGCCGGACGGGCCGCGAGCAGGGCCTCGCGCACCGCCGCGTTCGATGCGATGGTGACCGGATAACCCGGCAGCGGATCGTAGGTCGGCGGCATCAGGATGAAGACGCCCTCGGTGCCGGTGAATGCCGCCGTCATCGCGGCCACGCCGGTGTTGCTGGCAACGGCGACTTCGCAGCCCAGCGCCGCCCAGGGCGCGCCTTTGTCGGCACTGCGCACGACGGCGCGGACCGCGTGGCCGGCATCCAGCAGCGCGCGGGCGACGGCGCCGCCGACCTGGCCGGTAATTCCAGTGATTGCGTACATGGTGTTCCTTCGGATTCAAACAGTGAGGGCGCCAGCATAGCAATTCGACGGCCAGGCGATTCATGCAGTTTCGGTACTTCATTTGTGCCCGGGATGTCCGCGCGCTGCTTTGCATTCACTCGTCCAGCCTGAGCATCTCGAACGACATGTTTTTCAGGGCGCTGCCGGGACGCCAGGGCGGATTGATGACCGTGATGTCGCGCACGCCCAGGCGCGCGAAATCGTCGAGCGAATAAGTCCAGCCGACCGCATTCGGATCGCTGCGCTGGCGCCGCTGGTAGCGCTCTTCCTGGCCCAGCGTGACGTAGTCGGTGCGCACGCCGAGCGCCCGGAAATACGCTTGCTCCTGTTTCGCGTCGTCCTTGATGGTGGACGCGATCTGGTCCAGCATCGCCTTGCGCTTCTCGGGCGACAGGGTGTCGAGCATCTTTTGCGTGGCGGCGTCGAACTGGAAGCTCTTGCTGCTGAGGCCACCGTGGAAACCGATCACGGCGAAATTGCTGACCAGCTTGTGGATCCCGGCCGGGAACACGTAGTTGGCGCAGGACGACATGCAGTATTCCATCACCTTCACGTCGAGCTTGTGGTCGCGCACCCAGCGGCCGAGCGCCAGGCCGTAGCTGGTCGTACCGCCGCGGCTGCGGATCGACAGCACGGCCGGCTTGTCTTTCAGCTTGTCGTACAGCGCGAACAGGCGCGCGTTGGCCTGCGGGTCGAGCAGGCCGACGTAGACCAGTTCGCCGTCGGCGACATACACCTGGGTGGGTTCTTCGCTGCCGCCATCGGCGCGCGCCCCGGCCACGCTGAACAGCAGGGGGAGGAGACAGGACAGGACGGCTTTGCGCATCGCTACGTTCCTGGAACGGTATCCGGCGATTATAGCGATCCGGCCGGCCTCCCGATTTCACCGGGACGCGCCGGCGTAAAAAAACCGGGCAAGCCCGGTTTTTCGCGATACAGGCGGAAACTCAACCCGCCAGCTTCTTCTTCAGCAACTCCGTCACCTGCGCCGGATTCGCCTTGCCTTTCGACGCCTTCATGGTCTGGCCGATCAGCGCATTGATCGCCGCTTCCTTGCCGGCGCGGTACTGCTCGACCGACTTGGCGTTGGCGGCCAGGACTTCGTCGACGATCGCTTCCAGCGCGCCGGTGTCCGAGATCTGCTTCAGGCCCTTCTGTTCGATCACGGTGTCGGCCAGGTGCTCGTCTTCCGATTTGGCTTCCCACATCGCGGCGAAGACTTCCTTGGCGGCCTTGTTCGAGATGGTGCCGTCGGCGATGCGCTTCAGCAGCAGGGCCAGCTGCGAGGCTTCGACGGGCGACTCGGCCAGGTCGACGCCTTCGCGGTTCAGGGTCGACGCCACGTCGCCCATCATCCAGTTGGCGGCCGCCTTGGCGTTGTCCTTGCCGGCCTTGGCCACCACCGCTTCATAATAGCCGGCCATGACCTGCGAGCCGGTCAGGATCAGGGCGTCGTACTCGGGCAGGCCGTAGTCCTTGATGAAGCGCTCGCGCATCGCGGCCGGCAGTTCCGGCATGTCGGCCTTGATGCGCTCGATCCAGTCCTGGCCGATCGTCAGCGGCGGCAGGTCCGGGTCGGGGAAGTAGCGGTAATCCTGCGCGTCTTCCTTGCTGCGCATCTGGCGCGTTTCCTTGCGGTCCGGGTCCCACAGGCGGGTCGCCTGCACGACCTTGCCGCCGTCTTCGATCAGCTCGATCTGGCGCCGCACTTCGTAGTGGATCGCTTCTTCCATGAAACGGAAGGAGTTCAGGTTCTTGATCTCGCAGCGGGTGCCGAATTCCTTCTGGCCGACCGGGCGCACCGAGACGTTGACGTCGCAGCGGAACGAGCCTTCCTGCATGTTGCCGTCGCAGACACCCAGCCACATCACCAGTGCGTGCAGGGCCTTGGCATAGGCGACCGCTTCGGCGGCGCTGCGCATTTCCGGTTCGGACACGATCTCGAGCAGCGGCGTGCCGGCGCGGTTCAGGTCGATGCCGCTCATGCCTGCGTAATCTTCGTGCAGCGATTTACCGGCATCCTCTTCCAGGTGGGCGCGGGTCAGGTTGACCGTTTTGGTTTCCAGCTTGCCGTCTTTTTCGTAGGCAAAGCTGATGGTGCCGCCTTGCACCACCGGGTCTTCGAACTGGCTGATCTGGTAGCCCTTCGGCAGGTCCGGATAAAAATAGTTCTTGCGCGCGAAGATCGACTGCGGCGCGATTTTTGCACCGACCGCCAGGCCGAAGCGGATCGCGCGCTCGACGGCGCCGTGGTTCAGCACCGGCAGCACGCCCGGCAGCGCCAGGTCGACCGGGCTGGCCTGGGTGTTGGGCTCGGCGCCGAACTTGATC
>Ga0308160_10005873_pt1 | contig 12666 bp, 13 predicted proteins | sample PhyFR1_FD_201036 | JGI IMG/M metagenome (GOLD analysis project Ga0308160, IMG submission 201036) | Phyllosphere microbial communities from UC Gill Tract Community Farm, Albany, California, United States - DLSLF.R1 | ecosystem: Host-associated > Plants > Phyllosphere > Unclassified | place: USA... | reverse complement strand
CTTGCCCGAGGTTGGTCTGCTCTTGAGTTCAAAGTCTACATCGCTCGGCTGATTTTGACTATGACTTGTTCCCTCAGCCTGCATCTACCTTCCCCACACATCCCTACATAGTCTCTATCCAGACGGCCCAACGACAAGCCGAAGCTTCAGGCTCCACCGCCACATCAACCAAAGCTGCACGTGCTGCCAAATACCCTTCTCTGATTGAGAAATACAACTTGCAAGACCGAATAGCGGACCAATCGGTCGAGAGCATCACCGCCGTCATCTCCAGGACGGATAAAGGGAAAGGGAGAGAGGGCGGTGTTTCGGCAGGCGGGGCAAGTCATCCGGATTCAAAGACGGAGAAGCTGTCTCTTTTGCAAAGAAAGGAACAATTGATTCTGGATAGTAGGAGAAAGCTCATGGAGAAGCTCATACGGGACAAAGCTCGAAGCGCGGCGGATGAGAACGACCTATAAATGAGGTTTAGACTTATGGCTCTCGAAGATCAATATCTCAATCTGTCTCGACGGTATACAACAGTCTTCGATTCAGCGAAGCGATATCTTATCGAATACATGATATCATTGATGCACCGATCCAGGGGGCCGATGTTTCGACAGTGTATGTTCACTGCGGTCGTTCCCTCTGTGGCCGTCGGCCGCCTAAGTGCGGACTTTCTTGCCATGTAGCCCTTGGACAGAGGTGAACCAGCACTATGGTTTGAATGATCAGGATGAATATCTAGGTCTAGCGATGCCGTCTCGCATGCGATCCACTCACTTCACTTCCGCTGCGGCCGGAAAGATAGTTAAACAACGTGTCAGTAAGTCGTACTCTTACATGAATGTATCCCATTCACATACAAGGTACAATCTCTGTGGACGCCAGCAGAAAGGTCAACGCAGCTGTATATGCAGTCCATACGACAAACTTTACTTACTGGCTTCGAGGACATTCATGTCCGTAGATGCAGGTCTCGTTCGAACCTTTGCCTAAGTGATAGAAACGTCCAGCGAGTGCGTAGGAGATCGATCACACCCGCTCGACTTACATGTACCGATAGCATAGGCAGGACACAACATCTCTTTCGACAAAGATTTCAGAGCGTTGATCTCGCCTTTCGTTAGCTAAATGTAGACTCCTACTTGTGAGCGATCTTCGTAACAGAGTTATTTCACATGTTCCGCACCTCATAATTATGCCCGTAGTGACACTTGGGACCGTTCTTGCAGCCGTTGGTCAAGTAGAATCGGTGGCAAGGTCGAGGCTGATATCGCTTGACGCTGAGGTAGTCCGCATGATCGTAGTCGAGTCCGAGATTAGTATACTGAGTTGATGCTATACTTTTGCCCTTTTTCCTCTTCTTGACATCAGTAATGCTTGTCCTTGCGAAGCTAACGTTCTTCGTGCTCAATGCGGAGCTGGCGTAGCTCATTTTGGCAGTGAGTATAGGCTTCTTCTTCCGTGAAAGGACCGGTATGAATTCGTCCTCGGAAGTGACGGAGACCGGGACGAGCTGAACGGTATGATCTACAATCTCAGACGGAGCCTTCGTGAATCCAATGCTTCCTGTGTCAGATCCCGCATCGCTGTCGTTTACAGTTCCATCGTCATGTTCCTCATGCTGTGTCGCTTGCGCATCGTCGGTAACCTCAGAGACCACGGCGGATCGGAATAGCCCCGGAATGGTCTGGAGTCGTGTTCCAAGCACCTTGTCGAGAGGGTCGACTCCGTCTTGACTGGTGGATCGCGCCGCGTAGATCTTCGAACCTTGTCCCACAGCGTTGAAATCGCTTAGGAGCTCTTTATATTCGTATCCCTGAAAGCCTGTCATCAGATCCACGTTGCAGTTCAGACTCCAGCTCCGAACCACATACCTGGTTTGTGCCCAGCAAAATCAAACGACATGCATCGATATTGGCAAACAGCCTGAGATGCTCTGAATCGTGGCGTCTCTTTTAGCCGAGAATAGCAAAGATTGCATTGAATCAGGAAACCAACCTTTGATCTTGTTTGCCGCTACCTGGCGTGTGCTGACATTGACGAAGGTGAACAGACCGTGGCTATCGGTGAAACCAGTAGAGAACTCGGCCAACACTTTGGCAGTCTCGATCACTCCGGTCTATTTGGTCCCGAGGGTCAGACTCTGTGAATATAAGCGACGATCACGTTTCCTTACTTCCACCAGACGCGCCGCAATCGCTTGCTGCAGACAATTTGAGTGAGTAAGACAGGCTCTGATAAGGGGGGGAGATCCTCACCTGACTGTAGTTTGGCTGCGTCAGCTCTGACACGGTTGGTGAATACCCAGACTTGACTCACTTGAAAAAAACTTGGACGGTGAAACAGTTGGGGACGGTCTGTGATTCCGAGTGCTCAAGGCAAAGATGATAAACCGCAGTAGACAAAGCGAATGCAGCTTGCTGGCCTGAGGTGTCCATTTTTATCAGTATTTCGCTCAATAACACGGCATCGTTAACCCTACCGCCGACAGCTCCTCTCTTGATCAAATCTGGGTGAAACTGAATCAAAGATCGATAAGCACGGAAGCTTTTTGAACCGTAGTGGCGCGTCTCACCAGTGTCGAGTCCCCATCGAGCAAGATGGACGCGAAAGTTGTCCCACTTCGGTTCTATGTGCTCGGACGCCTGGTCATTAGCAGCGAAGCACTACATTACGTGTTCTGCTCCCTGACTCACCGGTGCTGGTACTTCTGCAGTCGGATCACCCAAAGAGCGGTTGTTGGAGTCTGTTAGCAGGGGCATGTTGCGCGAGGGACCGTTGGCGACAGGGGTGGGGATGGGGGGCACAGGACTGGGTTCGGAGGGTAATACTAAGTCCGCTTCCAGATCGCCCACAATTCCCTTCGAAGGCGTTGAAGGGTCTTCCGACCTTATCAATGCGAGCAGAAAGAAGTCAGAGTCAGCGAATGGAATTTGCACGTGATGTGACGTTTACGGATCAAAGGAGGTTACAGGGGTAGAGCTATGCTGAAGTGACATACCCCTTGATGATCTTTCCTTTCTCCAGATGCTCCATAATTTCTTGGAAGATGATACGAATATGACCTTTACCGTCGGTACGGCTGGTCACTATCGACCCATCCGCTTGCAAACGAGTCGAACAGACCGCCGCAATCTCTGCATTGATGGACTCCCGGATCCATTCCGTGGCTCCGGTCTCCTTGACTCGCTTCCACTCCTCATCTAAAAGAGTTGTATCGCCGTCGCAGTTCGAAATCGAATCATCTCGAGAGGTCATCGATTGTAAGCCAGAGTCAGGACTGTTGTGATCGTCTGTAGCAGGAGCGAACAGATCCACTTGATCCACGAGAGGGGTGTAAGGCAAATCGTCATGCAAGCCAAAGTCAAGCGGAGATGAAAGTCGCCCTGGCCTTCCTTGCTTTCCTGAATCGACTTTTCTACGTTCCTGTATTGTTTCACTTAGCCGTGATCTGAGCATCGGTATGTCGTCACGTCCCCAGACGCCATCGCCGAAGGACAGAAGCGATGTGAGAGATGGCATGGGAGACCCCTCGAGGCTGGTAGAAATGGTGCTCGTTCTTGAAAGCGATAGCGAAGGTGCATATCTAATGTCCGGCTCAACTTGATTTTGAGATCTCAGCTGAGCGGCTGATGCCGATGGTGGCAGTACGGTCTGCTGTGAGCCCAATGGCGTTTGAAACCTCTCAGACTGCGGAGTATGGGGTATCATCGCCCGGGCGGTCAGTGGGACCTCCTGGCGAGCTGCCGATAGCCTGGCGACGGCCTCTTTTCTGATCGACAGAGCCTGGTGAGTATGATTTTCATCTGGAAGGACGATCTCCTGATCGGAATTTTGACCTGAACCTAGAGAAGATCGGTGTTGTCCACGTAGACTGGCCTTTGTCGGCGTCTTGTTCGTTTCATTGAGACCAGGCCACTCGGTGTCACGTACGCTGCTCTGCGGTATATTGGCGAGGGGAGCCTTCCTTGTTGCTGAGGATGGATTTGAATGTGTTTGAAATGAGCTTCGATTCACGGAACGGGAAGCATCATCATAGTTCTCCTTGTAGGGTCCTTGTGCAGCCATTTGATATTGGTGTCGAGGTATCGGAGGGGTCCAGTAAGGCATAGGAGCTCCAGGGAGATAAGGGGAATGTTGATGCGAATGTGAATTGTAAGGTGGGAAGAATGGCAGGAATTCAGGTTGATGTCGAGGATAAGATGGGACGCCGAAATGAGAATCATGTCGCACATGAAATACTGGAATCGGGTGTGCTGTTGGCCGGGGAGCTGCGTGCTGATGCTGGTCTTCAGCATGTCCAGGATGCTTTCGGACGGCATCCTGATGCGAGCTATCGGAAGACATGATGTATTCGGCACAGCCTGTCTTCAGCAGAGCCGGAAGTCCAGCTCGAGATGAGGTCGTTCGATAGGGCTGAACAATTGTGCGTATCAATTATTACGTTTGATTAATGACTTCTTTTTATCATCACGCTTCAGCTTCACCGCGAGTCTTACAGTTTGGTGATGAATAGTTATATCTTTGTTTTCCCTGAGCTACCGGTCGAAGCCTTGACGATCGTTAGACTACAGCTAGCCTGGCACGATGATTCGTCACTTACTGTCGAGTGCGTTTGAAGTCTTGCGAAATGTGGTAGATCGATAGGGCGGACGACCAGGCTGCCATGGAGGATCAAAGGATAGGGAAGCTAAGGTCTAGACCCCTGATCCTGCTTTATAACACGAAGCATGTGCTGATCAGCTGTGGCCTGGCGAATGTGAGGTTCCACTAAGTTTAAAGTCAGACTACTCTAGGGCGAAGTTGCAACCGGAAATTTGCCTCCGAAGCAAGCTGCTCGTACCAGAAGTTTAGTTCCGATAGAAATGAAGCCCGAGCTCTTTACGGCAGGGGAATGAAATTTGCATCCGACTTGCAATTGGTGTCGATCCGCTCATCGAGACTGCCGGTTCTAGCGAACAGAGAGATTCAAGAATTCGACGAAGTTGTCCATCAAGTCGAATTGACACTCCGAAGACGCTGTTCAGTGACCTGACAGGAGAAACACTCATAGAGGTGCATCGGATTGACGGCTGGGTTCTTAGGCCTCTACATGTCATAATATGGATCGAGCTAGATTATCGGAATGATTGCATCTAGAGTCGACAAAACCGCCATCGAGCGACTTTCAAGGAGCACCGTAGATTCGTTACAGCCCCCTCAAGTGGCATAGAAATATGATCATCCAAGTGAGCATTGAGAGACGAGATTGTATCAGCTCAACCCGCTAAGTGATGAAGCAAATACAGGTCCGCTCTGTCGGAACTTTCACAAACGCAGCGTTTCTGCGGACACGACAAATGATGAGGCCGACATCTCTGCCCGGAGGTTCATGTTCTAGCGTAGCCTCAATGGGAATATATGCCCGCCCTACGAATTCTCGGAAGTTCCTCCGCCAGTCAACTACGGCAGCTCAACTGAAAGAAGACGACGAAGAAGCATACGCTCAGATTTCCGATCCTAGGCCGATGTTTCCCCTCTCGACACGTTCAAGTACAGCGAATAAACAGGCTACAAGTCCCACTCTCGAAACGCCGAGAACATCCAGGTCCCAAGGACTAAGAAAATCCCGAGTCGGCCCTAGAGCAACTGGATCTACAGGCGACCCTTTCTATGACGATTCCGAATGGATCGCTGAACTATCTCGACAACAGACGCTATGGGAGGACAATATATCGGACGTATTCGATTTGGGGTATGCTGAAGCACAGATAGTCGAAGCTGGAGCTCGGCAGGGATCGGAAGCTCTTGAGCCGAGAGAGGATACCCAGGTTTATCTCCCGCATGATATTGAGCATCTCGCGGAGATGGAGCATCTTCGGGATGCTATGGGCGAAGGTAGCCACCCCAATCCAAAGCCCAAGAGATCTGATCTTCGATCGATACCCCCGCCACACTTTGTAGAGGTCGATCGAGGAGCGGCCGACGCCCAGGAAGGGGCTAGACCAAGAGACCTCGAGATGCATTACACCTATGGAATGTCTCGCAGCAGGGCAAAGATCCCGACTCGCTTTGACTGGACGAAAAGGGCCACGTCGAGAGGCGGTAAACGTGACAAGACTGAAATCACGAGACGTACTCCGCCGCTCGTCAAACCGAATCGAGCCAATGATCGATGGACGGATCCGGTTGAGGCTTATAGCGAAAAGTAAGCTGATTTCTCCTCGAAACAAGGGCTTCAGTTGTCCCCGGGTTAATTACTGGTCTGTCAGATTCCTGACTCTTCAAAAGATTGAATATCAAGCGGAAGAGCAGATGGCAAAAGACCGACTGACCTCTACGCCAAAAGAGATTCTGGCCAGGCAGGGGTTCTGTATAGACGAGGTAGCGGGTACCTGGATCAAGAAGAGCATTACGGGTTTTAATACGGCTAGCTTTGCTCGTACTGGCAAAGGCAACAAGAAGTTCAAGTGGAACAAATTGACGTAAGTCGGAATTCCTCGTTGCTGGCTGCCATCTGCGATCCCTGATGAGCTTATTGTTCCCGCAGAGCCGGATCCGCAATCCGACTGTCTCGCGATGAAGTGGATTATGCCAGACCAGAAGATCCTGAGTCTCCGTCTAAGAGGCCAATAGACACAGAGGAAGTTATCGTCGGGTCCGTCATCAAACAAGAATCAGGCCGATTGATGGTCATGTTCCCGCGAGATGTTGCCGACCTAGACCACGGCCAACAGCTATGGAGGTAAGTCAGATTCTAGATTTACTGTCAGTCGCTCTGCCATTGACATACTTGTCCGGATTTCAGAATCGATCTCTGGGTGTCGGACATCGTTCTGAGACGAACCGAGGAAGCCTTTGCAACATTGAAAGCTGATCCGGTGGTCATAGACACTCAAGGCACGGAGAGAAGGCTAAGCGGGAGAGACCGACAACTCAACTTAGAAAGCCCCTCTGCCCCCTCCTTCGTCAACGAATCAATACTTGCCGGAACGACCCTTAAAGACATTCTCCTCCGCGACTTCGAGCAACCTGGCCATGCTGTCCAATTTAGACGCGACCCGAGTCATCCGCAACGACGCGGAATGTTCGGCAATGATCAGCTCATGATGAGTTGGTGTGCCCGCCAATTGCGAACCGATACTCAACCCTTGGATATGGAAGGGGATCCTGATGTCAGCCACTTGAATGCTAGTCAGCGGAAGGCTATCGCGTTGATGATTAGTGAAAGAGTCAGCTTGATACAAGGGGTAGGTACCCGATCTTGACCACCGTTTGCAAATGATCTAAACTCGAGTTGTAATGCATTACAGCCACCCGGAACCGTAAGCCTTCTTTGCTAACCGCGCAGCCTAATCAACGCATTTCTTACCTGTGTGCGCCATCTAGGGCAAGACCCGAACCATAATCGAAGCGTTGCAGCTCCTCAAGGTATTGCCTTTTTTCCCCTTTCGTTCGAACCGTACTCATCGGGCCACGCGGTTACAGATTCATTGGCAGGTGCCCTTTCCCATCTTGGTCACCGGCTACACAAATACTGCTGTCGACAATCTTGCTGAAGGACTGCAAGCGAGAGGACTCAAAGTGCTGCGATACGGAGCTAAGGTTCGAATCAGGCAGAGTTTATGGGATGTCACTCTCGACGGCTATATCAATAATCACAAAAACAGCAGAAGTCTGCAAGACGCTAAAAACAAGCTGGCGTTTTTGCCCGCGGACAGTGGTAAGTTGAAAGGGTAGATGTGGATCTCAGTCGTTGCCAGGCGGCTGATCTATCGATACAGAGGAACGATTGAAGCTGCAAAGGAAAATTTGGGGACTTGAACGCTATATGATGGACGATATTGCTGCGGGAATCGACGTGGTATTTACACAAGGCCTTTTCTTTTCATTGGTTACTGCTGCTCATCACCCCTCTGAACAGGTCTGCGCTACATGTATCTCTTCGGTCTCTCGCTTCTTGCAGCTATTCGATTTCCCAATAGTGTTCTTCGACGAGGCGAGCATGGCCACCGAAGCGGCCTCGATTATACCGCTCACGAAAGGCGTAAGTATTCACTTGCTCTGTATCTTTCCGGATAGATAGCTAACAACACACACGACGAACACCATCCAGTGCTCGCATTTAGCTATCATTGGTGACCACAAGCAATTGCCACCTGTGGTCATCAGCCCTGAGGCAAAAGCCGGCGGATTCGCCCGTAGCCTTTTCGAGCGATTGATACAGTATCGACCCACTTCAGGTACGTAATCTGTCCTCACATGGGCCTCACTGACGCTGATTGACTTGTCTTTGACTCCCAGGAGTAACACTGCCTAAAATTATGCTTGATACGCAGTATCGGATGCATCCCGAAATCTCGGCGTTCCCAATCGAGAAATTTTACAACAACACTCTGAGAAATGGCACCGTTCTGCCTGATGGCACCGTCCGAAGAGACCTGGAAGCCCCGGTCACTGCCTTTCTGACAAAGACCCTGAAGGGGTCACCCCATCACATGTCGTTTGTCGATCACAATGATCCTGAGGTGCCTTACATGGGGAGTATACAGAATCCAGGCGAGGCAGAGATCGTCTCATCGATTGTTTTGGATATCTTGATTAACAACCCAGTGAGTAGCTTCTTGGAGGGGGACTATGGAGGATGCTGACTCCTAGTATTAGAATTTGACCGGCGACGATATTGGTGTGATCGCTCCTTACGCTGCGCAGATAAGCGCAGTTCAACAAATTCTGCATGACGAGAAGAAATTCGAGCACTTGGCTGGTCTACTCGGCAGGGGCAGAGAGCAGTCGCCGACGGCAGTCGAAATCAGCACTGTTGATGGCTTCGAAGGGCGAGAGAAGAAAATCATCGTGTTCTCTACCACGAGATCCAATTCTAGACACGCTATAGGCTTCATGGACGATTGGCGCAGACTAAACGTCGCACTCACACGAGCGCAGCGAGTGAGTCGATGTCGGAACCTGTCCCGAGGGGCGAGCACTGATAGTGATCTGCATACACGAAGGCTTTGATCATGGTCGGGAATTATCGAACCTTCTCTAACGCACAAGGCTTCCACGGGAATCGAACCCAAGGTCAGCAGTACTGGAGGGATCTGATGAAGTCCCTCAAGAAGAAGGGAGCGGTCAGGCTGTATAGCAGGAAACGTTCGGAAGGCCACCCGGCCAAACGGACCCTAGGAAATAACCCCATTTTATAACATTAGACAGCATCGGAACCAGACTACAAACTCTAATACCGCACACTCGGATACAACTATGACGACGGCTTCGCTGCAGCAGCTTTTCGACGAGCGGCAATCTTGCCTACGGTGTTGCTGGCACTCGAATCCCAGTCAACGTCGGATGCCATCAACTCTGGGTGACCATTCTTCTCCAGCTTGGAGTCGAAGAATCCATCGCGATATCCTCGAACAATACGTTCTAGCAGATCCGATGTCGAGATCGACGGCGTCCGTCGCGTGGGCAAGAATTTACCTGCACAGGAGCCAAAGGCAACGCCAACTCATGAGCCTTGTCTCTTACGAAACAATTACGAAACAAAATGACGAACCTTGCTTCTTGACGAAATCATATACATCCACTGTACCTTTAGCAGCATACACCAACTCATCATGTGCCACATAATCAATGTCATATCGATCGATCCAAGCCTGATCTACCTCCCATGGGGCTTCTGGAGCGACTTCGTCGACCCATCGGCAATGAGACACAGCTTCACATCGCTCGGCGTGAGTCATAGCAGGAGCTGATTTGTGCTCGGCGCAAAGCTGGTCGGAGCAGACACCGACGACGAGATGAACGTTTGGGAACGAAAGCTTCGCTTGTCGTAGTTGAAGGGCATGACTGTGTCACAGATGGCAGGATTCAGGAATGGTCTTGACCCAGACATATTGGAAGACAACGACTCACCCAAAGTGGAAAAGATCGTATACACCGTCGGCGTAAATTCGAACAGGACGATCGGCAGCGGGTTCGCTCGTCTTCCATGTCCTGATGACACCATCGACATCTCCTTTCCCCTCGATAGCCCTTCGCACAAACGAGCGGATGTTCTCCACAGAGAGGTGGTCCGGTGGACTTGTCATTTTAGCTGGACCGAGGTCCGACGATTTAGGCTTGAGGGTATGGCTAGCCGGAGAAGCAGGAACGCTTAGATGGGAGATAGGTAGAGGATGACTGATAGCGTCTCGAGGGGAAGTATCGCCAATTTCAGCTCGTCGAGCTTGAGGGGTAGGTTCTCGCTGAGCACGATCCTCGTCTGGTAACGAAGTATCAGTGGACGATGTGCGAAGCGCTGGGGCGATAGGCTGATCTTTGGTCTGATGCTGAGCCTGCGCATGAGCTTGAGCCAAGGAAGACGAAAAGTGGGTAGATTCGACATCGCCGTCATAACTTTGATTTGCTTTGTTCGTCAGTTGATGATCATATCAGCAAGTCGTACGGGCAAACGTACGTGGGTGAATCCAAAGCCTCAGAACCCTCAGCATCGCTCAGCTCCGCAAGCCTCGAATGGACGCTTGACGCTCCAACCGACTTTTTCCCGGTTGCGGACTTTAATGGCGAGGGAGGAATCACTGGTCGAGTTGAGGGTTTGATTGAACCGACCGTTGATGAGTTATCGTCAGTGGGGCTGTCATCCTCCTGGTGAGTCCCGGGGATTCGATCAGTTTCAGACTATAGCCGTGATGAGACAGCGTAGATCCTACCTCGTCGCTGGCATCTCGAGAAGAACTCGTCGACACGCCTTGAGGGCGCTGATTGTGAGTTTGTCTCTTCCGGGCTTTCATGGCCTGATTAGGCGGGAAGGCCGAACTAGACATGAGTAGAAGATGGTAAAGCTGTTGAGATTGTGATACAGCTAATGTCTCGCTAGGTCAATGGCATGGAAGCCGATCGAAATAATAGCCTTGTAGAGTATATGGTTGATTATGATGAAGAAGTTCGTCAATGCATGAAACAGGAAAGGGCTGAATCGGATACGTCTAGCGTTCGGGATCTTGGCGAGTTCAAGTGACGACACCGCACGTCCCCCCGCAACCTGACATCCGCGGTACGCGTACAACGAAAGAGAAACCCGCCCATCTGTTTCCTGCGCGTATCATAATGCATAAAGGATCTATCCATTCTATTCATCATAGGTCATCGAATCTTGGATACACAATGCGATCGTTGCCCGGCAAATCATTAAAGACAATATGCAACAGTCCCAAGCAGTTCACGAGAAGTGGATACAGTGTAATTAGGCGGAATCTAGAGGTCCAGGGCGGATCCATCTGTAAGTCTCATTCCCATTAAAAGGCTATGCTATGATGTCTCTGGGTAGGTAGGTTCTTCGGCAGTCGAAAAGCCTCAGAAGAAAATGGGGACTGGTTGGCACCAGTATGATCAGACGGCAAGCTGACTCGACCAGCTGGCGGCCGAGGCGGGGGTCTATGCGCACGCCGTGCGACTGTTGACGACGAAGCACAGTATCAGCCAGCAGGCGCGGTCCGGCGAGTGAGAACATGGACTGACCCTCTATAACGAGCTTTTGACCATCGAATTTGGCTTTCACACCGTTCGAGAAATCCGCATCTTTTCCAAAAGTTATTCTCCTTTCAAAATGCGCTAGCAAAGCATGCAATTATCACGAGGTCAGCAAATGATCTGCCGGAGAGCCTAACAATGACCTCGATGCTCACCTGAATCTTCCCATCTGTCCGCGATGAGATGAAGCACCTTGCCTTCCGAAACAACATCGGGAGAAGCAGTTCGAGGTGCGGCCGCCCGGTCCAAGCCTTGAAAGGAAGAAGTCGACCTGACCGACGACTGCGAATGTATCGAAGTCGTGTCCCCTGACTTTTGATGCGCAAACGGCATGCGTGGAGCGGAGCTACTGCTACTGCTCGATCGATTTATGTTCTTGACCGCGATCGTGATGTTCTCTAGGCTGAAACCAGCCATCTCGCCGACTGAGATAATATATCGATCATGGCCTGTATCGATGGTAATCTTGCCTTCGAAAGGAGATGACCCATCTGAACCTGGATCTGCATGGAGATGAGGTGAATCGGTCGCACCCATACCGGAGGCTGATGTGATACTCGAGCAGCAGGAGTTCGAGGTAGACCGCGACATGGTCAGGCCGTGAGAACTAGGCTCAAAGCCATCGGCAACCTTTCTTGCCCAATCTCCGTCCACACCGCTTCCAGAGGTGGAAGAATCTCTGGACATTGCAAGGGATTCGATCGGACCCGATGATGCAAAGTAGTGACCATATGGAGCCTTGTCGATGTGCTGATGAAGGGGTTGTAGCGAAGCAACGGTCGGGTAGATTCCGGTAGGAGGACTAGCGTTAGCGGAGCTGCTAGCATACGAACTGGGCCGCATCCAGGGTCGCTCCGACACGTCCGATCCGATAGATGGCGAGTACAGAGGGTAGCCTGGTGGAGGTGCCAGAGGAATCGAGATGGCACATCCCGTTCCCGCTTGCAAAACCTCGTCCTCGTCCGTGAGCATCTCGGAGGAAGATTTGCGATCTAGACTATTCTTCCTCGACTGAAAAGGCGAACGACCGTGCTCACGCACAGAACCCATGCTGCTCATCCTCTCCCTGATCGAGCTGGCTCGAGACGTCTTGATCACCTCGTGCTCGAGCCCCAAGGGAGTATCGCCATGTCTAGCCGAAGATGGCCAGGGAGTCTCCATCTC
>Ga0308160_10005872_pt1 | contig 12668 bp, 11 predicted proteins | sample PhyFR1_FD_201036 | JGI IMG/M metagenome (GOLD analysis project Ga0308160, IMG submission 201036) | Phyllosphere microbial communities from UC Gill Tract Community Farm, Albany, California, United States - DLSLF.R1 | ecosystem: Host-associated > Plants > Phyllosphere > Unclassified | place: USA... | reverse complement strand
AGGTCAGCCCCTTCTTTTCGTTGACCGGGATCTGCAGGATGCCGGGCAGCTGGTATTCGACCGGGTCTTCGATGGTGATGATCTTTTCACGCCCGTTGTGGATCTCGGTCAGGGCCGCGTACAAGGTCGTGGTCTTGCCCGAACCGGTCGGTCCCGTCACCAGGAGCATGCCGTAGGCTTCCTGGGCCAGTTGGCGCAAGGTGACCAGGGATGCCGGGTCGAAGCCGAGCGCTTCCAACGTGAGCGAGCCGTAGGCTTCGATCATGGCGCGCTTGTCGAGGATACGGATGACGGCATCCTCGCCGTGGATGCTGGGCATGATCGACACGCGCAGGTCGATGTCGCGCCCGCCCGACTGCACGCGGAAGCTGCCGTCCTGCGGGATGCGGCGCTCGGCGATGTCGAGTTCGGCCAGCACCTTCAGGCGCGAGATGATGTGCTCGGCCAGCTCGATGCCGCCGACCGAGGCCGCGTGGTCCAGCACCCCGTCGACGCGGTATTTCACCGCCAGGCCGCTCGCGGTGCTCTCCAGGTGGATGTCCGAGGCGCCGGCCTTCAGGGCGTCGTACAGCGTGGAGTTGACCACCTTGACCGCGGGACTCGTCGCTTCCGACACGCTGGCAAAGGAGAGGACGGTGGCGCTCTTGCCGTCGCGCCGTCCTTCGTTGCCCTCGCCCACCAGGTTGTCCACCGCGCGCGCGGTCTCTTCCTGCTTGCCGAGGTAGGCCTGGATGTCGCCGGCCAGCGCCAAGCGCAGGTGCAGCGGTTCGGCGGCGGTGGCGCCGGCCTGGGCCTGCAGCCAGGTCTGCAGGTCGAGGTCGAAGGGGTCGGCGATCACGCCGGTCAGGCGTTTCGATCCGTCGCGCAGCAGCACGCAGTGGCGCGCCAGCGCCTGGGCCAGCGGCAGCAGGTCGAAGGCCGGCTGCTGGCCGAACATCTCGACCGTCTCCATCACCGTCAGGCCGAAGGGTTCGGCCAGCTGGCGCACGACCTGGCGCGCCTCCAGCCCGGACAGCGCGTGCAGCTCGTCGACCAGCGAGCGCCGCGTCTGGCGGCTCTGGGCGCGGGCGCGCGCCAGCAGTTCGGCGTCGAAAGCGAGGTTCACGACATGTCTCCGGCAAGATCGAAAATCGGCATGTACAGCAGCACCACGATGGCGCCCACCACCAGGCCGATGCCGGCCATCAGCAGCGGCTCGAAGGTGCGGGTGAAGCGGTCGATCCAGCGCCCGATCTCGCCGTCGTAGAAGGCGGCCGAGCGCGACAGCATCGGGCCCATCTCGCCGGTGCGCTCGCCCACGCGCAGCATACGCAGCGAGATCGGCGTGGTCAGGCCGTTCTGCTCAAAAGCGTCGGACAGCGGGCGCCCGGCCTCGATCATGGCGCGCGCCGCGCGCAGGCTGCCGGCCACGCCGGGCGAGACCATGCCCTGCACGGTGTCGATCGCGCCGACGATGGTGATACCGCCTTCGCTGAGCATGCCCAAGGTTAGATAAAGCCGCGACAGTTCATAGATGCGGGCACGCTCGCCGATGCCGGGCAGGCGCCCCAGCAGGCGCGCGATGCCGCCGCGCCGCAGCGCGCGGCGCACGCCCCAGGTGGCGCTGCCGATCACGAGGGCGACCCCGAGCAGCAGGCCGGCCGTGTGGCCGGCCACGAACTGGCCCCAGTCCAGCATCAGACGCGACATGAAGGGCAGGTTGCGCCCGGCGCCCTGGTAGACCTCGGCGAAGCGCGGCACCACGTAGGACATCAGGAAGATGGACACCCCGCCGCCGACCAGCAGCAGGATGACGGGGTAGATCGAGGCGCTGACGATCTTGGCGCGGACCAGGTCGATGCGCTGCTGGTATTCGATATAGCGTGCCAAAGCGCGCGGCAAGTCGCTGGTGCCTTCGGCGGCGCGCACGATGCCGACGTAGAGCGGCGGGAACAGGGCCGGCTGCTCGGCCAGCACGCCGGAAAAGCGTTTGCCCTCGCGCAGGCCGGCCAGCAGGCGTTCCAGCACGGCGCGGGTGGCGGGCGTGCCTTCCTTTTCCAGCAGGGCTTCGAGCCCTTCGACGATGCCCAGGCCCGCGGTCAGGAGCGCCAGCAGTTCCTGGCTGAACAGCACGAGGGAGAGTTTGCCGCCGCGCGAACCGGCGAACAGCGGCGCGCGCGCCGGCGCGATCGAACTGACATAGAGGCCGCGCGCCTCGACCTGGCGCCGCGCATCGGCCTCATCCGGCGCTTCGACCACGACGCTGGCGATGCTCATGTCGGGCGCAAGGGTGCGTACCGCAAACTGCATGACGGGAAAATCCGCAGGAAGGAAGTGGAGACGGGGTTACTGCGAGCTGATGTCCGCGTTGTCGCCGGTGCCGCCCGGCTGGCCGTCCTTGCCGAGCGAGACGATCTCGTACTCGCCCTTGCTGCCGGGCGCGCGGTACTGGTAGGCGTGGCCCCAGGGGTCGGCCGGCACGCCCTTCTTGAGGTAGGGACCGTTCCACTTGGCGGCGGCCGTCGGCGGCGCCGCCATCAGCGCGTTCAGGCCCTCTTCCGTGGTCGGATAGCGGCCGACGTCGAGGCGGTAGGTGTCGAGCGACTTTTCGAAGGCTTCGATCTGGGCCTTGGCCACGGTGACTTCGGACTTGCCCAGCTGCGAGAAATACTTGGGGCCGACGTAGGCGGCGAGCAGGCCGATGATGACGATCACGACCAGCAGTTCGAGCAGCGTGAAGCCCGCATTCGCATTTTCGGCCCGGCGGACACGCCGGCAAGCGCCCTGGTTCAGCACTGGATACATCTAACGGACTCCCCCAATTATCTTCTCGCCATGTGCACGGTGGTCGAAGCGTTGCATCAACGCAAAGACTTTCCACAGGCTACCACGTGCTTGCCTGCCAAACAAATTTATTTATGCAGCCGAGGTCCGGCCGTCACATTCCGTGCATTGATGGCTGAGCATGCCACATGCATGTGACGACGATGCGACACGGCGCATGCCGCGTCTCACACCGGTTCGCCGTCACCCGCGGTGCCGATTTCAGGATAAAGCCGCTCCAGCAGGGGCTGCCTGCCGACCAGGATGCCCCCGGACTCCCGATCGTCGAACCAGCCGAACGGCCGGTAAGCCAGCACATCCAGTTCACACAACAAGCCGGCGACCGCGGCAGGCAAGACATGGATCGGTCCAGGTTCCCCCCAATCCGCGGCCAGCAGCGTGTCGGCTGCCTTCAGAGCCTGCGCCGCTTCCGCAAAGACGAGTTGGGTCATGTAGCCGGCACGCAGGAGTCCGCCCAGGTCCGCGGGGGCGATACCCGTACATCGAATCAAGCCCAGGTGCCGGATGCCTTCGGTGCTCTCGATGACGGCTTCGGCCATCAAGACCGCCGCGGCGGGCAGGCCGGCGGTGCCGAGCTGTTTCGACAGCGTCTTGTAGCGCGTGACCCGGTTGTCCTCCCACCAGGCCGCGTTCCCGATGAACAGCCAGGGTTCGAGCGCCGGCCAGCGGCCTGCCGGACGCAGCATGATCCGGGCCAGCGATTCCATTGTCGTTTGCGCATGCGGCTCCCATCCCAACCATAGCCAAGCGCCGACAAGCGGCACGGCAGGATGCCGCGATGGACGTAGGCCGCATTGTCCATGCGGATGTCGGATGCAAACTGAAAAACCGGGTCGGCCATCGTGTTCCGCTCAGCGGCAGCCCGGGGCCGGGCTTGCATGAAGAAGCCGCAGACTTCCAGGCCCCAGCATGTTGCTCATATATAGAGGCGAGGATCAGCGCGCCAGCGCGTCACCGCCACCCAGCTGGCAGGTACCGGCCTTGCACATCGCGCCCGGATCCATCAGGAATTGGCAAGTCGACATCATGCCGGACGCGCTGTTGGCGGCGCGCCGCTCTTCCTTGTAGGCCTCGCCCAGCGCGCGCAGCTCGGATTCCTTGACTTGCGCCGACGACCAGGCGACATAGGATTCCGGACCGCCGCAGGCTTTCGCGCCGAGTGCCAGCGTGTGGCATTGCGCGTCCTCGGTACAGGGGGCTTTGCCGACCGTGGCCTTGATACGCCCCAGCGTCGCGCCCGAGTCCGCCTTGGCACCCTGCTGGCCGCCCTGTTGCGCATTGGCGGCCCGTCCGGCACCCAGCAGCTCGGCGTGGGATTTGTTCTGGGTGCCGCCGCTGCAGGCGGCGCAGGCGAAGGTCAACAAAAGGATCAGTTTTTTCATGAGCTCATCATCGGTGCCGGCGCAGGGGCCGTCAAGACGTGCACGGCACAGCCCACTGTTGCTTCACAACAACGTTACAACTGGATATCAAACATTTCTTACGAAACATTTCCCTACATCATCATTCATCTGCTTTTATTTCCGCAGAAAAATATATTAAAAGTTCGCTATCGGTGTGACAAGCGGTAAAAAGTTGAGTTACGGAAAAAATCTGTCGCTACAATAGCTCATCCGTAACGCAGCCATCCGCGACCGACCATGAAATTCCTCACCCTGAATACGATTGCCGCCCTCAGCCTCGCCACCCTGCTCAGCGCCTGCGGCGGCTACGATACCACCGCCCCGGTCGAGGCCATCCAGACCCGCGTCGCCACCACTGGCGTCAGCACGGTCCCTACGGCGGACTGCGCCGCCGATGGTTGCCAGGGCCCGCGCATCATCGACGCCAACGCCGAAGCCTACCGCTACGACGCCATGCGCCGTGCCGCAGCGCCGCAATCCTGATCCACCCTACTTTTCCAGCAGCCGCAGTTCCATGCAGCGCGCCAGCGCATGCGCGCGGTTGCTGACCCCGAGCGTGCGGTAGATGCGCTGCAGGTGGTTCTTGACGGTCAGGCCGCTGATGCCCAGGATCTGGCCCATCTCGTCGTTGCTCTTGCCCTCGCGTAGCCAGCCGACGATCTCGGCCTCGCGCGCGCTCAGCATGCGCGCCGGCAGCACGCCGCCCGCGGCCGGCGCGGGCAGGCGCGACAGGGCCAGGTGCAGGTAAGGCAGCAGCAGTTCCAGGAAATAGGCGTGGCGCGCATTCGGCCGCATCGGCAGGCCGAACAGCACGAACATGCTGGCGCCCGCCACGGTCTGCCCGGTGCCGTGCACCAGCACGCTGTCGAAGCCGGCGTCCGCCAGTTCCCCGCGGAACCCCAGCAAGACCTCCGCGAGCGCGCCGCCCTGTCCGCGCACGCCGCCAGGCACGTCACTGCGCACGCCGCTACGCACGTCCGCCTCCAGCAGCGCCGGCAGGCGGCCGCTGCCCATGCAGTGGCGCGCGATGCGCGGCGCCAGGCCGTCGCGCCGTCCGGTCAAGGCCTCCAGCGCCTGCGGCGCCAGCACGGTGCCGTGCACGCACTCGATGCGCTGCAGCGCCCCGCCCGGCGCGAACTGCAGGCAGGCCAGCACCTGGTGCGGCAGCAGGGCCTGCAGCTGGCCCTGGGTCCACAGGAACAGCTGGTGCAGGCTGGCCACGCGCAGGCCCGATTCGATCGCCCGCAACAGGTATTCCTGCTCCAGGCGGCTGAGGATGACGGCCGCTTCCACCCGGATCAGGTGCCGGTCAGGATGGCGCCGCCGCGCTCGAAGGCGTCGACCGCGCGCCAGGCCACGAAGCGGTAGCCGGTGCCGCGCACGGTCTCGATGCGCTGCTGGTGGCCGCTCGGCTGCAGGGCACTGCGCAGGCGCCCGACGTGGGCGTCGACGGTGCGCTCGTCGAGCACCGCGTGGCGGCCCCAGACCTTGTCCAGCAGCTGCGAGCGCGTGTGTACGCGCTCCGGATGGTGCATCAGGAAATTCAGCAGGCGGAATTCGACCGGCCCCAGCGCCACCTGCAGCGAACCGGCCATCACGCGCTGGGTGCCCGGATCGAGGCGCAGCCCGGCCATCTGCACGGTATCGCTGGCGACGTGGGGAATGCGCCGGCGCAGCACCGCGCCGATGCGCGCCAGCAGCTCGCGCGGGTTGAAGGGCTTGGTGAGGTAGTCGTCGGCGCCGGATTCGAGCGCCAGGATCTTGTCGTGCTCGCCGGCGCGTGCCGTCAGCATGATGACCGGCAGCTCGCGCGTGGCCCGCTGCGCGCGCAGGCGCCGCACCAGGGTCTCGCCCGACTGTCCCGGCAAATCCCATTCGAGCAGCAGCATGTCGGGCAAGGCGTCGTGCATGGACAGCAGCGCCGATTCGGCGTCCAGGCATTCGGCGACGCCGTGCCCGGCACGGCTCAGGTTCAGGGCAAGCAACTGGCGGATGGCGGGATCGGGGTCGACCACGAGCACGTGTGCGGTCATGCGGGATTCCATATCTTGACGTCAGGCGGATTTTAATATGCACCAAGCCTGAACGACTGAACAATATGATTTCCTTGGCGTATTCAGAGCTTTCCCGAATAAATCACTGTCCTGGGGAAAGCCTAGAGGGAAGCGGGTTTGAGGCAGATCAAGCGATGCGCGGCGGTACGTGCCGGCAGTGGTGAAAACGATACACATAAAGAAAAAACCACCGGCCCGCGGACGCAGGCAGGTGGTCTATTTACGACCGGATGAAGGCGGCGATCAGCGCTGGCGGCGGCGCAGCGTAAAGCCCATCAGGCCCAGGCCGGTGGCCAGCAGGGCCAGGTCGGTCGGTTCCGGAACGTCGGCCCCCGGCACGATTTCGGTCACCAGCGCGATGTCGCCGACCGAGATCGTCGGATTCTGGCCCGGGAACATCGAGATCTGCACGGCACCCTGGACCAGGTAATCCATGCCCTGGAGCAGGCTGACGGCAAAGCCGGTGGCGTCGAAGCCGGTGGCCGGGGTGTCGAAGGCGACGTCGAAGCTGAACACGCCGCCGAAGTCGACCGCGCGCACCAGGAAGGACTGCGGCGACGTCATGGTCAGCAGGTTGGCGACGCTGCCGCTGGTGCCTTCGCTGTAGCTGACGGCGCCGAAGTTGCTGCTGAAATTGCTCACGACCGCGGTCGACACGGTGGTGGTCGACGGGCTGTTGAACGCCAGTTCCAGTTCGCCGCTGCCGTCGAAGCTGTTGGTGGCGATGCTCACGTGGTAGCTCGGTCCGGCGAACACGCTGCCGGACACCAGCGCCAGGGCCATCAGCGCATGGGAAAACAGGTTTTTGAGTTTGAACATAATGTAATCCTTAGAAATTGCCGGTGAAGATTTTCGGGGTATAGCCGAGCACGACCTTGTTCGGGTTGCTGAAGCTCACGTTCAGCGTGACCGAAGCGCCGGCAGCCAGCGAGCTGGACGGCAGCGTGACGTAGGGCGCACCGTTGACCGTGCCGCTGGCATTGTCGAGGGTGACGCCGGCGCTCAGGCCGTCGAGCACGAACTGCAGCGGGCCGTTGATGGCCGCACCGGTGGTGTTGGTGACGGTCACCGTGCCGGTGTACTTGCCGGTCAGGCGGTTGATGGTGTAGGCCGAGCGGGCGATACGCATGCTTGAAGTCACATCCACCGAAGCCCCCGCCAGGTTCAGGCTCACCACCACCGGATCGTGGTCCGACGCGCGGTAGGCATTGTTCACGTACGGGTCATCCGCGGTGTCATTCAGGTTGTAATCGATCGCTTCCGGCTCGTCCGCGTTGTTGTGCCACTCGGTCACGCCGGCCACTTGCGCATCCAGCGCGCTGCTGGCCAGTGCGTGGTCGAGGTAGCCGGCCATGCCGTCGAACACGTACGAGTACGGGATGTTGCCGCTGCCGCGCACGAAGCGTTCCAGCTCGTTGACCATGCCCTTGCCGGTCATGTAGGCGATCGGGTCTTCGTGGCCGTAGGAGTTGAAGTCGCCCACCGCCAGCACGCGCGCGTCGCCGGCGGCCTGCACGATCTGCGGGATGAACACGTCCACCAGGCGCGCCGCCTGCTGCACGCGGGTCGCGTTCCAGCAGCCCTGGCCGTCGCCGCTGTCGGTGTTGCCGGTGCCGCCGCCGCAGCTGCCCTTCGATTTCAGGTGGTTGACGACCAGCGAGAACTTGGCGCCGTTGCTGTTGACCTTGAAGGTCTGGGCCATCGGCGGACGGTTGTTGACCGAGTCGTTGTCCGACAGCGCGCCGCCGACCAGGGTCAGCTTGGCGGGCTTGTAGATCATTGCCACGCGGATCGCGTCGGTGCCGGTGGCCGCGGGTTTCGGCACGTAGGCATAGGTGCCCGGCGCGGTGGCCGCGTTCAGCGCCGCGACCAGGTAACCCACGGCGGTGTCGCCGTTGTTCTGGATTTCCATCAGCCCGACCGCATCGGCATCCATCGCCTTGAGTTCGTTGACGATCTTGTCGCGCTGGCGGATGTACTCGGCCATGTTGTCGGCGCCGCGGCAATTGCCGGCGCTGGTCGAATTGCCGATCGTGCAGCCCTTGCCGCTGGTGGCGCCGCTGGCGTCGCCGCCGTTGGTGAAGGTGGTGAAGAAGTTCAGCACGTTGGCGCTGGCCACGCGCACGTTGCCCGGGGCGACGGTCGGTGCCGCTTCGCGCACGTTGGTACGGCTGAAGGTCGGGGCGTCGGTCGGCTGCAGCTTGTACCAGCCGCCGCCGCCGCCGATGGCGCCGAAGTCGAGCACGCCGACCAGGTCGTTGACGGTGTCGCCCGAGCGCACGGTCTGGTCTTGGAACAGGTAGGGGATGTGGGCCGGCGTGGTGAAGCTGTTGTCGTCCAGCACGACCATGTTCCGTTCGTTGGCGGCGGCCAGCGCGTTCGCCTCCGGACCCGGACGATAGCGGTTGGTCGGCGTTTCGAGACGGCCATTGCCCAGCACCAGCTCGCCGCGGTCGCCCAGGTAGCCGTTGCCGTTCACGGTCAGCGCGCCGGAGAAGCGCACCAGCATGCCTTCGTAGCGGCGCAGGTCTTCAGCACCAAGCTGGACGTTGGTCACGTTGACCGTCTTGCCGGCACCGAGGTTGGTGGTGGCGGTGATGTCCTTGATTTCGGTGTAGGAACGCGGGGCGCCGCTCGGGGTGTATTCGGTGACGGTACCGGTCACGCGCACCGAAGTGCCGACCTGGACCGCAGGGGCGCTGCCGGTGTAGACGTAGATCGCGTCCGGGGTGGTCGGGTCGTTGTCGCCGTCCGGGTCCTGGATGTAGTAGCCGCTGGTCAGCACCTTGGTGACCACGCCGGTGGTGGTCTGCACGGTGTTGTTGAACGGGCTGGCGGCGCCGCTGCCCTGCAGGGCCGAAATGCTCTGCTCGCCGGAGACCAGCACGTTGACCGTGCAACTGGCCGTCTGGCTGTCGTTGTTGCTGAAGGTGACGGTGACCGGGTAGCTGCCACCGGTGACGCTGGCGGCGATTGCCAGCTGGGCCGAGGCGCTGCCGCCCGCGGCGCCGGCCGGCGTGAAGCCGGTCAGGCTGATGCCGGCACGAGCGCCGCCGGTGATGCTGGCCGCGTTGACGATGCTGTCCGGGTCGCTGGCCTGCAGCAGGCCGGCGAAGGCGGTGCCGGCGCGGCCGCTGATGCTGGCCGGGCAGTTCAGGGCGATCGGCTGGGCGATCGGGCCCGGGTCGGTGCCGCCGCCGCTGCACTGCTTGACCGGGCTGGCGCTGTTACGCGGGATCGGGGTGACGACGGTGAAGTCCGTGGCATTGTTGTCGGTGTCGACGCAACCGCCGTCGGCGCGCAGTGCGGCCAGCGCGTTGCCCAGGGTACCGGTCGGGCCGGTGCCTTCGAAATTCGTGGCAGAGCTGCCGAAGGCGACGAAGTCCACTACCGACGCGACCGTGTTCGGATTGACCGTGGTCAGGTTGGTCGCGTTATTCACCAGCACCACCTTGCCGGAGGTGGCGCTCATGGTCAGCGTGCCGGTGGCGTCCGCCTGCGGCAGCGCGACGCCGTTGGTGGTGCCGCCGCTTTCCTGCACCAGGTAGTACTGGCCCGGCTGCAGCGTGCCGGTGAGCTTGGTTTGCGCCCAGCTGCTGCCGGTGGCGGACGCATACTGGACGGTCCAGCCCTCGATGCTGACCGGCGCCGAACTACGGTTGAACAGTTCGATGAAATCGTTGCGGTGGGAGGCGCCGCCATTGTTGCCGCCGCCATAGACCTGGCTGATGACTACAGGGCCCGGCGCGGCAAGCGCAGAGGCCGACAGGCCGGCCAGCAGAGCCGCGAGCACGGTCAGGCGCACGGGAACGGAATGTGATGCACGAAGGGTCATGGGGTGTCCTGGTGGATGCAGGTTGTCATTAAGGAACTTACATCCTGGATATTAAATGCGCTTATTGACAACATCATGACCACGGATTGGTCCTTTCGGATCAATGTGTCGCGCATATAAGGTCCAAGGGCGTTGCATTATTGCCCATATACAACTACAGCATCGGGCTGAGCCCGATCAACGGGCACCGCGGCGATAAGGCGCGGCCAGCGGCTCGCCGATGAACAGGCCCTGGCTCGGCCAGGCAACGCTCTTCCAGTAGGCTTCGATCGCGCTCTCGCCGCGCAGGTAATGCCGGAGCAGTACGGTGGGATTCGGGAACTTCTGCCAGTGGTTGCAGGGTTCGGTGACGGTGCCGTAGCTGGCCGTGGCGCCGGCTTCCAGCCAGCGCAGGCTGCTCATCTGCCCTGTCCCCAGCAAGTCGCCGCCGAAGGACGTCAGGTGATCGGCCAGCGCACCCGGCACGAAGCCCAGCGTGTCGAGCCGCGCGACCTCGGCCTTGCCGGTCTGGTAGATGAGGATGTCCTTTTCGCCGACCAGCACGTCGGCCTGCAGCGTGCGGGTGGTCAGCTTGCGCGTGGCGATACTGCCCGGCGGCGGGAAGAAGGCAGCGCGCGAATTGCGCGGCTGTTCCGAGGTGACCAAGTAATACGCCGTGGCCGGCAAGACCCGGAAACCAGCGCCGGCGCCGCGGTCGATCAGCGCCCTGGCCTCCTGCACCGATTCGGTCGGCAGCAGCATCGACAGGCGCATGCCCAGTCCGGTGTACGGGCGCGCGGCGCCGGCGTTGAAATAGGCGCTCGGGCGGCCGCCGGCGCAGGTTTCCTTGCACAGCGCGGGGTCGAAGCCCAGCGTGTAGGCGCCGGTGATCGAATTGCATTCGACCTTGTAGGGGGCGGTCCAGATCATCAGCACCGCCTGGACACGGGGTCCGAGACGGGCGTCGATCTCGTCCTTCAGGGCCGCGAAGCGTTCGGCGCTGATCTCGTGCGGCTTGCCCGGGATCCGGACATGGACCACGTTGGCAGCCGGGATGGCGCGCCGCTTGCGGTAGTAGGCGCCGATGGCGACGCTGTTCGGCTCGGCGTCATTGATGACGATGGCCAGCTGGTCCGGCCCGAGGGCGGACGCGGCGGGGACGGCGACCAGCGGCGGCGCGGCGGCGAACTGGGCGTGCGCCGCGCCGGCCTGGGTGGCCAGCAGGATCAGGAGCAGAAGCAGCGGCGGCGGAGTCGGCATCGTGGTCTCGGCGGTGGGTGACGCCGGTCATGATGACACCGCCGCGCCGGCCCGCCTTAGCGCGCCTCCCTTCTGCGTTTGCGCGCGAACAGGCCGGCCACGCCCAGGCCCGCCAGCAGCAGCGCCGCCTGCCCCGGCTCCGGCACCGGCGAGATCGCGAACACTTCCATCGCGTCCACGCTCACCAGCTGGCCGCGCGCGCTGCGGTCGATGATGCTGAGGCTTTCGTCGTTCGGGTCGCCGTAGCTCAGTTGCCAGGACAAGGCCGCGTCCATGCGGTCGTTGACGAACAGGTCGGGCCCGGAACCGAACACCGGGCCGAAGCCGAGTTCGTTGTAGGTCTGGCGCTGGCCCTGGCTGGGCAGCACGTAGGTGGACAGGACCTGGCGGTAGACCGCCGGGTCGGTGAAGTTGAACAGGAAGGCGGTGCGCTGGAAGTCACGCGGCGTCTCGTGCCAGCCTTCATTCGACGCCCAGCCCTGCGGGTTGTAGCCGCCCACCAGGTAGCTGGCGCCGGCCGCGTTGGTGACGTCGAGCAGGGTGAAGGTCGGGCCCTGGCCGTCGGCCCCGGCGTGGAAATCGCTGGAATCGTCACCGGGCCGCAGCGTGTACACCGTGGTGAGATTGAGTTCGCCGGCACCGAGCCAGCGCTCGAGCTGGGCCTGCCTGTCAGCATCCACCAGCGTGGAGCCGCCGAACAGGGTGCCGGCTGGTGCCGGCGCGGCCGCTGTAGCCAGCGCGAGCGCCGCCGCGCCCGCCGCAATGATCGTCTTCATGGGATGGTCCCCCAATGGATAATCGATGATCGATGATCGATGATCGAAAGCGCATTGTATGCCCGCCGCATGGCGGGGCCACACACGGTATTGCAGGGAACTGGCGTGGATGAAAAAGATGAAAAAAAAGCTTCCCGCGCCGGGCGCGGGAAGCTTTTTGCATTTCGCTGTTTTAACTTATCGGGTAAGACTTACGAACGCTTGTAGATATCCTCGAAGCGCACGATGTCGTCCTCGCCCAGGTAGCTGCCCGACTGCACCTCGATCAGGTGCAGCGGCAGCTTGCCCGGGTTTTCCAGGCGGTGCGTCGTGCCCAGCGGGATGTAGGTCGATTCGTTCTCGGCCAGCAGGATGCTCTTCTCGCCGCAGGTCACGCGCGCGGTGCCCGACACCACGATCCAGTGCTCGGCACGGTGGTGGTGCATCTGCAGCGACAGCTTCTCGCCCGGCTTGACGGTGATGCGCTTGACCTGGAAGCGCTCGCCCGAGTCGATGCCCTCGTAGTAGCCCCACGGACGGTAGACCCGGGTGTGGTGCA
>Ga0308160_10005870_pt1 | contig 12672 bp, 13 predicted proteins | sample PhyFR1_FD_201036 | JGI IMG/M metagenome (GOLD analysis project Ga0308160, IMG submission 201036) | Phyllosphere microbial communities from UC Gill Tract Community Farm, Albany, California, United States - DLSLF.R1 | ecosystem: Host-associated > Plants > Phyllosphere > Unclassified | place: USA... | reverse complement strand
AGCGGTTCCTGCCTTTTTGACCATTGTATTTATGCCTTTTGCATACTCAATTGCAGACGGTATTGCGATGGGTTTTATCAGCTATGCATTGATTAAACTATTCACAGGTAAGGCAAAAACTGTTCCATATATGGTCTGGATTATTGCTGTACTTTGGGCATTGAAATTTGCTGCATTTGGTGGCTAATTCACCAAATTCACAGTAGGGTGTAAACTCAGTTTGCACCCTTTTTTATTTTTTGAAAAAAGTTTTATAAGGATAAGATATGAATCAACTTGAGCTTATTCAAGCGCTGCCAAAGGCAGAGTTACACGTACATATTGAAGGGACTTTTGAGCCTGAACTCATGTTCGCCATTGCTCAACGTAACCATATTGATATTCCGTATAAATCTGTAGATGAAGTGAAACAGGCTTATAACTTTCATAACTTACAGTCTTTCCTCGATATTTATTATGCAGGTGCCAATGTTTTAGTGCTTGAGCAAGATTTTTATGATCTGGCTATGGCATATTTTGAAAAATGTGCTGCCGACAAAGTCGTACATACTGAAATGTTCTTCGATCCGCAAACGCATACAGATCGTGGCGTGGCATTTGCAACCGTGATCAATGGCTTGCAGCGTGCCTGTGATGATGCAAAAACAAAATTTGGCATTAGCTCGCATTTAATCATGTGTTTCTTGCGTCATTTAAGTGAAGAAGCAGCATTTAAAACTTTAGAACAGGCTTTGCCGTTTAAAGATCAAATTATTGCTGTGGGGCTGGATTCAAGCGAAGTAGGACATCCACCTGCGAAGTTTGAACGTGTATTTGCAAAGGCACGTGAAGAAGGTTTTTTGGTGGTGGCGCATGCCGGTGAAGAAGGTCCAGCTGAATATGTCTGGGAAGCTTTGGATTTGCTTAAAGTCAATCGGGTGGATCATGGCGTACGTTCAGAAGAAGATCCGAAACTGATGCAGCGTTTAATCGCGGAAAAAATGCCTTTAACGGTATGTCCTTTAAGTAACTTAAAGCTCTGCGTTGTGGATGATATGGCGCAGCACAATATCCGTCGCTTATTGCAGCAAGGCGTGCATGTGACTGTAAATTCGGATGATCCATCATATTTTGGTGGATATATGAATGACAACTTTATTGCGATTGCTGAAGCCTTGGATTTATCCAGTGACGAACTTAAGCAATTGGCTAAAAATTCGTTTGAAGCATCATTTATTTCTGATGCTGAAAAGCAAAAATGGTCACAACAGATTGATGCCTTGGTGTAATTCACCCATCTGAAAATAATTTTGAATTGAGCGGATTGATATATTGATCCGCTTAATCATGGCTTGTTAAATCATATTGCGTGTAGAAAGTTAGGTTTTATTTTGAAAAAGAGTCTTTGCTGGATAGCGATTATTGCTTTGCTGGTTGGTTCCATATCGGTTTTTGCGACGGATAAAAATTCTACTTTAACCCAGAAAATGTTAAAACCCGTGGTTGAACAAGGCTGTAAAAGTGAATTAAATGATTCGAAAATCTGGAAATCGGCAGCCTTGTTCATGAGTTCAGAACGTCAAAGTTCGGTGCAAAAACAAATCTGTGGCTGTGTGAGTGACCATGCACTGAATGATGTGTCTGTGAAAGAATTGGCCATGGCATCGGTTAGTGAAGATGCTAAAAATAGTCTGATTAAGCAAGCCTTATTAAATAGCGTTAAAGGCTGTGCTCAACAAGCCCTGAAGTAAGTTCTAACCAAGAATAAGCCGCATTGGTATATAAACTGATGCGGCTTTTTCAATTGGCTTTATTTGACTATTTTTCTTGTCGAGTCATACTGCGTAAAACATGATCTTGATCAATAAAATGATGTTTTAACGCTGCAGCAATATGTCCAATCACCAGAAAACCAGCAAACCATGACAAATAAATATGGACAGGTTTAACCATGGCTAAAAGTTCAGGAGTGTCTTGAACCAGACGCGGGATTTCAAATAAATACAGAACAGGCGCAGGATGCCCGGCACTCCAGCTAAACAAACAGCCGGTAATGGGTAAGGCAAGCAGCATTAAATATAAAGCCAAATGCCCAAGATGTGCCAAAACTTTCATGAGTGGCGACATCGTGTCTGGCAGTGGTGGAACGGGGTGGGTGTAACGCCAAAACAGACGAATCAAGACCAGAAATATAATCGTTGTCGCGATGTTTTTGTGTAAGGAGATAACTTGGTCTTTAAAGCTGCCATCAACATCATAACTTAAAAAATTTCCGCTATAAAAACCAATCAGCCATGCGGCAATGAAAATAACTGCCATCAGCCAATGCAGCATTTGTGCTGTACGGCTATAGTATTGTGAAGTGCTTGTCATGTTAGACCAACATGTAATTTATAAGTCTAGGCATGCTAATCAAATCGCATATTTTAAAAAACGATGAATAAGGAACGAAGCGTATAATCCTTGCAGCGCTGAAAGCTGTATTGATTTTGCACAGACAATACTCACCTGGAAAATTCATTTGAAATATAAATTTCTTCTAAGGGAAAGTTTCGGCAGAATATGCCCAACAGATTTTATAACAAAGGATTTAACTGTGAAAAAACTAATTGCTGTACTTGCACCTTTAACTTTAGCGCTCACTGCATGTGTGTCAACTGGCACAACGACAGGTACAACAGGTGCGACAGGTACACAATCAGCAACTCAGCAACTGGGTAGTGCTGCAATTAAAATTGCCATCAATGCAAAATGTACAACTGAGCTGAATAATATTGCGGCATGGCAAACGGCTACTAAATTGATGACTGCAACTCAAAAACAAAATATTCAGTCAGAAATTTGTGGCTGTGTAAGTGAAAAAGCACCACAAAGCGTGACAGCTGTAGATTTGGCAACCGCAGCGATTGATCCAGCTGCACGTACGACTATTGTTTCAAATGCAGTGACTAAAACCATTAATGCCTGTGTCGCTGAAGCAGTACAATAATTGTTAATGAAATAATAAATAGGCTGACTTGTTCAGCCTCTTTTTTTGTAGGTAGATAGGTTATGAAAATCGCTGGTGCAGATGAAGCAGGACGTGGTCCACTTGTGGGTTCTGTGGTTGCAGCTGCAGTTATTTTAGATCCCAATAACCCGATTGAGGGCTTGAATGATTCTAAAAAACTCACTGAAAAAAAACGTGAGAAGCTGTTTGTAGAAATACAGGAAAAAGCCTTGGCTTGGGCCATTGCTGAAGCGAGTCATGAAGAAATTGACCAGATCAATATTCTTCAAGCGTCATTGTTGGCGATGCGCCGCGCTGTAGAGGCTTTAAAAATTCAGCCTGAGCATGTGTTGGTCGATGGAAATAAAGTCCCACAGGGCTTAATGATGAGCTGTGATGCAGTCGTGGGCGGAGATGCTATACACGCAGAAATTTCAGCTGCCAGCATTTTGGCAAAAGTCACCCGTGACCATCAAATGGTAGAGCTTGATTTACAATATCCGCAATTTGGCTTTGCGAAACACAAGGGTTATCCAACCAAAGCTCATTTTGAGGCGATTGCGGTGCATGGCGTTATTGATCAGCATCGTCGCAGTTATGCACCGGTCAAAAAAGCCTTGGCCTTGCTTGAACAAAGCTAAAAACCAATAGCTAGATAAACTTAAAGCGGCTTATGTAAGCCGCTTTAGGAGAAAAACATTTAATCTTAGCGATTAAAGTCATTCTGGGTATTCTTTGGAAAATTATCTTCTTCGAAAGAAGGTTGATAATCTTGATCGAGATGTTGAAGATGTTCGTGCATAGCGCGTTCATGTTGAATACGTTGATAAATTTCTTCACGGTGAACGGATACTTCTTTTGGAGCATTAACGCCAATTCGAACCTGATTTCCTTTAACCCCAAGCACAGTTACACTGACTTGGTCCCCAATCATTAATGTTTCTCCGACACGTCTAGTCAGAATCAGCATGTTTATCTCCTTGCAAAATGCTAAACCTGCAATTGATCTAAAATATAAAAAGTACAACCTTAAATATCAAAGAAAATTTTAACAACGTAATGTGACAAACCTCGTCCCATATATTATCTGGTTAAAATTTTCTTAAAAGCACATGGCTAATATAACAGAGCCACTATAAGAAAAACTATAGTGGCTCTGTTTTTTTCTACTTTTTTAAAAACTGTCTAACAATGACAATTTGTGACACATTTTCCGATATTATGCACGTACGCTTGATTCACCAGATTCACGGTCTAAACCGAAAGCAGTGTGAAGAGTGCGCACAGCAAGCTCTAGATAATTTTCTTCAATGATCACGGAAATTTTAATTTCTGAAGTAGAGATCATCAAAATGTTGATTCCTTCTTCAGCGAGGGCAGTGAACATTTTGCTTGCTACACCGGCATGTGAACGCATACCTACACCAACAATCGATACTTTTACGATGTCAGAACGCGTTGCAACTTCACGAGCACCAATTTTTTTGGCGGTATCTTCAAGAATGGTTTTGGCTTTGGTCAATTCACCACGGTTAACCGTAAAGGTGAAATCAGTTGTACCATCTTCTTCAACGTTCTGGATAATCATATCCACTTCAACGTTGGCATCGCCAATTGGACATAAGATTTTAGCTGCAATACCTGGTTCATCAGGCACACCTAAAATAGTCAATTTTGCTTCGTCACGGTTAAATGCGATACCAGAGATAATTGGCTGTTCCATGTTGTCTTCCAATTCAGTCGTAATAAGTGTACCAACGTTTTGTTTAAAGTCTTCGTCAAATGCGCCATCGTCGTCATTATCAAAACTTGATAATACACGTAAAGGCACTTGGTATTTACCAGCAAATTCAACTGAACGAATTTGAAGAACTTTAGAACCCAAAGATGCCATTTCCAGCATTTCTTCAAAAGAAATACGATCCACTTTTTTTGCTTTAGGTGCAACACGAGGGTCAGTGGTATAAACACCATCCACGTCTGTGTAAATTTGGCATTCGTCCGCTTTCAGTGCAGCAGCAAGTGCAACACCGGAAGTATCTGAACCGCCACGACCTAAAGTAGTCGTATTGCCTTGTTCATCAAAGCCTTGGAAGCCAGCAACAACCAGCACACGACCTGCGTCTAGATTTTCAGTTAAAACATCAGTATCAATTGCTTCGATACGTGCTTTAGTGAATGCGCTATCTGTTTTAATGCCAACTTGGCGACCAGTGAGCGACTTTGCTTCAACACCAATAGAATTGAGTGCCATCGCTAACATAGAAATCGTAACCTGCTCGCCGGTAGAGACCATTTGGTCAAGTTCACGCGGGTCAGGGGTTTCGGTAATGGCCTTCGCTAAAGCAAGCAGACGGTTGGTTTCGCCACTCATTGCTGATACAACAACCACTACCTTGTGGCCGTGGTCATGCCAGCGCTTTACACGACGAGCAACATTTAAAATGCGCTCGGGAGTACCCATAGAGGTACCACCATATTTTTGAACGATTAATGCCATAGTTGTTCCATAAAAGCCATGACCCTGATGTACCTATCAGGGTCCGTTACACAAAAAGTGAAGTCTTATTTTGCCTCAAGCCAAGCAGCTAAATCTGCCATCACTGGTGCAAACTTCTCGTTAAGTGGCGCGCCACCTTGTGCCAAGTCAGGTTTACCACCACCTTTACCACCGAGTTCGGTCGCCAAGTGTTTGATGATGTCGCCTGCTTTAATGTTTGTAGTGAACTCTTTTGCTACAGATGCAAGCAGGCTGACTTTATCGCCTTCTACACCCGCAAGCACAATCACTGCATTGTCTAATTTAGATTTCACACCGTCATGCAGGTTACGAAGTGATTTCGCATCCATGTTTTGAACGGTGGTAATCAATGTCGAACGACCTGCAATAGTTTGAACTTGGCTTAAAAGTTCAGCTGCCTGGAAGTTCGCAAGTTTTTGGTTCAGTTGCTCAATTTGTTTTTGCAATTGATGCGCAGTTTCAACAATGGCTTCAACTTTTTCTACCGTTTGATGATTTTGTGCTTTTAACAGACCATTGATGTATTGAACATCACGATCAGTTTTTTGCACAATTTCCACTGCTTTAGTACCGGTTACTGCTTCAATACGACGTACACCTGCTGCAACACCACCTTCAGAAGTGATTTTGAACAGGCCGATATCGCCAGTACGTTTTACATGGATACCACCACAAAGTTCGATCGAGAAGTTTTTCTCTTCAATGATTGAACCCATAGAAAGTACACGGACTTCATCGCCATATTTTTCACCGAACAACATCATCGCGCCTTTGGCTTTCGCAGATTCGATATCAAGCAGTTCAGTAGATACAGCAGTATTGGCAATCACTTCAGCGTTAACTAAACGTTCAACTTCCTGAAGCTGTTCAAATGTCACCGGTTGGTCATTGGCAAAGTCAAAACGCAGGATGTCGCTTGCAACTAATGAACCTTTTTGTTGTACATGTGAACCCAACACTTGGCGTAGCGCAGCATGTAAAAGGTGAGTCGCAGAGTGGTTGCGCGCGGTTGCGGTACGAATGTCAGCTTTAACAGTAGCTTCCACGCTTTGAGATGCTTTTAGGCTACCCATGGTTACGATACCTTGGTGTACAAATGCACCACCAGATTTCTTGGTATCTTGAACTTCGAAAATACCGGTATCGTTTTTGAATAAACCGGTATCACCGATTTGACCACCGCTTTCAGCATAGAAAGGCGTTTGGTTCAGAACAATTAGTGCTTCCTCACCCTCAACAACTTCATCAACTTGTTCGCCATCTTTATAGATTGCGACAATTTGACCTTGACCCTGAGTTGCGTCATAGCCTTCAAATTGGGTTTCGCCTTCAACTTTTACAATGCTGTTGTAGTCAACTGCGAATTTACCTGCATCACGTGCACGTTGACGTTGCGCAGCCATTTCAACTTCAAAGCCAGCTTCATCGATGGTTAAATCACGTTCACGTGCGATGTCAGCGGTTAAGTCAGTCGGGAAGCCATAAGTGTCATACAGTTTGAATACTGTTTCACCCGGGATCACATTGCCTTTTAAGTGTGCCAATTCGCCTTCAAGCAATTTCAAACCTTGCTCTAAAGTTTTTGCAAATTGTTCTTCTTCTTTTAACAATAATGCTTCAATACGTGATTGTTGTGCTGCAAGTTCAGGATAAGCTTCGCCCATCACTGCAATTAAAGGTTGCAACATTTTATGGAAGAATGAACCTGTCGCACCCAATTTGTTACCGTGACGCACTGCACGGCGGATGATACGACGAAGTACATAACCACGACCTTCATTTGAAGGATTTACACCGTCAGCAATCAGGAAGCAGCATGAACGTGCATGGTCAGCGACAACTTTTAAAGATGCAGGGTATTCAACCGGTTTGTTATTTGCAGCAGCTTCAGCATCAATGGCAGTGGTATCCATGCCAATGATTTCTGCAGCTGATTTTAATAAGTTTTGGAACAGGTCGATTTCGTAGTTTGAGTTTACATGTTGTAAAACTGCCGAAATACGTTCCAAGCCCATACCTGTATCTACAGATGGAGCAGGGAGTTCATGTAACACGCCATCTGCAGTACGGTTAAACTGCATGAATACGTTGTTCCAGATTTCAATGAAACGGTCGCCATCTTCTTCAGGTGTACCCGGCAGGCCACCCCAGATATGATCGCCATGGTCAAAGAAAATTTCAGAACATGGACCACAAGGACCGGTATCGCCCATTGCCCAGAAGTTGTCTGATGCGTATTTTTCGCCCTTGTTGTCGCCAATGCGGATAATGCGGCTTGCATCTAGACCAATTTCTTTGTTCCAGATGTCAAATGCTTCGTCATCAGTATGATAAACAGTGGCATAGAGTTTATCTTTAGGGAGCGCTAACCATTCATCGCCAGTGAGGAATTCCCAGGCAAATTTGATGGCATCACGTTTAAAGTAATCACCAAATGAAAAGTTACCTAACATTTCAAAGAATGTATGGTGACGTGCGGTATAGCCGACATTGTCTAAGTCGTTGTGTTTACCACCGGCACGTACACATTTTTGTGATGATGTTGCGCGAACATAATCACGTTTTTCCAAACCCAGGAAGCAGTCTTTAAACTGGTTCATCCCGGCATTGGTAAACAATAAAGTCGGGTCATTGGCGGGTACTAGTGAACTCGACGCGACACGTGTATGCCCTTGCGATTCAAAGTAACGCAAAAATGCTTCACGAATTTCAGCTGATGTCATAAAACGAGTACTCACAACCAAGTCACTCCATATTTCGTATTGGCGAGTAGTGTACCGAGCATTTTCATAGAAGATGAACTGCCTCAATACACTGGGCTTAAAATTTTAAAACGCCAAATTATAACGGAAAAAGCCGCATGCACCAATCACTTTCAGGTGAATTAGTGACAATTCTCTGGATTGGATATCTAGGCGTGTTGAGGTCAATCCAAGCTTTAATTTATAACAGAGAATTGCTATAAAAGTTGAACAAAAGGTTGAATGAATATTTTTAGCCTGTTTTTTCTGCTGCTGATTTTTGGCAAAACACTTTATAACGTGCAATATGGTGTTATTGACGCGTTCTATTGAGCAAATAGACGCGAAGAAATGGTATCGGTTTTCGGTTGAAATCTATTAACATACACAAGTGTTTACATCTACCCAAGAGTTAAGGATATCTGATGCAACGAGTAGCCATTAATGGTTTCGGGCGAATTGGTCGCAATGTATTACGTGCTTGGTTTGAAAATCCGAAAGATTTTCATTTTGACATTGTTGCGATTAATGATGTTGCAGATGTAGAAACTTTGCTGCACTTATTTAAATACGATACCACCCATGGACGCTTTAAAGGCAAAGTTGAAGTGTTGCTGGAAAATGAACAGATTTTTTTGCATATTTCAGCCGGTTTGGCGCAATTGAAAGTACAGGTATTCTGTCAGCCACAACCTGAACAGTTGCCTTGGAAGGATTTAAATATTGATGTGGTACTTGAATGTACCGGCTTGTTCCGTTCTCGTGAAGCGGCAACTCGGCATATTACAGCAGGGGCAAAGCGGGTGATTATTGGCGCAGCGCCTTTTGATAGTGTAGATGCGGCCATTGTCTATGGCGTAAACCATTATGAAGTCAAAAACACCGATCAAATTATTTCCAGCGTATCCTGTACCACCCAAGCCTTGGTACCTTTGGTAAAAATCATTGATGATGCTTTCGGAATTGAGAGTGCTTTAATGACAGAAATCCATGCGGTAACGGCGGATCAGTCGGTACTGGATCATGCGCATCGTGACTTACGTCGTGCGCGGGCTTCCGGACAAAATATTATTCCCACTACTTCTTCAGCCTTGGGTGCATTAAAACGTGTAATGCCAAAAATGGAAGACCGGATTGATGGTTATTCAATTCGTGTACCTACCATTAATGTAGCAGCGATCGATTTAACCTTTGTTGCGCAGTCGCATGTCACAGCGCATAAAATCAATGAAGTGTTGATCAAATCGGCACGGCATGATTATGCCGAAATTATGGATGTAACCGATGAGCCTTTGGTGTCATCTGATTTTAATCACTCACCTTACTCTTTAATTGTGGATTTAAGCCAGACCATGGTGGTTGGACATCAGGCGAAAGTCTTGGCCTGGTATGATAACGAGTGGGGCTATGCCAATCGTTTGCTGGACCTGTGTGAGTCATTCACCTCATAAAGTTAAGGCACGTTACAGATTTAACGTGCCTATATTTAAGTGGTTATATTTTTCATCAATCGTTCCTTCCTTGGTGCGCTAGATGTTGATCATGGAGGCGAACTATTGATGATGACAATCAATTCTAAAAACAGAACAAATCTTAATAAATTGATTATATAAACACCAATAAAATGATGTTTTAATTATTTTTGATCGATGAATAAATATAAGTTCAGTGTGATAAAAATATAATCTATTCAGTAAGTTTCCGTAAGTTGAAATGGTTTTTTGATAAGTTTGGAAAAAGGCCGAGCTTGTTTACAGTAATTTTAAATAGAAAAAATAAATTGCTTGAATCAAGCTTTTAAAAATTTACATCATTCATTCGCCATGATGTTGAATAATAACTAAATAAGAGAAGAGCAGCACAGCTATGTTGATATTTATATGGGGTTTTATTCTCCTTTTAGCCATTGCAGTCATTTTTTTGATTTGGGCTCAGTTTACCAATCAGAATGATGCCTTAAGTGAAATGCAATTGAATCTGCAACTCGAAGAAAAAGTGATTCATTTGGAACTGAACCTAAAGAAAACCTTGGAAATTATGCAGGACTTGGCCAAAAAAATGCATATTCAGCAAGAGGTGCTGGATAAAACCAGCGCTAAACTGAGTCAGGTCGAGTTGCAAAATGCCGAATTGGTGGGATTGTTAGCAAAGGCAGTCAATTCCTCGGACAGACCCTCCGTATAAGTTCATCCTTTTTAAGATTTAAATAAGAACGAATCTTAAAATGGCTGCTGAGGTCATGCTAATCAAAACGGTAGGCAATAATGAAAAACGAGAAGCCGCGATGAGGGTAATCACAATTGCAAGCAGGTCAGCCGGGTTATCCTTGACAAAATATGGTGCAATTACAGAAATAAGCACGCAGCCGGGAACAACTTCTAAAATACGTTTTTGGCGATTTGTTAAAGTCTTGTTTTTTAATAATACATAGCCTAAAACACGCGTGAGGTAGGTCGTCACTGCAATAAAAACAATAGCAATCAGCGTTGCGGAGTGAATCATTGTTCATCTCCCGTTAAAAAGAACGCAGATATGATTCCAGAAATTGCGCCAATGGGTACATACCAGCCTTGCGGTAAATATAAATAGGCCAAAGCAGCGGCAACCAAACTGACTAGCCATGGACGAGCCGCTTGAACTCCTTTCCACATACTGCGCAATAGCACTAAAAATACCGCAGGGAATGCCATATCAAAACCGAGGCGATTAATGTCACCCAGAACCGGACCAATGATTGCACCTAAGCTGGCAAAACCGACCCACATGATATACAGGGCAAAACACAACCCTGCATAAAATGGCATGCAGAATGCGTGTTGATCGCCCCAGACAGATTGTCTCTTTTGCGCGTCGGCTAAACTGACTGCCCAACTTTCATCGACCATAAAAAACAGGGCCGGAAAAACCTTTTTATTGGGCAAATGGCGCAAATAAGGCACCAAACTCGCGCCCATGAGTAAATGCCGGCTATTTACCAAAAAAGTAATAAACATCAGCATGAAAATATTGGGTGGATTGGTCCAGACTTCCAGAATGGCAAATTCAGAACCGCCAGCAAAATTCAGTCCTGTCAGTAATGGTACTTCCAGGAAACTAAAACCTTTCTGTGTGGCTTGAGCACCTAAAACCAGTGCAAATGGAATAATGCCCAACAGCATAGGAACAGACGTTTTAACACCACGCTTAAACTCAACATAATCATTTGAATACGTTAAATCTTGGGCGGTATTTTTGAACGTCAACATGCGGTTTTACCTAAGCGAGAATATTGGATTTGCAAGAAGGCTATTTTATGAGTGTTGGCGTGGAATTTTTCGCTTAAATTAGCTTGATTTAGATTGAATTGAGCATTAAAAATTAACAATTGCTGTTTTATTGAAATTAAATTTTTGAGTAGGGTGAAATGGATCAAACCGATAAACGTATATTGAAGGCCTTACAGCAAAATGGAAAATTGCAAAATAATGAATTGGCTCAAGTGATTGGATTATCACCATCACCGTGTTTACGCCGGGTAAAACAACTGGAAGATGATGGTATTATTGAAAAATATGTGGCTTTGGTAGATTCGGCGAAAGTGAATTTGGGTTTGACGGTTTTTGCACGCATTTGGCTGAAAAGTCAGGATGCTGAAACTGTCGATCAGTTTGTAGATGCCATTCAGGATATGCCTGAAGTAGTAGAATGTCAGTTGATGGCAGGGGATTGTGATTTCTTCTTGCGCATTGTCGTGGCTGATTTAGAAGCATACCGTCAGTTTCAGATTCATCATTTAAATAAAATTTCAGGTCTGCAAAATGTGAAAACTGAAATTCCATTACAAAAGATTAAACAAACCACTGAATTGCCCTTGGGTTAATAATAAGCAGTTTTAGCCTCATCTTTGAGCGGTGTGAGTGCTTTAGTCGAATTGGGCTATTTTTGTCTGATTAAACAATAAGTATTCCGCCTGTTTTTGTGAAAAAGTCAGGTGCACAGCCAAAACTATCGTGCTAGACTAGGAGAAATCGGGTGTGCTCCCGATTTTTTTATGCGGATAACTTCCGCTCTGACAGAATTTAGGTTTACAACATGCCCATTTCAGAGACATGGTTATTACCTGATGGTGTAGCTGATGTATTACCAGAACAGGCGCAAGTGATTGAAACTTTGCGTCGTGACGCACTAGATTTCCTCGCATCTCGAGGTTATCAATTGGTGTACACGCCATTTATCGAATACATCGAATCTCTATCTTCTCTTTCAGAATCGAATCAAGATTTAGACTTAGCCACTTTTAAAGTCATCGACCAGTTATCCGGTCGTTTACTTGGTGTGCGTGCCGATATGACACCACAAGTGGCTCGTATTGATGCGCATGTACATCCAGTTGATGGTGTGGCTCGTTACTGCTATGCGGGAACGGTTTTACATACGAAACCACAAGGGTTTAATACCACACG
>Ga0308160_10005869_pt1 | contig 12674 bp, 21 predicted proteins | sample PhyFR1_FD_201036 | JGI IMG/M metagenome (GOLD analysis project Ga0308160, IMG submission 201036) | Phyllosphere microbial communities from UC Gill Tract Community Farm, Albany, California, United States - DLSLF.R1 | ecosystem: Host-associated > Plants > Phyllosphere > Unclassified | place: USA... | reverse complement strand
AGTAGTGAGTAAATAGAAGGGTGTGAGAAATGGGTGAATATGCATGCAAGCATCAATATATGTGATCAAGTCAGCGAAGCTAGTACCATACATGTCATAATTCGCCCTTCACAACTGAACCCATGACAGACCGGTAAATGCAAGCTAGTTCTTCTGGAAACAGCATGGTTCTGCCGCTTCCCGCTATGACACTTGTAACCGAACAAGTTGATCGAAGAACGTTCCTGCACTAACGATTCCGAGGTCAGCACCAAGGGAAGAATGTCCGACAGCATCATCGGGAGTCCCTTTCGCTGAGTATTCTTTACCAAACGTGAGGTTCTCGGCATGTATGGTGGGGAGAGAGAAGAAGAATTGACGCTATATCTTTGATCGGAGAATGAGATCATCACACTTGTGGACGTCAGCCGGTATAATCTGTTGTGACGTGACGCATGACGCGACGGGACGGGTGTTTTTGTGCAGCCATCACGTGTCATTAGTCTGGGGCTGACATGCGTGTCGTCGGTCGAATGTCTTCGTATGGACTCGACAGGCTAGCCTACAGGTTCCCCCGCTTTCAATGTGTTCCCAGCAAAGATCTATTCGCGTATCAAGTCAGATCTGTCAAAGTGCCCCAAACGGATTCCCCGGACTCGCAAGTTGTCATCACACGATGGCTTGCATATGGTGGACGTCCACGTCCACCGGTCACTAGAACGTCCACAGATCTGGTAGAGTCGGCAAGACGAGACTTGCCAATGCGACATCGTCTCTCGTGTCACTTTTGGCAATACCTTATCGACTGGCCGGCGGGCATATCACAACAATCGGCGGCTTTTGCAGGGTTTCACGCCTTCATGATTCGGCTTTTCTCGGTTGGTAAGGCGGGTAACCTATCAACCGGGTTGTTTTCCATTTCACACTCATCAAGGAACGCCGGAGGATAGGTACCAAGCCGACCGATGTGAGGGATATACCCCAAGCCCAGAAAACCAAGGAGGCTTGGACTTGAGTTCGACAGACCACGTCAAGGGGGTCTGGCCCCGCTGACCCCCGCAAAAGCCGGCTTATATCAGTGCCTGACGGTAGAAAGATGTCGCTGATCTCGCCCTTGTGATTCCAATCTCAGCCCTATTTCAAGAATTAGTGAGTCTTGGCGGGCGTCGTACCAGCTTACCTGGGTTTCGATGTGACCAATCACCCTTCCCAGGTCAACTGGGGCCATGTCTATAAGACGCGGGGAGGATCACCGATCTTCCCCTCACCTTCTCATTACATATCGCCCGCCATGTCAGTCCCACCTATCATGACCGCGAAAGACCACTCTCCCTATGGTGACCAGAAGCCCAATGGTTCAGGAGAATTCATCGAAGATGCCGCCAACCAGGCGGATCTCGAATCGCTCAACGTCGATATAAAAAAGCTAGTACGAAAAGTGTGAGTCTCCTCTATCTTTTGGCATTTGGTACTTGGCCCTGATCGAAACAGTGATTACCGTCTAGTACCGTGGCTATCTCTGCTTTATCTTCTGTCCTTCTTGGATCGCTCCAACATCGGGAACGCCAATCTCTTTGGTCTCTCGGCCAACCTTGAGCTAACGACAACCGAATATCAAGCATGTCTGGCCGTTTTCTTCGCATTCTACGTTTTGTTCGAGGTCCCGTCCAACATGGTCATGAAGGCATGGAGACCCTCCATGTGGCTTCCTACCATCATGATCGCTTGGGGGTGAGTCCAGACGTCAGATCGAGAGCTATAGAGGGCTGACTCATTCAGTGTCGTCATGATCGGTATGGGTTTCGTTACAGGATTCAGCTCGCTCTTAGCCACTCGAAGTAAGTCTTTCTGCTATGTCGCCCAGTGATTGGAAGCTGACCTATCTCCAGTCCTTCTAGGTATCACTGAGGCTGGACTATTCCCGGGTGTCTCGTTCTTCCTCACTCAATGGTACCGACGATACGAGATCAACTTTCGAATAGCCATTTTCTTCTCTGCTGCTACCGCGGCTGGAGCTTTCGGCGGTCTTCTCGCACGACTGATCAATCTCATGGATGGTGTCAACGGCTACGAAGGTTGGCGATGGATCTTCATCCTTGAAGGTGAGTCCCGTGTCTGAGCAGTGCGAGCAAAGTTGACAAGTCAGGTATCGTTACTGTTCTCGTTGCTATCGCCTCCTTCTGGATGCTATACGATTACCCCGACACTGCCTCATTCCTCACCGACAATGAACGACGAGTCCTACAGGCCCGACTATTGCTCGATAACGACGGATGTAGTCACGAGTACAAGCGACGTTTCATCCGAGATGCTTTCCTCGACTGGAAAGTCTGGGTCGCCGCCGTCATGTTCCACGCAGCCCTCATGCCAGTCTACACTTTCTCTATTTTCTCTCCTACATTGACTGCCAATCTTGGTTACGCCGCCGCCACCGCTCAGCTTGTGAGTTTGATTCCCTGGAGGTCTTGGGATTAGCTGATAATTAGCTCTCTGTTCCCCCTTACATCCTCGCTGCTATCACCACCGTCAGTGCAGGTTACTGGTCCGACAAGATTCAAAAGCGAGGCATTGTCGTCATGACTTTCTCCGCTGTCGGTGCTATCGGTTACATGCTCCTCCTAGTCACCAACATCCCCGCTGTCAACTATATCGGACTCTTCTTGGCCGCTTCAGGAATGTACCCACTTATCCCCGTCGTTGTCTCATGGGGAGCCAACAATGTCGGTGGATCTCTCAAGAAGGGTGTCGCCACCGCCATCATCGTCTCCGTTGGTAACGCCGGTGGCGTCGTCTCTTCTTTCATCTACCCAAAAGAAGACAAACCTCGATACTACAAAGGTCACGGGGTCTGTCTCGCATACTGTGTCTTGTCTTTCATTCTCGCCCTCGTCATGGTCATTTACTACAAGAGGGCCAATTCCCAGAAGGAAGCCCGAAACGGAGCTCGACACGCACCATTCACTGCCGAGGAGAAGAAGCAGTTCGAGGATGAGGGAGACAGTGTCGATTGGTTCAAGTACACTACCTAGATCTAGAATAGTCAGGTCTTACCCTTGTCATAGATATTTGGTTATTGTGGGGTATTGGATTTTCAGGTTTGCCGGGGTTCAGGGTTATAGGAAACTTGTACAACTGTTTAAAATAGGATGATATGCATTGTCGGTCAGAAGTACTCTTTGCTGTTTATGTGTCCTACATATCCGCTAGCACCTTGCCAGCGATTGCGCCTCGAAGCGGGAGTATAAGTCGGTCTCGTCATCGCTCTGTAGATAGACGAGCAGTGACTCGTCGCCGGATAGATCACCAACCATCGGTGATACGATTGATCTTGTCCAATTTTGCTAGAATATCGACAAAGTCCACTGATACATCAGCACGATCCCAAGGAAAACCTTCAAGGGGACTCACGTAAAGAATTCTCAGCTTTCCTACTACCTGGAGTACCGGGTTGATCAGGTGATGCGCCGGACATCGTCGTCTCGCCAGCATCAAGCAAGCCGCATGCTACGTATCGGACTTTTAGCACGATCCCGATAGAATTGACAGCTGCCCTGTCAACACAATTTCAGAGTGATGTTAGAAGGGGACATACCGATAGCTTCGATGGGAAGTGAATGTAAAACTGTGAGCAAGTCTTGAGCTACCAGTTCCTTCGTCACAGTGACGCCTCGCGGTCCGGATGCGAGGCCAAGAGTATGTTCTTGAAGACTGTACAAGTTTTGCAAGTATTCGAGTGTGACATATCGATACAATTGCTATCATCAGCCTATATCCGCTTGAAGCCCATTACTTACCTGGCTGACGTATAAGTTCGCCTGTTGAGCAAGGAAGGAGTATGTCGCAGGCGACGAATTCGGTCCAGCTGCATAGAATCCCTCTAGGTCAGACTGTATTCCTCGTTCAGTAGCCGGTCTTCTCGTCAGCGAGAGTCGAAGCATTGGCATTCTACGTACGTCCGGGGTGGACCAAGCTTGAGTGAAGGCGGGCAATCGTCTAAAACCCGCAGAATCGCTTCGTACAACGCCTCAATTTCGATTATCCGGGTTTGCAAGGCGTCGCCGACAGGTGGATATCGTCTATCACGTCGACGGAATTCAAGTACTCGGCTTGCAACTACACATAAGCGTATTGCAAGGTATATGAAGGATGTATTACCCAGAAAGATTTTGCTGATGTAGTGAAATCCGGCCATGACCACCTCGTGGTCTTGAGGTTGTACCAACTGCCCTTCGGCTGTCAGGTACTCGTCGTCACTGCCTGTCAGCACGTCACGGATACGGACTGAGATGACTCACATCAAGAGGGGCAATGCGGTGTCAGTCTCATCCGGGTGAAAGCAGACAGGAGCAGCGTGTATGACCGCCAGAGTCTGATCTCCTCCGAATACCAACCAAAATACTCGTCTACGCATCTCACGCTCAAGCGGCGAGTATGCGGCATATGACTGAACGTCAGTCATTACTGTGACTCTGTAGTGAGATACTTGCAAATTCCTCGTTGAGGCGGAGGGCGCCTAGAGAGCCGACATTGGAAAAGCGTCCTGCTGCCGCCTGGTCTTTCATGCCCAAGAGGGCCATTATCGAGCTGATATCAGCTTTGCGGAATAGGTAGAAGCATAGCCTACTCACGATGTCCTGCACCAGTTAGTACAAGCGATGTGAGCCTTGCTTCGCGGAAGCCACTTACACGTAATTGATGACCTCTATGGGCTCAGCTCACACCACAGGCAGATTAGATAAGTACTCACGTCTATCAAGAGATAAATGTTCATAATCCTTCAGAGAATAACCTCGAGCATGCCTGTAGCATGTGAAAGCTATTCTCCTTGATTCTGTGACCGATATTGGGATGAACGAGGGTGGCAGCTGAAGGATTGTCAATGATACAACGGCAAGTACCATAGCAACCCATTCCTCCTGACCTGCGTTCTCTTCCCTTCGGTCTAGAATGTCGCGCACGAAACTCGGTCGATGAACAAAAGGATTCAAAGCGTGCACATAATCGAAGAAGTGGTCGACAACCAGATAGAATAGTCCTCGGGGAAGTGTATTGTCGAACACGTTATTTGGATTGTGAGGGAAATTGGGGTATTGCTGTAGCAGACCTGGTGCCGAGGCTGATATCGGCAAAAGACGTAATTGACCTCCTGCAGTCGTGGGTGGGCTGAATGCTGATGGCTGTACATGGCTGGAAGAGTTAGTTTCGACGATTGGCGGCGGACCCGCTACAGGCGTCCAATAGGCGGTATCATCCGCGGCATATGGACGATCACGAAGGCGGACAGCTTTGTTGGGCGAGTCTGCATGTCTGAGGGTCAGCGTCTTTCTGATGGACAATAAGTACCTCTCAGGGGGTCCTCGTTTCCTTTGGGGTCTAGTGAATGCGCCTGGCAGTCAGGATCTCGTTACGGGCCAATCACCGAGGGCTTACAAGTCTCGTCTATCATTCGGCAGTTCGAGCATGGTGCCTCCGAGTCTGTAGCACGATCACATCGTACCCTGCTCATCAGCTATCATGATTCCAGACAATTTTCCTGAGCTCACTTTCTTCGTCGACAAGCTGGATTACTCGTTAGTACATAATCACTGCCTTATCAGTTGAACCTACCATCACAACTTTCTTGACTGTCAGCTACATCTCGCGGTTTTGATGAGCTTACGAGTCTGCCTTGTCCTCTTGACTACCTTTCCTGCTGGACTTTGCGGTCTGCTCGGTCCAGCATGTATCAATCCGTCCAAGTCGGACATGTCAAAATTAGTGATAAAGTGTGATTTGTTGATTGATCCGCGGGCATGTTGTTCCGATGAAACCGGAGTTGGACCTTATCTCGACCACATATATCCCCCCAGTACCCAGCAGGTAATCACATGCATATCCCTCATCTCTTCTATTCCATATCTATCACTCCTTTGGATCATTGAGATACATCAAAGGATAGATAGCAAGCTCGAATCATAAGGTATAAGTCATGGCTCAAACCCAATCTTACACGTACTCTGGTTTACCCCTTCCTCCTGCCGCGGACCCAGCGGCGTTCAAGGATTTTGGAAGGAAGGTAGAAGGGTTTAATCCGGATACGATCGATGAGAAGGGTATGGCAGAGATTGTGGATATGCTCTACAAGGTTTGTCCTATCTGCGATCTAGCGGGTTCGATTTAGTGTTGATATAACAGCATTCGGTCCTACTATTCCCAGGGGTCAAACTTACGCCAAAGCAGCAATATGAGATGACACATGTAAGTTGTCTGTATCGTTTGGGGCTGATCGAAGGCTTTCGACCCAGCAGCAGTCAGCTACGGTCATGGTAACAACAAGACCGGCAAGGAGAAAGCTTCGATTCTCCACCCGGACTTGAAAACAATACCTCATCAACCTCAAGTCCAGCTTATCGGAAACGGAAAGGTGCCGGGAGAGTACGAGGGACTAGAGAGTGTATGTTGACCTGGCAGTGCTATAGACTGGGCTGATCATTGTAGCCACAGCTTAAACACCCACATCACAAGACATTCCACAAGGACCCCGTCAACGAGGAAGATGAGGCTGACGGTATCACTCGATTCTACAGATGGTACGCCGGTCTAAAGAGGTTGAGCTGACGTGTAGGCATATCGATGCTGCCCTGTACGGCCTGTCTCCACCGAAAGTGACAACGCTATACGCAGTCAAGGTCCCTGGAGGAGAACCCCAAGTCTGTCGATATGATGATGGGACCGGTGATGAGTTGAAGGTACCTCTCGGCGGTACTGCTTGTAAGTCTCCCAGTAGTCTTCGAGGTCAGGGGTTGACAGGCAGTCGTCAGCGGAAAACACATGTTTGACATCCTATCACCTGAACAGAAATCCCTAGCAGTGCGGACGAAAGTTCGATATGTGAGTCGTACCTTGAGCACGACATCAGATTTGCAGGCTGATGATAGGCCCCCCACCCCTATGTCTGGATGTCGAAAGCACATGCTCTTCCTACAGGTCTTGGAATCGAGAATGAGGGTTTGGAGCTGGAACTGGATCAACTTCCAGAATGGGAGGAGAGCAAGATCAAGACCTATCCAATCGTAAGTCCTGACTCATTGCCGCCATCCAGAACTGATGGTCCAGTGCTGGAAGAACCCCGTCACAGGCTCACTACATTTCCAAGTCCACCCCTGCGGAGCTAAAGAATTACACATCGAACCCCTTCCAGCAGGGTCTAGTCCGGAAGGCGCATTATACCCAGAGGGCGGACTAGTGACCGACCTCAAAGTTGTTCGGGAGACACTGTATAGTATGCAACGACCTGGTATATCGCCTCAATACGTCTATGCTCAAGATTGGAAAGAAGGCGATTTGGTATTGTTTCATAATCGGGGTCTACTCCATTCCGTCGTAGGAGCTTTCACACCAGATCAGCTTCGGATGTTCCACCAGGTCAGTCTCCCAAACTGGTTACATGAGGATAGAGCTGATTAATAGTGTAATCTAGCTGCTTCTGAAGATCCTGTGGGACCAACGCCAGAAGATGTCAAGTTGTACGCCTAGAGTCTATGCCCCGATCGATCGCCAGGGTGACACAAAATTGTACCATACCATATATACTTCTCTTCAGTCTCGTTGTCATGATATGCACTACTGTCACATTCGTCTTTTAATTATACTCCATTTTCTCTGTCATTAGTCACCACAGTACGAAGCAGGATAGATAGACAGGTACCCGGAAGTATTCCCGTGAAAGCTCGGCAACTACGGGCTAATCAGTCGACTAGATACTTGGATTTCATCACTCACATATTCCATCACAGATGGGCATATACTATACGCGCCTCTCGATGATCATTAGATCAATATGACAGAACTCCCGAAGCCTAAGCGAAAGGTACAGCTACTCAATGTCGCTTTAAAGCTGAAACCGAAAGACCTAATAGCTGACAGGTAGGTAACGGGCCAAATCACCCTCTCATCACCAGCGACCGCCGTCACCACTTCGAATCCCTCTACACCAAGTCACCTACCCCGTGCCCGAGCCAAAGTGGACGTCTCCAACCTTCCTTCGCCAGCTACGACACGCCCAGGTCTGCCCCAGAGCTACAGCTCAACCGGATCAAGCGCTGGCAGACCTGCATTACGGAATACAACCAGTTCAGCTTCTTTACGATCTACTACTTCCACTGGATCAAGGGCCAGATCACCTGCTCCCCCGCCTCTTCCCTCGCCTTCCTTGAGTCAAAACGTATCAAGAGGGACGCCGACTACGAATGTTACTCCAGGTACTAGGCCAAGCTTCCGACCATCGACTTCTCAGACTAGTACACCCACATTTAGGCGGGCGGCGAGTGGTGGACGGACTAGTCCGGTCAAGGAGACTCCAACAGCACGAATAAGAGCGTCCGCAGTCACGCAAAATGCCTTTTCTGCAAGATCGCCGCAAGTCAACGGGGGCGGAAGTGGGAGTAGTGCAAAGGCTGGAGAAGTGGATGCCTATTCGACACCAGGACAGGGGATCTTCAAGAGACCGAGTGACGTCGAGCCGAAACTACGAGCCAGAGTGACGCCTAATCATACGGCGCTATCGACTAGTCCAGACCGGTACCCACCTCTTCTATCGCCTGATACCGCTCTTGATCAAGCTCCAAGCTGGCGGACTCAGAATCAAACTTACCCCTCACCCCTATTACCCGACTCGTCTACATATGGCGAACGCTCAAAACCGTCTCCTACCGCTATGGCATCCCCTTCTTTCGCTCAGCATGCGCTAGTCTCGCAGATTCCAATGCATCCTACAGCATCCGCCCCGGGTTCACCACACCACCCCTCTACGCCACTTTCTCTACAGCGGTCCGCATCAATCAAAAGTTCAGCGAGAAGAATGCTGCCTTACAATCCTATGGTGCAAGCTCCGCATATACCCGCCACTCCGCTTAGTCCAGAGATGAGGACGGTGGACTTGCCGACTATGACTCCGACTCGGACTCGATCGAGGGAGGATTCTTCCAGGAGACCGTCATTACTTGGATCAGTCATTTCAGGAGACGATGGAGGCCCCCTGTTGAGGTTCGATGAGCCCGAGCAAAGAAATGATGAAACGGTTGTCGATTCAACAAGGAGTCACGATAAGTTGGTGGAAGGTGAACCGCAGGATATCAGCGAGATCGACATTCTACTGGATACAGAGGATGATGTAGCGGAAGCTCGAGTAAACAGGAAGGTATGCCAAGCTGTGTTTGCCAACTTGGACCTAGTGACTAATAACAGATTGCCGATCTGGAAATCACAAATGCTAGTCTCCTAGCGATCAATCGTTCACTAGAAGGTAAAAACCGTTTGTACCACAGAGCTGACAAAACAGCAACAAAATCGAAACAACGTTCCGAAATTTTGAAATTACGTCGAATGCTTCGAGAAACCATGAATGGTCCTTTACCAGGCTTACCTACGCCTTTACCCGGTTACTTGACCTCTCCTAATCCTGATGAAGAGGACGAGTCGGATGACGAGGATATGCGTGATCCGGAATTGGATGGTCGATGGGACAAGGTGGCTGAGTTGGTGGAGAACATGAACAAGAAAGCTGTTCTGGCTGTAGAAAAGGGAAAGGAGGAGGTCAAAGTAGCGGGTCGAGTGCTGGATTGGACGGAAGTTGAAGGGCTGAATAGCTCGGTGGGGAGTATGGCTGGGACACCCGAGCCCGAGAGGGCGACTACGTGGAACACGAAAGCAACACGTTCAGATCATCGAGCTCGCCGCTTGAGCGATTCTCAAGACAAGCGAACGACCTTCCAGCTGGCGTAACATATATACATCTCCTCGCCTGCGCTACATCGACGATCACCGGATTCCTAGCCAGACGAGAGGCTCCGCGCGCTGGACATCATCGCTTCATTGGATCAGCAGGAGGAGCATACCAACCGTATCCCGGTATCCAACGCCTTTGTGCCATCGCCGCCTGGTTCGCAATCCGGATAGCGTGCTCGCCATTTGATGTCGGGGTTGTAGGTGGAGTTGGCGGTCCATATCGAGCCCATGGCGCTCGATACCGCGACACACTCTGCTGGAAGTGTGACGCCTGCGCGTTCGACGGATACGACTGCCAAGCCGGCGGGCCATTCACCGCTCTTTCCTCATTCATCAGCACGTCAAGATTTACCACCCAAGCTAGGGCTTACTGAAGGCATAGCGACTCTACGATCGAACCACCCTTGTTCGGATTTCCAGCATTGATCCCTATGTTCCATTGAGCAGAAGAATCGCCTGATATCCCTTTCAGAAGGAGCCAACTCTGCCGATGCTATTTTCAATAATGAGAATGGAGGAGGGTAAGGCTCGAGTGGGATGGGGAGATTACATCCTGCCAATTGACAGTATAATCTAGGAGGGTGATTGATTAGATTGGGGGAAATGTAATGTGACATTGTGGCGAGTCAGTATTGAGTATTCAGTCAAGCCAAGTAGTGCCCTACCTCTTATATCTACTCTGATGAGAAAGATAGTTCCTGAGAGTCAATGGAAGGATGTGAGTGGGGTTCCTTGGCTGAGGATAGGATTCGTCATATGCCGCTAGGAGCGGGTGGGGCTATGAATGGATTATAGCTGAGTTGCGAACAAGTCACTCCACTCCACCTTTACACAGTGCGGGCTTTCCATCCTTTGTGCATTTGATCCTTCGGTCTAAAGCTTGGTCTTGGTTAGTACTTTCCAGAAGACCGTGGATGTTGGCGATCACCCCCATGGCTGTTGCTGAGTCCCTTGCAATGAGCACGAGTGCGATTTCATCAGTAGAGGTGGAGACTCCAAGCTGTTGACGTCAGGTTAGGATATGATGTAAGATCTGTTCATTTCGAGCGTGTTCGTTCACTTAGGAGACTATTGATCCTGGACTGATGCAATCACTGTCACTACCACCAGTCCATCTTACATGCTCAAGATGCACCCCTTAATCACCAAAGCCTTTGCCTCTAAAGGCTTCAACTCTACCGACCTTAAATCCGCAGGAAATATCGTCACCCATATCCCGACTTCCAATCGATACCTGACTCGCATAGCATCTGGTTCAGCCCTTCCACAGATGAAAGGAGAAGCAGCCGGTCTGATCGCCATGTCTCTCACTTCCAAGGATCTAGCTCCAGAACTGATTGGGCTGGAGATCTCTGACGATGGTAAGGAGGGAGGAATGGTTTCGCAATACTGGGATTTAGGAGGGAAAGGGGGTGAGGCGTATCAGAGGGAATTGGCTAGGAAGATCGCTGGGATGCATACCTCGCCTCCCGCGAGTGGTGGGGCTGAGGACGAGGGTCGAACTCGTGCGAAAGGATGGGAGTATAATGGTAAATATGGTTTCGGAATACCTACACATTGTGGGATCTCGGAACTCGATAATACGTGGGAAGAAAGCTGGGAAGTGTTCTACAGAGATAGACGCTTAGGAGACGTCATTCATAAGATAAACGATGACCAATTGAACGAAGAATGGGAGAAGATGAAGAACAAGTATGTTTATGTTTACTTTTTGACAATCGCGAGTTGATCTGACATCTAGGGCGATCCCATTATTACTTCGCAACTTCTCCCCGGAACCCAGGCCGGTCATATGTCATGGAGATCTCTGGTCTGGTAATGCAGGTACCGACAAGGCATCAGGTAACGCAGTGATATGGGATCCAGCATGTTATTGGGGACACAACGAATCGGATCTAGGTGTTATGAACATGTTTGGCGGTACGGCATTTAACCTGAGACGTATGCTGATGGACAGGATTCACAAGGGACTTCTTTGACGAATATCACAAGACCCATCCGAGGTCTGAACCGCATTATCAGCAACGGCAGATACTGTATGAGCTTTGGCATCATCTTAATGTAGGTCTCGACCCTTCGTGTCGTGTCGTTTGGGGGGTGCTGATAATTCAGCACACATTGATGTTCGGCGGTAGTTATAAAAGCGGATCGTTGCGTATGATGAGGAATCTGAATAGCTGGGCCGAAGGTCAGGGCTTAGAAGACGAGTAGATAAGCTAGTCAGCGTCCATGCAATTCTAGATGAAGTCAGATCTCCCGCCTAACTGATCTCATATGCCAGATACTGCATGCCTTTTCGAGTTATATCCCGTCTACATCTAGATCCGCTTACAAAGCCGAAGCACCCTGGATGATCAGCGCAAGTCGGCAAAACGAGTGGCAGACGTACGGTAATGATATCAATGAGCTCGGTGGTAATAACGGCTTGTCGACCTCTGTTGTACTGCAATTGTAGGGATCCAATCATGTCGTTGGCGTTCTGTTTGTCAGCTCACGCCCAAGACTAAAAAACAAATAGCTCACGTTGGAGGCGTTCTCCATGGCAGTTCTCCTAGCGGAAATCTCGGCGGCGTGACCCTCGACAAGGGCGGTGAAGATGGCGTTGGCAAGAGCAAATTCGGCCAAATCCTTGGAGACATCCTCCTCCATTTCGTATTGCTGGAAACCGGCTGCTGCTCGTAGAGCCTCGGCAGAGATGACGGCGGTTGTTCCGGGTTCGTAAGAGATGGCAGAAAGGTATTTGTTGGAGACGATTCGGATCTAGATATCAGCTGGGCGAAAGTGATAATTAATGTGTGAGTTTGGACATACCTCGTCAAAGTTGGCATCGAGCTTCATGATCTCGTCGGCAATAGCACTAGCCTCGGCGAAGGTAGGGACATCCTTTCCAACACCGCTGAAGGTAATGTTCAAAGCCTGGGGCATAGCTC
>Ga0308160_10005867_pt1 | contig 12676 bp, 22 predicted proteins | sample PhyFR1_FD_201036 | JGI IMG/M metagenome (GOLD analysis project Ga0308160, IMG submission 201036) | Phyllosphere microbial communities from UC Gill Tract Community Farm, Albany, California, United States - DLSLF.R1 | ecosystem: Host-associated > Plants > Phyllosphere > Unclassified | place: USA... | reverse complement strand
TGCCGTGGCGGTGCCGAGAAAGGGCGGAGTTGCCACAGGTAAGGCTACGGGACGCAGGACAGCTCGGTGCTAACTTTGAGGCCCCGTCTACGATACCCGGTGGACGGGGTGTCACGCTCCGCCCCTTGTTAGATATCGCGGTGGGTACAATGCACTCTTGACGATGCAAGCGAACAGTTCTAGGAGCACCACTCGTTGGCTTGGTGTTTAGATGGGTGGCGAAAACTCGCGTCCTATAGTCCGAGGCGGCGGATGCCGCTCAGCAGATTTATTTTGCGGATTTTGAACCATTGCCCGGCGCTGCGAGCTATACTCTGACTTTACACATACCTCTCACGCATCGTTCATCATGCCCCGAATCAGAAAGAGTGAGCCTGATCTTCTCATAATCAGAGTCGAGCTAATCAACAGAGACCTCCAGCCGACAGAACACGCGTGACCGAGCAAAGATCACCAAGAAGGTTTCCGAGCACAAGAAGAAGACCAAAAAAGCGGCCAAGAAGGATGTCACTTGGAAGTCGAGTGAGTGGTTCGGCAAAGTATCTGCGACCCAGGATTGACATAACAGAGAAGCCTGTCGACGCCGGCGTACCGAACAGCTTCCCGTACAAAGATCGAGTACTAGCTGAACTTGCTGAGGAGAAACGAAGGGTGCGTCGTAGTTAGGCTGGCAACTGGCCTGGTCCCCCCTGGCCCCGCCTGGTCCCCTCCGGCACCTGCTGACGGGCAGAACGAAGAGGAAAAGCAAGCGCGTAAAGAGGCCAACAAGCAGAAGCTTGACGAGCCAGAGGAGGACACCCCGGGTATCTTTTCGCTCGCTGGGTCGTCTGTTCTTTCCGGGTCGGCTCCGATCCGCATCGTCGAGGCCGAAGAGGAGGAGGAGGAGGATGAGGCGGAAATCCCCGAGTTGATCGACACTTCGCTTGCTACGCTGCAAGATGTTTTGGACAAGGCGGACGTCGTGGTCCAGGTTTTGGACGCGAGGGACATCCAGGGTGGAAGGAGTGGATGGGTGGAGAAGCTCGTCAAGGACGCTGGGGGCAGATACGCTTTGGTCGTGAACAAGATCGGTGAGTCGGTTCTGGCTTTGAGTCGGGATGACGACTGACAACAGACCTTGCTCCTCGGGAAACACTGGCTGCGTGGCTGCCGCACCTTCCGGCTGACACTTACCTCATCTCATCCTCCCCCGTCGGCCCCTCTGCCTCTCCTTACCCCGGCCGATCTGAGCTGCTGGCCGCTTTCAAAAAATGGTCGTCCGCCAAGAAGACCGAGGGTGAGCTCACGGTCGCCTTTATGGGATTACCGAATGTCGGTAAAACCTCCCTCCTCAACGCCCTCCTCCCTGCCTCTGCGCAACAACACCCCGTCGCCCCCGTCCTCCCTACCGCTGCTGCGTCCAAAAACCCACAACCGACCACTTCCAAGCCGGTCGAGGTTCTGGTCAACGCCGGTGACGGCTTGAAGGTCAGGGTGATCGACACGCCCGGCTGGGAGTACGCCGACGATGAGATCGAGGACGAAGAGATGGAAGAGGAGGACTTTGACGAGATGGAGGAGAAGGTCACGGGTGATATGTTGAGGCGAAACCTGGGAAGGATCGACCGAGTCAAGGATGTTCTTCCGCTTGGTGAGTCGGATGACGGGCTTCGAAAGCGCTGTCACTGACCGCTCAGCCAACTACATTATCAAGCGATCAAATGCGCAGGATTTGATGCTGGCGTACAATATCCCTTACTTCACCGCTGGCGATGTCGAGGCGTTTCTCCTGGCCGTGGCTCGGGCAAACGGCAGGATCAGGAAGGTGAGTCGAGCGGGACAAAAGAAAAAGGGTTGAGCGGCATACTAATAAGCAGCACGGAGATGTCGATATGGAAGGAGCCGCACGCATCATCCTCCGTGATTGGGCCACCAACACCTTCCCCTACGTCTCAACAGCACCAAAATCCACCGCCGCGGCTGTCACCGGACAAGCAGATATGACCGCCGTTCTGGCCGCTTGTCGAAGTAGAAAGGAGATGCGCGCGACGGGCAAGGGACTGATCAAGTTCCAAGGTGGTGATGTCGACAGCAGAGAGGTGAGTCGCGTCGTACGGGTTGAATCCCCCTCCACACGTTCGCGCGCGATTGCCATGATGAGCAAACTCTTTATCAAGCTCAACAGTCCGAATACAAAACTGTGGACAACCTCTTTCTTCAACCCTCTGAGCAAATCGCGCGCTCCAAGCTTTGGCCATATGTGCAGTTTCGTACGATGCATGCTAACGATCAAGGTTATTCTCGACGACGACTTTATTGCGATGGCAGGACCGTCAGACGACGAGGACGAGGATGATGATGATGAGGAACTCGACGAGGAGGAGCTGGACGACGACGAAGATGCGGAGGAGGACCTTGAGGCGTTGATTCTCTCCGCGGAAGACGGCGACGAGGTCGAGCTGGAGGATGGCCCCGAGCCCTCGTCCGGATCCGACGTCGAGGAGGAGGACGATGACGATGAGGAGGAGTCAGAGGAGGATGAGGAGGAGATAATTGAGAAATCGCCGACTCCCCCGCCCGTCGCTCAGAAACGGAAGCGAAAGTCGGATATTGCTCCCGTCACGGCGGCTTCTGCTAAAAAAGCCAAGCGCGTCTCGTTTGGTAAAAACGAGATCCGGGTCATGGAGGCTCAACCGTCTCGCGGCAAGGGTAGCAAGAGGAAGAGGTGATAGTTGTGTGTAGGTGGGGTATAGAACACACTATGCCGGATCGCTGTAGATGTATGCATATACGGTGCGAAGTAAAGCCATACGAGTGTTGCCATGCGGTACCAGTGTGAAATGTTTCCGCTATCTAAGGTTGTTTTGGGGCGATTAAATGACGCGATCGATTGCCAGATACCCGGGTACAGTCACCGCTTGTTTCATATCGAATATGGGTGGGAAGGGCGTACACACTGGGCAAAGATCGATCTCGACTTTTCTTTTCTACCTTTACACACCTGAACATAGACAAACAATCCCACTGTATATATCGTGAGCCAGACCATAACACTTGGAAACCAAGCTAACCCGCCAGTAGTCCAAAATGTCAACAGCATCCACCTTCCACGCCCTCCTCATCGGAGCGGGCTTCGTAAGCGTCCTCCCCCTCTCTCCCACTTACAACGGCCCGATCGGCGCATCCCGAGTCTCCCTCGTCTCCCATGTCAACCCCCGCCAGAGCACACCCTAACCCCAGGCAATGTTCGGAACCACCGAAGGTCCATGGAACATGACCAAGCGTCTCGAGGCGAAAGTCGGCTCGCGTCTCTCCGTCGACGCCATCATCGAGGTCGACCCGCCACGTGCCGAGGACGCATTGAAGAAGAAGCGCGATAGCCCAAGTGCGAAAGCATACGAGAACACCATTATTCTGCAGGACGTCAAGGCGTTCGTGGAGAAGGTCAAGGCTGGCGAGATGGTCAAGCCCACGTTCGTCGATGATTCTGTCTGTTAGAACGGTCATGGGTCTGACAACAGCGCCATCTTCGTCGCTACCCCGCCTGCTTTCCGAGGGGGACTTTCCTCCCCGCGCGATCTTGAGCTCCAGCTCAACGCCGCGTTCCCCGACGTCCCTATCTTCCTCGAGAAGCCGGTTGCGACCGGTGCGCCGTGGGAGGAGTCCGTCGGCGAGGCCAAGGAGGTCGCGAGGAGGCTTACCGCGAACCACAAGGGTGTCATTTCCATCGGGTGAGTTCCATTGCACTGCAAAGCGGATCTGGCGAGGCGGGGAGAAACACTCGATTGGCCGACCTCGCCCCTCGTCGACACACCAGCGCAGCGCTCATGCCAGCTACGTCCTCCGATACCTCAAGGCTGTGCAGATGATCAAGAAGATCATCGAGGAGAACAACCTGCATGTGTGAGTGCAATATTAGAATTCTGTGAGTGGTTCACGTCGCTAACGTCAGTATGGCCACCTTTGCCCGATGGATCATGGCCTACCCGGGCGGTATCAAGCCGGTGCGTGTCTTTCTCTCGATCTAGGATTTGACCTAACCTCAGGACTGGTGGAACAAGGCCGTCCTGCAGGGACCGGTCATCGAGCAGGGTACCCATGTTTGTGAGTTGCTGCGTGCAAACTTCTCCCAGCGATGTCTTCGGCGAGGCGCACGGAGGCTGGCGGTGGGCCGGATGGACCAAGGCTGACATCCAGGCGACTTGTCCAGATACTTCGGTGGTGATGTCAACGTCGACACACTCTCCGCTACCGCTGTCGAGTGGTACGAGAAGCCCGGACACCTATCCGAGATCCAGATCGACGAGGGTAAGATCCCCGAGGAGTCGCGTCTCCCGCGATTCACCACTTCGTCTTGGTACGTACGGCCGCGGACTTCTCCCCCCGGCTCACCCCGTCTCGCGCTGAACTGATGTGTCGCGCCGACGATGATATACATGCAGATTCTGTCGCTAACTCGCAGGAAGTACAACTCCGGCGCTGTTGGTACCATGATGCACGGCATTTCTCTCCACGGCACCAACGACTCGATCGAGCTGCAAGTCTGGGCGGACGGCTACCAATTCATCCTTTCCGACCCTTACGGAACCCCCGAGCTCCGGATCCGTCGACCCGACTCAGACACGTCTGAGATCATCTCGACCGAGGGGGACGACCCATACCAGACCGAAATGAACCATTTCATCGACGCGATCGAGGGTGGACCCGAGCCGACCATTCTTTCCGGCTACGAGGACGCTACGCAGACGTACGAGCTCACGTGGGCTATTAGGAACGCGTCCGAGATCAACTCGAAGAAGCACCTCGAGAAGCTCGGCAAGGCGGGCACTGCGCTTGAGCAGTAGGGTGTAGGACTTGGGAAGTAGAGGCCGTGCGGTTGCAAGCTCGCAGGGGTGGACGATCACGGAGGGTGTTTTGAGAAGAGCGCCCTGTGTGTGGAGGATGTTTCGCGAAGAGCACCCTGTGAATTTGAGAGAAGGGGCGATAAAAAGCAAGTGCCGCGCTCGAGGCGGAAAACAAAAAAGCGCCAAGCGCAAGAGATACATACTATAGATGGTTCGACAAAACGTTCTTCGGTCGAAGACGGTCATATGACATGTACCCGTGCTTGTGGGCGGTGTGGGTGGGGGGTGGGGTCTGCTTTGGGCTGACACCTTACGGCTGACGACGACGACCACGGCTGCTTGGACCTGACTTCGGCAGTAACGTGCAAAATACCGTCGGATTTCCAGGGGGTAGCTACTAGCCCAAAAGCGTGGGTCCCGTCAAAGGAGGCCGTGCGACGTTTGCGGTCCTCGTTCCGCCCAACCCACCCGACACGCCCGACCCGCTCGCCTCGTCTCAAGGGAATCTCAAGAGTTGGACAAAAGGAGGAAGATCCCTTTGACTCGAAGATGCCTTTGACTCGAGGGGAAAAGGAAGATGGCGGAAGGGATCTGAGCGAGGGACGATTGGGTGGTGCACGACGGACAAAGAGGGATGCTGGGACGTGGTATCTCTTCATCCGTTTGCAACGTAGCGGAGACTGGCGTCGTTGCTCTTTCAATCGTTGTCGCTGGTCGGCCTGGCTACTGTAGCTTGAAGTCGGTCGCCCTACATCGTCAACGGCTATAAAATCGAGTGGTCGCACCTCTCACCTTACTGGCCGTCTTGTCATTCCCGCCCTACCCTCCAGGTACCTTGCCCCCCAGCCTCCCAGCTTCACCGGCCCCACCAGCTTCACCAACCTCTTAGCCCCACCAGGCCCAGCAGCCTCTTCGACCTTCCCAGCCCCACCAGTCCCGCCTGTCAGCCAGTGTCACTCGTCCCACCACTCTCACCAGTTCAACTAGTCCCACCGGTCTCACAAGTCCGACCGGCCCACCAGCCTCCCGACCTCTCCGACCTCGCCATTCTCACCAGATCCGTCAGTCCCAGCAGCCTGACCGGCCGCTCCGACCTCACAAGTTTCGCCCATACTTGAATCCCCCCGGTCTCACCCATAGGCCCCGGTCCGACCCGTTCCACCGGTCACACAGCCCACCGGTCCAGCCCGTCACACGACCACGCCCCAAACGAACCCCCACACCATGTGCACCCCGCAACCGTCTGTCACGCTGTACGGCACGGAACAAGTCCCCACCACGCGCACCATCACCCACACAACACTTACGACTTACCTCGCAGAACCGCTTATCTCATTATCGACCCAAACGATCCCATGTCCCGCCGCGACAGATTCGATGGGACAAGTCTGTCAGCCGGAAATCACCACATGCCTCGTGACAATCACGCCGGTCGTGACAAGCACGGTACTTTCCGTTGAGGTTAGACAGACTGTCATGGGGCGGGTCGTGCCCCAGCAGACGCTGTATTACCCTTGTCCCTCTGACACGACAGCGTTGGGAGGAGGAATCATCAGTGCGGAGCGAGATGGGCGGCCCAGTGGATCGTCGAGTAAACAGGTCGATGCGCTGAGTACAACTCAGGCGGTCGTTATTTCGACCTCGGTTGCGGTTTCGGCGACCCGATCAACGCCATCATCCCTTTCGATGGTTGCCCAAACCAGGACCGACTCTCCGCCAAGCTCCGTACTGTCTCCACCTGCGGGAGTGTCGTTGACCATATCAAGCTCAGTATCGTCGTCGTCGTCGGCAGTGTTTACGCCTTCGCCACCGGTTTCTGTCTCATTAAGCAATACCGCGGCCTTCACCTCTTCACTAGCTAGCGACGCGAACTCGGCTTCTTCAGCCGAAGATCCAAAAGGCCCAATCATAGCTGGCTCCATCATAGGCAGCCTCATCGCGCTCTCGCTCCTTGCGTTCCTCTTCTACTATCGGCGAAAAAGAAGCAAAATCGTCGATTCAGCGAGCGAAGGTGGGACGGTCGAATACTGGGAGCGGCGGTTCAGAGAGCTGGAATCGGACGAGAAGCACGACGAACAATCGTCTTCCGGCAGGGGTGTGCATGAGATGGGGACCGACGTTCCCGCCAGGGGAGCCTCGGGAGCTTACGGTGGAGGAAGTAAGAGAATCAGGTTGACACTTGACTTGAAGTCGAGTCGGTTGTCCACTCGGCCTGCCTCGCGATTGTCCGCTATCTCTGCTTTCTTCAGGCCGCAAGGCCGGCGCAGGTCGCGAACCAGCGGGGGACCTGTCGATTTCAGCGGATCAAGAGGCAACACGGATACAGGCGGGATATCAACAATCGACTCAGGGGGGAAAGGGTCGAGAGCGGAAAGCGGGAGATCGTTGTCGACCTGGTTGCAGTTCCCTCCGACTACGCGGAATGATTCGCACATCACTAGGTCGTCTGCGGCCGTGTATCGTGGTCCAGACGCCGATCTGGTCGATCCAATTGGTAGTCTGAAGAACGGCGACAGAGCCGAGAGAAGAGGAATGGAGTGGATGAGGCCAATCGCCACTGGCTCAGGCCACACTGAAGAGCTGTCCCGGGTCATATCAGCGGAAAATAACGGCGGGTACCCCACTCGATTACTTGCAAGGTGGAGCGATATGGCCAGATCGCCGCGAACGCCGGACCTGCTCTCCCCGGAGATCACCGTCCCCCACGGTGCAGTCGAGCCATCGAGCGGAATTGAGCAGGGGCGGCCGTCATCGATTGTCCCCGTGTCTAGCCGTCAGCTCACTCCACCCAAACGGTCAATAATCAATCCGACTTCATCGCTCCCTCTATCACCAGTCCCACCACCGCCGCTCGTCCGGCCGCCCCTGAATGCTGGTCTGTCTGGCACCCGTCGAGCCAAGAACAAGCCCCCGCCAGTCCTTCATCTCTCGCGCGAAGCTACTACCCCCAGTCTTTGGATCGACGAGGATGTGTTCGAGCGACTCGGCCTACCCCGTCATTCGCCTTCTGATCAAGTAACGTCCGGACACCCGGATCAAAGTCGTTTCTCGCCGGACTCGTCTGTCGCTGCTTCATCCTTCATCGGCGGGGAGGACGTATACGGCGGGATTGCCGAGACGCCTATCTCCGCATCTACCTTTGGCAGATCACAGGATGATTCTACACCTAGTCGACCGGCAGCTCGGGAGAGAAGCGCTGTGACGCCGCGGCTGCCTTTGTTGGGCTTGGAGGGCGCGAGGCTCAGTATGGGCTGGGACGGAGGAGCCGTGGAAAGGATGAAGTCGATGTATCAGCAGGATCAGTGAACAGGCGACGTGGTCAGGGGTCCCCAACGATCAGCGTTGCGGTCGCGGATAGAGATGACACGATTCAAAAGCGAAAATCGATGACACCGTTGTATAATGAATGAGGCTATTGTCCGTTGTTTTCACGCCTAGAAGCCGTATACGTGCCGAGACACGGCGAAGCGGCCGCTTGTTTTGATCTAATATCCCATACCTCCCGCCGCGGCCGCCTGGTCGGGGTTATACGAGTAGCTAAAGTCAGCTCGATCGATCCGTTATAGCCTGGCTGTGACCCACTTGAAACATTGTTGTGACAGGTCGTACGTTGCTCGACGGTGCAATGGGTCCATGTTATGGCTGGGACCCGGTCGGTCGATGGTAATGTCAAGCGTGATAAAGTAAGACCTAGCGTCGTTCACCTGATCATCAGCGGAGAGACTTCCGCCACAAACCTTGAACAGCAGAGACCCAACGATGCGCTCTCCCTTGTTCACGGCAAGTGGTTCTGGCAGGAGAAGACGGGCTTGTCTGGGATATCAGTTAGTTCTGGTCATCACCACCAATCGCAACTCACTGCCAGTGCGACCGAGGGGCATTTGGTCCTGTTGACATCTTGACATCTAGACCTCGTCGAGGTGGGAGCGGCGTGGGAGCCGGGTTCAAGCCGCTCTCTGTGCTCGGCATCCACGGCCAGGCATTCGCGGGCGGCATGACGTTGTACTCCCACGCTTGTCTTGTCGCCTCGTCGTCGTATGCGTTGGGTGGGATAACAGTCTCGCGTGGGTTGAAGTCTAGGTCGAACCAAGATGCGAGCTGTGCGTCAGGGCTGCATCAAGCCAACGGGGAGAAATGTGAGGACTTACGCCATGTACCAAGGCCGTTCGGGAAACAATGAAGTCGATCGAGATGGAGAACTCCTCAAGCTCCGTTTTCGTCACAGTGTGGAAGTCGAAGGACTTTGGCGGTGAGGCGGCCGAAAGCAGCGAAGACGGGGGGAACATGCCGACGACCGGCTGGCCTATAGGTTAGCCCGATATCGTTATGAGCTGGACCTGGACGTACTGAAAACCTCATCACGCGCGACCTGGTACAGATCCCGGAAATCGGTACCGAATAGCGTAGCGTTGAAGAATTGAGCCTAGTCGTCAGCGTCGGTCAGGCGCCAGAATCCACCTTCTGGTCCGTTTCGTTGAACAACGCCTCGTCGGTGAATGGCGAGAAGGAGATATGTCCAGCAGAAGGCAGCATCTGTCCACCTGGCTTTAGGAACAGGTCTCGGGCGAGGATGAACGATTCGACCTGTAGTCAGCCGGGTCCGCCGATTCGTGTCCGTCTGCACGACGTCGCAAGGGTTGCCCTAGACGTACCATCCTTTCATGCAGCAGCATGACGCCGATCGGTTCCGAGATGATGGTGTCCACTTTGCCCGACTTCAAGACGTTCCTCTGCACTTGCTCATTCTCCACCATACCCCTGACCACCCGGATCTTTTCCCGAATATGCGAGTTCGTCTTGCCTTTATTGGCCGAATTGATGAGCTTTCCGTCAACACGCGTGCTATGACCGAGTACCCAGTCACGCAACGCACAATTTCAATCTTCTCCGCCATTGACGACGCTTCGAGGGCGATCACATGCGCCGCACCAGCTTGCGCCGACATGAACGACAAAATACCCGAGCCTAACCGTCAGTTCTCTTCTGATCCGACTCCAACGCAAGCTCACCAGCTCCGACATCGAGGACAATCTTGTTCTGGAACGCCACGGCAGCGTTACCTAGGATAGCTTTCCTATACGTCCCGGTCCGGCTGATGTCGCCTATCATGTTCGCCCTGGTCTGTCAGACTTGTTCGGCATAGTCTTGTGGAACCAGTAGAGCCACGCACTGATTCTGCAACGACGAGTAGAAGTTGAAGTAGAAGTCCTGATCTTTTGTCTGTTTCTTGGACCTGCGGTGAGCTTGCTGACCCGGCTGGATCAGGCGCAGACGAGCTCACTTCTCGTCGGGCTGGTCCCCGTTCGCGGCCGCGACATTTTCTACTTTGTCGACATCCATATCTGTCCAGCTTGTCTTGTGGGCAGGTCAAGCAATACAGCGGTATTCCAAGCGCAACGTTCGGCAGGCTCCGGTGTCGAGACGTGTGGAAACAAGACGACCTGTGAGACGATATCTGATGTGATGGCTGAGAGACGTTGAACGAGAATTCGGAAATTCATTGTTGTTCCATCATGGCAGGCACTTCGTCTGGGCTATTCACAAAGACTCAGCTTCGCCTGCGCGCTGATCAGTCTCGGTATTTGCACCTGAACTGGATCTCATGACCAACGAGCGGATATGCATCGCAGGTCCGCAGGGAAGTCCCGTGCACGCCCCCCAAGAAGCGGGCATATAAGCTATACAAAACGCTGCGAGACGGCCCACCTCTGCATGCATGACTCGTGTCCACTTACGTCTGGTCTTCTTAAGCCCCGTAGTTACCGGGCTTTGTCGCTGGATTGACTGCTTCGTATAACTCTGGCCCAATATTACGAGCCATGTCGGCAACCCGGACTCAGGATCGATGGAGGACCTTTACGATCTCACTTTCAGATCAATCCCTCTTTCCACCTACACCATGCGGCATCTCTCCCTCCTCCCTCTGTTGTATGTGGGGTACGTATTCGCATCTGATCAAGCACAAGTCCCCTTACGAGCTGAAAAGGCTGTGTCTAAGAAACGTGAGTCCACCCTCGCTTGGTCATGCCTGGAGACGCATCTCACACGTGCAGCCTTGACAGGTCGATTTCTCCACATTACCGACTTTCACCCAGACCCCTTTTACACCACGGGCTCGACGTTTGAGTCAGGATGTCACGAAGTAGAGAAGAAGAAAAAGAAGAAGGGGAAGCACGTTGCGAACGTAGATGGTGTAGAGGAAGAGGAGGAGGACGATGTAGAGGCGCTGAAGAAAGGGAAGAGCAGGGACGAGGATGAAGTAGCCGGTCCTTGGGGATCAGGTGTATCGTGAGTCGCGTCCTCACGACTGAGCCTGGCTGATGTCTAGCGATTGCGACTCGCCCATGTCGCTGGTGAATGCGACGTTTGACTGGCTGAAGAAGGAGTGGGCAGATGAGGTCGACTTCGTAGTGTGGACAGGAGACAATGCGAGGTGAGTCCCGGACGCGATATCTTTTTGTCACCTCTCATGCCAGACACGATATCGACCGAAATCACCCTCGTACCCCCAAAGAGATCTTCGAGTTGAACGCGATGATGGTCGAGAAATTCCGAGAGACGTTTGGCAAGGAGGTGGTCATCGTCCCATCTATCGGCAACAACGATATCTACCCTCACAACGTTTTGGCTCCTGGACCCAATGCGGTGTCTTCAGAGTTCCTGAGGTATGTCTCCCATCTCCCACCTGATCTTGCTGACGTCTAGATTGTGGCGACACTTCATCCCGGAAGAAGACCGACACGTCTTTGAACGCGGTGTGTACTTTTCAGTCGAAGTCATCCCGGATCGTCTCGCTGTCATATCGCTCAACACGCTCTTTTGGTACGATTCAAACACCTGTAAGTCTGAATCAGCCAAGCATGCATACGTGAGCTGACGACAGTGGTGGACGGGTGCAGGGACAGGTCAAACGATCCCGGTGCGCTGCAGATGGATTGGCTCGAAGTGCAACTGGCAGGTTTCCGTGAGAGGGGCATGCAGGTATGGATGTCTGGACACGTACCGCCGCACATGGGAGTGTACTTTGACAATTGCTGTAAGTCGTATCCGCTTGTATTGGACCGCCGACTTATGATAGACCTCCGATACGGAGACTTGGCCTTGCGGTATCAAGACACCATCGTCGGTCATCTCTTCGGGCACATGTAAGTGAACTTGTCGGAAGAGTTTTCTGACGCCTAGGAACGTCGACCACTTCTTCTTCATCGACGTGCAAGAGCTCGAGGAAACGTCCATTTCAGCAAAACGAGCCAACATTTCTGCTTCTCTCGACGCCGCTTTCGCCGGTCCGGACCTGCGCCATGGCGCACACATCGCTTCTTCTGGCCGTTACAAGATCAAAGGGCGAGGGTTTAACAGCGCACTGGGAGACGAGTTGAAGCGAGACTTTGGAGAGATGCCAGGCCCGCAGAAGCTCAAGATGAAGGATTATGCGGTGATCAACGTCTCGCCCAGTGTCATTCCCACGTATCTGCCTGGAGTGCGAGTTTTCTCGTGAGTATCATCTGGAATGGTGATTTTCCGATTATATTGACCAAGCAGATACAACATTTCCGGTGTGGAGCGATCGGACGACTTTGAAGCTGTTCACACACTCAAGCGCAAGGGAGGTCACCGTCACCACAAGCAGAAAGACGACTGCTCTTTGCCAGAGAACGAAGACAAGCCTCACTGCGTGTTCAAGCATCTTCCTCGGTACTACGACAAAAACTCCCCTTCTCGCCGCAACAACCCGCTCACCCCTCTCGGCTACGTACAATTCTACATGCCAAACGTCGATTCAACCTCGAATTCGGCTCCTCAGTTCCACGTCGAGTACTCCACGTTCAAGGCGCGGACACTAGTCCCGAATG
>Ga0308160_10005865_pt1 | contig 12678 bp, 10 predicted proteins | sample PhyFR1_FD_201036 | JGI IMG/M metagenome (GOLD analysis project Ga0308160, IMG submission 201036) | Phyllosphere microbial communities from UC Gill Tract Community Farm, Albany, California, United States - DLSLF.R1 | ecosystem: Host-associated > Plants > Phyllosphere > Unclassified | place: USA... | reverse complement strand
GATTGTTCGTGACACGATGTGAATCCGTAATGACAATAACAATATTAAGCTAACGTAAGTATAGAATGGATGCGCTTTAAAAGTCAAGTTGTCAGACCAATGTTTTTTCCAATTGATTCCACTTCTTATACATAATCAAAATAAAAAACAGGTTCAGCCGAAACTGAACCTGTTCTTCTGTTTTTAACGGTGGATCCAGACTGCTCCAGCAGAGTTATCTTTCGCTTCACCGATGACTTGAATCTTCAGCCCGTTGTTCGGAAGCAATTTCCCTGCGTCCGGAATCAACTGGTTGATGTACGATTTCGAATCATCAAACTTCGTCACACCAGGGAGACCTTTGTAGTCATAGAGTCCACGTGATGGCGAATCGATGAGCCATGCAGGTGCTTTATCATAACTGAAAGCAGCATCTGCGATCTGGTAACGTGTGCTTCCTGTCGTGACCGGCTTACCGTTGAGTGTTCCAACGATTGCTTCAGGATGTGAGTCGACGACTCCGAGGAATCCTTCACCTGGGTGTACGCCAACCCAGTTATCGTTGAAGCTTGAATCGCCATACCAGACGACAAGACCTGTGTTGTACTTAACGCCTCGTGCATGCTCGAGTGCTTTATCCGAGCCTGCATAGTTACGCCATTCGAGGTAGTACGCGTTATCTGCATAAGAGAAACCGTCTGAAGCAACGAAACCATCTAGAGTGAACTTAGGAGTACCCTCTGCATCATCTTCAAAGACGACTTTACCGTCAACTGTCAACTTCGCGTTATCAAGTGCAAATCCGTCTAGTGCAAGTCCACCATCTGTCACATATTCAAATTTCAACGTGACTTTTTTACCCGCAAATTCGCTCAGGTCATATGATTTATCGACCCATGCTCCTTTTGTTGATTCGGCACGATGATCGCCATCTGTATCTTGATCACCAATTTTATCGATGACTTTCGATTGACCGTCAGCAGTAGCTGTGACTGTCAAGTAATCGTAATCAAATTCAACATCATAGTAAGCTTTGAAGTCGAACTTCGCTTCTTTTGCATTCGTCAAATCAAACTCTGGTGATGTCATCGACGTATGAAGATCGTCACCTTTCGTACTGTAGTAATACTTTTTACCGTAAGCCGGTGTGATGCCTTTTACCGGCTTTTTCGGTAAGTTGACTTTAATGATTCCTGGATTTTTTGATTTCGTAACACTTTGGTCGAGGTATGATGCCGTTCCTGCCTTAGTGAGTGAATCAAAATCAATCTGTTGGATGTTCGCCCAGTTTCCACCCATCACATTTTGGAAGAACTCTTTGTTTTGTGGCGAGAAACTTGTCGGCTCTGTTCCGGCGATGTTACCATTCCAGCTACCACCACTCATGATCGACCATGAAGCGACCGGTTCACCTTGACCTGTATACTGTGTATCGTACTCATCAGGAAGTCCTAGATCATGACCAAATTCGTGCGCGAAGACACCGACCGCGCCATCTTCTGGTTGAACTGTGTAATCATAAGCAGCCATTTTTCCGCCCCAGTAATTGACGCTTGCCGTCGTATCCGCTACAGGATACACGCTACCAAGTGTCCAGCGGTGTGACCAGATCGCGTCGTCACCGAGCTTACCGCCGCCTGCTTCTTGTCCTGTACCAGCATGAATGATCATCAAGTGATCGACGAGACCATCTGGCTCATTCAAGTCGCCATCGCCGTCCATATCGTACTGGTCGAACTTATCGTAATCGGCTAAGTTAATGCCGGCTTTAACAGCTGCATTCAAGGAATCCTTGACGAGACCGCGTGGGCCTTTTGCGCCAGGAAGGTTATCATTTCCACTCACAGGACTGTCAGCACCATAATCTTTAGCTGTTCCAGGAACAGTCAACCAATTGGACACCGTACCATCTACCGAATAACTACCACCTGATTGTTCTTCATAATATTGCTTGAACGTCTTTACTTTGTCTCCGTTGAAGAGTTCGAACTCTTGATCACCAAACATTAAATCTTGATAATGTTTTTGGTTGAAGTCATCCGAATACATATATCCAGGCTCTTGAACGACATTATTGTGCTTGAAGTCGCTGTACTCGACGAGGAGGACGAGGACTTTATCCGTTCGTGTAGCACCGTTATAGGCTGCCTGTTTTGCTTTATCAACTTTGACGAAGCCATTCGGATTGCCTTTTTTGTAGTTGTCGTGTTTTTTCTTCAATTGTTTAGCAAGTTGTTCCTTTTGTTTTGTTAAGAAGTCTTTTGTTTTCTTATCAAACGCTGCTTCTTTATTTGATTCATGATCGTGGTCATGATCGACGGCCGGTTTTCCATTCGCCTTTTTATCTAGATACTTTTGAACGGCTTTTTGTTTTGCTTCTGCTGAAGCTGCTTTTGAGATGACCCCACGTTTTTCAAGCACTTTTGCTAATCGATCCTGATCGACCGTGTTCAAGTCCATCGGTGCACCAGGTGCTACTTTTTCTGCTGCTTGTACGGACGTTACCTGCCCACCAGGTAAGACCGGACCAACAGCAAAAGCAGCTGCCGTAATTCCAGATAGAACGGCTAGGCTAAGCTTTTTCTTTTTTCCCACGTGAATTGACCCCCTATGTAGTAGTGAAAAGCATGTGATTACTATACTTTTCTGAATATTCAAATCATAGATTATTTTATTTCGTTAATCAATTGCTTTTAAGACAATTAGTGCTTTGTAACCATACCTATTTTTAGGTAGTAATTTTAAATGATTTTCAAAGGATTCTTTCACCTCTTTTTCAAAAAAATACGCTTCTCTCATTTTAGAAAACGTTACGCTGAAGGCACTCTGATTACCATAAGGAGGATCCAATGAGCCCTTTACAACATTTTGAACATCATTTACTTAGAAACTATCTGATTGGTTCATTCGTCGCTGTCTTCGGCGTCGGTTGCCTATTTATTTTCGAGACGCTTACCTTCACCGGAATAGAACAATTGATTTTAATCGGTATCATGGCTGCATCCGTCAGCCTGATGTTTTCACTGGAATACATGCTCTACTCCCGACATGTCGCTTCCTTACGCCGCTTTTTCAAAAACGATATTCCTTCTCTCGTCTCGTTTCAAGAGGCCTATCAAACGACACATCGTTTTCCGATACTGACTGTAAAGCGCATCATGGGACCACACTTTTTAGGTCTTTCCGTTCCTGCTTCACTTCTGACAGCCCTGGCGATCTCTCAAGGGTGGTTACAGATGCCGTACTATTTAATTGGTCTTGCTTGTTTTGGTGCGGTCCTCGTCGCCATCCTTCATGCTTTAATTGAGTTTTTTCTTACTTATCGTGTTACCGAACGCATGCTACTTACGTTAGAAAAATACGCGTTCGAACACGAATTTGATTTTCCTGAAAAAACGACGGTCGTCACGCTAAAGCAAAAAATGCTGATCAGTACACTGATCATCGGTGTTTTTCCCGTCATGCTGTTCGTTCTCGCCTCTGCTGTCCAGTTAACGGAAAATGAAAGTCTTCGCTCTTACTGGAGTTGGGCGACACTCATTTTAATCGTCATCTTATCCGTTGCGACGTTTTGTAGTCTTCTTCTGTATGAAAATATTCGCAAACCGATCGTCACCCTGCAACAAGGGATTCAAGATGTCGAAAGCAATCGACTCGTCTCGTTACCGAATCCCTATTCGGACGAGTTCTCCCACCTCGTTTCTGGTTTTAACTTGATGATGGAAGGTATCAAAAAGCGTGATGCGGAAAACGAACAGTTACTAGATAGTTTGTTCACCTTGTTTGCCGCGACATTAGATGCCCGCGATCCTTACACAGCCGGTCATTCCGTTCGTGTCGCTGCCTATTCAGTCGAAATCGCGACCGCTGCCAATCTATCGAACGAACAAATCGAACTATTACGTAAATCAGCGCTGTTGCATGACATCGGGAAAATTGGGATTCGAGACGATGTGTTATTGAAAGAAGGACGCCTCACCGATGAAGAATTTCATGCCATTCAGCAACATCCAGTGATCGGCGTGCACATTCTATCGCAAGTTCAGCTTCCAAAGACGTTACAACCGATTCTTCCTGGGGTAAAGTACCATCACGAACGCTACGACGGAAAGGGGTATCCGGAAGGTCTTATAGGAGAGGACATCCCACTCTTTGGTCGAATCATGGCGATTGCCGATGCCTATGATGCGATGACATCCGATCGTCCTTATCGAAAAGGAATGCCAGTGGAAAAAGCTTTATCCATCTTGGAAGAGGGCATGGGTACACAGTGGGACGCCACCTTTACGCGTCTTTTTCTAGACTTGAAACGTTCGCCGATCGAAGACGTGTCATAAGTACGGAAAGGAGTTTCTCATGCATCCTAAAATCGTGGAACGTCATGAATTTTATTTTGTCGGTCTTGGACTGACATGTGAAGAAAACGAACTGCATACGTTGATGCCGGAACTCTGGCGTGAATTTTCAAGACGTTCGCATGAGATTCCTGCGAAACCAGATAGCTATCCGCTCGATATCTCACTCGAACGAAACGGAACCAAATACTCGCAATGTGTCGGGTATCCTGTTGCATCACTCGACGGTATTCCAAAAGGAATGAAAGGTCACCGGATCCCTGCTGCGCGTTATGTCTTTTGGAAACATGAAGGACCCGATATCGAAATTTGGAAGTCATTCGAAAAGATTCAACGCTTTGCCTCAAAACAAGGGATTGAACTTGATCCTCATGACTTTAAGATTGATGAGACACGAGACGATGTCCATCATCTCTACCAAAGGATTCGATGAACCATTCTCTTGAATGGTTCTTTTTTTGCGTTGAAATATCTTTCACACTTAATAATTCAGTACAGGTACTACGGACTATATTCAGAAAATTCGATTTAATTCGAATGACTTATTCTCGCTTCTCTAATTCTTTGGCATAGTTAGACTCAACCCAAACAAGGAGGCGATTTATTTTGAAAAAGTTTCTCGCTACATCGCTTGTCGCAAGTGTACTTGTTGTTCCTACGGTCGTAGGTGCAGAAGGTCTTCAAGCTGGTAAACTCACGAAAGCTTCGTCAGAACCAGCTGCAACGATCGTTAAAGATTTCGTGAACAAAAAAGGTGACTTTGCTGTTCAGAACGTCTTTGGTAGTGTCGTCGTCGGGAACGTCGCGAAAGACGGTACTTTGAAAGCAGTCGTAAACGATGCGATCAACGTCAAAGGAAAACCAGGTCTCGCGAAAAAAGCAACGCTCTCTGAAAAGAAAGCGATCAAACTTTATCAAAAAGCAATCAAGGCTTCTAAATTCGAAGTCGCTCCAAAAGCAGAACTCGTCATCTATCCAGTAAAAGATGATGCTGTCTATGCATACAAAGTCACATCGACTGTCCTCGCTGGCAAAGAGCCATCACGTTGGACATACTTCATCGATGCGAACTCAGGTAAAGTACTTAACAAGTTCGACCAACTCGCTCACGCAACAGGTACGACAGTACTTGGCACAAGCGCAACATTCAACACGACGTTGAGTGCTGGGAAATACTATCTTCAAGATACGACGCGCGGAAAAGGTGTCTACACATACGACGCGAAAAACCGGACATCACTTCCGGGAACACTCTGGGCAGATGCAGATAACGTCTTCAACGCAACATATGACCGCGCTGCTGTCAGTGCACACGTCAACGCTGCAAAAACATATGACTTCTATAAAAACACATATGGTCGTAACAGTTACGATAACGCTGGTGCACGCTTGAACTCAACGGTCCACTATTCAACGAACTACAACAACGCATTCTGGGATGGCACGAAGATGGTCTATGGTGACGGAGATGGCACGACATTCGTCGCACTCTCAGGCGCACTTGACGTCGTCGCTCACGAATTGACGCACGCTGTCACAGAATACACAGCTGGTCTCGTGTATCAAAACGAATCTGGTGCGATCAACGAAGCCGTTTCAGATATCATGGGTACAGTAGCTGAATATACAGTTGGATCGAACTTCGACTGGCTCGTAGGAGAAGACATCTACACACCTGGAGTCAGCGGTGACGCCCTCCGTTCGATGTCTAACCCAGCTGCTTACGGCGATCCAGATCACTACTCTAAACGTTACACAGGTACACAAGATAACGGTGGTGTCCACATCAACTCTGGTATCATCAACAAAGCGGCTTACCTCCTCGGTAACGGTGGAACGTTCTACAACGTATCTGTCACAGGAATCGGCGTACCGAAACTCGGTGCGATCTACTACCGTGCTCTCAACGTGTACTTGACTCCGAACTCGAACTTCAGCTCACTCCGTGCAGCAGTCGTTCAATCGGCGAAAGACCTTTATGGTTCAACAAGTGCAGAAGCAACAGCTGCAGCAAAATCATTTGATGCAGTAGGCGTCTACTAAGAAAATCTCCTCCCAAAGGATTTTCATATTTCCTCCCGAGTGTCGGACTCGGGAGGTTTTTTGCGCAAAAAAGGACGGATTCGCTTCAAGCGAATCCGCCGTTCATTCATTCTTGTCCAGGATCACGCGCAAGACGTAAACGCATCTTTCCGTTATCCGGGAACACTTTTAGTTGTAAGGATTCTCCTTCGTACCACGTACCGTAGCTCGTATCGACGACGGGTTCACCCAGTGTCGATAATCCACCAGTCGAAGCATTCGTCCAGTCGATCGCTTCAATGATTCCATCCGAAACGACGAGCAGATATCCAGCATTCGAGAAGTAATACGTATTGACAGCATCCTGTTGTGTATTCCCGACAGCACCATACTTCGCTTCGAATTCAGCGATCGGTTTTCCGAGATATTGCTCCGGCTTGTCGATCGGTTGGTTGGCGACTGCTTGCGAGAGCGCCGCAAGAACGGCTTCGTCTGACGTCCCTTTTGGTGCTTCCAAACGAACATCACTTTCCGGTAAGTATCCTTCGATGCTGTCATTGAGTTTGAGATGGACCATGCCGTCCTTCGCATCCAGTACCTCATAGACATCACCTAAATCTGCTTTGTAGATGACACTACTACGACTCGCATCGCCGTAGACGTTCGCAAACGGACGCGTTACCCAAGCCGCTTGCGCATACTCTGCTGCTTTTTTCTTTGATTTCTTCTTTTCTTTTTTCGCTTCTTTTTTATCATCCGTTGTTGCTGTTTCTTTTTTCGACTCATCGTTTTTCGTTGCTTGATCCGTCGTTTTCGGCTTCTCGAGTGTTGATGTTGCTTGAGAAGCATCGTTATTCGTCAACATATACAACCAACCACCGACGATGAATAATGTCGCGAGAATACCACCAAAGGCAATCCCTCGACGATTTCGTTTTTGTTTCCGTCTTTCTTGTCGAGACTGTCGTTCTTGTTCTTGTTGGTGTTCACTCATGTATGGTTCCTCCTGAAAAAGTCGACACAGTTTTTCCCCACTATACCACCAATGTTTACTCGAAAGATTTAAATTTCGATGACAGTTCGACCACGATGACGTGAAGTCAGCAAGGCTTCTGCGATTTCAGGTAAATCGTTTAGTGTTTTGACATCGACTTCTGACGCAAGATCGACCTGCCAGTCACTCGCTAAACGTTGCCATAGCTCTTCACGATAGGCGATTGGTGTTTGTACCGCATCGATTCCAATCAAGCGGACGCCACGTAGGATGAACGGATAGACTGTCAACGTCATTTCTGCCCCACCGACGTTCCCACACGTCGTGACGACACCACTATATTGTACGAAGCGAATGACGGACGCGAGCAATGGTCCTCCTACCGTATCTATGACACCAGCATATGTTCCTTTTTTTAATGGACGGACCGTTTCGTCTAAGAACGTAGTGCGGTCTAACACCTCAGCCACACCCTTTTTTAGCAGCCGTTCTTGTTCTGCGCGTTTACCGGTCACGGCGTGTACCGTATAGCCTAAGCGAATGAGTAAGGCGATCGTAATCGTACCAACACCGCCCGTCGCACCTGTTACAAGAATCGGTCCTGCATCCTTCGAGACGATTCGTGACAATTCATCAACCGATTGCGCCGCCGTCAATCCTGCCGTTCCGTATTGCATCGCTTCTAACGGACGGATTGTTTCCGGGAGTGGCGTTACCCAATCGGCCGGCACACGTATGTATTCTTGAAATCCGCCTGAAGTGTTCATCCCGAAATCAAAGCCATTGACAACGACGGCTTGACCCGTTTGAAAACGTTCATCTGTCGTCTGCTCGATGTATCCTGCTGCATCAACGCCTGGTGTATGCGGATAGGATTTTGTCACCCCTCGATTACCCGACATCGATAAAGCATCCTTATAGTTGACACATGAGTGCGTGACACGAATCAGGACGTCTCCCTCCGGTAAATCGTCGACACGTTTCGTCTCGATTGTTCCCTTATACGATCCGTCCACTTCTCGTACGACGAAGGCTGAAAAAGTGTGTTCCATGATTTCTCTCCTTTCTCTTGTGCTTCTCTATACCCTGTTGTTTCCATCGACACACTAAAAATCCCTGCCGTTTCTCAAAGAAACGGCAGGGATCGGGGACGGAAAAAGCATCAGGGTTCCATAGGTGGTCAAAGGTAACAGGTCAATCTGTCAATGGTTCGTGGTCATCGGTTTGCCGTCGCCATTTCTTCTCCACAGAGGAAAATTGAGGTCCGTCCCCTCCCCTTGACGTGGAGTCTCACCACGCCAAGGAGCTACATGTAACGTCCACCATCAAAATCGATCGTCGTCTGGTAGTTCGCGGCATTAATCGCATTTGATACTTTGTGCGCTTGTCGCTCCACTTCCTCCGCTTTTAGGCGATAAGTATCGGGATCGAATAAGGCATGGCGAATGACCGTCGTCCCTTCGAATCCATATTGGAACTCGCGTTTCGGTCGACTTGCAAGCATCTGGTAATTTTGTGCTTTCGCTCGTAATTGGGTAGCCCATTCGATTGCTTCGACGAGCGGCATTTCTCCTTCATCTGTCACGATCACAGTGTTTAGATTCGCTGAATAGACGAGACGATCCAAGACTCGCATATCGTGACGCACGATGTCCATCGCGGCTTCGACGTCGATTAAAGTCCGTCCTTGTTGCGCGGGGAGTGCTTCTCCCTTTTCTAAATCAATGAACGCGACGCGATCCATTTCTTCGATTAGCTGATCGAGTTGCTTCCTCAAAATACTCTTTAGTTTCACGGCATCTGCTAGGTACATCATCATCTCCCCTTTCCTGTTCCATTTACGTCATTCCTTTCAAAAGGTTTCAATCAAATTGATGGACGAAGGCACCAAATTCTCCCTGAATCGTTTGCTTGTCCATCTCCGATATCGTAGCAGTTCGTTCTGTGTAGCGTTCTAAGAGGTAGGCTTTTATTAGGATATGTGACGGTTTGAATCCGATCCGCAGGCACCATTCCTGAAGTGTTTCTGTATCATGTCGTCGTGAGCGGGTCGGGAGTATGTGATTGAACTGAATGAGTTGTTTGCGAATCCAGGCATCTGGTAGCTCGACCGGATTCTCAGTTAAAACAAAGTCGTTGGATAAGGGCTGTAACGGGATGTCGGCTCTTATCGATTCCTCGTCCTGCTTCTTGGTCTTTCGACGTTTTCGCCAAACGATATAACCTATTATGACTAGAGGTAAAACAAGCAGGCTCATCAGTAACATCGATGAGGACGATCCCCCTTTTTCGTTCGTACCTCGCTTAGCATTTTCAACCCCTACAACGATGAGCTTATTCTTTTTCTTTTTCGGTTTGAGGTCTTTCTGTTTCTTTGGCTTTTCATTCGTGTCCCAAACACATAGATCTTCATCGTTCTTCATTTGCTTTTTAGGCAACCACGAAAGAAACGGAATATTTAACAGCTTGCCGTTTCTATTGCAGTTCGGTTTACACGATCCATTCGTTTCGACCACAGACGTCTGAACCGCTTTTGGCTTCAGTGCTTGAACAGCCGCTTCTGTCAGTGGCTTACCAATCCCTAAGATTAGCAAAATCAGTCCGATACCCGTTATGAGTCGTTTGCGAAGTGACATCAGAAGACCCCCTTTTAACATCCATTATAATCCATTTAAGAATTTTACATGTATTTTTATGGATGTATCGAAACGAGGAATGATTGTGTAAGGAGAGGGGAAAAGGTAGACAGACCTATTCAGAGAGGGGAACCATTTCATGTTAAAACTCGATCACACGCATGATCCGTATCAAAATGCGGCGTTGATTCAGGAATATGTTGAAACGTCAACCAACGAACAAGCAGTTCGACAAGCGGAACAACTGCTACATGATAGTCCATTCATCGCACCACGACGTGATCCTAATCTTAGTCGGACACTTCGTTCGATGATCTCACCATTATTTTTGACGAATCGTGATAAACATATTCTACCGCTGACACCGGCTTTTGTAACGCCACGCGATGAGATTCGACCAAGTTGGTTCGGCCGGCTCAATCATGAGTTCGAACATTTGATCAGCGATGTCGAAACCGTCGATGTCACTGACTTTGGAGCAGTCGGTGATGGACAAACGGATGATACACAAGCATTCATCGACGCACTCGGTGATGGACATCGACAAGTCCATGTCCCAGCCGGTACGTACATCGTTCGGGGAATTCGTTTGCCTAGTTATACGATCTTAACAGGAGCCGGCAAAGGGAAAACGATTTTAAAGATGCACGATGACGCACCCAAAGGTCGTCGTCTCGTGACGAACCAAAATTATCTTCTCGGCAATCATCACCTACTCGTCGAGAAAATGACACTTGACTGGAACATTAAGCGCATCGGTGACGCGAAAAAAAGTAGCACATGGGGCAATCACTCCAGTTGTCTTACGTATGCGCATGTCACCTATGGCTGGGTCTTTGATGTCGAGGCCGTCAACCCGGGACTTCACTGTTTTGATATCTCGACACCGTATTACAATTACAATGGAGACGGAGCTCGAGCAAATTTAAGTAGTTCATTCATCTGGTTCGATGGATTGACCGGTTCTGGATTCGGAGATGACGGGATTACGACGCATCATAGTGATCACCTCTTCATCTCGAACTGTTTCATGCATGATCCAAGTGGACGTGCCCATGCAGAAGGCTTCTCCAATTCAAATGGAATCGAGATCGATGATGGATCACGCGACGTCTGGTTGTTCAACAACGCAACAAGTCGTTGTTTCGGTGGACTTGAGATTAAGGCACATGCGACCTCTTCTGCTGCCTCGACCGTCAAAATCGTCGGACACCTATCGATTGATGATCATCGCGCCTTTAACTTCCGACACATCGGACATCATCAAGCAACTGATCCGACGTCTCAGACGGCTTATAATATCATCGCAACGCGTTTGATCGCTCAGACACCTCAATATACGGAGCTATATGCGAATTCAAAACCGCGCGCACTCGTCGTTTCTGCTTATCGTAATGTCGTCATTCATGATTTCACGGTGCTCGGTGATCCGTATTATGACTATCAAGAACAACCGATGATTGGGATTCAATATAAGGCACGGAACGTCACGATCAGTCAGTTGAAGATGAGCGGATTCCGTCAAGCGAAAACAGACATCCAAATCTTTGGTGGAGAAAACGGGGCTGAAGACGTGCGCCTTCGTGATATCCGCATTGAAGATTCCGCCAAACATGGGATTACGATCGGTCCAGACATCACTCACGTCAAGCTGACGAACGTAGCACTAAAAGGAGACGGAACAGTCGGTTTGAACGCTAAATCGGAACCGGAAATGGAACGATTCATCGCGACCGGATTCAAAGTACCGATTCGCGCCCAGTCGACACAAGTATGAACAAAATGACAGGATGGACCGCGGTCCATCCTGTCATTTTTTCATTGAGATCGAATATATGCGAGAACACGTGTATCAATCGCACGATCCGCTTGTTCGCGCATCTCGAAGTTTTCCGTATGCAGATACGTTCGGAACGCGTCTTCGAAATCACCGCGGTAACCAAGCGATAACAACTTATCCATCAACTCTGACTCTAAGGCGTCATCAATCGGCTTGATTTCTTCCGGCTTACTCGGTTGTAGATAAAGGGTATGCAGTTGATAGATGCGTTCGAGTTCTTCAATCGGACTCGGATGATCGTCAACGCGTAAATCAATATAGCGGTCGTTGAATCCACCGTATCCGCCACCCTCCTTGACGACGAGAAGTGCCGCTGACTGCATTCCGCGTGAGTCCCCACCTGCTGCTTGACCTGCTGCTAACGCACGCAATAAACGTTCTGCAAGCGGACCTTGCGTTGATTCAAAGACACGTGCCATCTCTTTCACCGTATTACCGTCTACAAGAATATTCCCTTGCGCTGCAAAGTGTTTCCCGGCAATACCGCCTGCCCAGTCGTTACATCCTTCTCCCGTGAATGTCGCACTCTTACCATTCGCATCAATGATTCCGACCTGACGATCCGCTCGTCCTTCATCTGCTTCCGTCAATCGACGCAGTACTTCGTCTGCTGAAGCCCCTTGTTCGATCATCCGTAATCCTTCAGGACCATACGTCGTATTTGCAAACGATTGTGTCGCTACAGCACCTACTCCCGCCTTCGCAAACGGAACAGCGCTCCCAACGGCTAAAAACTTCGACTGAACGGCAACGCCCCATGCTTGTTCTTTTTCACAATACCCAACGATTGAATATGTCACTTCAGTTCCCCCTTTAGTCATTACCTATTCCGTTCGTGATAACGCTTCCCGA